>Ga0307373_10000327_pt1 | contig 90839 bp, 85 predicted proteins | sample OX2MG_FD_202534 | JGI IMG/M metagenome (GOLD analysis project Ga0307373, IMG submission 202534) | Soil microbial communities from Risofladan, Vaasa, Finland - OX-2 | ecosystem: Environmental > Terrestrial > Soil > Coastal area > Acid sulfate soil | place: Finland: Risofladan, Vaasa | collected...
CAAGCGCCCGCCCCCGCTCTGGAAGACATCGCGCAAGCGCCGCCCTGCGGCGGCGCTTGCGCGAAAAGCCCATGGGCGGGACGGGGCGGCGTGTTAGCGCGCCGCCCCGTCCCGCCCATGGCGTCAGCGGCGTCCCGCTCGCGCGGCGCCGCTGCTTGCTGCGCGGGCCTATGCCCGCGCGCTTATGGAGTACCGGCGGCGCCGCCGACCGGTACGGCGGCAAGCGCGCCGGGCGCCGCCGTCGACCCGATGGTCGACGGCGAGGTGGTCGAAGGTGCCGGCGGCGTCGTCAACCACGGCGCAGGCTTGACCGCGCCACGCTTGGAGCTCGGCCCAATTTCTTCCGTATTGAGCGGCGTCGAGGAAGACCCGGACGGCGCTGTCATGCTCGACGGTGACCCAAAGCCGCCGCCGAAACCGCCGCCGCTTGCCGGCGGCGCCATCGTCGAGCCGCGGTCCTTAAGATCCTGGGCGGGCGAGACCGGAATGCTGAAAGTCGGCTGATATAGCTGCTTATACTGATTCATCGGCATCTGGTGCAGCTCCCTGCGGCCCAGTGCTTCGGTAAATTTTTTGCGCTCATCCAGCGCCAGCGAGCGCAGGTCTTCGCGCGTGCGGACCACGTGTGGGGTGAGGAACACCAGCAAGTTGAGCTTGGTCTTGTCGCTGGCGTTGTCGGAGAACAGATTGCCGAGCACCGGGATATCCGAGATGAAGGGTATTGCGGAGCGCTGGGTCGAGCTCTCATTGGAGAGCAGCCCACCGATGACCGCGGTGCGATGGTCCTGGACCATCACGGTGGTCGACGCCGAGCGGATAGTGGTGGTCGGTCCGTTCGGATTGGTGACCGGGTTGGTGGTCCCGCCGACCACGTTCGAGACTTCCTCGTACACGTCGAGTCGCACGTAGTCGCCTTCGGAGACCTGCGGGATGATATCGAGCGTGATGCCGACGTTCTGGCGGTCGACCGAATTGAAGATCTGTCCCGACAGGGCCGACGTCGCGCTCGCGGATCCGACGAACGGCAGGTTCTCGCCTACCACGATCTCCGCCTCTTCGTTATCGGCCGTGAGCAGCGTCGGCGCGGAGAGCACATTGTCGTGGGTGTCGGTTTCAAGCGCCGTCATCAGCAAGACGTCGCACGGCACGGTTTGGGCGCTGGAGGTAGTGCCGCCGGTGGCGACGGTCGTCGCGGCGGCCACGGCGGTCGAGATGGTGCATTGGCTGCCGGAGGCCAGCCCGATACCCAATCCGGTCAGCCCGAGGGGGTTGGCAAGGGCGTTCTGGAGGTTGCCGTAGTTAAGCTGTCCGACACCGATCGTGCTGCCGCTGATATTGGTGGCGGATTGGAAGTTGACCCCGATGTCGCGGGCGCGCTGGGCGCTGACCTCGACAATGATCGCCTGGACGAAGACCTGGATGCGGGGCACGTCGAGTTCGTCGATGACGCGATGCAGAGTCTGGTAGTCCTGCGGTGAGGCGCTGATTATGAGCGAGTTGGTGGCCGGGTCGGCGGTCACGCTGACCGGGTTTTCAAAGTCCGGCGATTTCGCGCCGCTGCCGCCGCTGCTCGCGGTGATCGGGCCGCTGGCGCTGCTGCCGCCGCCCATTCCCCCGCCCATCGAACCGCCGCCGAAGCCGCCGCCGCCCATTCCCATCCCACCGCCACTCATCCCGCCGCCGAAACCGCCGCCGCCCATTCCCATCCCACCGCCACTCATCCCGCCGCCGAAGCCGCCGCCGCCCATTCCCATCCCGCCGCCCATTCCCATCCCGCCGCCGAAGCCTGAGTTCATCGAACCCATGCTGCTGCCACCCGAGCCACCGCGGCCGAGCGAGTTGCGCCCGGTTACCGGCGAGAGCGTCGACGGCGCGCCACCGCCGCCCAATAAGCCGTCGAGCACCTGCACTATTTCACCCGCCATCGCGTTCTTCAGCCGATACACATGGATGCGCGAGTTCTCGTTGGGCGGATGGATATCGAGCTTGACGATCAAGTCTTTGATCGTGCGCATCTGGATCGCTCCCGCGAGCACGATCAGCGAATTGGTGCGCTCGTCGGGCACCACTTTGAAGCCGCCGGTCGGCCCCTGCGCCGAAGGCGCGACCACGCCCAGGCCGGGCCGTGGAAAGCGTCCCCCGGGTTCCGGGCCGCCTTCGGCACTCATGATCTTTTCGATCTGCGAGGCCAGGTCGTCGGCAAATGCGAGCTTGAGCGGAATTACCTGGATGTCTTGCCGCGTGCCCTGGATGTCGAGGCTGCCGATGATCCTGAGCAGGCGGTCGATGTTGTAGGCGTCGTCGGTAAGGATGAGGGTGTTGTCTTCGGGAAATGCGGCGACCAGGCCGTCATGCGAAACCATCGGCTGGATAACGTTGACCAGCGACGCGGCATCGATGTTCTTGAGCTTGATCATCCGCGTGACGTACGAGTCGCCGCGGGCTTCGCCGGGTTCCTGCGAAGTGGTGAGCGCGGCCGATTCGCGGACCTCGCGCGAGGGCACGATTTTTATCACCGGGCCGGCCTGTATCGTGGTGAAGCCTTTGACCTGGAGCACCGACTGGAAAATAGAATAGGCTTGGGCTGGTGTGACCTTGGTCGGCGAAATGATGCTGACCTTGCCGCGCACGCTCTCGTCGACCACGAAATTCTTGCCGGTGATTTCGCTGATGAACTTGGCCAGGACCGGGATGTCCACGTCCTGGAAGTTCATCGTGATCAGATTTTCGTCTTGCGGCGGTGGCGAATCCTGGGCCAGGGCGTGGGCGCATAGCACGCAGGACCAAGCCGCAAGGGCTAGTGCCCCCAACAACCAGCACTTCATTACGGATACCCCTCAGCCAAAGACTCTGCGCCTTTATAGCGGGCGGAGAGAGCTGTCGCAACCATGCTCCCGATTGCAAAAATGTTAAGTCTCGAAGACTATTGAGCGGGTACTCCACTGACCGTCCCTTTCAACATGACCATCTTTGCAAGACCCTCGCGCAAGACCGTCGCGCACAACGGTCGCAATCGTAACGCCGGCCGCGATTCCCGCCGCCTGGCAGACGCCCCGGTACCGATCGCGCGCGAGCGTCCCTGAGCACGGCCGGCAGTGCGCTTCGAATACCTGATAGGCATGCGCTACCTGCGCGCGCGGCGGCGCGAGCGCTTCGTCTCGCTGATCGCGATCATTTCGCTGGCCGGCGTCGCGCTCGGGACTTTTGCGCTCACTGTGGTGTTGTCGGTGATGAGCGGCTTTCAGGAGGATTTGCGCCAACGCCTGCTCGCTTTTAACCCGCACGTCACGGTGGAAAGTTCCAACGCCGCGGCCTTCGATCCAGCCCCGCTGATGGGGCGAATCACCGCGCTTCCGGGGGTCGAAGCGGCGGCGCCCTATGTTTCCTCGCAGGTGATGGCGGTTTCGACCAACGCCGCGGGGGTTCCGGCCTACGTGGCGGGCGGAGTGCTGCGCGGGGTGGTGGCGGCGAACAACCCGGTGCTGACCGAGCTGAAGCAGACCCTGAAGGTGGGCGGCCTCGAGGCGCTGGAACGGACCTATTCGGCCACCGTCTCCGACAACGGCGCCAAGCGCAGCGTAAAGCTGCCCGGCACGATCATCGGCGACTCGCTCGCGCTGGAGTTGGGCATCCGGGTGGGCGACCCGATGGTCCTCATCTCGCCCGCCAGCCTGGGCGGCGGAATCGGCGCTCCGCGGCTCCGGCGCTTCGTGGTCGGCGGGCTGTTTCATTCGGGGATGTACCAGTTCGACTCCTCGCTGATCTTCGTTTCGCTCAAGGACGCCCGCGCCTTGCTGGCCGACGATCCGCAGCTCGAAAGCGGCCTGGAGGTGCGGGTGCACAACCTGTTCGACGCGCCCGCAATCGGAGCCCGCATCGCGCGCATCGCGGGGCCCGGCTTCATCGTGACCGACTGGACCCAGGCCAACGCGGCGCTGTTCTCGGCGCTCAAGCTGGAGAAGTTCACCTACTTCCTGGTGCTGATGCTGATCGTGCTGGTGGCGGCCTTCAATATCGTGGCCACGCTGGTGATGGTGGTGATGGAGCGGCGCAAGGAGATAGCGATTCTGCGTGCGATGGGAGCGCGCGCGGGGTCGGTCGCGGCAATCTTTCTGTGCGAGGGCGCGGCGCTGGGCCTGACCGGCACCACCATCGGCGTGCTGGGCGGCTTTGCGACCTCGTTCCTTATCGGCAAGTATCACCTGATCAATTTACCGGCCGACCTGTTCATGGTGAGCGCGGTGCCGGTGCGCCTATACCCGGTAAACTTCCTCGCCGTGGCGGCGGCCGCCGTGGTGCTATGCCTGGGCGCATCGCTTTATCCGGCCTTCAAGGCGCGCACGCTCTCGCCGGTCGAGATCATTCGCTATGAGTGAAAAGTGAACGTGCGCTATGAGTGAACGCGGCGGACAGATCCAGACCACTGCCCCGATCCCGGCTCCGGGCGGCGGGAAACTGCTGTTGCGGGCCGAGGCGCTGGACAAGAGCTTCTTCGACGCCGACCGCGAAGTCCGCGTGCTGCGGGGCCTCGAGATGGAGGTCCAGGCGGGCGAAGAAATAGCCATTGTGGGGCAGTCGGGCGTAGGTAAATCGACTCTGCTCCACGTGCTTGGAAGCCTCGAGACGCCGACCGCGGGCAAGGTCTATTTCGAGGGTCAGGACCTGTTCGCGCTCGGCGATCGGGCGCTGGCCGACTTTCGCAATCTCAAACTCGGCTTCGTTTTCCAGTTTCACTACCTGCTCGCCGACTTCAGCGCACTGGAGAACGTGATGATGCCGGCGCTGATCGCACGGATGGCCGAGCGCGAGGCCGCGCGGCGCGCGGGTGAGATGCTGGAGCTGGTGGGCCTCGCCGACAAGCTTCAGCGCCGGCCAGCCGAGCTTTCCGGCGGCGAGCAACAGCGCGTCGCCGTGGCCCGCGCGGTAGTGCTGCATCCGCGCCTGGTGCTGGCCGACGAGCCCACCGGCAATCTCGATCCGCAGACCGCCGACGAAGTTCATCAGCTCTTCCACCTGCTCAACCGCCAACTCGGGATCACGTTGGTGATCGCGACCCACAACGAGCCGCTGACGCGTTCGATGGGCCGCGCGCTCAGGCTGCGCGACGGGCGTCTGTTCGCGGAACGCGGCTAGCCGGCCACGCCGCGGCAGTGCACAGCCGGCCACGCGCTCGACCGGGATTTGGTTTACTTCACGATAGCGATTGGTTAGCTTGGTCGCGCCTCGCACAGATGGGAAGGTGATTGGTGGATTTGGGCAAGCAGTGCCGCCCGGGCGAATGCCTGGTGCATGCGATTTTTTTGTTGGTGGCGCTGATGCTCGCGGCACAGCGTAGCGACGCGCAACCGCCGCCGATAATCTCCCGCATCCGCATCGTCGGCAATCAGCGCGTCGAAGAGGACGCTATCCGCATCCACATCAGCGCGCAGCCCGGCCAGCCGCTCAACGAGGCGGTGGTCGACCAGGACGTCAAGGCGATCTACCGGATGGGCTTTTTCACCGACGTCCACGCCTCCGTCGACCAACAGAGCAGCCAGGCAATTCTCACCTACCACGTCAAAGAGCGGCCGCTGATAACCGACGTCCACACCGAGGGGATGAACAAAATAAAACCCACCGCCGACGAGGTAGTGGGCGCAATCAAGCTGCATTCGGGAGTCATCGAAGACCCGCAGCTCGTGCAATCGAGCATCCAGGCCCTGCGTTCGGTCTACCAGGGCAAGGGCTATCTCGACGCCGACGTCACGTTTCGCACGGTGCCCGGGCCCAACAACACGGCGGTCGGGGTGTTCCACGTAAGCGAAGGACCGCTGGTCCAGGTCAGCAGCGTCAGGTTCGTCGGCAACAAGGCGTTCTCGTCCAGCCGGCTGAGCGGACTGATGGAGACGCGCAAGCATAACCTGCTGAGCCGCTTCTTCAACACCGGCACGCTGGACCGCTCCAAGCTGCAGGACGACGTCGACCGCATGACCGCCTTCTACTACAACCACGGCTACCTGCAGGTGCATATCGGCGACCCCGCCGTCACCCGCCACGGCAATTCGATCATCGTCACGGTGACCGTCGACGAAGGCCCGATCTTCACGGTCGGCAAGATCGGCGTGACCGGCGACCTCAAGTTTCCCAAGGCCGAACTGACCTCCAAGCTCACGCTCAAACCCAAGAAAGTCTTCAGCGGCGCCGACATGGAGCACGACGTGCTGACGCTGTCGGATTTCTATTCCGACCGTGGCTACGCCTTCGTCAACGTCGACCCGCGCACCCAGGTTGACCCGGCGGCGCATCGCGTCGACGTAAGCTACGCGATCACGCCGGGCAACGAGGTCCTGATCGACCGCATCAAGATTTCCGGCAACACCAAAACCTCGGATAAGGTCATCCGGCGCGAGCTCAGGGTGCAGGAGCAGGAGCCTTATTCGGCGTCGAAGATACAGGACTCCAAGCTGCGGCTCGACCAACTCGGCTTCTTCCAGAGCGTGCGGCTGTCGACCGAGCCGGCGCGCCAGCCCGACAAGATAAACCTCGACGTCAACGTCCAGGAAGGCAATACCGCCTCCTTCCAGGTCGGCGGCGGCTACGACACCGCGTCCTCGCTGTTCGGCACCTTCCTGCTGCAAAACACCAATCTTTTCGGCGGCGGCGAGTCGGCGGCGTTCAGCGCCGAGATCGGCTTCCTGTTCGAGAACCTGAGCGTCACCTACACCGAGCCGTGGTTTCTCGACATGCCGCTCTCGGTCAGTCTGCAAGGTTTCGACAATCAACTTTATCTTTTCAGCTTCAACCAGGACGAGATCGGTTTCCAGCTCAACAGCGGCTATCCGCTGGCCGACCTGGGCTTGCGCAAGCTCGGCCCGCTCTCGCTCGAACACATCACGGCCGGGCTGGGCTACCAGTTCGAAAGCGTCGGCATCACCAACCTCTCGCCGTTCACCACCTTCGATATCCAGCGTGCCAAGGGTTTCAGTAAGGTTTCGGAAATTCTGCCCTCGATCCGCCGCTTCACCGTCGACAACCCCACCGACCCGCGCAGCGGTTCGATCGAGAGCCTGAACATGGAAATCGCCGGGCTGGGCGGCACACCGTTCATCAAGGGCGTCGCGCATGCCCACTGGTTCTTTCCAATCATCAAGAATCCCACGCTGGGCGAATGGGTTTACTCGCCCTCGATCACCTACGGCATGGGCACCGAGCTGCAGACCGGCAACGGCGGCGAGCTGCCGCTGTACGAGCGCTTTTTCCCCGGCGGCCTCAACGGCCAGGGCCAGGTACGCGGCTACGAGATCTATTCGTTGGGTCCACAGGAAGTCCTGTTCAACCAGTTCGGGCAACCTTTCGGGGTCGAGCAGGTGGGCGGCAGCAAGGAGTTGCTGTTCAGCCAACAGATAGGGTACCCGATAATCGAGGCGCTGGGGATGCGTGGCAACGTGTTCTTCGATGCGGGCAATGCGTTCCGCTTGCGCGACTCCATCACGTTCAGCGGCTTGCAGTATGCCTATGGAATCGGGTTGTTCTGGAAATCGCCTTTTGGTCCGATCAATGTCGATGTCGCCAGACCAATCAACCCGCGGCCAAACGATCAGAGCATACAATTCGACTTTGGCGCCGGGGCTCCACTCTAGCGTAGGACGCGTAAAATCAGCTTAAATGTCGTCAGACGATTGGCGCGCCACCCAGGTATCTCTCGCGCGGCGCGGGTTCGCAAATCAGTATTCATGGGAGGATCGTTATTTCGATGAGGCAAGGTGTGATTTGTGCGGCGGTGCTTCTATTGATGACCGCCGCGATTCCCGCCCGCGCGGAAGTCAAAATCGCTTACGTCGACATTCAGCGCGCGCTCAACGAATGCACCGCCGGCAAGCGCGCCCGATCCAACATCCGCGTCGAGGCCGAACGGGCACAGGCCAGGCTCCAGCGCGAGCAGTCCGAGGCCCAGGGGCTCAAGGATGAACTCGACAAAAAGGGCATGCTGATGCCGCCCGACCAGCGTCAGAACCTCGAAGACGAGCTCGCCAAGAAGATGCGCACGTTCCAGGACGACGTGAAGAACGAGCGCGATGAGCTGCATCAGAGAGACAACGAGGCCACCGCCGCGATCGTGCGCGACCTCGCCACCGTGGTCCGCGAACTAGGCGAAAAAGCCGGCTATACCGTGGTAATGGAGAAGGGCGGACTGCTCTGGGGCATCCCCTCGGCCGACATCACCGACCAGGTCATCCGCTCCTACGATTCGATGAACGTCAAGGCCGGTACGCTCGCGCCCGATCCGCGATGGACCGGGAGTGGGCCGCAGGCAGCGAGGGCCGGCGGTCCGGCGGGGGCCGGCGGTCCGGCGGGGGCCGGCGACGAGGAGCCGAGCAGCAGCGGTAGCTCGGTGCGCAAGCGCTCGAGCATCTCGAGGTAGCAGCCGCGCCGTGAACGGCGATTCATCCTCGCCCGACCTCGCCGCCCTACTGCGCCGGCTGCCGCATCGTTATCCGTTCCTGATGGTCGACCGGGTGCTGGAGTTGGGCGACGGGCGCGTGCTCACGCTCAAGAACGTGAGTATCGACGAACCCTTTTTCAACGGCCACTTTCCCGGACGCCCGGTGATGCCGGGTGTGCTGGTGGTCGAGGCGATGGCGCAATCGGGCGCGCTGCTCGCGCTCGGCATGACCAGCGCCGAACGCCCGGCGGCGCTGTTCATGCTGACCGGCATCGACCGGCTGCGCCTGCGACGCCCGGTGGTGCCGGGCGATCAGTTGCGGATGGAAGTGCGGCTGCTCAAGCATCATCGCCCGCTGTGGAAAATGCAGGCTGAGGCGCGGGTGGACGGCGAGCTGGTGGCCGCAGCCGAATTGTCAGCGATGGAAGTCGAGGAGTCAACGCCATAGCCGGGCGCATCCATCCAAGCGCCGTCATCGACCGGCGCGCTGAACTCGCTTCCAGCGTCGAGGTCGGCCCGGGCACGGTCATCGGTCCCGACGTGCGCGTCGGCGACGCCACCCGAATCGGCCCCTACGCGGTGATCGAGGGCCACACCACGATCGGCGCGCGCAACCGGATTTTCCAGTTCGCCTCGATCGGCGCCGCGCCGCAGGATCTCAAGTATCACGACGAGCCCTCGCGCCTGGAAATCGGCGACGATAACCGCATCCGCGAGTTCACCACCATCCATCGCGGCACCGAAGGCGGCGGGATGCTCACGCGGATCGGCAACCACGTGCTGGTGATGAACTACGTGCACGTGGCGCACGACTGCCTCATCGGCGACCATTCCATCCTGGCCAACTCCACCGAGATCGCCGGCCACTGCGTGCTCGACGAATGGGTCGTCACCGCCGGCATGTGCGGCATCCATCAGTTCAGCCGGGTCGGCGCGCACGCGATGCTCGCCGCCGGCTCCAAGGTCGCGCAGGACGTGCCGCCGTACGCGATGGTGGCGGGCGATCGCGCGCGGATGGTCGGAATCAACGCCGTCGGCCTGGAGCGCCGCGGCTTTCGCCCCGAGGTCGTCGCCGCTCTGCGCGCGGCCTTCCGCACGCTCTTCTACTCCAAGCTTTTGCGCGAGGACGCGCTGGCGCAGGTGCTCGACGAGCACGGCACGCTGCCCGAGGTTCGCCGGCTGGTCGATTTTATCCGCGCCTCCGAGCGCGGCGTGGTGAGCCGCGACCGTGAATAAGCTCGGGATCATCGCCGGCAATGGCGTTTTCCCGCTCGAGGTCGCGGCGGCGGCCCGCCGGCGCGGCTACGCGGTGGTCGCGGTCGCGCATCGCGGCGAAACCGACGAGCGGCTCGCCGAGCTATGCAATGAGATAGTCTGGATCCGCGTGGGCGAGTTGCAAACCATGATCGACGCGTTCAAACGCGCCGGGGTCGCCGAGGCCGCGATGGCCGGCGGGATCGCGCGCGCGCGCCTGGGCGAATCGTTCGCTCCCGACGCGCGGGCGATCGCGATGCTCGCGCGCGTGGGCCGTTTCAGTGACGACGCCTTGCTGCGCGCGATCGCGGCCGAGATCGAGTCGGACGGGATCGCGATGATCGATCCCGTGCCGCTGCTCGACGACGCGCTCGCCGGACGCGGCCGCCTCGCAGGACCCGAGCCCAGCGCGGCGCAGCTCAAGGACCTTGGCCTGGCCTTTGGCATGATGCGCGCGCTCGGCAGCTTCGACGTCGGCCAGGCCGCCGCGGTGCGCGACGGCGTGGTCGGCGCGATCGAGGCGATCGAAGGCACCGACGCGGCGCTGCGTCGCGCGGCGGCGCTATGCGGCCGCGGCCTGGTCGTCGCCAAGGCGGCCAAGCCGGGCCAGGACCTGCGCTTCGATCGCCCCGCGATCGGCCCGGCCACAATCGAGCTCCTGAGCGAGATCGGCGCCGCGGTGATTGGCGTCGAGGCCGGGCAGGCGTTGATTCTCGAACGCCCCCGCACGCTCGCCGCTGCGGGCAATGCCGGCATCACGGTATGGGGCGAGGCCGGGGAACGGCGCGGGAAACCGGTCGATGGATGAGCTGCGCGTGGCAGTGGTCGGCGCCGGGCGTCTCGGCGCGCTGCACGCGCTCAAGTATGCCGCGCTCGCCGGCGTCCGGCTGACCCACGTGGTCGACCTCGACCCCGTGCGCGCGCGCGAAACCGGCGAGCGTCACGGGGCCGCGGCGCTCGCCGATTATCGCGCGCTCAAGGGCAAGGTCACCGCGGCCAGCGTCGCCGCTCCCGGCAGCCTCCATCACGAGATCGCATCCTACCTGCTCGCCCACGGTATCGACGTGCTGCTCGAAAAACCGATGGCCGCGAGCGTGCGCGAGGCGCGCGAGCTGGCCGCGCTCGCCGAGCGCAGCGGGCGCATCCTTCAGATCGGCCATCTCGAGCGCTTCAACCCGGCGATCGTCGAGCTACGGCCGATGGTCCGCGGACCGCGCTTCATCGAGTGCCTGCGCGTCGCGCCCTTTACCGAGCGCGGCACCGACGTCGACGTGATCCTCGACCTGATGGTGCACGACCTCGACGTCATCCTGACTCTGACCACGGCCGACGTCGCGGCGGTCGAGGCCATCGGCGTCGCGGTCCTCACCGAGCAGATCGACGTCGCCAATGCGCGGCTGCGCTTTCGCGACGGACTCATCGCCAACCTCAACACCAGCCGCGTGGCGCCGCGCCGCGAGCGCAAGATCCGGCTCTTCCAGCCCGACGCGTACCTCTCGGTCGACTACGAGGCCCGCCGTATCCAGGTCTACCGCAAGTCGCCGCCGCCGCCCGGCGGAACTTATCCCGAAATTTCCGCCCAGCAGATAGATCTCGGCGAAGGCGACCCGTTGGCCGACGAGATCGCCGCCTTCGCCGCCTCCGTGCGCACGCGCCGCGCGCCGGCAGTCACCGCGCTCGACGGTCTGCGCGTGATGGAAGTGAGCGAACGCATCCGCGACGCGATGCGCACCGAGGCGGGCACGCGCGATTGACGCGCCGCCGCCGGCGCACAAACATCGTCACATGAACATTGTTCGCATAACCGGCCTCGGCATGAACTTTCGATCCGCAATAATGATGCTGGCGATCGCCGCGGGGTTGGCAACGGGATTCGCGGCTTGCGCGCCCCACCCCATCGACGTGGCCGAGCCGGGCTCGTACGCGGCCGCCAATTCGAGCGATTGTCTGCCCGCGATCACGCTCGTCGACCAGCACGGCCACGACGTCACGCTCGCCTCGCTCAAGGGCCGTCCGGTGCTGATCGATTTCATTTACACCACCTGCCCCGGACCGTGTCCGCTGATGACCGCGCGGATGGCGGTGGTGGCGAAGCTTTTGGGGCCGAAGCTGGGCCGGCAGGTGACCTTGGTTTCGATAACCATCGACCCCGAGCATGACCAGCCGGCTGAACTCGAGAAGTACGCGCGTGCGCGCGGCGCTGACGAGCCAGGATGGCTTTTTCTGACCGGCACGCCCGCCCAGATAGATCGCGTGCTCGCGCTCTATCACTTGCGGCGGATGCGCAATCCCGACGGCACCGTGAATCACGCGGCAGCGAGCTTTCTGCTCGGCCCCGACGGCCATCAGGTGCGCCAGTACCAACCGCTGGAGGTCAAGGCCTCCGCCGTCGTGGCGGATATCGAACGGGCGCTCGGCCGGGGCTAGCCGAATGCGCCGGCTCGGGACCGTGGCGCGGGCGCGTCAGCTTTGGTTGGGCAGGTGCCGGCTGGGATGACGAACCACCATCACCGGAACGTTCGCGCTGCGCAGGAGTTTCTCGACCGTGCTGCCGAGCAGCATATGGCGCAGCGCGCCGCCGCCATGCGTACCCATCACGATCACGCCGGCGTGCTTTTCCTCGGCCGTCCTGAGAATTTCCAGCGGCGCCTCGCCCTCCTTGGTGCAGAGCTCGAAATTGGTGAAGCCTGACAACTGGTCGTCGAAGCGATGGATCAACTCATGGACTTTCTTGATCGCGTTCGCCTGGAGTGCGGGATATTCGCCGTGCGGCACGCCGTAGAGATGTTCGAGCGGATTCTCGATCACGTGAACGATGAAGAGCTTGGTGTTACACAGCTCGGCGAGCGAACGCGCGTAAGTCAACGCGTAGCCCGAATCCTCGGAGAAATCCGTCGCGAAGAGAACGTTTTCGATCTTCACCACCGCTGGTCTCCGCATTGGGCGCCCTGACTGCCTCCCCCTCAGTCTTGGGGAAGGGTTGGGGTGGCGGTCTGGAGGCGGTGAATCAGGTCTGAATCTTCGTGAGAACCGCCTCTGTCGGCCAGCGCGCGGCGCGCCCACCCCGGCGCTAAGCTCGCGCGAAACCTACTTTGTTTACCGTCCAACTGCAAGCCATACGCCGCTCGCGGGCGCGGCGCGCAAATCCCGCCGCGAGCTTCACGATTCCGTGTAGCGTGGCCTGCGGTTTTCCAGCACAATTCTCTCGATGAGCGCGCCCCCCAAGGAAAAATTGCCCACCGCCGCCGCGTCGGCCCACCGCCGCCGCCGCGTGATGATCGTCGCCGGCGAGGCCTCGGGCGACCTCCACGGCGCCGACCTCGCCGCGCAGATCCTCGCCCGCGACCCCGCCTGCGAGCTGTTCGGCGTCGCCGGCGAGCGGATGCGCGCGGCCGGCGTGCGCGCGCTCACCCGCACCGAGGACATCGCCGGCCTCGGACTCGCCGAATTGGCCTCGACCATCTGGAGCACGCTGGGCGCGCTACGCGAACTCAAGGCAATCGTGCGGCGCGAGCGCCCCGACCTCGTCATCCTCATCGACTTCGCCGAGTTCAACATGTCGCTCGCGCGCGCCGCCAAGCGCGCCGGCGTCCCGGTGCTCTACTACATCACCCCCCAGGTCTGGGCCTGGCGGCGCGGCCGCGTGGCCCGCATCATCGAGCGCACCGATCGGCTCGCCGTGGTGCTGCCTTTCGAGGCCGAACTGTACGCGAGCGCCGGCGGCCGCGTCACCTTCGTCGGTCATCCGCTGCTCGGCCGCGTTGCGCCCGCTCAGGATCGCGCCGCCACGCTCAAGCGCCATGGACTTCCCGCCCACGCGCGACTGCTCGCGCTGCTGCCCGGCAGCCGGCGCGGCGAGGTGCGCTACCTGCTGCGCCCGATGGTCGAGGCGGCGCGCGTGCTCGAGGCCGATCACGGCCTCACCCCGGTGATCGCGCTCGCGCCGACGCTCACGCTCGCACAACTGCGCGAGGAGGGCCGGGTCAACTTCGACGGCATCCGCGTGATCGAGGGCGACACTTACAGCATCGTCGCGGCGAGCGAACTTGCGCTTGCGGCCTCGGGCACGGCGACGCTCGAAGTCGCGCTTTTGGGCTGTCCGATGGTGGTCGCGTACAAGGTGTCGCCGCTGACCTATGCGCTCGCGCGGATGCTGGTGCACGGCGTCGATTACTTCGCGATGCCGAATATCCTGGCCGGACGCGAAGTCGTGCCCGAGCTTCTCCAGAGCCGGGTTAACGCGCGCAACCTGGTGCGCGCCGCCGAGAACCTGATGGTCGAGCCGCTGCACACCGAGACCCGCGACGCGCTGCTGGCTCTGCGCGCGCGGCTGGGCGAGCCGGGAGCCGCGGCGCGCGTCGCCGCGATCGCACTCGAGATGATGGCATGAAATCCGCCGGGGCGACGGACCGGGCTCGCGCCATGCCGGCGGCTGGCGGGTAACCGTCGCGGCGGCTTCGCGGCTGTGGGATGCTCCGTCACTTGTACAACGCGCTCTGGTACCCGGCGCTGCCGCTTGCGCTCGCGCTAAGCGGCGCCTCGGGCGACCCGGCAACGCGGCGCGCGCGCATGGGTATCGCCTGGACAAATGGCAGCGCGCCACCGCTGGCCGAACCGCGAATCTGGGCGCATGCGGCGTCGGTGGGCGAAGTGGGAGCGCTGCGCGCCGTTGTGACGGCGCTGGTCCGTGAGCGGCCCGCGGCGACGCTGGTCGTCACCGCGATGACCGCCGCGGGGCGCGACGCGGCCGAGCGCTCGATTGCCGCCGCGCGGGCCCATCTGCTCGCGCCGCTCGATTGCCGCCGCGCGCTGCGCCCCTTTCTTGACGCGCTCCGTCCGACGCTGGTGCTGATTGCCGAAACCGAGCTGTGGCCCAACTATTTCATCGAGTCGCATCGCGCCGGCGCGCGCATCGCGATCGTCAACGGCCGCATCTCCGAGCGTGCGCTTGGCCGCTACCGTTACGTGCGCCCGCTGCTTCGCGAAGTGCTCGCCTGCGCCGATCTGGTGCTCGCCCAAACCGGGGAGGACGCGCGCCGTTTTCTCGCACTGGGCGCGGCTGCGAGCCGCGTCATCGTGACCGGTAACACCAAGTTCGATCTCGAGAGCCTCAACGCCGCCGCGCTCCGCCCGGAGCTGCAGGCTTTCGCGCCCGGATGCGCGCTGCTGGTCGCCGGCTCGACCGCGCCCGGCGAGGAACAAATCGTCCTCGATGCGTGGCGTGAACTGCGCACCCGCTTCGAGGCAATCGCCCTCGCCCTCGCGCCGCGCCACCTCGAGCGCGTCGCCGAAGTCGAAGGACTCATGCGCGCCGCGCGGATCGAGTACTCAAAGGCGAGCGCGCCGGACGCAACCGCGGCGGGCGCATCCCGCGTGCTGTTGCTCGACACGATGGGCGATCTGCGCGCGATGTACGGACGCGCCGCGATAGCTTTCGTCGGCGGCAGCCTGGTGCCCGGACGCGGCGGACAAAGCCTGGCCGAGCCGGCCGCCGCCGGCGTGCCGGTGCTGTTCGGCCCCTTCCATGAGAACCAGCGCGCGATCGCGTCGGCGCTGTTGGAGGCTCGGGCTGGAGCGGTGGTGCGCAACGCCGCTGAACTCACGCGGGCCGTGACCGCATTTATAGACGGCGAGCCCGCGCGGCGGGCCGCGGGACAGCGCGCGCGCGCTGTGGTGGAGCGGATGGCAGGTGGTGTCGGCGCAACCTTGATGCATCTGCGTCGATTGATTAGCGTCGCTTGAGCCATGGCCGGTTCCACGCCAGCACCACCGAATCGTTCGCGCCTGGAGGGGCTGTGGCAGGGCAACCTCGCGCTCCACGAGCGTTTGCTATGGACCGCGCTGGTTCCCGCGGCCGGCGCCTATCGCGTAGCGCTGGCGGCGCGCGCGCTCTGGTGGCGCAGGATGAAACGGCGCGCGCGCCCGCTGGTGGTGAGCGTCGGCAACCTGACGGTGGGCGGCAATGCCAAGACCCCGTTCACGCTGTTCCTCGCTTCGCGCCTGCGCATGCGCGGGCTGCAGGTCGCGATCGTGAGCCGCGGTTGGGGCCGCACGATGAACGCGGCGCGCGCGACCCTGGTCTCGGACGGCGCGCGGCTGCTCGCCAGCGTCGACGAAGCCGGCGACGAGGCGCTGATGATGGCGAAATCGTTCGCCGGTCCGATCGCGGTCGCGCGCCGGCGCCTCGACGGCATCGAGCTTATCGAACAGCGGCTCGGCCCGCTCGACGCCGTGGTGCTCGACGACGCCTTTCAGCACGTGCGCCTCGGACGCGACGTCGATCTGCTGCTGATGAACGCCGAGCGCGGAGTGGGCAACGGATGGCTTTTGCCGGCGGGCCCGATGCGCGAGCCGCTCGCCGCGGCGCGCCGCGCCGGCGCGGTGATCGCGATTGACGGGGGCCGCGCTGGCGCCGCGGCCGAGCGCGCCTGGGGCGCGATTCCGCGCTCCATCGCGGAGCATCCACGCCTGCTGCGCGCTTCGCTCAGGCCGCGGGCGCTCGTTGCTCCCGCCAGCGCGGCGGCGCGATGGGCCGAAATGCCGGAATCGCTGATGGGGCGGCGGGTGGTGGCGGTCAGCGGCCTGGCCAACGCCAGCGGCTTTTACCGGATGCTGCGCGCGCTCGATGCGGACCTGGTCGGCGTGCTCGAATATCCCGACCATCATGTTTACACGACGGCGGACTGGCAAAGCATCGTCGCCGCGGGACGCGGCGGCGCGGTGCTCGTGACCACCGAGAAAGATTTGGTGAAGCTCGAGCGGTTTCCGTTCGAGCGCGATTCGCTGTACGCTTTACGCCTCGAAGTCGTGATGGATCCGGACGACGAGACACGCCTGGTCGAGATGATCGTTACGGCGCGCGCCCATCCGCGCGTCTCCGCGAGCCGCATTCCCGACCGGGCGACAAAGGAGGCCTCTGGCGAAAATGGCCGTTAGCCAGGAACTGCTCGACATTCTGGCCTGCCCCAAATGCAAGGGCGACCTGCGCGTGACCGACAAGCAGGACGGGCTCATCTGCGACGCCTGCCATCTGGTCTACCCGATCAAGGACGACATCCCGATCATGCTGATCGAAGAGGCGCAGGCGGTGAAGTGAAGCAGTGAAGCAGCCGTGGACGCGCGCGTGTATCGGCGCGGGAAGTGCCGCGCGATGCGTCACCCACGAACCCGCCGCGGCCGTGCGATGAGTATCGCCAAACATCCTCCTTTACGCACTGGTGTCTCGCGCGAGTTCTCCCGAATCCCAGCCGGCCCGTATCAGCTATACCTCCGCGCCGACCTGGCGCCTCATGCGGCCGCGCTCGCGACGGCGTTGAGCGAGCTCGGCGCCGCGAGTTCCACCGACACCGGCAGTCGCGGCGCCGGCAATCGCGGCGGCGGGTTCAAGCTCACGCTACCTGGCGGGCCGGATCTGTTCGTGCGGCGTTCCCGGCGCGGCGGCGCGATGCGCCTGTTGCTTGACGATCTCTATTTCGGACTCCATCCGCGGCCGCTCGGCGAGCTTTGGGTCACCGCCGAAGCCGCGCGGCGCGGCGTGCCGCTGGCTGAACCGATGGGCGCGGCGGTGCGATGGATCGCGCCGGGACTCTACCGCGGCTTTTTCATCACGCGCGCCGCGGCCGGCATGACACTATGGGAATTTCTGCGCACCGACGACGACGCCAGCGTGCGCGCCCATGTGCTCGAACGCGCGCGCGAGGCGATCGAAACGATGCTCCGAGCGGGCCTGCACCATCCCGACCTCAACCTCGAAAACCTCTTCGTTACTCCGCACGGCGAAAGCTTCACCGTCATCATCCTGGACCTCGACAAGGCGCGGCTTCACGACCGCTCCGTAAGCGGCGCGGCCCGCCGGCGGATCGCGGCGCGCCTGGCGCGATCGGCGCGCAAGCTCGATCCGCATGGGCGTCTGCTCGACCCGGCCGCATTGTCGATCCTGAACTTTGCCTGAACTTTGCCTGACTCGCCCTAAATTTTGCCTGAATTTTGCCTGAATTTTCTTGGAATTTTGCTTGAATTTTGCCTGAAATGGATCCGCAGCCTAAGCAATGGGGCAGGTGATGCAGATGAAAGAGGAAGAGCGCATACCGCCTGAACAGGTGATGGCGTCGTTGTTCGAGGGCCTCGAGCGCCTGGACCAGATGGCGTTGCTCGCACGTCTCGAACATGGCGGAGCTTCAATCTATCGCGCCTGGGCCGGCGCCGAGCGCAACGTCAAGGCACGCGAGGCGTTGCTGGCCGCGGCCGAGCGCGAGGAGGCCAACGCCAAGCTGCTGCGTCTGATGAGCACGCCCAAGGGCGAGTGCGAAAAGTGCCACGCTCCGCTGGCGTTCGAGACCGAGGCTGTGAGCTGTGCCTTTCAATGCACTTTCTGTTCCGAATGCGGGGCGGGATACAATCACGTCTGCCCGAATTGCGGCGGTGAACTCACGCGGCGCCGCGCCGCCTGAAGCTTGGCCGCCCGCGGGCGGAACGGACTACTGCTTCAAGGCGTTGGCGCCGGCTGCCTGGTCAGCCGGTTCGTTCATGTCGGCAAGCTGGTGGCGCAGTTTTGTGATCAGCTCGGTCTGCGCCTGAATCAGATTTTGAATCTCGAAGACGCTCGGGCTGTTGTCGTCAGCTCCCTTGTTCGCGACCGCAACCACTTCATGCGGCCCCACGAGTTCAGCGCTCTTGCGCATCGAGGCGCATTGAGCGGACGAAACATCCGCCGCCTCGCATTGCCCTTTGACTATCTTATCGATCCGCTTGCGCAAGCGCTTGATTTCCAACTGTTGCAACTGGACCTGGTCCACGAGCGGCCCGTCACTTACTTCTGTCTGACCGGGCATCGTCGCGATCATCCCGTGGCGAGCATTCTCGCCGATCTGCCATCCCTGATCGGCGCCGGAGCGGTCCTGCACGCCGTTCGTCGTGCCCGCCGGTCCATTAAAACCCGTGTCGCTGGCGGCCCCGCGCCGTTCGCCGATCGTTCTGTAGCCGGTCGCGAAATTGACGAACGCCGCGGCTATCTTGTCCGGCAGCTTGCAATCGAGCTTGCTCGGCGGCTCGAGTTGGATCGCCTCGCCGCTGACGAGGACCTCGCTGCCGATGTCGTGGTCCTCCGTATGCACGTTGATGATCGCGTCGACCTGGTTCGGGTATTTTTTGATCGCGGCCTTTCTGAGTTCGTCCGCGATGCCAAGGTTCTCAGGGTCCGTCACCGCCGCGGAGAAGGGCTCCACGTGGCTGACCTCTCCAACCTTGCGGTAGCATGCGGCGTCGAGCGAGTCCTCAGTGACATAGATGTGCACGGGAGGTCCGGACGCGCTCCGCGCAGCAGGCGCGAGAGCGGCCTGGGGCGGCTGCGCGGTCGCGCAAGCCGAAAGCAAAACCGCCAGGCTCGCGATCGAACCAATGTAACGAGCGACGCGTATCGTACCCATCGAAGCCGCCCCCCTGGTCAGCACTCCTCGACCACAGGCTTGTTCGACAAATGTCACTTGCCGATTTGCGCTTCTCCATAGACGAAAATTCGCGCGATCGGTTACACGCAGGATGCCCGGCGCCGAACTGCTTTGTGGAGTTGAATGGAAGTCGTCCGACCCGATGAGCCGGGCAACGGTCCGAAGCCTACCTAAAGGTCGCCTCGCGCGGCCAAGTGCCGGCGGCGCGCGCGCCCTTCACCCATATCAACCGGCGACCGCTCTACGAGTGCTTGCGCGCAATCGCATCGATCTCGACTCGCGCGCCGCGCGGCAGTCCCGCCACCTGCACTGTCGAGCGCGCCGGATAGGGCGCGTTCAGATGCTCGCCGTAGATGCGGTTGACGATGTCGAAATCGCCGAGATCGACCACATAGATAGTGGTCTTCACGATATCGCGGAGATGGAGACCCGCGGCGCTCAAAACCTCGCGCAGGTTCTCCATCACGCGACGCGTCTCGTGCTCGATCCCGCCCTCCACCAGCCGGCCGCTGGCCGAGTCGATCCCGATCTGCCCCGAGCAGAAAACCCAATCACCGTCTGCAATCGCCTGCGAATAGGGGCCGATCGCCGCCGGCGCCGAGCGCGTCGAAATTTGATGTCTCATCGATGACTCCAGATGAAGAGGCAGGGTGCGAGAAAAACGGGCGGCCTAGACGCGGTGGCCGTTGCTGCTGCCCATCCCCACCCGCGCGACCCGCATCACGCCGTCGATCGCCGCGATCTGATGGATGAGGCCGTTGAGCTGGCGCGCGCTGCCGACGCTCAGCTCGAACACCGAGAGCGCCCGCCCGTCGTTGCCGGTGGACTTAACCTCGGCGGTCGAGATATTGACCCCGGCCGAGAAGATGGTCTTGGACATCGCGGCCAGCAGCCCCGGCTGGTCGATGCTTATCACCTCGAGCCGGATCGGCCGCGGGCTGTCCTCGCCGTCCTTCCACACCACCGGCACGCGGCGCTGCGGATCGCTCACCATCGCGTGCGGACATCCCTTCAGATGCACCGTGACGCCGCGGCCGCGCGTGATGAAACCGATGATCTCCTCGCCGGGCAACGGACTGCAGCATCGCGCAAAGCGCACCAGCATGTCGCCCACGCCCGAGACGATGACCGCGTTACCGCTCGGCGGCCGGCGCGTATCGCGCGCCGCGCGCCCGTTGTCGGACGGCGCCGGCGGCGCGGGCGCTTTCTCGGCGCGGTAGAGCTTGAGTTCTTCCGGATTCAGCAGCTTGGCCAGCAACTGGGCGGCGGTGATGATGCCGTAGCCGACCGCGGCCAGCAGACTGTCGACGTCCCGGTAGGAGAACTCCTTGAGCACGGGCTCGAAACGCTTGCCGGGGCGCAGTTGCGCGACCGACAGCCCGAGCGGCTCCAACTCGCGGTCGATAAGCGTGATGCCCCATTTGATCGAGCGCTCGGCCTGCTGCGCGCGCAACCATTGACGGATGCGGCTTTTGGCCCGCGCCGTGACCGCGAAGCTCATCCAGTCCTTGCCCGGGCTCTGGCGTTCCGAGGTGACGACTTCGACCATGTCGCCGGACTTCAGCCGGTAGCGCAGCGGCACCATCCTGCCGTTGGCGCGCGCGGCGCTCAGATGCTGGCCGACCTGGGAGTGGATGCGGTAGGCGAAGTCGATCACGGTGGCGCCTTGCGGAAAGTCGAGCACGTCACCCTTGGGCGTAAAAACGAAGACCTCTTCGGGGAAGAGGTCGTCCTTGACGGTGGAGAGAAACTCCTGCGGGTCCTTGAGGTTCTGCTGCCACTCGATGAGGCGGCGCAGCCAGGCGAAGCGCTCGGTCTCGCGCAACTCGCTGGTGCCGCCTTCCTTGTAGCTCCAGTGCGCGGCGATTCCCTCCTCGGCCACCTTGTGCATCTCGGCGGTCCGGATCTGCACTTCCATCCGCTGTCCCTGCGGACCAATCACCGTCGTATGCAGCGACTGGTACATGTTGACCTTGGGCAGCGCGATGTAATCCTTGAAGCGGCCGGGAATCGGCTTCCAACTGGCGTGGGCGACGCCCAGCGCCTCGTAGCACTCGCGCAGCGTGGCGACGATGATGCGGAACGCGATCAGGTCATAGACCTGGTCGAAGTGCAGCCCCTCCTCCTGCATCTTGCGATGAATCGAATAGATATTTTTGGGCCGCCCGGTGACCTCGGCCTTGACCCCGGCCTCTTTCAGGCGCTGCGCGATGATCGCGACTACCGCGCCGATGTACTCTTCGCTCTCGGCCATCGTGCGCGCGACGTGGGCCTTGAGCGTGGCGAACGCGGTCGGGTTGATGTAGCGGAAGGCCGCGTCCTCCAGTTCCGACTTGAGCCAGTAGATGCCGAGCCGATGCGCGATCGGGGCGTAGATTTCCAGCGTCTCGTGCGCGATCTCCTCCTGCCGGTCGCGCGCCAGGTGCGAGAGCGTGCGCATGTTGTGCAGGCGGTCGGCGAGCTTGATGAGCACGACCCGGATGTCGTGCGCCATCGCGATCACCATCTTGCGGAAATTCTCGGCCTGCTTCTCGGCGCGGCTGGAAAAGGTGATCTTGGAAACCTTGGTGACGCCGTCGACCAGGGTGGCGACTTCGCTGCCGAAGAGCTCGCGCACTTCGTCGAGCGAGGCCATCGTGTCCTCGACCACGTCGTGCAGCAGCCCGGTTATGATCGAAGGCAGGTCGAGCTTGAGCTGGGCGATGATGAGCGCGACGTTGAGCGGATGGATGACGTAGGGCTCGCCCGATTCGCGCCTCTGCTCGGCATGCATCCGCGCCGAATACTCGTAGGCGCGGCGAATCAACTGGGTGTCGGCCTGCGGGTTGTACGCCTCGATCCGCCGCAGGAGGTGTTCGAGTTCCGCAGGCTCGCCGGCGGCGACGGCTAGTTCTTCCACGCCGCAAAATCCTCGCACAGCCGTGCCACTCTCAACCGCTCCGCCGCCACCACGGCTCCTAAGCGAATCAGTGAATCTTCGAGATCGGCGTTGACTATCAGGTAGTCGTACTCGGGATAGGCCTGCGCTTCCTCCCGCGCGCGCCGCAGCCGCTCGGCGATCGCAGCCTCACTCTCGGTGGCGCGCTTGCGCAGCCGGCCCTCGAGCTCGGCGAAGCTCGGCGGGAGGACGAAGATCGTTACCGCGTCTTGCGGGTAGCTGGCTTTGATCTGGCGCGCACCCTGGATGTCGATGTCGAGCAGGATGTCGTGTCCCGCGGCGATTGCGCGGTCCAGTGCCGCGCGCGGCGTGCCATAAGAGGCTTCAAAAACCCGGGCCCACTCCGCCAGTTCTCCAGCCGCGCGCCGCCGGATGAATTCGTCCTCGTTCACAAAAAGATAATCAAGTCCTTCGACCTCGCCGTTGCGTGGCCTTCGCGTGGTCAGCGACACGGATGCCTCCAAGCCGCCGATCGCCTTGAGCGCCGCGCGCGAGATAGTGGTCTTGCCGGCCCCCGACGGAGCCGAGAGAATGAAAATTATCCCGCGGCGAGGCGCCCCAGAATCCTTCATAACCTAGCCTATAAAAGCCGCAAGCCCTTTGCAATCAAGGGTTTTCGCGCCTTACTCGACGTTCTGCACCTGCTCGCGCATCTTTTCGACTTCGCCCTTGAGCCCCACGGTGACGCGCGAGAGCGCCGCGCTCTGCGACTTGGCACCCATCGTGTTGATCTCGCGGTTGACTTCTTGCAACAGAAATTCGATCTGCTTGCCCACTGTCCCCTCGCTCCCGACCAGTTCGCGCAACCCGTGAAGATGGGTTCGCAGGCGGGTCACTTCCTCGGTGATGTCGGCGCGCTGGGCGGCGTCGGAAGCCTCCTCGAACAGCCGCTTCTCATTGATCGCGAGGTCGGCGATAAGATCGCGCAACCGCGTCTGAAAATTCGCCACAATTTCGCTGCGCGACGCCTCCGCCAGCCGCTCGATCTGCGGCACAGCGTCGGTAATCGTTTTAATTCGACCGATAAAGTCGGCCCGCAACGCCTTGCCCTCGCGCTTGCGGTCGGTCTCGAGCGCCTTGAGCGCGCGCGCTATCGCGGTGAACGCGAGCTGCACGCCGGGGCGTGAATCGGTCTCCTCTTCGCTGACCTGGAAAATCTCCGGGCGATGCAGCAAGACCTCGATCTCGGGCTTGCCGGAAAGGCCGAGGCTTTGCCCGAGCCGGCCAAGCTCCTTGACATAGAGCGCCGCCAGCCGGTCGTTGACCCGGAGCGTCGTGGGCGGTGGGCCAAGCGGCGTGCATCGGACGAAAAGCTCGACGCGGCCCCGCGCAATAACGCCCTGGACCAGCTTGCGGATTTCGGCCTCGTGTTCGCCCCAGGTGCGCGGCAGATTCAGCTTGAGCTCGAAAAAGCGCTGATTGAGCGTGCGCACCTCCGCAGTGACCCGAACTTTTCCGCGTTCGATCTCCGCCCGTCCAAAGCCCGTCATACTGCGCATTTGGTTTTCATCCCCCACCGGCTTTCGCCGATGCCCCAGTCTGAAGGCAAGCCCGATAAAGCTCAACCGTTCGATGCGCCATCGCGGCCATCGAGAAGCGCTCGACCGCCAAGGCCCGCGCCGCAGCTCCCATCGCGATCCGCGTCTGCGTCTGCGCGCACAAATCCGCCAATGCGCCGGCCAGCGCCTGCGCATCCCCGGGTGCCACCAGCATCCCGCTACACCCCTCGTCCACGGCATCGACCATCCCGCCGATACGTGACGCCACGCAAGGAAGTCCGCAAGCCATGGCTTCGAGCATTGCGACGCCAAGCCCTTCGCCGAGCGAGGGCATCGCGAAAATATCAAGCGCCCATAGAATGGATCGCGCGTCCTCGACCCGGCCGACCAACCGCACCGCGCCGCCCGCATCGCCGAGTCCCAGGCGCCGCACCTCCGCCACGAGCGCGTCGCGGAGCGACCCGTCGCCGGCGACAATCGCGACCGCGCCGCGGGAGGCGGCCAGTTGCGCGACCGGGTCGCGCAACTGGCCGCCTCCCGCGGCGACGCGCCCCCCGAGCAGAGCCATCGCTTCCACCAGGTAGCGATGGCCCTTGCGCGGCTCGAGCGCGCCGACCGCGCCGACGGCGAGGTCGGCGCCGCCGAGGCCCAGCGCGGCGCGGGCCTGCGCGCGTTCGTCCGCCGAGGGCGGACGAAAATGCGCGCAGTCGACGCCGCTCGGGACCAGCGTGATACGCGCGCGCGCTACCCCGGCGCGCACCAGCGCGTCGGCGACCGCGGCGGAAATCGCCGCGACGCCGTCGACCGCGCGGCGTCCATACAGCCATCGCGCGAACAGCCGGTTGGGCACGTAGTCCATCCGGCGCGTCACCACGGCCGCGCGCGTAAGACCGCGCACCCACGGCGCCATCGCATGCGCGCGCGAAGTATGGAAGTGCACCACGTCGTAGCGCCCGTCGCGGAGCCTGCGCCTTAGCGCCGCAGCCCCCGCCAGGTCGAGCGCGTTGCGGATGGCTAGGGGATTGCAGACCACGCCGGCCGCCTGCGCGCGGCGCCACAATTCGCCCGCCGGATCGCACAGCAGCTCCGCGCGATGGCCCATCGCGCGAAGCTCGAGCGTGAGTCCAAGCACCTGGGTCTCGCCGCCGGCGAAATTGCGCTCCGGATCGACGCCGGCCACACTGAGCGGCGCCCCCGCCGCGGGTGCGGCGGCTTTGGCCGGAGGCGAAAAAGTCATCGCTCAGTCGGCAAACCGATAGTAGAGGATCGCCGCGACCGCGGCGATCGCATCGCGCCAGCCGATCTTTTTACCCTCCGCGTAGGTGCGCCCAGAGTACGAGATCGGCACTTCGTAGATACGCCATTTCGCGCGCGCCGCCTTGGCGGTTATCTCGGGCTCGAAGGTGAAGCGATCGGCGCTGAGCTTGAGCGTCAACAACTTGTCGCGCCTGAACGCCTTCATTCCGGTCTCCATGTCGGTCAGGTTGAGATTGCACATCAGGTCGGAGACCAGCGTCAGCATCCGGTTTCCCACGTAGTGCCAGAAGAACAGCACGCGATGCGGCCCGCCGAGAAAACGCGAGCCGTAAACCATGTCCGCACGGCCGTCGAGGAGCGCCTCGAGCAAATCCCGATAGTCGCGCGGGTCGTATTCCAGGTCGGCGTCCTGCACTACGACGTACGGATTGCGCGCCGCCGCGAAGCCGGTGCGCAGCGCCGCCCCCTTGCCGCGGTTGACCGCGTGATAGAAACAATGAACCCGCGGATGCTCCAGCGATTTCAAATACGCGGAGGTATTGTCCGTCGAGGCGTCGTCGACCACGATGACCTCGGTCTCGAAGCCGCAGTCGAGCACGCGCCGGATGATCTCGCCGATCGTGCCCGCTTCGTTATAGACCGGGATCACAACGGAAAGCTTTACCGCGTCGTCCATTGCTTTTCCTGCGTTGTTCCCACGCTCTTGCCGCACCCCTGTTCCGCCTCAGCTCTCACCCCGGGCGCCGCCGTGAACCGCCGCAAGCCGGCTTCTTCCCGCCGCTCACAGTATCGCGAAGCCGCCGCGCCCGCAGCATCGCGGCGACCCGCCGAATTAACCGGCGCGGCGCGCCGCCCATCGCTCCTCCATAGGCGGCGACAACTCGAAGCCGGTCGGTGCGGCCCATCCCCTCCAGTTCGAAGCGGCAAAGCTGCACCAGGTTGCGCAGCCGCCTGCGCTCCCAGTTGAGGCGCGGCCGCGCCGTGCGTTCGTGATCGATCAGGCTGAAACGCACCGGCGTGCCGCCGGCGACGAAGATGTTATAGGGCGTGAGGTCGCCGTGGATAAAGCCCGCGCGATGGAGCCGCGCGATCTCAACCCCGAGCGCGCGCAGCAACTGACGCCTGCGCGCCGGCGCCCCGGCCACGCCTCGCAAAAAGCGCGGCAGCGGTTCGCCCGTCACGCGCGCGGTCACCATCATCGTGCGCCCGCTTGCACGCTCGTCACCGAGCATCAATATCGGCGCCACCGCGAAGCCCGCCGCGACCAGCGCGTCGAGAATCGCCTGCATCCGCTCGGCGCGCGAGCGCAGGATCAGCCGGCGAACCGCTTTGAGCCCGCGCGGCGCGTCGAGCAGTTTGACGAAGACCTCGGTCTGGCCGGAGAGCGGCGTGCCGAGCCCAATCTGGTAGGTCGAGGCATGGCGGGAGCGCCGCAAGGGCCGACCGCCCGCGCCGCCCGCAATTTTTATTGCGCGCTCGATAAGTTCCAGGCCAAGCCGGGAAGGAAGCTCCGCCAGCGTGGGTGCCAGCAGCAGCGACCATCCGTCGCGCTCGATACGCGCCTCGGCGCCGAGCGTCATCGACGCTCCGGGTCCTGCGGCGCGGGTCGGATTGCGCCGGCCGCTTCGGAAGCCGACAGCAGCGGACGCTTTGGATCATCCGCGAGCGTGCTGGTGGCGCGCGGCGCCGCGAGCGCGCGTCTGAGAGCAGCCGCCACTTCTGCCGGAGCGATCCGCCGCATGCATTCGCGGCCGATCGGGCACTCGCGCAGGTAGCATGGATGGCACGGAATCGCGCCGCTCAGCGCCAGGTCGGCAAACCCCCACGGCGCAGAGCGCTCAGGCGCGGTCGCGCCCCACAACGAGACCACGGGACATCCGGCCGCCGCCGCGATATGCATTGGGCCCGAATCGGGGCCGAACGCCGCGGCGCATTCGGCGAAGATCCCGACCAGGTCGCGCAAGCCGGTGCGTCCGGCCAGATTGAGTACCGGCGGGTTAAGTACGGGCGAGTTGAGTACGGGCGCGCCGGCGAGGTTTGCGACTACCTGATCGGCCAGCGCCAGTTCGTCGCGGCCGCTTCCAATCAACACCGGGAACAACGCGGGGCATCCCTCCCGCGCCATCGCCATCTCACGAATCACCGCGGCGATCGCGTCGGGAAAATAAATCCGGCTCGGCCATGACGAGCCCAGGATGACGGCCAGCAGCGGCCGCGGTGCGCCCTCGAGCAGCGCCGCCACGCGCGCTCGCCCGGCGTCCGCGGCAACGAGGCCGAACTCGATCGGCGCCGGCGCAATCCCGAGCGCGTCGGCGAAGCCCTGGTACTGCATCAGCTTCAGGCGCATCGGCGGCTGCGGCGCGATTTGCCGGGTGGAAAACAGATGGTTGAATTCCTTGCCGTTGGCGCGATCGAAGCCGACGCGCACGCGGGCTCCGGAAGCCACCGAGACCACGCCGCTCTTGAGATGGCGCTGCAAGTCAAGCGTGAGATCGAAATGGCCCGCGCGCACCCGGACCAGGAAGGGTAGAAAGGAAAGCGGCGCGCGCCGGCGATCATAGACGATTAGCTGGTCGAGCCACGGATGACCCTCCAGCACCGCCTGCGACTTGGGCTCAACCGCCCACGCGATATGCGCGGACGGCCACGCGCGACGGATCCGGCCGAGCAGCGGCAGCGCGCGCACTACGTCGCCGATCGCGCCGAGGAGAATGATCAGGACGCGGCGCGGCGCGGCGCCAGCTTCGGCTTGGGAGGTAAGGACAGCGCGCCGCGTAACGGCATCCTCAGCGATCGCACTCGCCGCCGATCATGTTGATCATGCCGAAGGTCGCCACGATGTCCGCGATCATGTGCCCGACCAGCATCCGCGACAGCGCCCCCATCCCGAGGAAGCACGGCGGACGCACCCGTACCCGGTAAGGGCGGCCGCTGCCGTCGCTCACCACGTAAAAGCCCAACTCGCCGTTGGAGCCCTCGACCGCCTGGTAGACCTCGCCCGCCGGCACCTGGATGCCCTCCATGATGAGCTTGAAGTGATTCATCAGCCCCTCGATGGAATTGTAGACGCGCTCCTTGGGCGGCAGCACGATCCGCGGATCGTCAAGCGCGATCGGCCCCTCTGGCAGCGTGCGCATCGCTTGCTCGATGATCCGCCGGGACTGATACATCTCCTGGAAGCGCACGTTGAAGCGGTCGTAGTTGTCGCCCTTGTTGCCGGTCGGGACCTCGAACTCGAAGCGGTCGTAGACCAGGTACGGATGCGCCTTGCGCACGTCGTAGGCGACCCCGGAAGCGCGCAGCAGCGGACCCGAAAGGCCGTAGGAAATCGCCTCGTCGGCCGCCATCACGCCGATGTCCGCCATGCGATCGATGAACACGCGGTTGCGGCTTAGAAGCTTATCGCAGTCCGACAGGATGCCGTCGAGGTGGCTGAACGCGAGCGTGATGCGCGCGCCCAGGTCCATCGGCAAATCGCGCGTGATTCCACCCGCCCGGCACCAGGTCACGGTCAGTCGCGCGCCGGTCACCGCCTCGACCAGGTCGTAGAGAAACTCGCGCGCCTCCATCATGTAGAACATCACGCTCTGCGCGCCGACTTCGCCCGCCGCCATCCCGAGACATGTGAGATGGTCGGCCAGGCGATGGACCTCGCTCATGATGACGCGCGCGTACTGGCATCGCTCGGGCGCGGTGACGCCGAGCAGGCGCTCGATCGCCAGCGCGAAGCCGACGTTGTTGATGCACGGGGAGGCGTAGTTGAGGCGGTCGGTGTACGGAAAGCACTGCGTCCAGGTCCCCTGCTCGCACATCTTCTCGAAGCCGCGATGGAGGTAGCCGACCTCGACGTCGCAATCGACGATGCGCTCGCCGTCGAGCTTGAGATTGAACTTGATGGTGCCGTGGGAGGCCGGATGCGACGGCCCCATCTGGATTTCCATCACCTCGTCGGTCGAATCCGTGACCTCGGCGTTTTTACTCCAGCGCGCGGGCAGTGCCATGTACTCTCTCGGTGTCGGTTGCGGTTCGTGCGGCCGCGTTCAGCGCGAGGGCCGCAGCGGATTCAGAATCGGGTCGGTCTCGGGCACCATCGGCTGGCGCCGATTCACCGGGTAGTCCTTGCGCAGCGGATGACCCTCGAAGGAATCGTACATCAGGATGCGGCGGAGGTCGGGATGGCCGTCGAAGCGGATGCCGAACATGTCGTAGCACTCGCGCTCGAGCCAGTTGGCGGACTTCCACAGCCCCGCCACGCTTGCGACCCACGGGTCGGGCTCGCCGGTTGCGACCTTGACCCGCAGACGATGGCCGCGCTTGAGCGAATGCAGATGATAGACGACGTCGAAGCGCGGCGCGCGCGCGGGCCAATCGACCGCGGTGAGGTCGGCCAGGAAATCGAAGGCGAACGGCGGATCGTCGCGCAGCGCGCGCATCACGTCGAGCGCCCGCTCGCGCGCGATTGCGATTGTGTCCTCGTCGCGAGCGCTCTCGGCCGCAACGATATCCGCGCCGAAGCGCTGCTTTAATTGATCAAGCAACATTTTCCCGTTTCGCAGCGACCGGCCGGGCTCAAGTCCAATCCAGCGCGCCGCGCTGCCAGGCATAGACCAGGCCGACCGTCAGGATTCCGATGAAGACCAACGCTTCGACCAGCCCGAACATCCCGAGATGGCGTAGCTCGACCGCCCACGGGTAAAGGAAAACCACCTCGACGTCGAAGACCACGAACAGCAGCGCGGTCAGGTAAAAGTGCACCGAGAAACGGCCCCATGCCGCGCCGCTTGGCGGATTGCCGCACTCGAACGGCTCGCCCTTGATCTTGCTGGGGCGCCGCGGCCCGGTCAGACGATTGATCGTGACCATGCCGCCGACGACCAGCGCCGCGACCGCAAACGTTACAAGAATCGGAAACCAGGTGAGCAGCATCCCGGATACCCTCGCCGAAGTCCTCTCAACAAGCGTTCCTAATCACATTATGAATAGCGGATTAGGCGGCCTTTTCCAACGCAAGCCGCGATTCGCCGACGAAACGTGCCCTTGCCCTACGGCTGCGTTTCGATTGAGACTTCCTCAAGCGGCGGCCGTCCATCTCAAATCGTTTGCTCGATTGCATAACGGCCGTGATTTCGCTAATCATTCGCCATCAATAACAGGAGGGGCGCATGGGTTACCGGAGCGCGATTGAGTGGACCGATGCGACTTGGAACCCGATTCGTGGTTGCACGAAGGTCAGTCCGGGGTGCAAGAACTGCTATGCAGAGACATTTGCAGAGAGATTCCGTGGGGTTCCTGGACACCCGTTCGAGCAAGGTTTCGACCTTCGCTTAATACCCGAAAAACTTCGTGAGCCGCAGCGCTGGCGACAGCCGCTTCGCATTTTTGTGAATTCGATGAGCGATTTGTTCCATCCCTTCGTGCCGACTGATTACATCGAACGCATCGGCATTAGCATGCAGAACGCGCACTGGCACACCTTCCAAATACTGACCAAGCGTCACGAACGCATGAGTGAGCTACTCAACGGCGAACTCCGATGGGCTGGCCTTCTCCAGAATGTTTGGTGGGGCGTGAGCGTGGAAGATCGCGATCACGGATTCCCCCGGATCGACGTTCTGAGACGAACGAATGCTGCCATCCGTTTTCTCTCAATCGAACCCTTGCTCGAGGATCTGGGAGAACTCGATCTCGCTGGCATCGACTGGGTAATCGTCGGTGGGGAAAGCGGCATACACCACAGGCCGATTGCAATTGAGTGGGTGCGCAGCATTCGCGATCAATGTCAGGCCGCGAAGGTGCCGTTCTTTTTCAAACAATGGGGCGGTCGAACGCCGAAGCGTCAGGGAAGAATTCTCGACGGGCGCGTATGGAACCGTATGCCAGCCATCGAAGGCTCCGAGAGCTTCGCACCGTAAGATCGTGGACCCAGTTGCCAGCGACGGTCTTCGCGCGCGTCCCGGTCGAATCTGGACGGTCGAAAAGCTCTCCTATCTGGAAAAGTACGCGAACGCCTTTACCACTGCGATGCGCGAAAAGTGGGAGCGCCTAGTTTATATCGACTTACTTGCAGGCCCAGGCCGCGACATCGATCTTGAAACGAAAAAGGAATTCGACGGCTCTCCGCTCATCGCCCTTAACACTAAACCACAATTCGATCACTGTTTCTTTGGCGACAAAGACCGACGGAATGTGGACACCCTGAAGAAGCGGATCGCGGATTCGGACAGAATGCGGGCCTCCGTTGAAGTGGGTGATTGCAACGTCCTCGTTGATAAAGTTGTCCAGCAGCTTTCACGAAAAACCCTAGGCCTTGCTTTCGTCGATCCCGAAGGCTTTGAGGTCGATTTCAGAACGCTGCGAGTCTTGGCAAAGCGCAGAATCGACGTGCTGTACTGGTTCCCAAGCGGAATCGCCATCCGCAGGAACTTGAAGAATTTCATGACGGTGAAAGACAGCCCAATGGAGCGCTTTTGGGGCAGGGATTGGCGCCAGCTCCCCATTGCAAAGTGGGCTGCCGGAGATGTCGTTCCGGACGAAAAAATCGAGAAATCTATAGTGGCGGAATTCCTGGAGGATGTTGCTAAAGCCGGTTTCGAGTTTCGGGACGAACTGGCGCCTCCGTTTGCAAATACGCGCAATGCGCAAATGTATCACCTGCTGTTCTTTTCGCACGATCAGTTAGCGCTCAAATCTGGAAGAGCATCAAGAAAATCGCGCCTGGTGGGCAACGCACCTTCCGTGGAATGACGTAGAGCCGCGAAATTGCAGATCCGTCCGAGCGACGCACCTACTCGGCGATCTTCGCTTCACAGCGACGCGTAGGCCGCGGCGATGAGCGCCTTGGCGCGCGGGTCGAGCAGGATTCCCCCGCCCATCCGGTTCATCGCGTAGCCAAACCCGATTTTCGCCTCGGGGTCGGCGAAACCGAGCGATCCGCCGGCGCCCGGATGGCCGAACGCGCCCGCGTTGGGCCCCATCTCTTCGCCCGGCTGAGAGAGCATGAAACCGGACGAAAACCGGGTCGAAATCAGCAGCACTTCGTCGGGGCCGCGCGACTCCTCGACCTGACAAGCGGCCATCTCGCGAGCCTCCATCACGCGCACGCCGTCGGTCTCGCCGCGCCGCGCAAGCGCGCCGTACAACCGCGCCAGCGCGCGGCCGTTGGTATGGCCGTTGGCGGCCGGAATCTCGGCGCCACGCCATCCGCGCGAGTTCACCGTCGCCATCGAGAGCACCAGCGGATTCATGAACGTCTTCGCAGTGACGGATTCGGGATTCTTAGCCATTTCAGCGAACAGGTTGAATTCGCCCGGCGCGGGCGGCGGCGCGCCGATCATCTCGGCGACGCGGCCGTCGTCGCGCGGCTCCAGCCCGATATGCGAATCGATCTCGAGCGGCGTTGCGATTTCGTCCCTGAAATAATTGCCGACGCTCTTGCCGGTGATTCGGCGGATCACTTCGCCGACGAGATAGCCGAAAGTGAGCGCATGGTAGCCATGCCTGGTGCCCGGCTCCCACCACGGTTCCTCGGCCGCCAGCGCGTCGGTCATCGTCCGCCAGTCGTAAAGGTCCTCAGGCTTAAGCGGTTTGCGAATCGCGGGGAGACCGGCACGATGGTTGAGCAGCGTGCGGACGGCGATTTGTCCTTTGCCGTTCGCGGCAAACTCGGGCCAGTACTGCGCAACCGGCGCGTCGAGCTCGAGCCGGCCCTCACCGGCAAGCCGATGGGCGCAAATCGCGGTGAGCCCCTTGGTGGTCGAGTAGACGTTGACGATTGTATCGCGCGTCCAGCGCCGCGTCCGCGCCTTGTCGGCCCATCCAGCCCACAGGTCGACCACGAGGCGGCCGTCGAGCACGATCGCGACCGACGCTCCGGTTTCCCGGCGGCTTTCGAAGTTGTCGGCAAAAGCCTCTCGCACGCGCGCAAAGCGCGCGTCACAGGTTCCTTCGATCGTGACGTCAGCCATTCCTTCCCTGGGCCTTGCTACGGCAATATTTCGAATCTCTATTGATCGACCAGCGCGCCGCCGCAGCTCGAACCCGCGCCGGCCGCGCATCCGAAACAATGCGCGCCGGTCGCGATCGGTGCGCCGGCGAGTGTGTCGAGGTCGTCGAGGTCCCAGACCGTGAGCGCTCTACGCGCGCCCGCCGCGCCAATCGGGATGTCGAGCATCTGGTTGAAGTCGCAATCATAAAGCTGCCCGTCCCATCCGACGCTCACCAGTGCGCGGCACATCAGCCCCTCAACCGTGCCCGGATTGAAGTGGTTGACCAGCAGCCCCATGTAGTCCGCGTACTTGTTCCATTGATGCAACTGGTGGGCGAAGCGCGCGATCGGCATGTTGGTGATCGTCAGCAGGCGATTGAAGCGCACGCCATAGGCGCCGAGTTCCCGGCGATAGTCCGCTTCGAGCGTGGCCTGCGGCGGCGGCAGCACCGGGCCGACAGGATTGTAGACCAGGCTAAGCTCGAGACCGCCATCGCCGTAGCCCAGAGCGTTGAGGCGCTGCAGCGCCGCGATGCTTTTCTCGAAGACGCCGCGCCCGCGCTGGCGCTCGACGTTTGCGGCGCTGTAGCACGGCAGCGAGCACACCAGCATCACGCGATTGTCACGGTAGAATTCGCCGAGCCGTTCCATCCCGGGCTCGAACATCACGGTGAGGTTACATCGGACCATCACCTCGCGCCCCGCGCGGCGTCCGTGCTCGACCAGCATCCGGAAATTCTCGTTGAGCTCAGGCGCGCCGCCGGTCAGGTCGACCGTGCGCACCGCGGGGCTATGAGCGAGCAGCTCGAGCACGCGCTCCGCCGTCGCGCGCTCCATCCGCTCGGTGCGCGCGGGGCCGGCGTCGACGTGGCAGTGATGGCAAGCCTGGTTGCAGAGCTTGCCGACGTTGACTTGCAGAGTAGCGGCCTCCGCACGGGTCAAAGAGCCGAGCCCGTGCCGGCTCAACATCCGGTCGAAGTTCGCGGCAGAAGCCGGCTCGGGCTGAAGCCGCACCTGTGCATTACCAGCCATCTCGCGCATGCCTCTTGGTCATCCGTACGCCCATTATATGTTATTGGTATCGCAAGTTGAGCGCTCTTCATAACCCCACAGGCGAATTGATCGCACTCGGTGTACATCGCGATCACCGCCGAGCTAGCCGTCGCAGCCGGCGATTCAGTCGGAACTGGCCGCTTCTTGGCCGGACGGTAACCTGCGCCGGAGAATCCGCTCGGTCCTTGCGACACAGGTCGAATCTGCACTATGGCTGTTCTGGGTCGAAATGTGATACCGAAGCCCTCGAAGAATAAAAGGCGCAATTTTGCGGGCTGTTGTTGAATCAAGCTCTCGCTTGTAAGCGTGAAACAAAAAGAATGCAATCAAGGGACAAAGGTAAAATTGACGGCCGGTTTCCAACCATCGCCCTGATTTTGATTGGTTTACTCGTCGTTGGCTCTGGAAGAGCTCCCGCCAGCGCGCAGGATCTCACGTTCCAGGAGAATAGCCCGACGTCGCCGGAGGAACCGGGCGTCTCGCCAGCATTACCCGATCCACTTTGGGTCGCGGTCAGCACGTGCATACAGACTGCGATAACCAGCAACTCCTTCGGGCCGGCTCCGAATCCGGCTCACCCGCCGGTTCCGCCCTGCATTTACGTCTTTCGTCCGATGGATGCCACTCCGCAGATCGGGCAAGGTTTTAGTGTCCTGAAAGACGCGGATGCCAGTAAGCCTTTTGGTTTTCTGACCGTTGCCTCGAAAATCGTCAGCGGAATAGAGGATCCTCAAGTAAACTTTTTTGCAGGACAGCCACCGTCGTCTTACTCGCGCAACTACTGGGCCTCGGCTTGGTCGGCGCTCGACTATACCGTCAACAGGATGTATCAACAAAGCCATCAGCAGAAAGCCCTCGGAGTGGGTCAGATGGGGCTGGCTATCAACTCGGTAGTGGGACGGACCTTGAATCAGTTTCATATCCATATGTCGTGCATCAACAAGGCGGCACGGGATACTCTCACTTCCAACGTGGCGAAGATTACTACCAACAAGTGGACTAAGATTTCAATTCTCAACAAGCAAACATACGACGTGATTCTACTCACGGATCTTACTACGAACCCCTTTCTGATCATGCGTACAGTACCGGGCTACAGCGAAGCAGGACTGGAAACCCTGGTCGTAACAGGCAAACCGGGAACAACCAACTTTTATCTGTTGGAGGACTATGCCCACGGCCTCGATAAAGGCGCAGGAGAAGAATTGTTAGACCAAAAGTGCGCTACCTGGCCTTAGCGCGTTGCCAACTTGGGATGACTGCGATCCGATCTAATCTCGATATATGCGCTTTCCAGTTACTTGATGCCTTCATACATTTCCCGTCACGTCACCGCCCGCGCCGAACGCGCGACCGGGAGCATCCACCTTGATGGACTTTACCGGCTCGGCGGCGAGCTGATCGCGCTGGTGTACATCGCGATCATCGCCGAGATAGCCCTGGCGACCGGCGCTTTTTACGTATTGTTCCCGGAGCTCGGCGCGCTCTCGCACGACGTGATGACGCGGCCGCGCGGAACCTGGGCCAACGCGCCGTTGTTGCTCGCGATCACACCCGCGCTGACCGGCGTGATTGGCATTGTGTTCACGCGAAGTCTCCCATACGGATACCTGTCGGTCCTGCTTACCGTAGGCGGTGCGATCGCGGTCGTCCTTGCCTTGCGCTCGCCCATCGCGCCCGCAATCTCGGCCGGGCTGCTGCCGCTGGTGCTGGGAGTGAAGAGCTGGTGGTATCCGCCCGCGATTGCGCTCGGAACGGTGCTGCTCGCGGCGCTTTCCGTGCCGTGGAAAAAATATTGCGCGATACGCATCGCGCCGGCGCCCGTGCAGAGCGAGGAGGTCCGCGAGGAGCTTCGTGAGGATCTCGTCGACGATCTTATCGAGTTGCCGCCGCACGGCTACGGATGGCTGGTGGTGCTGATGGCGTTCGTCGCGGTGGCGGTTTTTTTCGTCAAGCTGACCGGGCTTCGCTTCGTGCTCTTCCCGCCGCTGGTGGTAATCGGCTTCGAGATGCTGGGACATACCGCGATATGCCCGTGGGCGAAAAAGCCGCTGCGGCTGCCGGTGGCGTGCTTCCTCACCGCGCTGGGCGGCTTCGTATCGTGGCACTTTCTCGGGGTGACGCCGCTGGCCGCGGCCTGCAGCATGGCGTGGGGAATCGCGGTGCTGCGCGTGTGCGACCTCCACGTGCCGCCGGCGCTGGCCGTCGCTCTGCTGCCGCTGGTGATGGACCGGCCGACGCTCGCCTATCCGTTCGCGGTCGGAATCGGGACCACGCTGCTGTCGCTCTGGTTCCTCGCCTACCAGCGGATTTCGCGCGGGCGCGCTCAGTAGCCCTTGGGCATTCCGAGCAGCCGCTCGGCGATGATGCTGCGCTGGATTTCGGAGGTGCCTTCCTCGATCGTGTTGCCGCGCGCGCGCAGCGTCCCGTACTGCCATCGCCCGCCCTCGACCGCGTGCGGCGACCCTTCCTCGAGCACCGCGCGCGGACCCTGCACCGCGAGCGCAAACTCGTTCATCCGCTGATTGAGCTCGCTCCACAGCAGCTTGGAAATCGAACCTTCGGGGCCCGGCGTGCCGCCGCGCAAAAGCCGCGAGAAATTGCGGTACGCAAGGTATTTCATCGATTGGACATCGATATAAAACTGCGCCAGCGCCTGGCGGATGACGCGCGCGCTGAGCGGTGTCGTGCCCTCTTCGAGCGCGCGCTGGGCGAGACGCTTGAGGTCCTCGAAGGTGTTGCCAAAGCGCGCGACGATCGAGAGCGAGAGCGTCGCCCGCTCGTTCATCAGCGTGGTCAGCGCGACACCCCATCCGCCGCCCTGCGGCCCCAGCAGGTTCTTGCGCGGCACGCGCACGTCGTCGAAAAAGAGCTGGTTGAATTCCTCCTCGCCGGTCATCTGGCGCAGCGGCCGCACGGTGACGCCGGGGCTGTGCATGTCGACCAGCAGGTAACTGAGTCCTCGATGCTTCGGCTTGTCGGGCTCGGTGCGCACCAGCAGCATGCACCAGTCGGCGATTTGTCCGTGCGAGGTCCAGACCTTCGCGCCGTTGACGACAAATTCGTCGCCGGCCAACTCGGCGCGGCTGGCCAGCGCGGCGAGGTCCGAGCCCGAGCCGGGTTCGGAGAATCCCTGGCACCAGATTTCCTCGCACGAGAGAATCTTCGGCACGAAGCGGCGTTGCTGCTCGTCGGTCCCGTGCTCCAGAACCGTCGGCGCCGCCATCGAGAGCCCGATCAGGTTGAGCGCCGACGGCGCGCGCGCCCGCGCCATCTCTTCGCTGAAGATCGCGCTGTAAACGATAGTCTTGCCCTGGCCGCCGTATGCGACCGGCCACGAGAGGCCCAGGAAGCCCGCCTCGAAGAGCCGGCGCTGCCAGTCCCTGAGCGTCTGGATCGACGCGGGGTCGGTGGGCAGCGAGAACCCGCGGTCGGGGATGTCGCGCGGCGCGTTGGCCTCGAGCCATTGGCGCGCGCGCAGCCGAAAGGCTTCTTCATCGGGAGTGTAGCTGAAGTCCATTTTATCTTTCGCTTTTTCCGGCGCGTTTCGTCGGCTGCCTGATGTCTACCAGAAAGCGTCCCACAAAAGCACCGCGTAAAAACATCCCGTAAAACATTCCGCAAAACTCGCGATTAATCATCCGGCGTATACGCTCCCCCGGCTTCGTTTGGGGCAGGATGCAAAACGGGCTAAACTTAATCACATCCACCTATTTCATTGATTCGACGGATCTGGAGCGCGGGAGCCGGAGGTTCATAGTCGATGAGCGCGACAGGCGTAGTTTCTCGCGGCGGATGCCATTGCGGGCGGATCGCCTTCGAAGTCCACGGCCGTCCCGAGCGCGTGTCGGAGTGCAACTGCTCGATCTGCACGAAGAAGGGATACCTCCATTGGATTGTGCCGCGGGAGAGCTTCCGCTTGCTGACGCCGGCGGAAAATTTATCGACCTATACCTTCAACACCGGCGTCGCGAAGCATCATTTCTGCCTCAACTGCGGCGTCGCGGCCTTCTATATTCCGCGCTCCGACCCGGACAAGATCGACGTCAATGCGCGATGTCTTGAGGGAGTCGAACTCCCGAAGCTCGCGGTCGAGCGCTTCGACGGACGAAACTGGGAAACGGCGATCGTGGTCCACCGCGCCGCGCGCAAGGAATAGGCAGGCGGGGCCGCGCTTCGGAGGCAGACCGGAACGGGGAAGCATTGAAAAAATGGCAGGGCTGGGCTTTACGCCGACCGACTTCGCGGTCTTCAAGGTCGAAGGATTCAGCGAACGCATGCAGCAAATATACGCGCGCGTGCGGCCCAGGCTGATGAGGCTTGGCGACGAGTTGGCGCCGGAGCTGGCGCGCAAACTCCATCTGGAGTTCTTCCCGCACGTCGCCAGGCACGCGCGCCGCACCGTCAATCCGCCGCCCGAAACCTGGGCCGCCTTCGGACCGTCGCCCGGAGGCTACAAACGCTACGGTTACCTGGCACTGTGCATCTCGGGCGCCGGACTGCATGCGCGCGTGGTGGTCAAACCGGAAGCCGACCGGCGCCCGGAGATGGCGCGCGGGCTGAGGGGCAATGCCGCGCAGCTCGCGAAGTCGCTGCGCGGAACGGGAGTCGCACGCTACGAGAAATGGAATTTCAAATCGCTACCGGCGGAGATGCCGGCCGGCGACGAACTTTTCGCAACGCTTGCCGAGGGACTCAGCAAAAAAACCGGCGGGATGGACCTCGGGTTCGGATGGAGCGTGCGCGACGCGCTGCGCCTGGAGCGCGCGGAGCTGCTCGACGCCTACCGCGAGCTCGAGCCCGTGTACCGAATCGTCAGGGCAGTCGCGTAGGGCACGGATGCCGATGTCACTCTGGCGCCGTAGCGGCGCCGCGCAACGCATAGGAAAATGAGCACGATTGCGGTTTTGGGAGCGGGCGGGTGGGGCACGGCGCTCGCCGTCGGCCTCGCCCGCGCAGGCCATCGCGTAACCCTGTGCGCGCGGCGCGCCGATCACGTGTCGGCGATGCGCGCGCAACGCGAGAACACGCCCTACCTGCCAGGCATCGCGCTCCCGGAATCGATCCAACTGAGCGGCCGATGGGCGGAGGCGGCGGGCGCGAGCGAGGCCGTACTGATGGCGGTGCCGTCGCGTTTTGCGCGGGCGGCGATGATGCCGGTCGGACCGGCGCTCGGTGCGGGCGCGATCCTCATCAGCGTCACTAAGGGAATCGAGAGTGACTCGCTCAAAACGATGACCGCGATGCTGGCCGAGGTCGCGCCGGCGGTGAAGAGCCTGGCGGTGCTCTCGGGGCCGTCGTTCGCCGGGGAAGTGGCGCGCGGCAGGCCGGCCGCGGTGGTCGTGGCGGCGCACGACGAGGCGGTCTCGCGCGGCGTGCAAGCGCTGTTCGCCTCGCGCTCGCTGCGGGTTTACCGAAGCGTCGACGTCGATGGGGTCGAGCTGGCCGGCGCGGCCAAGAACGTAATCGCGATCGCCGCCGGCATCAGCGACGGCCTCGACCTCGGCTCGAGCGCGCGGGCGGCGCTGATCACCCGCGGCCTGGCCGAACTGACCCGCCTCGGCTTGCGAGCCGGTGCGCGCGCCGAGACCATCTATGGGCTCGCAGGACTCGGCGACCTCGTCCTGACCTGCGCCGGCGACCTTTCGCGCAATCGCGCGCTGGGGCTTAGAATCGGCCAGGGCGGGAGCGTCGGCGCCGCGGTCAACCCGCCGCCCGGCCATCCGGTGGCCGAAGGGATGTCGAACGCGCTCTCGATAAAGAGGCTGGCCGAACGGATGGGTGTGGAGATGCCGATAGTCGCGGCGGTCTGCCGGGTGCTCTATGAAGGCGCGCCGGCAAAGGCTATGGTCGAGGAACTGCTGAGCCGCGAACTGAAGGCCGAATTTTGACCCGGCCGAACTCCGGACACGGTCTTTTGGAAAAGTGGAAGAGCGCATTTCAGAAAACTCATTTGAGAGAAGACAGTTGATGGCGAACAAGGGAACCTGCAAGGCCACGGATTGCAACCGCGAGGCGGTGGCGAAGCACTACTGCCGCATGCACTATCGGCTGTGGCGCCACGGCGAGATGCCCAAGGCGCGCTACAAGACCTGCACCTTCGAAAAGTGCCGAAAAAAACGCGTCCGCGGCAGCCTGTGCGAGGAACACTGGACCGCGAAGCACGGTAAGGCAGGCGCGGCTGCTCCGGCGACTCCCGCGGCGCCAGCGGCCGCAAGCGCTTAGCGAAACCCGGATTAGTCCGTGCCGCACCGGAACGGCCTGCCCCGCGCCGGCGCGACCGGATACGGAGAGGCACGATGGCCAACCTGATTGTGGCCGGCGCGGCGGGCCGGATGGGCCGCCTGCTCACCTCGCTCATCGCACAGGACCGCGCACATCGCCTGGTCGGAGCGCTTGAGGCTCGCGATGTCCCGGCAGTCGGCAGCGACGCGGGAACGCTCGCGGGTGTGGGGCCGCTCGGCGTAACGATCACCGCGGACTACGCGGCGATCGCCAGGCCCGACACGGTCACCCTCGATTTCACCATCGCGCGCGCCGCGCTCGAGCATCTTGAAGTGGCCGCCAAAACCGGCGCCGCGATCGTGCTCGGCACCACCGGCCTCACGCCCGAGATGGAAGCGCGGGCCCGCGAACTCGCGCCACGCACGCGGACCGTGATCGCACCCAACATGAGCGTCGGGGTCAGCGTGCTGATGAAGATTGTCGCCGAGGTCGCCAAAATTCTGCCCGACTTCGACGCCGAGGTGCTCGAGATTCATCATCGGACCAAGGTCGATGCGCCAAGCGGAACCGCGGTGGCGCTAGGACGTATCATCGCGGCGGCGCGCGAACAGGAGTTCGCCGCCAACGCGATTTACGGACGCGAAGGGATAACCGGCGTGCGGCCGGCCGGAAAAATCGCAGTGATGGCGCTGCGGGCGGGCGACGCGGTCGGCGATCATACCGTGATTTTCGGCGGCCAAGGCGAGCGGCTGGAGCTTATCCATCGGTCGCAGAGCCGCGATTCGCTGGCGCGCGGGGCGCTGCGCGCGGCGGCGTGGCTGGAGAAGCAGCCAGCCGGACTCTACTCGATGCGCGACGTGCTCGGGCTGTAAGCCGGGCTGCGCGCCGACTGAAGTTGACTGGCGGAGCGGGCACTTCAGGCCTGTCCGCCCCGTCGGTCTTTTAGTTGCGCCGGAGTTGCAGCACTTCCCATCGGTCGCGGAACCGGGCGAGCCATCCGCGATGCCGGGTTTCGAAATAACTCAGCATCGCGACCATCGCCAGTACGTTACCGGCCAGGATCTTCCAGAATCCCAGCGCGGTGAGCGCCGCCTGGTCGAAAGCCGCCAGCGCGCCGACGAAAAAAATCTCGAAGATCGCCAGCAGGAAAATTGCGGCCAACGCGAACACCGGCTCGTAATCGGCCGCGAGCAGCAGCACGGCGGTCGCGATTCCGAATACCACGAAGGCGAAAAAATGCAGTGCCGTATAGCCGAGCACCAGGGGTAGCGTCACTCGCACCGCGCCCGGGTCGAAGATGCCCTGGAAAATCGAGGCGCCGAGCACCGCCGGCGTGCGAAAGATCTCGCCCGCCGCCACGTCGCACACCAGGAACCAGACCGCGACCACCAACGCTCCGATTACGCCCGCCAGGGCGCCCTCGCGGGCCACGCCCGTCCACGGGCCTTCCAGACGACGCGCCAGCGTGGGATGGCGTTCAAGGAAATACACCAGCATCGCGGAGGTGGCCATCAGATCGCCGATCAGGAACTTCCACCACGGCAGCGATACGTGTGCCGACGGTCCGATCAGCATCAAGATCATGATGCAAAAGATCTCGAAGACCGGAACCAGCACCATCATGGTTGGAAAAAGCGTCCCGTCGGTCTCGGCAGTCTCGAGGATCACCGCGGCGGCGACTCCGATAAGCGCAAACACGCAGAAATGGAAAACTAACCTCGCGAGCATCACGCCCGCGCCCGCACTCGCGCCACCGGCGGAGCCGAACAGCGTGGCGGCCAAGCCGGGCGGCTGACCCCTGGCAGCATCGAAGATCACGTACCACAGCGCGATCACGAACGCGCCAATCAGGCCCGCCACCGCGCCATCGACGACCATGCGTACTCTCTGGTTCATCGGATCCTCCTTGCGGGGAGCGCCGAGAGACAAGAGTGCCGCGGGAGGGGGAAGCGATACCGTCCGGGGCAAAACCGGCGGTATCGTACGAGGATTATGTAGCTTTCCGGAGCCTTGGCCGGCACCCCTTTGATCTCAGCACTATGCCTTGTGCGAGCGTGAGGGAAGTGGGCCGGAAAAGTCCCCGGACGTTTGTGGCGTGAATCTTACCCGCGGAAGTTCAGCGCGTTTCAGGCACGGGCGTTGCGCGAGGGCCGCAGCACGCGCAGTTCGGGCGGCCGGCGCAGGTTTACCGCCGGCACTTCGATTTCCTCATCGCGCGCCCAGCGGAAGAAAATGAGCGTGGTGATTAGCATCAGGTAGAAGCTGTCGGCCACCCACATCAGGATTCCACCGATCACCTGATCCTGCATCGGCGAAATGCCAAACGGATGCGGCGTGACCGCATAAAACGGGTAGGTGACCGAATCCGCCAGCGTGATCGGCGCCGCCACCGCAGTCATCGGGACCATCAGCAGGAACAGATAGAGAATCTGCGCCGGGTAGCTTAGCCGCGGAAACTCCGGCATCGGACTCAGCAGCGGCCAGAACAGGATGGTGCCCGAAACCATGAAAGCGATGTGCACCGCGATATGGACGCTCGCGTCAGTGGTCATAAGGTTGAAGACCGGCGGATCGTGGGCGAAGACGTAGACGGTGGTGAAGGTCACGAATGCGACCACCGGATTGCTGAAGAAGCGCGCGAACGGCCGGATCGGCCGGCTCATCAGGATCGGCCGAAACATCCAGTCCGGCACCGAGAGCAGGAACAGCGGCGGAATGATCCAACTCTGGAACGAATGTTCGACCATGTGCGCCCAGAACGAACGCTCGTCCCCGAGTTCGTCGAGCGGGCCGAACGTGATGAGCATCGCCAGGATAAGCAGGCAGAAGAAAAACACCTGGCGCTGGGTGGGCCGGCGCTTAAGCTGCCGCGCCGCAAGCGTATAAAGAACCGCCAGCAGTACGATACCAATGGCTGCGGATGGATCCATTTAAGACAACTTTATTTGCACAGCCGGCGCCCTGTCTAGGCCGGCTCCGGGACGATTCAGAAACTCAAGCGGCCTTCGAGGGCCGAGAAAATCATCAATAGGGCCGCGCCGATGAAACATGCCAGGATCAGTGGGAAAACGAAGAAAATCGAGAAGATTTTCTGGTCGTAATAGAGGTGCATGTAGAACCCGCCGACCAGCAGGAACTTGGCGATCGCCAACAGGATCAGAATCGGCACCAATAAGGGCTGTAGAAAGCTGACGTAGTAAACCGCCAGCTCCATCAAAGTCAGGATCACCAACGCGACCGCGATGATCGCATAGAGCCCTGGCCCCGGATGCCCGGATGCGTGCTCACCCGCCGCAAAGTGCTCGTGCCCAGCCGCCGCTACGTTCTCGCTCATGCGTTATGCACCGATCTCATCAGGTAGATCAAAGTAAAAATCAAGATCCAGACTACGTCAACGAAGTGCCAATAGAGTCCCACGATCTCAACCGAGAGCGCTCTCGACTTGCCCGCCCTGCCAGTGGCCGACGCCACCGCCATCACAATCAACCAGATGACGCCGATCGCGACGTGAGTGCCATGCGTGCCGACCAGCGTATAGAAGGTCTGGCCGAAAATGCTCCCCTGCATCGAGAGATGATCATGCAGAAAGAGAGTTGAAAATTCGTAATACTGACCGCCCAGGAATATCAGTCCGAAAAAGGCGGTCCCGGACAGCCAGATGGTCGACCACTTTTGGTCGCCACGTTGAGTGGCGGCCAGCGCCAACACCATCAGGAAGCTCGACATCAGCAGGATGAAGGTGCTGAACGAGGTCAGCGGGATGTTGAGCACTTCGGCGCCGACACCCACGTTGCGCGGCTTATAGACCATATAAACCGAGATGAGACAGGCGAAAAAGACGCACTCGGAGCCAAGGAACGCCCACATCCCAGCCTTGCGATGATCGACGCCGGTGTAGGTCGAAGGATCCTGATGAGGGTGCTCCTCGCCGTGGTCCGGGTACTCGAACGCCATCCCGATGATCGAGAAGAACAGCAGGAGCGCCGCCAGCACGTCGATCCTGATCCAATTCATCATCGCGCCAATCCCGCCCACCACCAGGCCAAGCGCGAACAACAGCGGGTACAATGATGGCGCAGGCATGTGAGGAGTGCCGTGCCCGGCGATGTCGTGATGCTCGGCGACGGCCGCCACTCCGGCTCCCGAGGTTTCGCCATGGGCGGGCATGCTGCGGTGGCCGTGGCCCTCGACCATCACGCCGTACTTGTCGACCCAGAACGCATCGCGGCCACGAGCCTGCGGTATGTGCTCAAAATTGTAAGCTGGCGGCGGTGACGGAGTTGCCCACTCCAGGGTGCGGCCGTCCCACGGATCGGCCTCTGCCTTCGGGCCGTAAAACAGGCTCCAGATGAGGTTGTAGCCGAAAATCGCGAAGGTGATGAACAGCAGGTACGCGGAGGCGGTCTCAAACGCGTTCCAGAAATCCCAGCCCATCCCTGGTGCATAGGTATAGATGCGCCGCGGCATTCCCCACACGCCAAGGAAGTGCATCGGAAAGAAGGTGCCGTTGAAGCCGATGATGGTCAGCCAGAACTGCAACTTGCCGAGATCCTCGCTGAGCATCCGACCCGTGATCTTGGGCCACCAGTAGAAGAACCCGCCGAGAATCGCAAACATCATTCCGCCGAACAGCACGTAATGGAAATGCGCGACCACGAAGTAGGTGTCGGTCTGCTGAAGGTCGATCGGCACGCTGGCGTGCATGACCCCGCTCAGTCCACCCAGCGTGAACTCGAGGACCGCGGCGACGCCAAAGTAGAACGCGACCTTCATCCTCAGCGAACCGCCCCACACGGTCGCAACCCAGCTGAAAATCTTGATCCCCGTGGGAATCGCGATCAGCATCGTGGTGATCGCAAACGTCGAATCCGCCACCGGACCCATCCCGGTCGCGAACATGTGGTGTCCCCACACTCCGTAGGACAAAAAGCCAATCAGCACCATCGAGTACGCCATCCCGGCGTAGCCGAACAAGGGCTTGCGCGAGAACACCGGCAGAATCTCCGACATCATGCCGAAGGCCGGCAACGCCATGATGTAGACCTCGGGATGGCCGAACAGCCAGAACAGGTGCTGCCACAGGATCGGGGTGGCGCCCAACTCGACCAGGTAGAAGTGCGTGCCGACGAAGCGGTCAAGGAACAGAAAGATCAGGCCCACCGTCAGACACGGAAAGGCGAGCAGGATGAGGATGGTGGTCACCAGCATCGCCCACATGAACATCGGCATGCGCATGAAAGTCATGCCCGGAGCGCGCATATTGACTATGGTGACGAAGAAGTTAAGGCCGCTCAGCAGGGTCGAGATGCCGAGGATGAGCAAGCCGATGTTCCACAGGTCGATGTTCATGCCGGGCGAGAAGTAACGCTCGGTCAGGTTGGCGTAGCCGAACCAGCCCGCGTCCGGCAGCGCCAGGCTGAGCCATCCGAAGTTCATGAACAGCGCGCCGAACAGGAAGACCCAGAAACTCAGCGCGTTGATCCGCGGAAAGGCGACGTCACGCGCGCCGATCTGGAGCGGGATAAGAAAGTTCGCGAAAAATCCCAGCTCCAGCGGCATCACCACCATGAAAATCATGGTCGTGCCGTGCATCGTGAACATCTGATTGTAGACGTTGGCCGAGAGGAAGGTGTTGTTCGGCACCGCGAGCTGCGTGCGGATGGCCATCGCTTCGATGCCGCCGATGAGCATGAAAACCAGCGACGCGATGCCGTACAGGATGGCGACGCGCTTGTGATCGACAGTGGTCAGCCAACTGTAAATCCCTGGCTCGCTCGTCAGATAATTTGAGTGTTCCAGTGGGAGCTGTTTGGGTTGCGCAGCCATTGCCCTCTACCTACTTCAGGCTTTCGAGATAGGCGACCAAGTCGTTGAGGTCTTTGCCCTGCAATCCGAGCGTGGGCATGTTGGCCCCGGGCTTGACCTTGTCCGGATCCTGAATCCATTTCGCCAGGTTCTCCGGCGTGTTGTCCAGAATACTGCCCGCCAGCGTCGTGCGCGAGCCGAAGTGCGTCAGGTCGGGGCCCTTGAAGTTGCCGGCGTATTGCTTGGAAAAACCCGAGATACCCTTGACCGTGTGACAAATCGCGCAGGGCGCGTTGGCGAAGATTTGCGCGCCTGCCGCCGCCGATCCTTCGGTCGGCGTCACCGGCGGCGACTGCTGCTGCTTGACCCACTTGTCGAAGTCGTCCTTGGTCTGGACGAAGCCGCGCAGGCGCATGTTGGCGTGCGAGTCGCCACAGAACTCGACGCACTGCCCGTAAAACTCGCCGAGTTGGTCGGGCGTATAAGTGATGGAATTGATCTGGCCAGGCACCACGTCGCGCTTGCCGCCCAGCGTGGGAATCCAGAAACTGTGAATGATGTCCGCCGACTGCATCGAGAAATGCACCATGCGGCCGGCCTGAAGGTGCACTTCGTCGGCAGTGTCGATGCCGTACTGCGGATACTGGAATTCCCACCACCACTGATGCGCGATGACCTTGATGGTCAGTGTGTCAGGGGACCAATGATCGGGCTGGGTGGCCCAGATGGTGCGGATGGTAGGCACCGTGATGAAGACCAGGATGAGCGCGGGAATCGCGGTCCAGGCGACCTCGAGCCGGATGTCCGAGGTTACCGTGGACGGTTCGCCCGGCTCGCCGACGCGGGTCGAGAACCAGAAAATCGCCGCGAACATCACGCCCAGCACGATCAGCATGATGATGAAGTCGATCAAGTTGACGGCGACGTAGATCGAGTGGATCCGTCGCGCGAAATCGGACCCATTGCTCAGCGTGTCCATCGGGTATTTCGCCGAGCAGCCCGCCAGACCCGCGGCCAGGGCGCCAATCAGCGAAGCCCAATTGATAACTCGAACCGGCGGCTTCATCAGTGCGATTCTCCGATCGGCTCCATCGCGGCCGCCGACGCCATTTTCAAGCCGGGATAAGAACATAACCAAAAAGCGCCCAGGAATCCGGCCGTGACCAGGATTTCGACCCATCCCAGCGGAACCGTCCGCGGTGAGAGCGAAGGGACGACCAGCACGTAGATCTCGGACCAGATGCCGACCATCCCGAGCAGCGCCACGGTGCCGAGGATGGCAGGAGTTTTCTTGGGCCGGATGCCGAGCAACACGACGAACGGGATGGCCCAGACCAGCGTCACTGTCATCCAAGACATAAACGCCCACGGCATGTAATGCGCGCGCAGCACGATGAAGAAGGTCTCCATCGGGATGTCGCCATACCAGATCACCAGGTATTGCGCGAACAGCGTGTAAACCCAAAAGACCGAAAACGCAAAGACCATCAGTCCCAGGTCGCGCATGATGCGGCCTTCAGTGAAGATATTGCCCTTGCCGAGCACGCGCCGCAGGCAAACCGCCGTGAACGCCATCGTCACGATCGCGCTCCAGAAAGCGCCCGCGAAAAACCACCAGCCGAACAGTGTCGAGTGCCACAGCGGCGACAGCGACATCACCAGGTCGAAGGCGAGCAACGAGTAGACCAGCCCGAAGCAGATGCACACGGCCGGCGCGAGCCGGCGTATTTTTGGCGGCGGCATCAGGATGTCGGTCGAGGTCGCCGCCCATTTGCGGGCCTCCTCGCTGCGCGAGGCCGACAGGAACGACAGGCTCACGAGCGTCATCACGGCCAGCGCGATGCCGTCGCGGGCGAACAGGAACGGCACGTTGAGCCACGTCGTCTTGGCGGGGACCGGGTGCCGAATCCAGGGAAAGATCCATTCGCGCCCGAACAACAGGAGCCAGAATAGTACGAAGCCCAGAATGAGAAAACCGCTGAAGGACTCGGCCAGGCGATAGTGCGCGCGGCCCGCCCAACGTCCCTGGGTGAGGTAGAAAGCGGCGGACGCCACCACGCCTCCCTGCGCTATCCCCAGGAAGAACAGCAGATTGACCAGGAACGCCTCCCAGGCACGTTGCGCGAGGCCGTGGGTGATCGCGATGAGAAAAGCGATCACCCCCAGCCCGATCAACACCATGGCGATCGTGCTCAGCGGTTGCGCTGGCAGGTTGGCCGACGGTGGCATTCCCGAAGCGCCGGGGCTATACGAAGCGGTCTCAGAATTGGGGCTCATCGTTATTCCAAAGCTTGTGATTCCAGGGCTCGTGCAGTGCCGAGCGCCATGCGCTAAGCCGCCTCACGCGTGATCTCCTGAGCGCCGGCCTCGCGCAGCATCGACTCGAAGCGCGGCGCGTCGTCTTCGGCACACCGCACCACCAGGCCGAATTCGTCGCTCGAAAAACGCGAGCGATAACCGCTGAGCGGCTCGAAGGTCGGCAGATTGGCGAGCAGGATCCAACTGGTCAGCGCCGAGATGCCGCCGAACAGCACCATCAACTCGAAGCCGATGATGCAGTACGGCGCGATCGAGCCGATTGGCTTACCGCCGGTTACCAGGTTCCACTCCAGCGACGTGCCGATGGTCAGCATGAAGGCGGTGACAATCCCGGTGATTCCGCCCAGCAGCACGAACCAGCGCACGAAACTCGACCGCTGGTAGATGGCTTTGTTGATGTGCTCGCTCGGAATCGGCGAAAACACGCGAAACCGGGTCTGGGCGGCCTTGAGCTGTTCGATGCAGTGGACCACCCGTTCCTCGTCGGCAAACGCTCCGACCAATTCGACTTCCGCACTCATGCTGCCTTTGCATATCCCTGGCGCAGCGCCTGCTTGAGCCAGGTAATGCCCTCCTTCAACTCGGTCATCGAAATGATTGGCATGAATCGAGCGAACAATGAGAACAGCATCACGAACCAGGCGAACGCGCCCACGGTGATTCCCATTTCGGTGAGCGACGGATGCCAGAAACGCCACTGCGAGGGCTCGAAATTGGTCGCCAGCGAACCGGCGATGATCACGAAGCGCTCGAACCACATCCCGATGTTAACGAAGATCGTGATGATGAACAGCGGAACCGGACTGATGCGGATGCGCGGTGAGAAGAGCGCAAGCGGGATCACGCAGTTGCACGCGACCATCACCCAGAACATCCACCCCCACGGCCCGAAATACCGCATATGAAAGGTCATCATCTCGATCGGGTCCTGGCTGTACCAGGCCATGAACGACTCGACGATGTAGGCATAGCTGACAACCAGCGAGGTCAGCAGAATCACCTTGGCCAGATTGTCCAGATGCCACGGCGTGATCAGATCCTCCAACCCCATAACCCAGCGCATCGGGATGAGCAGCGTGAGCACCATCGCGACGCCCGAGAAGATCGCGCCGGCCACGAAGTAGGGCGCGAAAATCGTGCTATGCCAGCCCGGCAACTGCCCCATCGCGAAATCCCAGCTCACTACGCTGTGCACCGAGAGCACCAGCGGCGTCGCCAGCCCCGCCAGCAGCAGATAAGCCATCGAGAAGTGACGCCACTGACGGTCGCTGCCCTGCCATCCGAGCGCGACTATCGTGTAGAGCTTCTTGCGCCACCCCGTGGCCACCTCGCGCACGTTGGCCACGTCGGGAATGAGGCCCGTGAACCAGAACAAGGAACTTATCGTGAGATAGGTGCTGATGGCGAAGAAGTCCCAGGTCAGGGGCGAGCGAAAGTCGGGCTGCAGGAAACGCTCGTTGGGATAAGGCGCGAGCCAGTAAAAGAACCACGGGCGGCCGAGATGAATGACCGGGAACAGACCGGCCGTCGCCACCGCAAAGATGGTCATGGTTTCGGCGGCGCGGTAGACCGCGGTGCGCCAGCGCGTGCGGAACAGGAAAAGGATGGCTGAGATCAGGGTGCCTGAGTGCGCGATACCGACCCAGAAGACGAAGTTGGTGATGTACACCGCCCACATCACCGGGTCGCCCAGGCCGGTTACCTGCAGGCCATTGTAGATCTGATTGGTCCACAACGCGCCGCCCGTCAGGGTCAGGGTCAGCAGGAAGCCAATCCAGAGCCAGTACCTGAAGCCGGGAGGTGTCAGGATCGCGCGGACGCTGCGGTCGATGTCCGCGAACGTCGGATCCAGGTTGATATCCTTTACGGCGGCAGCCACTTACGCCTTTCCTTTCGCCTGGTAGATGTCCCGCAGGTAGGTCACGTTGGGCCCGACGTTGATCTCTTCCAGCACCAGGTACCTGCGAAGCTTGTTGTCTATCCGCCGGCGCATCATTGCGCTTTGCGGATCGTCCTCATCACCGAAGGTCATCGCCTTGGAAGGGCACGCCTGAACGCAAGCCGGCTGAATCTCACCGTCGCGCACCGGGCGCTTTTCAATCAAGGCGTTGAGTTCAGCGAAGGTGATGCGCTGGATGCAAAACGAGCACTTCTCCATCACGCCCGCGCCGCGCACCGACACGTCCGGGTTGAGCTGCAAGTTCAGCGGCTCGTCCCATTCGGGCAGCGACCAGTTGAAGCGTCGCACCTTGTAGGGGCAGTTGTTGTTGCAGTAACGAGTGCCAACGCAGCGATTGTAAATCTGCTGGTTGAGCCCTTCTTTCGTATGCGCCGACGCGAACACCGGGCATACCGGTTCGCAAGGTGCGCGGTCGCAATGCTGGCAGAGCATCGGCGCCACCTGCATCAGCGGCGACTCGTCGGCTTTGTCTTTGGGCGGGAAATAGCGCTCCACCCTAATCCAGGACATGATGCGCCCCATCTCGACGTAGTCTTTGCCCACCACGTGCAGATTATTCTCGGCGTAGCAGGCGGCCACGCAGGCACTGCATCCCGTGCACGCGTTCGCGTCGACGGTCATCGCCCACTTGTGCACCGGATAGTCGAACGGCGCGTACATCTCATAGGGCTGCGGCGGCTTGGGTTCGTCGGATGGCGGCAGCACGCCCTTGGCGAAGTCGTCGATACTGATGGTCTGCACGATACCGCGTTCCATCTGATCGGCCATGAACAGAGGCGAAACCAGACGGCGGACGTCGCCGGTCGGTCGCGCCTTAACCGCGACCACCTTCTCCCACCGCGGCAGTACCGACCAGACGTTGGCACCCTTGCCGTTAGCATAGCGCCCGTAGGCGGTATGGCCCTGTCCGATCGGCACGGCGAGCACGCCTGGGCGGACGTGTTCGGAAACCATCGCGGGCAGTGAGATAGCGCCCGCTTCGGAGCGCAACTCGACCATTCCGTTTTGCGAGACCCCCAGGCTGCGCGCGGTGTCGGGATGAATCTGGACCCACGCGTCCCACACCAATTGCATGACCGGCTCGGGAATTTCCTGCAGCCAGGGCTTATTGGCGCCGCGGCCGTCGTAGAAAAAGATATGCGGCACGGCGACCAGGGTCAGGCCCGAGGGCGCCTGAGGTGCCGGCACGTAGGCTTCAAAGACCTTGCTGTCGAGGCTGGCCGCGGCGGCCTTTACTTCTTCGTAGTGACCGCCGTTGCGGCGCGCCTTCTCCCAGAATTCGTCGAAGCTCCCGCCGGCCTTGGAACCCAGCTCCTGCCATGCCGCGTTGACCGCATCGGCAGTGTTCTCCCACGGCACCTGCTCGGCCTTGGCGCCGCCGGCATGGGCCGAGGCGAGGAGGATGTCGCCGAGCGGGCGCGAGTCGAACACCCGTACCATCACTGGCTGACCCAGCCCGCGCACGCCGGCCCGCGGCTGCGTATCGTGCCAGGTCTCCAGCGCATGATCGATGGGCAGGCGCAGATGCGCCGCCGCCGCGGTCTCGTCGGGCACGGTGCCCATCCAGGCCACGAAACCGACCTTGCCGAGCGCCTCGTTGAACTTTTGCGCCACCGGCATCGAGAACAGCGGATTGCCGCCCGCGACTACCAGCACGTCCACTTCTCCGGCCGCCATCGCCTTGACCAGGGCCTCGACGTCGGCGGGCGAACTCGCAGGCGCCGGTCCACCGTCGGCGAAGACCACGGTTTTGCCGACATTGCCGGTGACGGCATTGAGGATAGCAACCGCCCTATGGAGGGCGGGATCGTCGGTGCCGGCCATCGCGACCGCACTCTCGGACTGGCCGAACGACTCGCCCATCCGCATGATCGACTCGGCCGACACTCCGGTCTTTTGCGCCACGGCCGCCGGCTCGAAATCGACCACCAGCTTGCGCAGCGCGTCGAGGTCGACCCCCGAGTTGCGCGACACCCATCCCTGCTTGACCAGCACGTTGAGCACGCTCAAGGCGATCGCCGCCTCGTCGCCCGGGTTGGTGGCGACCCATTCGTCGCACTTGGCCGCCGTCATAGTCATCGAGGGGCCAACGTAGGTGGCCCGCGCCAGGGTCAACTGTCCGCGGCGCTGCTTGGGCGTGCGGAAAGCGGCGTACTGTCGATGGAACTCGACCGGCGAAACCCAGGTGCTGAGGAAATCGGCACCGAAGGAGATGAGCGCGTCGGCCTGGTCGATACGATAAATCGGCAGGTCGTCGCGCCCGAAGCTGGTCTTGGCCGCGGCGCGCGCCGCGTGATCGGCGAGCCGCTCGTAGGTCAGCATCCGGCTCGAACCGTAGGTACCGAGCCAAAGCTGCGCGATTTTGGTCTGGGTCGGGCCGAGCGGGCCACTGATGAACGCGACCCGGTCCTTGCCGGCTTTGGAAGCCGCGCCAAGGTGCCCGTCGAAGGCCTTGAGCGCGTCGTCCCAGCTCGCCGTCTCAAACGACCCGTTTTGGACGCGACGCTGGGGCGCTGACAGACGGTCGGGATTGTAGACTTCCTGCAGCGCGGCCTGGCCGCGGGCGCAGGTCGAGCCCTGGCTTATGGGGTCAGCCGGATTGCCCTCCAGCTTGATCACCCGGCCCTCGCGTACGCGCGCCACCAATCCACATCCGGCGGGACACTCGGTGCATACCGTCGTATAGAACGTCGGCATGCCAGGAATCACGTTTTCGTCTGGGACGACGTAAGGAATTAGGTTGCGGGCGGCCGGTTCGCATCCCGGTATCGCCGCCGCTGCTCCGGCGGTGGCGGCGAGCTTGATAAATGACCGCCTGGACAAGCCCTCTGACATTTGGATGGTCCCTCTCGCTCCTCTAGTGATGACAGACGTAGCAGTCCTGGGTGGCTCCGCGCTTGGTATGGCAGTCGATGCAGAACCCCATGTTGATCTCATGCACCGGCTGTATCCTCTCCATTGTCTCCACCGGACCATGACAGGTCTGGCAGGCGACGCCGGCGTTGATATGCGGCCGATGGGTAAAGCGCACGAAGTCGGGCAGCGTGTAGACCCGGTTCCAGCGAATTTCGAAATTGGACTGCGTGGGATCGGTCCAGGGACGGGTCACCGGCAACAATCCGCCGCTCTTCTGGCTGCCATGGCATCCCACACAGCGCTGCACCGGGGGCACGCCCGAGGTCGAGGAACGCCGTGCGTACTCATGGCAATACTGGCAGGGAATCTTGTTGACCCCGGCGTGGATGCGATGGCTGAAGGGGATGGGCTGCTGGACGTCGTAGCGGGGGGCCCACGGCCGTTGCGAAAAGGCGATTACACCCACCCCGCTCGCGAACATCACGAGGGCCAGCGTAAGTAATGTGCGGTTCAGATTCAGGTTCATTTCAAATCCAGTTCAGCGCTCCCCAGTCCTACGCGCGGCGCGGCGATGCCGCGCTCCCGATGCACACCGGACACTACTGCGTGCCCTACGCACGCGGGATCTACCGACCAGGCCGCGTGCTTCATTCTCAAGCTCTCAGCTCTCAAGCAAGCCGGGATTACGGAACTGCAAACGGCAAGATAACTAACATTGCTCGGTACGTTCGGCAAGAGAAAGTAATGACCAAAAAAGAATTTTCGGTTTGCGCGTCCACGAAACTTTCACTATACGCAGGCGGCCCAGTCTCCGACCGCCTGGCAACAACGAGCCGCGAAGCGTCGGCGGGCACGCGCCGCCGCGAGGTTGCCCACAGGGGCGCGACGGGCCTGTGGGCAGGCGCGTCAAGCGAGGTTTGTGCGCCGGGCCAAGTGTGGTAAGTAGTGTACAATCTCAAATTCGGAGACCAGCTCAAGAAGGTGCAGATAAAGCCCGCCGCCAGACTCGGATTGCTGCCGCCATATCTTTTCGCCGAACTCGACCGTCTGAAAAAAGAAGTCCAGCAACGAGGCGTCGACGTCATCAGCCTTGGCATCGGCGACCCGGATTTGCCCACGCCAGCCCATATCATCGCGCGCCTGCAGGAGGCCGCCGCCGACCCCGTCAACCATCGCTATCCCGATTACGAGGGGCTCGAACGTTTTCGCGCCGCCGCCGCCGGATGGTATCGGCGCCGCTTCGAGGTCAGGCTCGACCCGGCCCGCGAGGTCTGCGCGCTGCTCGGCTCCAAAGAAGGAATCGCCAATTTTCCCACGGCGGTCGTCGACCCGGGCGATATCGTGCTCATCCCCGACCCGGGCTACCCGGTCTATTACTCGGGATGCGTGTTCAACGGCGGCGAGCCCTATTTCATGCGGCTCAGCAAGCAAAATGCTTTCCTGCCCGACCTGACCGCGATCCCCGGCGAGATCGCCCGCCGCGCCAAGCTGATGTGGATCAACTATCCGAACAACCCGACTGCGGCGACTGCCGAGCGCGCCTTCCTGAAGGACGCGGTCGATTTCTGCCTTAAGCACGACATCATCCTGGCCCACGACTTCGCCTACTCCGAGATCGCGTTTGACGGCTATCGCGCGCCGAGCGTGCTTGAGATCGACGGCGCGCGCGAATGCGCGGTCGAATTCCATTCGCTCTCCAAGACTTACTCGATGACCGGATGGCGGGTCGGATTCGTAGTCGGCAACGCGGCGGCGGTCGGCGCGATGGGCAAGGTCAAGACCAATATCGACTCGGGCGTGTTCCAGGCGATACAGGAGGCGGCAATCGCGGCGCTCGAGGGCGGCGAGGAAACTCTGCACCAATACTGCGCCATCTATCAGCAAAGACGCGACCTGATGGTCGACGCGGTGCGCAGCCTGGGACTCGAATGCGCGAAGCCGCGCGCGACCTTCTATATCTGGGCCGAGGTTCCCAAGGGCTATACCTCGGTGTCTTTCACCGAGCGCGTGATTAAGGAGACCGGCGTGGTGGTGACGCCGGGGTCCGGATTCGGCAAGGGTGGCGAGGGGTTCGTTCGCTTCTCACTGACGGTGGCGAACGATCGGTTGAAAGAGGCTGTGGAACGAATCAAGGCGCTGCGGTTTTGAACGGCGGGGATGCCCCATAGGGCTTTCATCGGTTTAGGGACGAATCTAGGCGACCGGGCGGCCAACTATCGTGAGGCCGTCCAGCGCATCGCGGCACTGCCCACTACGCGGGTGGTGCGGCAGTCCTCGATCTATGAGACCGAGCCGGTGGGCGACATCAAGGGCGCGTTCATCAACGGCGTGATCGAGGTCGAGACCGAGCTTGCCCCCGACGCCCTGATGCGCCGGCTGCTCGGCACCGAGCGGGTGATGGGACGCAAGCGGGTACGCGGCAAAAAGTCCGCGTCGAGCCGCGCCAAGTACCGCCCGCGCATCATCGACCTTGACCTGCTGTTCTTCGACAACGAGATAATCGACACCCGCACGCTCAAGGTTCCACATCCGCGGCTGCACGAGCGGCGTTTCGTGCTGGCGCCGATGAGCGAACTCGCGCCCGCGCTGATCCATCCGAAACTCAACGCGTCGATTTCGGAACTGCTCGCCGCGCTCAAATCAGCGCACCGGGTTACGTTGGCGCGGGCGGACCTACTAAGGGCGCCGTCCGCCGCAGGGGGAGGGGTGGCTTCGCGATGAAGTTTTTTATCGATACGGCCGATATCAACGAGATCCGCGAGGCCGCAACCTGGGGCCTGGTCGACGGCGTCACCACCAACCCGAGCCTGATCGCCAGGACCGGGCGGCCGTACGCCGACGTGCTGCGCGAGATTTGCGAGACCGTCGACGGGCCGGTCAGCGCGGAGGTCGTGGCGACCGAGGCGGCGGCGATGCTCGAGGAGGGCGAGCGCCTGGCGCGCCTGCATCCCAACATCGTGGTCAAGTGCCCGCTCATCATCGAGGGATTGAAGGCCACGCGCGCGCTCAGCAACCGCGGCATCAAGGTCAACGTGACGCTGGTGTTCAGTCCGCTGCAAGGGCTCGCGGCAGCCAAGTGCGGCGCGACCTATCTGTCGCCTTTCGTCGGGCGCCTGGACGACATCGGCCACGACGGCATCGCGATGGTCGAGCAACTCGTGCACATCCTGCGCAACTACGGCTACCCGACGCAGGTGCTGGTGGCCTCGATTCGCACGCCGGACCATCTCGTGCGCGCGGCCGAGATGGGCGCGCACGTCGCGACCCTGCCGTTCGCCGTGATGAAGCAGATCCTGCACCATCCGCTGACCGACATGGGGCTGGAAAAATTCCTCGCCGACTGGCGCGCGACCAAGCAGAAGATCTGACGCTGCACGCGAGAGCCCTGACGCTCGCGTTACCAGCCGCACTCCAGAGCCGTCATCCTCAGCGAAGCGAGTCCGACTTAGCGAAGCGAGTCCGCGTCTTCAGTCATCCTGAGCGAGCGCTGCGCGAGCCGAGGGATCCCGTAAAAACTCGGGGTCTTTCGACTCCGGCCGCAGCGGCCTCCGCTCAAGATGACACAAGATCGAGTCGCACCCGAAAAACTCACAAACTCCGAGCGAACGCGAGTCCGCCTCTTCGGTGAAGTTTCTTTCTTCAGTCATCCTGCGCGAAGGCTGCCGGAGTCGAAGGATCTACGCGCAGCGATTCGATTCTCGGCGCGCCTGGCGTGCGGCGCCGCGCCGCGCGGGAACCATCGCTTCGCGTTGATCCTTCGCTACGCTCAGGATGACCGAAGAAGGAAGTTCGCTCAAAAAATTCACCAACTCTCAGGATGATCGAAAACGGCCGAAGGATGCGAACGAAGGCAAACGAGGAATCGGATACCGATCCAAACAGCCTTCACTCCCTAGCCTTGCGCTTCGCCTCTCGCTGCCGCTGGGCGATCGGTTCTTTGGAACGTCCGCTAAACCGTCGTGCTCTCCGGTGCCTTGCGATGATGCGTGACCTGTTCGAATGCGTATCCCAGCCTGAACAGGTCCGGCTCGTGATAGGGATACACGACTATTTCCATTCCTACCGGTATGCCCTGGCCGGTGAAGCCCGCAGGTACGCAGATCGACGGCATCCATGCTTGTGACGCGATGAATGTGTTCGCTGGAAACGCCAGGGTGGACCACTTGCCGCTCTTCACCTCGCTCTTGGTCGGCGGCAATACCTGAACGCACGGAAAGCACATCGCAACCAGGCTCTTTTGCGCGAGCATGTTGACCACATCCCGCTGAAAGTCGTCGCGGGCCGCCAGTTTGCGGAAATATTCCGGATCGTCCGCGGGATGAGCCGGGCCCTGCACGATCAGGTCAAGCAGATCGAGTACGGGATGGTATTTCTTTGCCGCGTGTATGTCGCCGATGGTGTGGTAGGGAAGTTCCGGCCGCGCTCCGAGGAACTGGTCGATGTCATGCCGCGAATGCAGAAAGTAGAGCGACGTATTGAGGATACGTTCCGTCAGATTAGGCATGGCGATCTCGACGAACTCGGCCCCTGACGCTTCCATCCGCTTGATGGCTGCCTTGACCAGTGCGTTGACCTGCGCGGCTTCCGGATCGGTCTCGCTGCCGAACGCCTCGGTCAGGACGCCAATCCTGGCGCCCTTGAGGCCGTCGCGATCGAGGTGTCGGGTATAGCTTCCCGTGTGCCCGGCGATCAGATAGGCCGACGTGTAGGGGTCTTTGGGATCGTATCCCGCCAGTGCGTCGAGCAGGATCGCGGCATCGGTCACCGTACGCGTCATCGGACCGGCGGTGTCCTGAAAAACGACCAGGGGCGACATGCCGGTTCGGCTGATCAAGCCCGGGGTGACACGAACGCCGACCAGATTGTTGAAGCTTGAGGGCACGCGAATTGAGCCGCCGGTGTCCTCGCCGATTCCGACCGTCGCCAGGTTTGCCGCCACGGCGGCGCCGGTGCCGCTGCTCGAACCACCAGGGTCACGGTCGAGCGCGTAGGGATTTTTGGTTTCGCCGCTCTTCGACGAAAAGCCGAACCAGGAAGTCGCGAAGTCCGGCATCGCGGATTTGGCCAGGACAATCGCTCCGGCCTCCTTCAGCTTCGCGATCGCGGTCGCATCGTGCCGAGGGATATAGCCGTCCAGCGCGATCGAACCGAAGGTCGTGACGATACCTTTGGTCTCGGCCTGATCTTTGACGACCACGGGAATGCCATGCAGTGGGCCCGCGAGCGTCCCGGTGCGGGCAAGGAAATCGTCGAGCCGATCCGCTTCGGCCAGGGCGTCCTGGTTGACGTTCACGATCGAATTGAGCGCCGGCCCCTTCCTGTCATATGTCTCGATACGATCGAGGTAGCGTTGAACGAGTTGCCGGCAGGTCAGGCTCCGATGGCGAAAGGCCTGATGGATGTCCGCGATCGTCGTCTCTTCGAGCTTGAATGCTTCATCAGCCATGTCGCTTGGCTCTCTCCATTGCCGATGTTCGCTTCGTCTGACGAGATGCGAGATGGCTCCGTTGCGCGAATTGACGCTGCGCGCGGCGCCCACATGATTAACGGACCAATTCGACATTGACGCCCGCAAGGCGTATCCAAGCCCGATCCGCAGTCAGCACGGGAAGTCCAAGGCGGGCGCCCAATGCCAGGCAAGCGCGATCGCCCAGCGAGAGCCCCAGCTTGCGCGTTTCGGGATGGAATCCGGCTGAACGGCGAGCATCTTCTTCTCCAAACGTCGCCACCCCAAGTCCGAGGGCGTGCAAGCGTTGCGCTATATCCTCCAGCGGCAGGCCGCGCTCGACGACCTTGGCATAGACCTCCGCCAGATTTACAGCGCTTATCGCAGCGCCGTCGGCCAGAGCCTTGCGCACCCGTTCATACCCGGGCTCCCGCTGGAAATAGGCAAGCAACCCTGAAGCATCCAGAACCGATCGAACCTCACGCTTTGGCCTCACGCTTTGGCCTCACGCTTTACCTCTCGCCGCCGTTGCGCGATCAGTTCTTTCGCGAGGCTCCCCTCCACTCCGGCGAAGCGCTGCCACAACTCCTCTTCCGCCGTGCGCCGGGCCTCGAATATCAGCCGTTGACCGGCAGTTCCACATACCAGGGTGTCCCCTTGGCGAAGGCCAAGCACTCTGCGTAGCGGCGCCGGGATTACTACCCGCCCCTGACGACCTAGACGCACCCGGTACATCTTTTTCGCTAGTGCCATAGCCGGATCATTATGCCACATCGCGCCCGATTTGTCGCAACGGCTAAGCGAGCAGGTGCGAGCCCTTTCGCCCGCCCTAGACCATCTCGATGCCGCCCCATAGGAATGCGAGCGAGATGGCGCCGTTGCGGGAGTTCACGCTGTGCGTGCAGCCGTTGGGCCGGAGGCTCATGTTGCCGGTCGCCACTTCGCCGCTTTCGTCGGCATGCGAGCCCTCGACGATGTAGAGCAATTCCTCGCCGGTGTGGCGATGACGCGGCAGCTTCGCGCCGGGCTCGAACAGGGCCAGCACGGCGCGGCGGTCGGTCGCCTTGTCCTCCCAGATGAGTTTCTGGCGTACGCCAGGGAGCGTGTCGCGCCAGGCAATCTCGCTGAGCGCGAAAATCCGCGAGCGTGGCGCGCCGCCCAGTTCGCTGGCCGGCTCGACGCCGCCGGTGACCACCGCCAACACGGTGGCTCCGTTTTTGCTGCTCACATTGTGTACGCAGCCGTCGGGCCGATAGCCCATGTTGCCGGCGCTGACCGTGCCGCTTTCGTCCGCGATCGCGCCTTCGATCACGTAGAGGATTTCATCGCCGGCGTGACGATGCATCGGCAGGCTCGCGCCCGGCTCGAAGCGGGTCAACACGGCGCGGCGTTGGGTTGCGGAGTCGGACCACAGCGCCTTCTGCCGCAAGCCCGGCAGCGTCTCGTGCCGCTTCCACTCGAGGTCGGTGACCGCGATGATTCGTGAAGCTGGGTTCTCAGCCATGGCAGTATCCCTCCGCGTCCTTGGTTCATACGCGGTTGCCGATGGCGGCCGCCCGCGTACCTGCTTGTTTGTCCGGCTCTCCGTTGATCATCCGGGGTGTATCTCCGCCTTGCGCCGCGTGTCAAACAGGTGGTGAGCCGGCCGATCTCCGGCATATGCTGAGGGTTCGCGCCAGCCAATCTTTTTCACCGCGGCCGCGCAAGCGTGCCGCGCGGAGGACAAGATGCCAATTACCAACGCGCAGTCGGGAACGAACGTCAATGAAATCGCGCACGGGATTTACCGGATCAGCACGCCGATCGACGCGATCCCGGGCGGATTCACGTTCAACCAGTACCTGATCGTCGACGATGACGCACTGTTGTTTCACATGGGAGGACGACAGCTTTTCCCGCTGGTGCGTGAAGCGGTCGCTTCGGTCATCCCATTGACCCGGCTGCGCTACGTGGCGCTGTCGCATTTTGAAGCCGACGAGTGCGGCTCGCTCAATGAATGGCTTGCGGCCGCGCCCAATGCGGCGGCGCTGTGCGGGCGAATCGCGGCGATGACCTCGGTTCGCGATTTTGCCGACCGGCCGCCGCGCGAGATGGCCGACGGCGAAACCCTTTCGCTCGGCACGCATGAGGTCGGGTGGTTGGATATGCCGCACATGCCGCACGGCTGGGAATGCGGATACCTGATGGAGCAGCGCACGCGCACACTGTTGTGCGGCGACCTGTTCACGCAGCCGGGCAGCAAGCCGGCGCCGCTTACCGAAGCCGACATCCTCGGGCCGAGTGAGGCGCTGCGCTCACACCTGGACTATTTCTCGCACACGCGCAATGCGCGCGCACTGCTCGAGCGGCTGGCGGCAACGCAGCCCTCGGTGCTGGCATGCATGCATGGCAGCGCGTGGCGCGGCGACGGCGCCGCGTTGTTGCGCGAGTTGGCGGCGATCCTCGAACGCGATTGAGGACGCTTTACGACGCCTGGGTCTGCGGCACGGCCTCGAGCGCCGGGTCGCGCACCAGCACGCCCTCGGAATACAGCGCCCTTACCCGGTCCTCGGACATCCCGAGCACCTCGTGCAGCACGCGCTCGTTGTCCTCCCCGAGCAACGCGGCGCGCAGGTCGAGCTTGTCGGGCCAGGCCGAAAACTTGACCGGCACGCCCGGAACGTCGAGCGCGCCGAGGAACCGATCCTTCACCCGGCGCACGGTGTTGCGCGCGCGCAGATGCGGATGCTCCATCGCTTCGTTGAGCGACAGCACCGGCGCGCAGGCGACGCGTTCCTTGTCGAGCGCGGCCAGCGCGTCGTCGCGCGTGGGAAAGCTGCCCAGCCAGCTCTCGATGATCTCCTTGAGCGCCTCGTTGTTGTCGCGCCGCCCGCGCGCGCTGCGAAAGCGCGGGTCGCTCGCCAGCTCCGGCTGGCCCATCGCGCGCACCATCTGCGGCCACTGATGCGGCATCACGGCCAGGAAAATGTACTGGTCGCCCTGGTAGCGGAAAATTCCGGTGGGCCCGCCGCCCGGATGCTGCGAGCCGCTGCGGGTGGGCCGGTACTTGCCGCCGCGCAGCGAGACCATCGGCACGTTGGCCTCGTGCATGTGGAAGTAGGTGTCGAGAATCGAGGCGTCCATGTACTGGCCTTCGCCGGTGCGCTCGCGATGCAGCAGTGCAAACCCCACCGCCATCGCCGCCGACATCCCGGTCGACACGTCGCCGATCGCCATCGTGACGATCGCCGGCGGCCGATCGGTCTCGCCGATGCCGTCGGTGATCGCGGCGTAGGCTTGTCCCATGTAGTCGTAGCCGACCTTGTAGGCGAGCGGGCCGCTCTGCCCCAGCGCGGAGATCGAGCACATGATGATCTTCGGATTGCGCCGGCGCAGCTCGTCGTACCCGAAACCCATCTTCTTGATGATTCCCGGAGCGTAGTTTTCCACCACCACGTCGATCTTCGGGATCATCGAATAGATGAGCTCGCGCGCGCCGGGCTTGTTGATGTCGATCGCAAAACTGAGCTTGCTGTGGTTGTGCTGGAAGTAGTAGCTGCTCTGGCTGGAGTCCTTGTACTCGGGCGAAAGCGGTTTGAGCCCGCCGGCGCGCACGCGGTCGCCGCCCGGCGCGAGTTCGACCTTGATGACCTCGGCGCCCATCTCGGCCAGCACGCGCGTGCAGGTCGGCCCGGCAACGAACTGGGTGAAATCCAGGACTCGATAGCCTTCGAGCATCCGCGGTTTATCGGGCATCGTCGCAAACCTCCATGCGTGCGCGGCCGTATACGCTTGGGCTTGGGGCCGGTTACGCTCACATTACAAAAAGCCGGCCGAGCTGTAAAACCGCGCCTGGGCATCTGTCTACGCATTCGGCGTGGCATTCGGCGTGAAAATTTTTTGCGCCATGTATCTTTTGGTGTAACGTCCGAAAAATTTGGGTTAGCCGCTCTTCCGCGATTCGCGAAACCACGCCATTCGCGGCCCTTCTTCGCTGGCATCCTTGATGCTCCTCCCTGCGTTGAGGGAGACGACGATGAGGAGCAGAATTTCCCTGGTCTTGAAAACGCTGATTTTCGCGGTCGGAGCGATGTCGCTCCAAGCCTGCTTTTACGGCGGACATCCGTACTATGCGCACCCGGCGCCCTATGCTTACGCGCCGGCGCCGGCATATGTCGCGCCACCTGCGTATGGATACGCCCGGCCACCGGCATACGCATACGCTCCGCCGGTCCGAGTGGGCGACTACGACGAGCATCATCAGTGGCACGACCGTAACTGGTGGGTTCAGAACAATCACGCGTGGGCGCAGCAACATCATCCGGACTGGATCGCCTCGCGCGAGCAGGGACACGATCACGAATATCACTAACGCCTATCTCCGCGCCTAGCCTGCGCGCGCGCCCGCGGTGCAAAACAAAACGCGGAGCGGAGCCGCGATGGCCCCGCTCCGCGTTCGCGCCGAGTATTCCACCTCTACGGAGCCGGCCGCACGACCGTATTGTCGTCCATCGTAACCGCGCCCGTAAGGGCGGCGGCCCCCGCCAGCGCCCTGCCGTCCAGTACCGCGCCACTCACCAATGTGATTGAGGTGTTTGCCAGTATGTTTCCCGCAAAGTGAGTACCCGTGCCGATGGTCGCTGAACTGCCGACTTGCCAGAATATCTGAGAGGACTTGGCCCCGCCTTTGAGAGTAATCCCGTACCCGGATGAGGTGGTAAGGGTGGAAGCGATCTGAAAGATAAAGACCGCATTTGGATCGCCTTGCGCGTCGAGCGTGAGGTCTCCGCCGCCGGATATTTCCGTCGACGTTCCGGACCTGTAGAGGCCAGGAGTGAAGGTCAGCCCGCCTACATTTCCAACGGCCGGGGTAAAGGCTCCCACTCGTCCTGCGGCGTCGTTATACGCGATGGCCAGGGCCGCCTCGGCGGCCTCAGCCGCAGGATCGTTCACATGCATCGTACCGTTGACTTCTCCCGGCGGGAAACCAGTCACTGAGGTGCCCGGCCACAGCCCGAGATCTCCGGTGATCGTGGTCGGAGTCGAGGTGTTGGAAACCCCAGCCGCTGCCAGGACCGCGAAATTGGCGGCGGCGCCAAGAGCCACCGGGCTCTGACCCGTGGTGGTGCCAGTCGTAAATTGCCATACATAGTCCTGCGACGGTTCGTTCCCCGCCAGTGCGTTGCCCGACAAATCCTGGGCCTCGTTGGTGATCGTAGCGGTGTATAGAGTGTTGATCAGCAGGTTGGCTGCGGGCACAAAGGTCGCGATTGTGAGATTGTTCGTCGCATCATAGAAATAGCTGACGGTTCCGACTACGTGACCGCCCGACCAGGTCAGAAAGAAAGTCGCGGTGGTAAGGCTCGCATAGTTCATCGCCTTGCTGAAAGTCGCATTGACCTTCTGATCGATCGGCACGGACAACGCCTTATTGTCCGGATTGGTGGAAGTGACGGTGGGTTTGACCAGGTCCGGATTGGCTCCGGTGTCAAAACTCCATACATAGTTGCTGGCCAACGGATTGCCCGCGATATCTCTGGCTCCAGTGGTAATCGTGGCTATGTAGTGAGTATTGGTTCTGAGGCCATATGTAGGCCGGAAGGTGACGGATCCGGAAGCGTAGCCGATGGTTCCTGCTATCGCAGCGCCACCCGGCTTTGTCACCATGAACGTCGTAGTGCTGAGCGAACCCGGAGACATATCCTTACTGAAGATTGCGATGATTCGCTGATTAATAGGCACATTTACGGCGGAGTTCGCAGGATTGGTGAACATCACCGTCGGCGCGGTGGTATCGCTGGTAACGCCGGTGGTAAAGCTCCATACGAATGGATGGCCCAGCGCAACGCCTGCCAGATCCGAAGCCCCGGCCCTTACTTTGCCTCTGTACGTGGTGTTAGGCGCGAGGTTGACGGACGGTATGAAAACTCCGGTTCTGTAGTAGGTGTTGACGTGACCGGTAATAATACTTCCGTCAGGCCTCATCACAATTAGCGATGCACTCAGCGACGCGGGGGACATCCGCTGACTGAAAGTGACTGCTATTTTCTGGTTAACGGCTACACCCGTGGCTCCATCGGCCGGGTTGGTCGCGGTCACCGTGGGTACGAACGAGACCGGAACATCGCTCTGCGAGTTACTGACTACCGCCCATGCGGCGACAAACGCCAGCATAATCATCGCGACGGAGCCGAGCCTGGGCGGTTCGTGTTTCTTCATTTGGATCTCTCTCCAGCATCGAAGCGGCTGACAAATGGAACCCTAAGCCACCGCGTTAAGGGTGCGAATCTAGGCACCGGTTAAATCACTCCCCTTTATTGCCAGCATTGCGGCGGCGCCGAGGGGCCGCGCTCTGGCCTGGCGCAGTGGCATGGGGACCTTCGCTGTTCTTCTTGCAAGAAACGGGGCACTATTGAGAAACGCACGCAAGGCCAGGGTGACGCGGATTAGCGCAGGAGGTGACCGGATTGTGGCGCCCTGGAGCACGCAATCCGGTCGCTCGGCCAGTGGCCGGCAGTCAATCGAAGCGCGGACGAGCAGAGGATGTCAGCCGGCTACGTCGGCTCGGGTCGAACGTCAGAACCTGCGCCAAGCGCCAGGACGCACGTCGCGCGTTCGTCGCTCTGGACGCGATCAACAGGGGCACGCGACGAACGCCACGCGTAGCGCCATTGAGAACCGGGCCGAGCGCTTCGGGAAATCCATCATCGGGGCTGGCGTTGTTCGGAATAATGCTTATGTTTGCATCGAAGGAATCCAGGAGATCGGGCCCTTGCGCAATCGCGTCATCAGATGAGCAAACACAAAGACGAAAAGCATCGCCACCACGAGTCCGCGGCCGAATGGAGCCTGGGCCACGAGCCTGGGCAGGCCGATGGTTCAGCCGACAGACCAATCGACCTCAGACCAGAGGAGTCGGCGACGCCGGAGTCCTCGGAAATGGCTGCGCTGCGCGAGCAGATCGCCGCTAAAGACAAGGAAGTCGCCGAACTCAAGGATAAATATCTCCGCGCCCTGGCCGACACCGAAAACATCCGCAAGCGGATGCGCCAGCAGAGCGACGATACCGTCCGGCTCCAGCGCGAGAATCTGCTTCGCGATCTGCTGCCGATAACCGACAACCTGGAGCGCGCGGTCGAGGCCGCACGCGGCGGCGGCAACGGCAAGCCGATCGTCGAAGGGGTCGAGATGGTGTTGCGCTCGCTGCTGGACTTCCTGCGCACCAATGGTGTGATCCCCCGGGAATCGGTGGGCCGGCCCTTCGACCCGCAGTTTCACGAAGCCGTCGACCACGTCGAGAGCGGCGAGCATCCTCCCAACACCGTCATCAGCGAGTTCCATCGCGGCTACCAGGTTGGCGAGCGCGTATTGCGCCCGGCGCGCGTGGCGGTTGCCAAGGCTCCGTCGCGGGAGGGTCCCTCGCGAAAGAACGGTGAAGACGGCAGCGGCGGCGTTGAAAATAATTAAATAATGATTATTTCAAGAGTTAGAGGCTTCTCAAAACCATGGCAAAAGTAATCGGAATCGACCTGGGTACGACCAACAGCTGCGTTGCGGTGATGGAGGGGGGCGACCCCGTCGTTATCGCAAACTCCGAGGGTGCCCGCACCACTCCGTCGGTCGTCGCCTTTACGGATTCGGGCGAACGGCTGGTGGGACAAATCGCGCGCCGTCAGGCGATCACCAACCCGACCAACACGGTGTCCGCGATCAAGCGCCTGATGGGGCGGCGGTTCGAAGACCCCGAAGTGCAGAAGGCGCTCAAAGTGCTGCCGTACAAGGTGGTGCGCAACGAAGACGGCGCGGGTTGGGTGGAAATCCGCGGCAAGAAGTACAGCCCGCCCGAGATTTCCGCTTTCATCCTGCAGAAGATGAAGCAGACCGCCGAAGACTATCTCGGGGAGAAGGTGACCGAGGCGGTCATCACGGTGCCCGCCTACTTCAACGACAGTCAGCGCCAGGCCACCAAGGATGCCGGCCGAATCGCGGGGCTCAACGTGCTCCGCATTATCAACGAGCCCACCGCGGCCTCGCTCGCCTACGGACTGGACAAGAAAAAGGACGAAAAGATCGCGGTCTTCGACCTCGGCGGCGGCACCTTCGACGTGTCGATCCTGGAGATCGGCGACGGCGTGTTCGAGGTCAAAGCGACCAACGGCGATACCTTTCTCGGCGGCGAGGACTTCGACCAGCGCGTCATCGACTACCTGGCCGACGAGTTCCGCAAGGACCAGGGCATCGATCTGCGCACGGACCGGATGGCTTTGCAGCGCCTGAAGGAAGCCGCCGAAAAGGCCAAGATGGAGCTCTCCACCGTGATGGAGACCGACATCAACCTGCCCTTCATCACCGCCGACCAGTCCGGCCCCAAGCATCTCAACATCAAGCTCACCCGGGCCAAGCTCGAGGCGCTCTGCTCCGACCTGCTCGATCGGCTCGACCAGCCGTGCCTGACCGCGCTGAAGGACGCGGGATTGCGCGCCAGCGACGTCAACGAGATCGTGCTGGTGGGCGGGATGACCCGAATGCCGGCGGTGCAGGAGCGGGTGCGCAAGCTGTTCGGCAAGGAAGGCCACAAGGGCGTCAACCCCGACGAGGTGGTGGCGATAGGCGCGGCCATCCAGGCCGGCGTGCTCAAGGGCGAGGTCAAGGACGTCCTGTTGCTCGACGTGACACCGCTGTCGCTGGGTATCGAGACGCTGGGCGGCGTGTTCACCAAGCTCATCGACAAGAACACCACCATCCCGACCCGCAAGAGCCAGATTTTTTCTACCGCTCAGGACAACCAGACGGCGGTCACCATCCGGGTCTTCCAGGGCGAGCGCGAGATGGCGGCGGACAACAAGCTGCTCGGCCAGTTCGACCTGATCGGGATTCCGCCGGCGCAGCGCGGCTTGCCGCAAATCGAGGTCACTTTCGATATCGACGCCAACGGCATCGTCAACGTCCACGCCAAGGATCTCGGCACCAACAAGGAGCAGTCGATCAAAATCACCGCTTCCTCGGGACTGCACGAGGACGAGATCAAGCGGATGGTGAACGAGGCCCAGCAACACGCGGCGGACGATCATCAGCGCCGTCAGTTGGCGGAGGCGCACAACAAGCTCGACAACCTGGTCTACACCACCGAAAAGACGCTCAAGGAAAACGGCGCGGCACTCGACGAGGCCGCACGCAAATCGGTCGAGGACGCGCTCGCGGCGGCCCGGGAGAAGTTGGAGTCCAAGGACCTCGAGGAGATTAACCGCACCACCGAGGCTCTGATGACCGCCTCGCACAAGCTGGCCGAGATGATGTACAGCAAGACCCGCCAGGGCGCCGGCGCTCAAGGTGGTGCAGGCGGTACCGCCGGAGACGACGGCGACGCCGGCGGTGCTGGTGAGGCGGGCGGCGGTCATCCACACGAAGAAAAGAAGGAAGACGTGGTCGACGCCGATTTCAAAGAAGTGAAGTAGGCGGCGGCTGTTAAGCACATGGCGGAGCAACGGACCTCGGCGCGAGCCTGTAATACAGGGCGCCGGGGTCCGCTTACTTTTAGCCGCGGTGTAGTCTAGAATTGCGCGGATGCCGCCCCAGGCCAAAAAGCGCGACTACTACGAGGTCCTCGGCGTCGATCGCGGCGCGGGCGAGGAAGATCTCAAGAAAGCCTACCGCCGCCTCGCCATCCAGTCTCATCCCGACCGCAACCCCGGCGACAAGCAGGCTGAGGAACGCTTCAAGGAACTCAACGAAGCGTACCAGGTGCTGTCCGATCCGGAACGCCGCGCGCAGTACGACCGCTACGGCCACGCCGCGTTCCAGGGTCCGCAGGGCAACGGTTTCGGTTTCGAGTTCACCCAGGGCTTCGAGGAAGTCTTCTCCGACATTTTCGGCGACTTCTTCGGCACCGGGCGCGGACGCACCCGCTCGCGTTCGCGGCGCGGCGACGACCTGCGCTACGACCTGGAAGTCGAGTTCGAGGAAGCCGCGCGCGGCGCCGAGAAGGTAATCAAGTTCCAGCGGCTGGCGACTTGCGACGCCTGCAATGGTAGCCGGGCACGCGGCGGCGCCGAGGGCGCCCGCACCTGCCCCAATTGCCGCGGCACCGGACAGGTCCGCACCCAGCAGGGCTTTTTTTCCATCGCCACCACCTGCGGCCAATGCCGCGGCGAAGGCACGATCATCGCGGACCCCTGCCCCAAGTGCCAGGGCCAGGGACGCATCCGCCGCCCGGAGTCGCTCTCGGTAAAGATCCCGCCCGGGGTCGACAATGGCTCGCGACTGAAATTGCGCAGCGAGGGCGAGGCCGGATGGGGCGGCGGTCCGTCGGGCGACCTCTACGTGGTGGTCCACGTCAAAGAGCACGACCTCTTCGTCCGCCAGGACAACGACGTAGTGATCGAGATGCCGGTGAGTTTTCCGCAGGCCGCGCTGGGCACCGAGGTCGAAGTGCCGACGCTCGACGGCAAGGTCAAGCTGAAAATCCAGGCCGGCACGCAGTCGGGCAAGGTCTTCCGGCTCAAGGGCAAGGGCTTCCCCGATTTGCACGGCTACGGGCGCGGCGACCAGCTCGTGCGGATGGTGGTCGAGACTCCGCGGCGGCTGACCGCGCGCCAGCGCGAGTTGCTCGAGGAATTCGCGGGCATCGACGGCGAGGCCGTCAACCATCCGCTCTCCAAGGGCTTCGTCGACAAGCTCAAAGAGATGTTCGGCTAGCGCGACCGAACTTTCGCTCGCGATGCGTCGATGCTGAGTCCTCGCCCACGTTGCGCGTGGGAGAGGGTGCGGGTGAGGGTTCCTTCGCGGCGCGCATATGGTTTTTCTCCGCCGCGCGCCGCGTCCCTTCCGTGCAAACGTCCGCACAGGAACAGAATTTCAAGCCGCGCGTTTCGCCACGAAGCGCGCTGAATAATGGACCCTCACCCTACCCTCTCCCGCGAACCATGCGGGCGAGGGCATAAGAAAAAGGCGGACAGGAAGAAGCCGCACCCAACGGATTCCCCCACGACAACCCAGCGGCGCCGCGAACGTCGGTGAAAAAAGCCGCGACCGCGAGGCGGCGCCGTCAGCCTTGCCGGGAATCCCGGCCCAGGCGCTCCCATAGCGCGCGGCGCATCACGCCCGGCGGCGGCGCCACGCCGTTGAAGAGCTCGAACGCCAGTTCACCTTGATTCACCAGCATACCGGCGCCGTCGGCGGCGCGCCGCCCAAGCGCGATCGCCGGCCGCAAAAAGGCCGTCGGTTGAGCCGCGTAGATGAGATCGTAGAAAAAACATTCGCGAGAGGTGCGCGCGTATTCGATTCGCGCGAAGCCCGCTGAAGTGAGGCCCATCGGCGTCGCGTTGATGACGACGCCGGCGCGCCCGAGCAGCGCCGCGTCGGCCAGCGCGTCGAGTCCGCGCGCCGTAAGCGCCGCGCCGCCCAGCGCGCGCGGGATCCGCGCCCGCAGCCGGCGCGTCAGTGCGGTGGCCCGCGCCGGCGTGCGATTCGCAATCACCACCTCGCCCGCGCCGCGGCGCAGGCAGGCGACGACCGCCGAGGCGGCTGCGCCGCCGGCGCCGATCACGACCGCCGTCGCGCCCTCGAGCGCCACGCCGAGGCTCACCAGGTCGCGCGCCAGGCCGCGCGCGTCAGTGTTGTCGCCATACAAGCCCGCAGGCCCGTTGACGATACAATTGACGGCGCCGAGCATCCGCGCTTCCGCGCTTGACTTCGCGACCATCCTGAGCGCGCGTTCCTTGTGCGGTACGGTCAGATTGACGCCGACGATTCCGAGGGCGGGAAGCGCGCGCACCGCCGCCGCGAGCCTCGGCGGGGTGACGTGAAAGGCCACGTACACGCGATCCATGCCGAGCGCGGCATACGCCGCGTTATGCATCGCGGGCGAGAGCGAATGCTCGACCGGATCGCCGAAGACGGCGGCGAGGCGGGTCGCGCCGCCTGGCGGCGCGACCCGCCTCGCCGCTGCCGCCGCCGCTGCCGCGCGCGTCGCGCGGCGGCGCTCAGCCACCGCCGATGAGTGCGCGCTCGGCGCGCACCTCTTCGGCGGCAAACAGCCAGCGGTACTTGAGGCCGGCGGCGGCGAAGGCCGCGGCCGCGCCTTCGCCGCGGTCGACCAGCGCGAAGGCATGCGCCACCGTTGCGCCCGCCTCCTTGAGCGCGGCGGCCGCCTGCAGGCTCGAGCCGCCGGTGGTGATCGTGTCGTCGATCACCGCCGCGCGCAGCTCGCTCCGGAACGCGCCCTCGATCTGCTGCTGCAGGCCGTGCGTCCTGATCTCCTTGCGCACGAAGAAACCGCGCAGCTTGGCGCCATGATGATGCGCCGCGGCGATCAGCGCGTCGGTGACCGGCAGCGCCCCGGCCGCCATCCCGCCGATCTGTTCGATTCCCTCGGCCAGCACCAGCTCGAGCATCAGCTCGCCGGCCAGATACGCGCCGCGCGGCAGGTAGAGCGTGCGCTTGGCATCGATGTAGTAATTCGAAGATCGTCCAGAGGTCAGCGTGACCGCCGGCCGCTCGAAATAGGACTCGCGGGCAAGCAGGGTGAGCAATTCATTGCGTTCGGTTTGATTCATGGTGTCTTGCGCGCGATCTTACCCGCCCGTGCGCCGGGCACAAGAGCCGCCACGGTATTCCGGCGCGCGCCCCGGCGGCGCGTGCCAGGGGCACGGCGGCTTGGTATCATCGCCGACCATGTTCTTCGCGCCGTTTCTCTTTCTGTACGCGATAATCTTCTTCTTCGCGCTCGCCTTTGTGTTCGTGATGCTCGAGCTCGGCGTGATCAACTACGCCTTCAATGCGCTGGGCCTGCCGCCGCATGCGGCTTTCTGGGCGCTGATCATCAGCCTGCTCGGCAGCTACATCAACATCCCGGTCTCGCGCATCGAGGGCGGCGGGCCTGCCTCGCCCGACGTGGTGAGCTACTTCGGGATGCGCTACCGGATACCGGACCATCTGGCGGCCGGACGTTCGACCGTGGTGGCGATAAACGTCGGCGGCGCGATCGTGCCGCTATGCATCTGCGCATGGATACTGACGGCCGCTCCGGCGGTGTTTCTGCCGGCGGTCCTGGGAACTGCGATCGTGACCTTCGTGGTGCATCGCGCGGCGCGGCCAATTGCGGGGGTCGGGATCGCCACGCCGATGTTCATCCCGCCGATCGTCGCGGCGCTGGCGGGAATGCTGCTGAGCGGCGGCGTTCCCCATCATGCGGACGCGATCGCCTATGTCAGTGGCGTGATGGGAACGCTCATCGGCGCGGACCTGATGAACCTTGGGCGGCTCGGCGAGTTGGGCGCGCCGGTCGCGTCGATCGGCGGCGCGGGGACCTTCGACGGAATTTTTCTGACCGGGATTGTCGCCGTGCTGCTCGCGTAGCGTTATCGTCCGCCCATTTTCGAGAATGACAGGCTTCGAGGGGACGTGATGAAACGAGCAGCGAAAAAGAAACTCGCGAAAGCGATCGCAGCGGCGGCGCTGTCAGGCTTGCTGACTGCCGCGATGCGCCCTTCGGCCCACGGCTCTGCCGAATCGTTTCTTGCCGGTGGGGAAACCGCTCATCGTGGAGCGGCCGCCATGCGCACCGCCCGTCCCGCGATACAGATCGCCGGCAATTCCAAGGGCGCGAAGCATCACGAGCGCGAGGACGAGGGCGGCGGCAACTATGCCGGACCGTTCTTCCGCCCGGTCGACGCCGGCTACTTCAATCAGTGTTACGGCGGAGTTGACGTGAGCAGCCTGCCGCCCGGCCTGCAAAAACACGTCGCGCGCACGGGCCATCTGCCGCCCGGCCTGGAAAAGCATCTGGAGCGCAACGGGCAGCTCCCGCCCGGCCTGCAAAAGCGGATGTCGCCGGTCAGTCCGTGCGTACTCGAGCGCATCGGCCCGCTGCCACCGGATTCCCGCCTCTATATGCTCGGGCGCGACGCGTATCTGATCAACTACCACACGCGCGCGATAATCGACATTTTACGCGGCGCGTTCTGAGAGTCCGCGCGCGGCAAACCGGCCCCGGCGATCAGGCCGGCTTGAACTTGACCAGCGTATGTTCGGGGGTCACGTCGTCGAACTGCACCGTCACCGGCATCCCGACCTTCACGCTCTCGGGCGCGGCCACGACGTTGGTGGTCATCCGCGGCCCCTCCTCCAGCTCGACGATCGCCAGCACGTAGGGTTGATCGGCGAACGAGCGGCTCGAGGCGCGGCGCACCACCGTGTAGCTGTAGACCTTGCCGCGTCCGCTGACGCGCTCCCACGTGAGGCGGTCGGAAAAGCAATGCGGGCATCGCGCGCGCGGATAATAGATGTACGCCTTACATGCAGCGCATCGCTGGAGGCTCAGTTCATGGCGCCGCGCGGCTTCCCAGAACGGGCGGCTGGTCGGCGTCGGCTTGGGCAGGGGCTTGAGGTATTCGCTCATGAGCGCCGCTCCAAAATCAGGCTTGCCTGCTCGCTCATGATGCCGCCGTTGCCGTTGACGTAGGCGAGCCGCGCGTCTTTGACCTGACGCTCGCCGCCACGGCCCATCAACTGGCGCACCGCCTCGGTCACGTGGCTCATCCCGCCGCCCAGACCCGGCTGTCCGAAGGAGAGCTGGCCGCCATGCGTGTTGCACGGAAAGTCGCCGGCGTACGACAAATCGTGATCCCACACGAAGTTGCCGCCCTGCCCCTTCTTGCAGAACCCGGCGTCCTCGAGGGTCACGATAACCGTGATGGTGTAGCAATCGTAGGGACAGACGAGGTCGATGTCCTTGTGGGCGACACCGGCCATCTTGAAGGCCGTCCCGGCCGCGACGTTCACTGGCGAGTCGGTCAGCGACGGCGCGTAGGTGATCGATGCGTGGTTGGAGTATTCACCGGCGCCGAGCAGCCAGGCCGGCGGATGCCTGGTGCGCCGGGCGACCTCGGGCGAGGCCACCACGACCGCCGATCCACCGCTGCACGGGCTGACGATCTCGTAGAGGTGGAGCGGGTCGACGATCATCCGCGAATTGAGCACGTCGTCGATCGTGAGTTCGCGGTCGTTGAAGGTCGCAAGCGGATTCCTGACCGCGCTCCTGCGCTGGTCGACCGCGACCTTCGCCATCTGCCGCGCCGTGGTCCCGTACTCGTACATATGGCGATTGGCGATCATCGCGTAGCCGCAATTGGCGCCGATATTTCCGTAGGGCGCCTCGAACTCGCGCTGCACCGAGATGACCGGCGGCTTCTGGTCGCCGAACTTGTTGAGGTCGCCGACCACGCACAGCACCGCCTGGCACATCCCGGCTTGGATCGCCGCCGCCGCCCGCCATACCATCCCGGCCGGACTCGCGCCGCCGATATCGACCTGGTTGAGCATCCGCGGATTGATTCCCATCACCTCGGCGACGCTCGCCGGGTACAGCATCCCGGCATCCGCGAACGCCATCCCGCACAGGAACCCGTCGATGTCGCTGGTCTCGAGGCCCGCATCCGCGATCGCCTCGGCCGCCGCGTTCGACATCAGGCCGAGCGCGGTCGCGTCGGGCGGCGCGTCCCTGGTGGGCTTAAGCTCGCCGATTCCGACCACTGCGGCCGTTCCTTTAAGACTCATCGCAACACACTCCCGCTCGGTTTCATCGCCAATCGCTATCGACTACCACAAACCTCGCGCGATCGGTAAACGGCGCGCCGCGCTTGGAGCCGTGCTGACAGGAGCGGCGCTTTCGGCTAGCGTAATCGGATTCGCAAGGAGCGTTTTGCACGATGGCATTTATCATGTGCGACGACCACAACCTTTCCGTCGAGGCCGACGGGATGGACGTGGCCACCGCCAAGCAGACCATGTTGGGCGAGCCCAAGCCGAAGCCGACCGCGATCGAAAAGGAGTTGCACGAGTTCGGCCGCGCGCATCGCGAGTGTAATTTGCGTATCGTTCCTGACTGACGGAACGCCTGACTGACGGAACGCCTGACTGACGGAACGCTTAGTTGACGGAATTGCCTGATTAACGGAATGCCCGACTGACCGAATCGGATCATGTACGACGCGATCGTGGTGGGTGCGCGATGCGCTGGGGCGCCGACGGCGATGCTGCTCGCGCGCGCGGGCCATCGGGTGCTGCTGGTGGACCGGGCGACGTTTCCCAGCGACATAATGTCCACGCATTACATCCATCAGCCGGGCGTCGCGCGTCTGGCGCGCTGGGGCCTGCTCGAGGCGGTGCTGACGACCAACTGTCCGCCGATCGAGCGCATCCGGCTCGACGCCGGCCCGCTCGCGCTCGAAGGCGCGCCGGCGCCGTATGAGGACACCGCGATCGCGCTCTGTCCGCGGCGCGTGCTGCTCGACAAAATTCTCTTCGACGCGGCCGCGCGGGCCGGGGCCGAAGTGCGCGACGGGTTCGCGGTCGAGGCTCTAAGTTGGGAAGGCGGCCGTGTAACCGGAATTCGCGGGCGCGAGAGCCGCGGCGGGAAGGCGTGCCACGAGCAGGCGCAAATCGTGATCGGCGCCGACGGTCCGTGGTCGTCGGTCGCACGCGCGGTAAATCCACCCGAATACGATTCAGTGCCCGCGATGACCTGCGGCTACTACAGCTACTTCAGCGGCGTGCGTCTCGGCGCGTGCGAAGTTCATCCCCGCCCCGGATGCTCGACGCTTGGCTTTCCCACCAACGACGGGCTGACCTGTGTCGCGATCGAGCGGCCCAAGGCCGAGTTCGAGGCCTGGCGCGCCGATATCGAGGGCGGCTTTTTCAAGGCGCTGGAATCGGCGGTGGACCTCTGCGAGCGGGTGCGCGCGGGCAAGCGCGAGGAGCGCTTCGCCGGCACCAGCGGGATTGCGAACTATTTCCGCAAGCCATACGGTCCGGGCTGGGCGCTGGTGGGCGACGCCGGCTATCACAAGGATCCGATCACCGGCTACGGCATCACGGACGCGCTGCGCGACGCGGAACTGCTGGCCGAAGCGGCCGGCGCGGGATTGGCCGGGCGCGAGCCGATGGAGCGGGCGCTCGCGCGCTACGAGAGCGCGCGCAACGCGGCCTCGATCGAACACTACCGCTTTACCTGCGACCTGGCGCGGCTGGAAGGGCCGTCGCCGATGATGCAGGCACTGCTGGCCGCGCTTAACGGCAACGCGGACGATACGCGCCGCTTCATGGGCACGGTGGCCACGACCGTCCCGATTGCCGAGTTTTACGCGCCGAACAATTTGATGCGGATCATGCGCGCGGCCGGCCATGCGTAGCCGCCACACGACGCGCTACGCGATGCGCCGCGCGGCGTCGGCGGCCGGTCGTGTTGACCCGGCTCCTCGCGCGCCGATATTATGCCGGGGCGGGGTGGAGCAGTCTGGTAGCTCGCCGGGCTCATAACCCGGAGGTCGAAGGTTCAAATCCCTCCCCCGCAACCAAAAAACCCGCACTGGTGCGGGTTTTTTGTTTTTCCCCGACCCGCCGCCCGGACCTGCGGATGGCTAGAGGCCGCTGCGCCGAATTTCACTCGGCGCCTGAATGCTTCGGGGTTCGTCATGGGCGAGGTGGTGGGAAAGTTCGAGATCGGCCGTATCGTCTTCCAAGGAGTCCAGCAAACCTGGCGCATCAACCAGCAGGTCCGCAAGGTCCTGGGCTCCGGCATGAGATGACCGATCGCGCAGTCGATAGCCGAGAGCTTCGCGGGAGACTCGCTCGACCACTCTGTCAGGGCGCATTCTCCACCAGCGCGCGATAACGGCGGGACTGGCCGCAAAAATCCGGCTCAGGTGAGCTAGCAGGTCTTCCGACAATCCGTGCGCTCCCTGTCGGGCCGTCAATTCGCGGCGCAAACGATCGAGTTTGGTCACCTTTTTGAGCAGCATGATCGCCTGTCGGTAGTGAGCCGTCAGACAAAATCTGACCCATTTCCGCGTGTCTCGATTCGGCTCCCATTTAGCGCCCGTGGTGGCCAGAGCTTCATTGTAGCTCCGCGTGTGCTGCCCGAGGTATTCCTCCAGGTTGGCTATCTCGGGACAGAGAATACTTTCGCGCGAAAGAATCAATGCCTGGAGACAGCGCCCCATCCGACCGCTACCGTCACGGAACGGATGTATTCTCACTAGGTTTAGATGCGCGATAGCCGCTCGAATGACCGGCGGTATTTTGCTCGAACCGTTGAGTGAGCCCAGGAGTTCCTGCATAAGCTCCGGAACTCTTTCGGCCTCGGGTCCCTCGTAGACCACCTCGGCCTCGGAATTATGGACTTGTACTTTGTCGGATCTCCAACCGCCGGGACGCGCGTTGCGGTCGTGCTCCGTCATCATAAAATGAAGCGCCAGAATCAGTTCCGTGGTGTAAGAGACCGAAGGGTCAAGCGCTCGTCGCGCGGCATAACGCATCGCTCTCCTGTAGCCCTCGAGCGCACGCCAATCTTCTCCGCCGCCGCCGGTGGAGTTCGTGCTGCCGCCTGCCATTCGCCGCTCGAATACTTGCCGGGATAATAGTCCATTCCAGCATCTTGGAGACTGCCCGGTTTGCTCCAAGCTTTCGCACAGGCGGTGGATCGAAGCGATCATTGCTTCTTCCCACGCATCCGGCAAAGCCGCTGAGTATATCACTATGTACCCTGGAGACTTAGTATCGCTGAGGCCGAATTAAGACAAGCCACGAACACGAAAAGCCAGTCGCCCGCCCCTTGACCCTAACATCACTCTTCCTCTGGTGTTTACTATTTCGGTTCGGAGGCCATGAAGTATAGTGATGAATCAGTTAGCGCAGTGGCGCGCGTCCCGGCTCGTTCAAGCAACCGCGGCCGGAAGAACCGCTACGCTCTACGGACTGCCGAAAGACACGGTCACGCAGCGGCAGTTTTGGCCATTCCCGCCGCCACCACCGTTGCTAATTCTGGCCGCGGCTAGTCTTGCGTTTTGTTGCGAGCACTCGATCGCCTCCGGCTGGCCGACATTTTCGCAATCCAGGACAACCAACGTCCGGTTGCACCCCTCCCCGTCACCATTGAGTTCGCAATTCGTTGCATTTGTGCCATCGAAGCTGTCGCAACAGAATGTCGCATTCGCGCCGGCGTAGAGTATGCCGCCTCTCATGAGCAATGCACTTGCGAAAAGAACGACTTTTATGGTGCTTAACATAGACCTTGCCTCTTTTTATTCGCTCCGAACCGAAACAGTTATCGTTTGCTAGCAAAAAAGATATTAAGTGTCAAAGCGGTAAGTTGTCTTTTTGGTCCTTAATGCATGAAAACAATTCCTATTAGAGGTTCAAAGATTGTTTTGGTTGCAATCGATAGCTCAATATTGATGAATGATGGTGACCAAAGCAGCGATTAATTTACACCGACAGTTCGAAGAACGAACCTGTCGAAGGGCAGGCCTATTTCCCGGTCAGCACGGACGAGGCGCTACACGCCGCCCATCGGTTGGACGCCACGCCTAATCACTGGTGGAAAGCGCACGGCGACCGCCTTCGGACCGGGTTCCGACCCGAAGTCCGCCGTACGAAGGTATGCGGTTTTTTCTTTTCCCTTGATTCGCGGGTCGAAAAACGCCCCGAACCGCTGCACGCGATCACCGGTCGCGCAGGGCAGTGAATCAAACGAACTTTCGCGTCAAACAATCTTGCGGGCGGTTTCCTGGATCCGATCCATCCATATCGTGAGCCCCGGCGCGTAGACCTGCGGCACGCATTCCGCGCAGATGTCCTCGGCGAGCGCACAGATGTTGCGGAGCGCGCTCTGAAGCGTCGGCGAGCGATCCAAATCCAATGGAAGGCAGGTCAGCAGGTCGCTCAGCGTGCGCAGCGCGGAAGCGAGGGCGATCAAAATCGCCTCCAGCACCGCCTCCTCCGGCGCGCGCTGCGGGCTATATAGGAGCGCGTGGATCGCGCGCAGCTCGCCGCCAAACACCAGCACCGCGCTCTCCAGCCGCGCGCCGACGCGTTGCGGCTGCGTCACACCCTCGTCGCACAGCGTCGCGATCGACTGCAGCTCCGAGAGCACCAGGTGAAGATTGGTCTGCACACGGTCGAGCCGGGTTTCGAAGGTGACGTGGTAGATGTCGCGCACCAATTCGTCCTGGCGGCGCGAGACGAACTTCGCGACCAGCGCACCGAAGATGAGCAATCCGGTAACCGCCTCGAAGATCGAAAGGATCCTTACCGGTCCGAGCGGCAACACGTCGCCATAGCCGACCGAGGTGGTGGTGACGAAGCTGAAGTAAAGCGCGCTGAGCAGGCCGTCAAGCGTCCCCGCAATCGGCCTGCCACTGTCGACCAGCCCCGGCCGGCTTGAAAAGCCGGTCAGCCAGTAGAGGCCTCCGCACACCAGGACCATCCCGAGCCATACGAAAAAGATTTGCGTGGCCGACAGGCTTTCGATCAAATCGAGCAGCGTGTTTCCCCATTGCCGGCTGCGCGATATCGCTGGCTGCCCGGGCCTTGTCCGGCGCGCCGGCATCGGCGCCGACTGCGGAACGGATTGCGGCTCCAGCGGCGGCGACAGTTCGGCGGCGGCGGGCGCGCTCGCGACCGGCAGTCCGGCCTCCTTCCAGTCGGCGATGCCGCCGCGGTAGTGCCGCACGTTGGCGTAGCCCATCCGCTGGAGCAGGCCGACCGCCTGCGCACCGGCCGTTCAAGTGAACTTGGCGCAGTAGGCGGCGATGTCGGCGGCGCGATCGGGCAACACCTTAAGCGCGTGCTTTTCCACTTCGGCCAGCGGCAGGTTGATCGCGCCGGAAATGTGCTCGACCGCATATGCCTCGCGCGGGAGCACGTCGACCAGCAGCATCGTGGGATCGCCGAGGCGGCGCCGAATCTCTTCGCGCGAGATTTCCGAGATTTCGTGGACCTCGGCCGCCGCGGCGGCTCCGGCGTTTTCAGGCGCGGTGACGTCCATACCCAATCAGAATACGGCGCGGCGCCGTGGCTGTCACGCCGGAGCTTTTTTTCCGTTTCGCCATTTGTTTCCACCGTCGCGGATGACTCTGTTTGCGCCGCTTGCGGCCGTGATATGATTTATGCGACCGATCCAACGCGCGGGCCGGCGCGGCGGGATCCGTTGAGGAGAATCGAGGATGAAGCGGCTTGCATTATTGTTCGCCGCCGCGTCGGTATCCTGTGCGGTTGTGCTGGCCCAGGGATGTTCGAGCGGCGAAGGAACCACCACGACGACCAGCGTGACCAGGTCGGACGGCGGAGCGGTAACCAACGACGGCGGCGGCTCGGATGCGGGTTACGGGCAGGCTCCGGCCACCACGACAACCACCACCACGAATCAGTCGAATGAACCCGACAGCGTCCTGGGTGCGACGACGCACGCCGTCGTGACGATAGTGCTGTTGCCGTTCAGGGTCGTCGGCGACGCCTTGGGCCTGATCATTTAGCCCGCCGGCGCTACCAGCCATGGCAAACACCAAGCGCGTACTGGTCGCCGAAGACCATCCCAGAACCCGGCAGGCATGGACCGAGCTTATCGCCTCGTGGGGATTCGAGGTCGAGGCAGCCGAAGACGGCCAGCGTGCGGTCGAGTTGATCGCGAGTTTCGAGCCGCACATTGTGCTGCTCGACCTCAAGCTGCCGATCAAGGACGGCCTCGGGGTACTCGGCGAAATTCGCCAGCGCGGCCTCCCGATCACGACCATCGTGATTTCCGGCGAGGGCGACATTCCCGACGCCGTGCAGGCGATCAAGCTCGGCGCGTACGACTACCTGCGCAAGCCCGTCGATCCGCCGCGGCTGCGCCAGACGCTCAACAACCTGAGCGAACATCTCGCGGTGAGCGAAGAGAACCAGCGTCTGCGGCTGCGCCTGATGGGCGTGGGTCAGCTGGGATCGATCATCGGGCAATCGCAGGCGATGCGCCGGGTGATGGCGCTGGTCGAGCAGGCGGCGCCGAGTTCCGCCTCGGTCATCATCCAGGGCGACAGCGGCACCGGCAAGGAAATCGTGGCGCGGACGATCCACGAGTCTTCGCCGCGGCGCAACGGCCCCTACGTGGCAATCAACTGCGCCGCGCTGCCCGAGGGGCTGCTCGAGAGCGAGCTCTTCGGCCATGAGCGCGGCGCCTTCACCGGGGCCGACCAGCGGCGCGCCGGATGCTTCGAGCTGGCCAACGGGGGCACGCTGCTGCTCGACGAGATCACCGAGATGAAACCCGAGCTGCAGGCCAAGCTGCTGCGGGTGATCGAGGACCGCAAGCTGAGACGGGTCGGCGGCACCAGCGATATCGCGCTCAACGTGCGGGTGCTGGCGGCCAGCAACCGCGACCTCGCCGACGCGATCCTTACGGGGCGTCTGCGCGAAGACCTGTACTATCGGCTCAACGTATTTACCATCGTGCTGCCGCGGCTGGCCGAGCGTCTCGAGGATCTGCCGTTGCTGGTCGATCATTTCGTGCGCGAGTTCGCCCGCGCCAACTCCAAGCAGGTCAGTGGCGTGGATAACCCCTGCCTGGAAGCGTTGAAGGCGCGGCCATGGCCGGGCAACGCGCGCGAATTGCGCAACATCATAGAGCGCGCGGTGATCGTCAGCACCGGCCCGCTGATCACCGTCGCCGATTTGCCCACGTTGACGGCGCCGACCCGGCCCGCCGCCCCGCCGCAGCGGGCGCCCGAAACCGCCGCGCCCGCGGCGCAATCGGCGCCGCCGGAACCCGACTCGCCGGCGCCGGGATTGCCGGTCGGCCAGCCGCTGCGCGAAGTGGAACGGCAGCTCATTTTGCAGACGCTCGAGATGGCCGGTGGCAACCGGGTGCGAGCGGCCGAGATTCTCGGCATCAGCCCCAAAACGCTGTATAACAAGCTCGGCCGCTACCAGGGGAAATCGGACGCTGAAAAGTCCGAGCCGGAGCCGGGCGACGAAGCTTAGGAGCCCAACCGCCGCGCGCTAATCGAGGGAACCCCGGCTATGGGCCTGCGCACCAAGATCGCCGCCATTTTCGTTCCGCTGCTGGTAATCGCGGTACTGGCGGTCAGCGCCACCGAGGCCAACCACGCGGTGGGCAGGATGGTCCAGAGCCTCGGCGACTCGGGCAACCTGCTGGTCAATCAGACCTTCGAGGAGATTCGGACCGCGCTCGAGCATTCCCAGGGCGATCCGGTGGCGCTCCTGCGCCAGGACCGAGGGCTGGCCTCCCTGCTGTCGTCCTCGCGCGCATTCGGCAAGGGCGTGGTCTTCGCGCGGGTGGTGACGCTCAACGGCGAGCTGATAGCGGGAACCAGCGGCGACGCGGTCAGCGCCGCGCCGCCGCGGCCGTTCGAGGATCTGCGGGAGACGACCTCGAGATGGTCGCCGCTCGCGCGAATCCGTCCGCTGTGGGGCGAGCACGTCTATGAGATCAGCAGCCCGGTCGAAATCAACCAACAACCGTTCGCGCTCATCAAGGTCGGCCTCTCGACCGCGCTCATCGCGACCGAAGTGCGCCGCGCGGTGGCCAACGTGCTCTTCATCGGGATCGCGGTTCTGGTGATAAGCCTGCTGGGCGCGCTATTGGCGGGTGCGCTGCTGCTGGCTCCGGTGGCGGCGATTACCGCCGAGGTCGAGCGGCTGGCCGCCGGCCGCGATAGCACCAGCCTGCTCATCCGCGGCCGCGACGAGCTGAGCGCACTTGCCCGGAAGTTCAACGAGCTGTCGCGTCGCGTCCGCGCCGACCGCGTGCAGTGGGAAGACGAACGCGGCCGTTTCATCAACATTTTTCGCTCGATCGACGACGCCGTGCTGCTGCTCGACTCCGCCGGCATCGTGCGCTTCTCCAACGACGATGCGCAGGGGCGTCTCGGACTTCCCGCCGGCGGCCTGGCGCAGGGCAAAGCGCTCTCCGCGCTGATCGGCGAAAGCCATCCGCTGGTCAGGATGGCGCGCACGGCGCGGGCGGCGGGCACGGAACTGCGCGACGTGGCGATCGAGGAAGGGCGCGGCCGGGACAAGTCGCGGCTGCTGGTTTCGATCTTTCCGCTGGGCGGCGATTCCGCGCGCGCCGGACAGCTCGTGATCGTGCGCGATCTCGACCCGGTCCAGCAGCTTGAAACCGTGGTCGACAATTCAGAACGCCTGGCGCGCCTGGGCGGGGTCTTCTCCGGCGTGGCGCATCAGATTCGCAACCCGCTCAACGCGATCACGCTCGAACTCGAACTCCTCAGCCAGGACGCGCGCCAATCCAAACCGGTCGAAGATCGCGTGCACGCGGTGCGCGAGGAGATGAGCCGGATCGACCAGGTAATCGAGGCCTTGATGCGTTTCATGCGGCCCGGTCAGTTGAAATTCGAGCGGGTTGCTGCCAACGATCTCATGCGCGAAGTCGCCAGGAGCGTGAACGAACCGCTGGTCAAAGTCAGATGCGAGCTCGATCCGGCGGCGGCGTTGGTAAAAGCCGACCGTGCGGTGCTGATGGAAGCGTTGCGTAACATCGTGCAGAACGCGATCGAGGCAATGACCGAAGGAGGCAGTCTTACGCTAACCACCGGCCTGGTCGACGGCTTCGTGGAGCTTGCGATCGCGGACACCGGGCAGGGAATCGCGCCCGAGCATCTCGACAATATCTTTCAGCTTTATTTCACCACCAAGAAGAACGGCAGCGGCGTCGGCTTACCCTTGGCGATGCGCGCGGTCGACCTTCATGGCGGCACGCTGAATGTCGACTCCAAGCTCAACCAGGGCACTTCAGTGCGCATCCGGCTGCCGGTCGGGGATCGCGCCGTGCAGCCGCCGGCGGACGTCAACGGCTAGGCCGGTCTGCCGCACGGGGTTGGTAAGTGGAATGAAGGGCCGGTTTGTGGGGCGTGTAGCCGCTGCGGGAACATTGTGGCTGGGGTTTTCAGGATGCTTCGGACCCGGCGGAAGCTGGCAGTTTCCGAGCTTCACGCAACTCCCGTCGCCGAGTGCGCCGGCGACTCATACGTACCAGCCAAGCGCCGGCGAAGAGATCAATAACACTTCTCCCAACGCCGAAACTGGGACACCGACCCCTGAAATCAAAGCCCCCGCCGAAACCACTGGTTCGCGATCTCCGGTCAGTCACGCAGTACCGGCCGCCGTTGCGACTCCGGCGCCACCCGTGCTGCCAATTCCAACGCCGACGGTAACCCTAGCCAACGGCCCTTCCAGGCAGCGGGCTACGCACCAGCTCGACGATACGGCGGCGAAACTGGCCACCGTCGACCGCAGCACGCTCGGCGCCGACAGCGCCAGCACCTACGACCAGGCGAGCAACTTACTGCAGGCTGGCCGCAGGGCCCTGACCGACGAGGACTATGTTGCGGCTTCCGGTTTCGCGCGGAAGGCGGCAGCACTGGCGGCCAAGCTGACGCCGGCGTCGCCCTGAACCTCGCGCGTTGCCTCGCAGTCTTTTGTCCGAGTAGCTACGCGGCCCGAGCAGTCGCGCGGTTCGTGCAGTTGGCGTTAGCGCGGTTCAGCTCTCCCGCGGTACCGCGCCTGAGCGCGCGAGGTCCCCGCCATCCTGAGTGAGGCGTATATTCATGGTGGAGACCACCGGCCGCAGCGGAATCCCTGGGCCGGTCATATAGGGTTCCGCTGCGGGCCGGATGGCTGCTCCACCAGAGGATTCAGGCGACGGATAGAATGCAAGCCAGGCTTGCGACCAGATGAGGATGGCGCCGACCGCTGCCAGCGCGAGCATGGTAAGCGCCAAAGCCGCCCGTATCAGGCGTGCCCACGGCTTGGTCGCATGCGCGGAGCCCTCGGCGGCAACAGGGGTGGCGCGCGCCCGTTTTTCGCTGAGGAGATCTTCGTATTCGCCGACCACGCTCTTGACCATCGACAGGCTGACCATTGCGCTCGCCGCCGCGTACGCCTGCAGCATCGAATTGTGACCGAGCACGTTCACCCGGCGTGGAATTCCGTCGCTGTGGGCGATCAGGTAAGTGAGCGCGGCGGGGGCGAAAACTTCGACCGCCGTGCCGCCCTTCGCGCGCAGACGGCAATCGATGTATTCGCGCACCTCGGTCGGGTCCAGCGGCTTGAGCAACGCGCGGGCGCCGATACGCTGGTTCAGACCGCGCATCGCCGGACGCGCCAGCCGCGCGATCAGCTCGAGCCGTCCGACAAAGATTATCTGCAAGCGGCGCTGCGCAAAGGTGTCCGCCCTGGACAGCAGACACAGTCCCTCCAAGGCGTCGTCGCTCAACTCCTGAGCTTCGTCGATAGTGATCCCGACGCGCTCGCCGGGCGCCAGATGGTCGAGCAATTCGGCGAATCCCTCGGTCAACTCCGGCCGCGTCTGCCCGCTCCAGCCGGGAGCAAGCTGTGACATCACCACCTGCATCATCTGGTCGAAGTCGAGCCGGGGGTTGGTCAGGAACGCACCCCGCACATTTCGATAGCGTCGCGCCAGGACGGAACAGATCAACGTGGTTTTGCCGACGCCGCTCTCGCCCGCCAGCAAGGTCAAGCCGCTTGGTTCCTGGAGCAAGCCCCATTCGAGCGCGGCGAGGGCTTCGCGATGCGTTTGGCTGAGATACAAAGCTTCGGACGCGGGCGTTAACTGGAAGGGCGGTCCGGTCAGGCCAAAATGATGATGATACATGACGACATCAAAGCGGGTCCGCACACAACGGCAGGCGAGTCGTTCGACATCCGATGGCCGATTGCATCCGCCACGGGCGCGAGCGCGGCCGAATCGGGGGGCCGCGACGACTACACGCCGGACTTTTGTGCGACAGACTTCTCATCGCACTACGTTGTTAAATGGCCCGGAAGCTCACTTGGAGGTGGAGCCGTCTGGCGAAGCGTGCGCCATCGGCCGCACAGCGCATCACGCCAGCGCACAACATCTGGATTGGCTTCCGGGCCTGATTTCCCGATCCACTTTCCACTGTTCTAGGAGCTGCAAACTCCGTGCCCGCGGCGGCCGCGCAGAATCGGGGGATCTTATGGTTGCCCGCGCGAAGCGGCGGCAAAGGTTACCGACTTGTGGCGGTAAACCTTGCCCAAGCGCTCGCAATCACTCGAAACCCGGTAACCCGGAGCAGCGGCCAAATCGCAGTTGCTTTCGCGCGCGCGCCATGAGATCAAACGCATTGATTGAACGACACGACCGAGCCTCAAGGAGGAATCGACATGAATACCGATGAGAGCAAAAAGCTCGTTTTAGGCTTCTTCGAAAATCTGAACGCCGGCAATGCCGCCGCCGCACTCGATGCGCTCAGCGATTCGGCGACTTGGTGGATACAGGGCAATTTTCCGTTGTCGGGAACCAGGACCAAGGCGCAGTTCGCCGAGTTGCTCGGCCAGATCGGCGCCGCTATCGACGGCGCGCTCGCGCTGCGCGTCAAAGGAGTAACGGCGGAAGGCGATCGCGTGGCGGTCGAGGCCGAATCGTTCGCCAAGATGAAGAGCGGCAAGACCTACCAGAATCGTTATCACTTTCTGTGCGAGGTTCGCGGCGGCAAGATCCAGGCCGTGCGCGAGTATCTGGATACGATGCACGCCAACGAGGTGCTGTGCTAATTGAAAAGCCAGGGGCCGCGGCCCCGAACGGACCGCAGCTCCCGCTTCGACAGCGCCTCGCGAAACGCTGCCGGTGGCGAACCGCGCTTCAGGCGAGCAGTGATTTCGCGACGGTCTCGCGATGGATCGGCGCGTTGCCGAAGTTCGCTTCGCCGGCCAATGCGCGGCGATGGTACAGATGCATGTCGTGCTCCCAGGTGAAACCGATTCCCCCATGCACCTGGATCGCTTCGCTGGTGACGTTCTTGGCCATGTCGGAGGCATACGCCTTGGCCATCGGCACCGCGGTGGCGGCCTCGGCCAACCGCTCGTCGACCGTCCAGCAGGCGTAGTAAGTGAGCGAGCGCGTGTTCTCCACCGCCACCATCATGTCGACGCACTTGTGCTTGACCGCCTGGAACGATCCGATCGGTTTGCCGAATTGCACGCGCGTCTTGGCGTAATCGACCGCGATATCGAGCGCCTTCTGCGCGGTGCCGACCATCTCGGCCGACAACGCCGCGGTTGCGATGTCCAGCGTGCGGCGCAGGATCGGCCATCCCTGGCCCTCCTTGCCGAGCAAACTGGCGCCCGAGAGAGTGACGCCGTCGAACTTGACGTGGCAAAGCCGCCGGGTCATGTCGACGGTTTTGAGCTGGGTGATGGTGACGCCCTTTTGCTTCGCCGGCACCATCAGCAGGGTCACGCCGTCCTCGCCGCTGCCGGTGCTGCGCGCGGCCACCACGATACAGTCGGCGACGTGCGCGTCAGGCACGAAGAACTTTTCGCCCGCGAGCGTATAGTCGGCGCCCTTCCTGCCCGCCTTAAATTCAATTCCGCCCGCATCGAAGCGCCCCGCCGCCTCCGCGATGGCGACGGTCGCGATGTATTCGCCCTTGGCCATCTTCGGCAGCAGCTCCTGCTTCTGCGCATCGGAGCCGCCTTCGATCACGATCGGCGCGCCGAGCAGCGCGGCGGCAAAGAAGGGTCCGGGAACCAGCGCCTTGCCGGCTTCCTCGGCGATCACCGTCATATCGAGAAAGGTGCCGCCCTGGCCGCCGTACGCCTCGGGTATCAGCAACCCGGGCCATCCGAGATCGACCAGCTTGCGCCAGAAGCCCGCGTCGTGCGCGCTTTCATCGGCCATCATCTGCCGGACGAACTTGGTCGAGCAGTTGTCGGCCAGAAAACGCTTGGCCGCGTCGCGCAACATCTCTTGCTCTTCTGAAAATCCGAAGTCCAACTTGGCTGTTCCTCCGTTGCCGGCCGCGATGCGCTCCGCGCGGAAAGGTCCACGCCGCGAGCCAGATTCCAGCTACCACTAACCGTTTGGGGGCTGCAAGCGCGCGTCGTCCCGCGCGGCGCGGCCTGCCGCTTAGCTCGTCTTGCCGCTGACCAGCGCCAGCACTCCCGAATATTGAAGCGTCCCGTAGCCCGCGTCCAGCGGACCGATCTCGAAGCCGGTGAAGAAGCCGGCGATCGGCAGATGGCCGAGATAGCGGCCGATGTATGCCGAGTCGTGGTCGGGAATGTTATAGAGCGCGGCGCCGCGCGAGACGCAATCGAAGTACAACCCGAAGACCGGCGGCGCCGCCGCGCGCGTCCGCATCTCCTCGAGCATGTCCTTGAGGTCGTCGCGCGAGCGCTCGCCATTGCGCAACGCGAAACCCACCCGGTCGCCAATTTTCGGACGATGGGCCACGGCGAGCACGCCATGCTCGGTGCTCGCGCCGACGATGTTGCGGACCAGGTAGCGCCCGCGCTCCATCTGTTCGGCGCCCGGGTCAAGCGGCACGCCCAGGAAGACGAACGCGACGGCGCGTTTGAGGTCCTCCGCCAGCGGGCCCGCCGCCTCGGCGAAGACGTCGAAGGCGCGCCGTCCGTCGAGCTCGACCAGGATGTTGTCGCGCACGGCGGTGACCCGATAGGTCTTGCCCAACGGCGTGCAGGCGAGCGACGCGCCCAGGTTGAGATCGAAGTCGCCCGCAAGCAGCATCCCGGCCACCGCGTTGGAACTTACGGTGTCGCCGCAGAACTGAAAGGTCTCGCCGATCGATCCATCCTCGCTCGCTCCGCCGCCCACCACCATCACGCCCGGAAGCTCGCGCGCGAGCGCACTTAAAAGCGCGTCGGGCTCGGTGTTGTAGGTGTCGGCGAAAATGCAGAGCAAGTTGTTGCTGCCGAGCGCCGGGCGCACCGCGGCGGCGATCTCGCCGGCTGCCTCGCGCGCGCGGCCGCGCAGCGAGGGCACGAACAGGCGCTTGGCGCCGAGCGAGCTGCCACCGAAGACCATCACCGCGACCGCGGGGCCGGATTCGATCTCGCGCTCGCCCGCGATCACGCCCACGCTGGAGCATCCGGCCACCTCGCGCGTGCGTGCCTCGGCCGCGACCGTTCGCACGATCAAACCGAATCCCGCGCCGTGGGCGGTGGTCGCAAAACACAGCGCGCCAGCCGCATGATGCAATCCCGCCTGACGCATCGCCTCTCGCGTGGCTTCCGCGGCGGCAACCCGCGGATTGTTCGAGATCGAGTATCCAACTCCTGCGTGCAGCATGTCCCTATTTGCCGGCTCCCGTCCGCATCTCTCAGCCTCCGCCCGCGAAGCGCAACAATTCAACCATCCGCCGGATCCCGTTGCCCAGCTCTTTCACCTCGATCCGCTCATTGATCCCGTGCACCGTATGCTCCTGGGCCGTGGTCAATTCAACCGGCACAAAGCCGTAGGCGACCAGACCGGCGGCGCGAAAGTAGTGGCTGTCGGTGAAGCCGGCGATCATCGTCGGGATCACCGTATCGTGGCCGTCCTGCCACGCGACCGCGTTGATCGCGTTCATCAGGATCGAGCGCGCGGGTGAGGAGACGGCGGGAAAGTTGAGCAACACTTCGACTTTGATCGTGTCGTCGCCGATCACCTTGTGGATCCGGTCGAGAAATTCCCCGGGGTCGGCGCCCGGCAGCAGACGGCAATCGACCTCGGCGTAGGCGGTGGGCGCGACCACGTTGATTTTCTGGCTGGCGCTCAGCACGGTCGGCGTAACGGTGTCGCGCACCATCGCGCTGTAGGACGGGTTCAGGAGGAACTCTTTGCGATAGGCGGGCTTGCGCAGCGAGATCACGATGTTCTTGAATTCGCCGGGCCCCTTGTCGAGCTTGGCGACCGCGCGAAAATAGTCGCGCACCGTGTCGATCACGTGGACCGGCGGACGGTACGCGATGAGCTTGCTCAGCGCCGCATTGAGATGCGTGACCGCGGTTTCGGCGGGAGGCACCGCGGCGTGGCCGCTTGGTCCCTGGGCGGTCAGCCGGAGCCACATCGGCGTCTTCTCGGCCACCGAGACCGCGTAGAAGCGATGATGGCCGGGGGTCTGCGCGATTGCGCCACCCTCGTTGAGCAGAAAGCCGGCGTCGGCAAAGACCTGCTTCTCGTGCTCGACGAACCATCCCGCCCCGTTGCGGCCGCCCTCCTCCTCATCGCCGGTCGCGATGAAGATCACGTCGCGGTTGAGCAGGATGCCGGCGCGCTTGATCGCCAGCATCGCCATCATTTCGATCACGCCGGGACCCTTGTCGTCGATCGTGCCGCGGCCCCAGATGTCGCCGTCCTTGACCTCGCCCGAGAACGGCGGCACTTGCCATTGCTTGGGATTGGCCGGCACGACGTCCATGTGGCTGAGCAGCACGATGGCCTTGGTGTGTTTGCCGATACCACGCAAACGCGCCGCCACCACTCCGCGCCCCGGCATCGGCTCCCAGACCGTGGCCGGGATTCCGTCGGCGAGAAATTTCTCGCGCAGCATCCGTGCCGCTCCGAGCTCGTTGCCGGGCGGATTGGTAGTATCGATACGGACGTACTGGGAAAGCAGCGCCGTCGCCTCCTGGGTCAGCTTCTCCCAGTTGAAAGCCTTGGATACCGGGGCCTCGCTGACCGCGGCCCCGGCGCTGTTGCTTGAGGACTCGGCCGTCCATCCGATTCCCACCGCGAAGCCCGCGCCGGCGCTTATCGACAGCGTTAGTATCGCCGCGAGTGCGACCGCGCGGCGCGCCGCGCACAGCTTACCGATAAGCCTTTTGCCGATGCGCGCGCGGGCGCGTCGCGTTTGGGAGCCGTCACCGCCGGGCTGGATAAGCATCGCCTGTTTCAGAGACCGGCCGCGCGCAGCCTAGCGCTCGCCGAAGTTGAAAATCTCGACCACCGTCTGCAGGAATTGCGCGGCCGGCGCACCGTCGATCAACCGATGGTCGAAGGTCAGGCTAAGCGTCATCATCGAACGCCGCGCGATCTCGCCGCGATGGATAACCGGTTTCTCGATGATCCGGCCGACGCCAAGAATCCCGGTCTCGCCCGTATTGATGATCGGAGTAAACGCATCCACTCCGTAGGTGCCGAGGTTGGTGATCGTAAACGTTCCGCCACTCACCTCTTCCAACCGCAGCTTGCCCGTGCGCGCGCGCTCGCCGAGCTCGCGCGTCACCGCGGCGATTTCCCGCAGCGATTTCCGGTCGGCGTCGACAATCACCGGCACGATCAGCCCATCCTCCAGCGCCACCGCCATCCCGACGTTGACCTGCGGCATGATCAGGATCGCATCCTGTGCAAGCCGGGCGTTCATTCGGGGATGACGCAACAGCGCGCGCGCCACGGCTTGGATCAGCAGATCGCCGTAGGTGAAGTCGAACTGACGGGAGAGCCGCTCGCGCAATTCGACCGCGGCGGTAACGTCGGCTTCGCTGATGATGGTGAGCTGCGCGGTCTGCTGCAGGCTCTGCGACATGCGATCGGCGATGGTCTTGCGCATCCCGCGCATCGGGACGCTGCTCGCGGGGGGCTTGCCGGCGACGGCGGGGGCCGGCGCGCCGGCGGGCGCGCCTGCCCCCGCCGTCGCCGGTGCGGCTTTCGTGCCGCTCGCTGTGGCCGTGGAGCGCGCGGCGGCCGCCGCGCGCTCGACGTCCTCGCGCGTGACCCGTCCGCCGGGGCCGGTGCCGGCGACGCGCGCAAGCTCGACGCCGAGTTCGGCGGCGAGCTT
>Ga0307373_10000328_pt1 | contig 90760 bp, 78 predicted proteins | sample OX2MG_FD_202534 | JGI IMG/M metagenome (GOLD analysis project Ga0307373, IMG submission 202534) | Soil microbial communities from Risofladan, Vaasa, Finland - OX-2 | ecosystem: Environmental > Terrestrial > Soil > Coastal area > Acid sulfate soil | place: Finland: Risofladan, Vaasa | collected...
TAAAAATGGTAGTGAGAATGGTAGCTTTGTCTAACATGGGTAGTGCGCTCCTTGTTTGCTTGTTTTTGTACAAACAGAAGCGTACTACACTTCTCACTCCTTGTCATCAACTAGCACAAAGCGTAAATATCTCTTACATTACTATAGACCATACCGTCAATAACCGCAGAGGTATGTAATATTGCTAAGATCAACAAGAGATTGCCTTCATACCTTCAAAATCCTGCTAATTACTGACACAAGATGTCATGATTGATGTGGTACAATACTTGTGCCACCTCGTGATAGAATATCTGTACTATAAGAATCTGTATCAGCACTGAGAGAGAAAGACAGACGGCCCAGCTGTCGGGAGTTTCCACTTGTCTAAACGCGAATTTACTGTTGCCGGTGAATACCATTACAATCTCCATGGCCCGGTGCGCTGGATTGCCACGCACCTGTTGCGCTACAAACGCTTTATCGCTTGCTATTGCCTGTCGGCTATTACTACCAATGCCGTTTATGCCTGCGTCCCGCTACTGACAGGCAAGGCATTTGATGCAGTCTCGTCGGGTAAGAACAGCATGGGTCAACTTATCAGTATCACGCTATTCATTCTGGGTATCGTTCTGATTGGCGGGCTCTTCGACATCATCGCTCGTTTCTCATCGGAGATACTGGGGAAGCATGTCGCTACCGATGCACGCGATGAACTTTACCTGAATCTGCTCGGTAAAAGTCAGACCTTCCACAACCGCCAGCAAGTGGGCGATATCATGGCGCGTGCCGCCAACGATATGAACCAGATCAGCAACATGGTTGTTCCTGGCTTCGATTCTGTGTTTGACTCGTTCGCCGCGCTCACCATCACCCTTGTGGTTATCGGCTTTATCAATGTTCAATTGCTGTTGGCCCCTGTCCTCTACCTGCCCTTCTTCCTGCTGGCACTGCGCCATTATGCCCACCAGCTCAAACCAGTTTCCAGCAAGTTGCGCGAACAGTTCGGCGACATGAATGCCGTGCTGAACGAAACGGTCACGGGCATCGAAGTCGTCAAATCAACCGCGCAAGAAGACCAGGAACGCAAAAAATTCAACGCACACGCCCGTAAGTATCGCGACCTGTTCATTCGCAATGGCGACGTGCAGTCTCGTTACTTACCACCGTTGCTGTTGATCGTCTTTCTTGTTGGCGGCTTCTTGCATGGCCTTTTCCTCGTCTCAATCAACCAGTTAACCGTTGGAGACCTCGTTGCCTACATGGGCCTGCTGGCAATCCTGCGCTATCCAACTTCCATCTCCATCTGGTCATTCAACCTCGTGCAGTTGGGCGTGACCAGTGCGGAACGCATCTTGACCGTGCTGAAAGAGGAGACGGAGCTTGACGAAAACGAGGGCGGCTATCGTGCCGACATGCACGGCGAAATCGTCTTCGATCATGTCAGCTTCAGCTACGGCGATACACCCATCCTGAAAGACATCTCGTTCCGTGCCGAACCTGGGCAGACCGTCGCCATTGTCGGCCAAACCGGCTCCGGCAAAAGCACGCTAACAAAACTAGTCAACCGCATCTACGATGTTGAAACCGGGCGCATCCTGATTGACGGCGTAGATGTGCGTGAGTGGAATCTGGACTCGTTGCGCTCGCAAATCTCAAATATCGAGCAAGATATCTTCCTTTTCTCGCGTTCGATTCAAGATAATATTGCCTACGGTCTCGGTCAAAGGGCCAGCGATGCAGCCATAAAACAGGCAGCACATGACGCACAAGCACACGAGTTCATCCTCAACTTCAAGGATGGCTACGATACGGTCATCGGAGAGCGCGGCGTCACGCTCTCCGGCGGACAACGCCAGCGTATCGCCATCGCCCGCGCCCTGCTCACTGACCCGCACATTCTCATCCTCGACGACTCGACCAGCGCCATTGACAGCGCCACCGAGGATGAGATTCAGCAGGCGATTCGTCGTCTCTTACAGGGTCGCACCACGTTGCTCATCACCCATCGCCTCTCACAGATACGCTGGGCCGATAAGATACTGGTCATCAAACAGGGTGTACTCGTAGATCAGGGAACTCACGACGAACTGCTCGCCCGTTGCAACATCTACCGCCGCATCTTCCTTCATCACGACTCAAAGCGACCCGATATCAAGAACACCGTAGGGACCGATTTATCGCGTCCGCCATCCCAACCCGACCAGATTGAAATACAACTGTAGGGGCCGATTGATCGTGCCCACCGCCGATTTATCGGCCAAATCGTGCCATTGGGTGTGCGCCAGTTGTTGGGATACGGGCCGATAAATCGGCCCCTACGGGTTACAATATAGATTCAAGCATGTAAAGGAGATAATATATGGGCTTTATCATGGATGGTCTGGAGGCCGAGGCATACGATCGTACATACTCTGATCGTCAACTATTAGCGCGTATCACCGGCTATTTCCGGCCCTACGCGCTCATGATGCTGTCTGTCGCCGTGCTGGTCGTGCTGAACTCACTTATGGACGCGGCTTTTCCTATCTTGATCGCACAGAGCCTTGACTCACTTGCATCTACAAAATCGCTGCAAACAACCATCTTCCTCGTGGTTGCTATCTTAGTGACCGGCGCATTGTCGTGGGTCTTCAACTTCTTGCGCCAACGTTACACCGCTCGTGCTGTGGGCAACGTCGTCTACACACTGCAACAGGACGCCTTCGCGGCAATCGTTGCCCGCGACATGTCATTCTATGATGAGTTCCCTACAGGCAAGATTGTCAATCGTGTGACATCCGATACCGAGCAATTCGCGACGGTGGTCACGCTGACACTTGGCCTGCTCAGCCAATTCCTGCTGTTTTTCCTGCTCGTCGTCGTTTTGTTCTACATCAATGTGAGATTGACGTTGCTGGCATTGACGATTATGCCCGTCATTATCATCGTCGCGCTTGGCTTTCGCAGCGTTGCCCGGCGCACCACACGCCGCTCATCGCGCTCGCTGGCACGAGTCAACGCCAATGTGCAGGAGGTGATTAGCGGTATCACCGTCGCCAAAAACTTCCGCCAGGAACAGAACATGTATGACGAATTCAAAAAAGTGAACAAGCAGTCATACCGTGTCAACGTGCAATCGGGCTTTGTCTACAACGGCATCTTCCCCTTGCTTTTCCTGATCGCCAACATCGGCACCACCATCGTTGTCTTCTTCGGCGGTCAGAACGTCCTCAACCGCACAATCTCGCCCGGCGAATGGTTCCTTTTTGTGCAGAGCATCGGCATGCTGTGGATGCCTTTGACTGGCATCTCCTCCTTCTGGAGCCAGTTCCAGCTTGGCCTCTCCGCCAGCGAGCGCGTCTTCGCTCTGATTGACGCCGAGCCACGTGTACAACAAAGCGACAACCAGCCCGTCGCGCACCTTGCAGGCCGCATCGAATTTCAAGACGTGCTGTTTAGCTACACCAACCAGCAGACCGTGCTGGCAAAGTTCAACCTGACCATTCCGGCAGGTGAGACCATTGCCATTGTCGGCCATACCGGAGCGGGCAAATCCAGCCTCGGCAGACTCGTCGCACGTTTCTACGAGTTCCAGGGCGGTAAAATCCTGATTGACGGGCGCGATATCCGCACACTCGATCTGCAAGACTATCACCGCCGGCTTGGTATGGTGCCGCAAGTGCCATTTCTCTTCTCCGGCACCGTCGCCGACAATATCCGTTATGCCCGTCCCGAAGCCACTGATGAAGAAGTTAGCACCATCGCACAAAAAATCGGCTGGGGCGACTGGCTCGATGCCCTCCCCGATGGTCTCGACACAGAAGTAGGCGAAGAGGGTAAAGCACTCTCAATGGGCCAGCGCCAACTCGTCGCCCTTGCGCGAGTGCTGTTGCAGAATCCCTCCATCATCATCCTTGACGAAGCCACCGCCAGCGTTGACCCGCTCACAGAAGCGCAAATTCAAGAGGGTCTGGACATTGTGCTAGAGCAGCGTACCGCCATCATCATCGCCCATCGCCTTTCGACCATCCGTCACGCCGACCGTATCATCGTCCTCGACCGTGGCCGCATCGTCGAAGAAGGTAGTCACGATAACCTGATGACACAAGGTGGTCATTACGCCCACCTCTACAACACCTACTTCCGCCACCAATCGCCGGATTACCAGCCAGGGACGGGGTTCGTGGCGGTAAGGGCGGGAGTGGTGAATTGAGGCTATATGTAACAGGCCAGTGTAGTACGTTCCTACAATTTTTTGTAAGCTTGCACATTTCGTGTCGGAAAGAATGGCAATTCCAAAAATCACTCATCCGTGCGGTAGACCAGCGCAAACGTTTTAAAATTTCTGGTCCTACAGCCTCTTTTGAGAAGAGAAGGATAAGGTAATCTTTGATATTCTCTTCTCTTTACGCTAACCATTTAAATTGTGCAACCAAGCTTAATAATCCAATACGTATAAAAAGCATAGGCACATAACCTACAACCAGGTTATTTTCTTATCTGTTTAGCAAAGCTTCATACTCTTTATGATCCTCTTCGTACTCTACGATTACGCCCTCCTGTACGATCTGGCACATAAATTGTAGAGCTATTACTATTCCTTTTATTGCTCTCCTCTCTGCGTGAAGACCTAGCTGGTTTGTAAGCAATAGTGAGGAAAATGTGATTTTCTGCATCTCGCTCAAAGTAACCGTTCTTAATCCGGTAATACCCATTTGCGATGACCAACTCGTTACGTAAAACCTCAATTCTGAAATCCATTTCTGGTAAAGGAAAAGTGAAGGATATACTCCAACCCTCTACCGTTTTAGAGAAGTAATTGAAAGAGAGTTCTTCATAGATATGACTACTTCCATCTTTTACCTTTTTTAGGAAAAATATTCTCACCTTCTCGTCAGATTGAACAAAACTTAGGTAAATACTCGCGCGATTGTATGAAAAGAGCAGACTGCCTTTATAAGATATTCGATAATCCCTCGGACCCACTGCCTCTTTTTCTTTTTTTTCGGTATCTGCTAAGACAGTGGTATCGTCAGATATTTGATAATCCTCTGAACCCTCTACCTCTTTTTCTACCTCTGTAAGGGGAGTGGTATCATCCAGTATTTGATAATCCCTCAAACCTTCCATCTCTTTTTCTATTTTTTCGATTTCTGTAAGGGGAGTGGTATCATTGGGATTAAAGAGTAGTGCTTCGCGGAAAATACTAATAGCCGCAGAGTATGTATCAAGAAAATGAGATTCCAAAGCTCTTGCAAGCATATTAAAAGCCCACTGAGTTATACTTTTTGTTTTCTCGGCATAAACAGCCTCAAACCGACTATTGAACTGAATTGCTTTTTTGTAAGCCAGTCCTGACTTTTCATAATCATGTTTGATAAACAATATCTCAGCCATATCTACATAAATTTTGGCATTTTCAGGTGCAATTTGAGATGCTTCTTCATAGGCACAAAGTGCTTGTTCAATTCGCAATAGCTGAGCTAAAGCTAATCCCTTTCCATGATATGCTCTTGCACAAACAGGGTCTAGCCGAATAGCTTTATCACATATACTTAAACACTCGTTATAACGTTTAGTATTATAGAGTTTAATAGCTTCTTCAAGCAATTTATTTGTATTTTCAGGTTGTAGCGGCATTTTCAATACTCTCTTTCCTTTTTGGACCATACATTTTTATATCACAGCTATGATAGATTCCAACCTAAAAGCGTACTTTTATCTGATTCAGTTGAGAGATAAACATTGTTAGTTCTATTGGAGGGCATAATATCCCCAACCTAATGTCTGTTCCCAGGTAAACATCGGCAAAACCTCCATGGCCCAATCCACGAATAAGCTGGTAATCCCCAAAAACAGTTCCTTCATATGGATATTCATCCGACATCGTATTATCCTTTATAGCAAGCGTATTCACTCAGTCATTGCACAATAGTGCTATTTAATGGCCTGGTTATCTATCAACAAATATTATATAGCATCATAGTCTCATTTAGCTCTAAATTAGTCTATATGGATGCAAATAGCGATCACCACGAAAGTTACATGGTTTTTGTGGATTAAGCACTTGACTTTAGCTGGATATCAGTGCATGCTCATTCCTCTAGGGCAAAAAGTATTACTGATATTAACGCTGAAAGAGGTGTAAAACAATGATTCAGTTGAAGAATAACAACTTCTCACGGTCGCTCATTTTCTTCTCTTTAGCCCTCATCACCTTCCTCACCGGATGCAGTTCCGGTATTACTAATACGATACCCTCCACTACTCCTACACCGACACTGGCTGGCCCACATGGCAAAGGTCCGGGTTCGGCGAATTTGACCGCAACGGCACAAGCTACACCTGTCGCTACCGTTTGTCCATCGTTCACTGCTGCTCCGGCTAATACCAGTGGCTGGCACGTCTATACTGACAGTCGCTTCTCATTCCATGTTGCTATCCCGCCCGGTTGGCGGGCAGGATCCTATGTGGATGGAAGCGGAAGCGATTATATTGTATTCGTTTTCCCACCCGGAGACGCTACGCCAATTGGCGATGCGGGGCTTGGCGACCCTGAGCATTTCGAAATTGACACGACTCTCGTTGGAAATCTCAGTAGTCCTGCCAATGATCCATCTGATTGGAGGGTAGAACAAACGAAGATCACAATTAATGGCACTCCTACTGCACTGTATGATGATATATCACCAGATTGTGGACAAGTGAGCCGACGAAGCGATAACGTCGCCTATGGGCAACACAAATTTAGCCTCTACATGGTATCACCACCAGCAAAAGCAAAGAACGACATCGCTCTCTTCTTAGCTATGGCAAAGAGTTTCGCTTAGCTGTTGGAGTATGTGAACACATATACCTTGCGTCTACATCTACCGTGCATAGAGAAACTAGCAACGATGCTCAAAGGAGAAGATAGCAAGGAAATCTTTCCCTTTGAGCATGGTTAAGAAGAGGTACACACCTATGACCGAGTACAAACATATTCAGGTTTCCCGGTTGCTCATTTCCCTCTCTCTTCTATTCCTCATCACCCTCCTGACCGGATGCAGTTCTGGTATTACCAATACGGCACCTTCCACTACCCCTACACCCACAATAGTTGGACCACAGAAAGGCCCTGGGTCTGCCAATTTGACCGCAACAGCACAGGCTACCCCTGTAGCTACCGTTTGCCCAACTTTTAGTGCTGCTCCGGCTAATACCAGTGGCTGGCACGTCTATACTGACAGTCGCTTTTCATTCCATGTTGCTATCCCATCTGGATGGCATACTGGCTCATTCACCTCTTCCAGTGCCGATGGCTCCTCTTCTTACTATACGGTTATGGTCCGCCCTCCTGGAAGTACGGCACGTTTTAATGAAGAAGAGGCAATGGCTGACCCAGACCATTTCGAAATCACTGTTATCCTTTCTGGTCCGCTAGAAAACATTGATAGCAGTGGTTCTGGCTGGACAGCTGAGGCAACTCCAATAACGATTGACGGTATGAAGGCAAAGATATACGACCGCACTGAAACACAATGTGCCGGGTCAATAGGCCGTATCATCCAGATTACCTTCATGCAACAAAACTATATGTTCTACATGACTTCAATTCCTGCAAAAGCAAAGAACGATATTGCTCTCTTCTCAGGCATGGCAGAGAGTTTTGCGTAGTTGTAGGAATAGGTAGTGAAAAGCCACCCACAAAGGCATTTCCTTATGGGTGGCTTCAGCAGGTATCGGTAATTTGAAAACATTGTAATGAGAAAGCCTAAGATGGTCTTAAAAACGTGAGGATCGTTTCGAGTTGATCCTCGATACCTGTCAGGCGTTCCTCGATACCCGTCAGGCGCTCCTTTACGTTGCCCATACTTTTTCTCAAATCCTGTGTGATTCCAACTTGATCAATAGTCAGCCCTTTCACCATCGTAAGTTCATAGGCGATGTTTTGTAGGACAGGGCGATATTTTGCTGTTGTTTGCTCAAAGGCTGGGATTCGATCTTCTTGTGTTGGCATGAGGTTCTGCCTTTCGTAATATATCTGGCTTACCAGCCATATCTATTATACTCTAATATATCCCATTTGACTACCCAGATTTTCACGCAGAAATCATATCGTATACTTTTCGTTAAATGATGTTTTTTATCGCTTGCTATGTTTACGTCTTGATTTTATCATAAAATTGCCAATCGCTGGGAAAGCTTTCCTTCTTCCGCTTTCCACCTTGAGGCATTTGTCACGTCACGCGCACTCAGCGGCCAGCACATTGGACGCACATTGTTGCGCTGGGCTGAGCAATACACGCTCAAATGTGGCAGAACATCAATCTGGCTCGATCGCTGGGGCGAGAATGCCTCTCTGATACACTACTACCAGCAAATGGGCTTCGTACCTCGCGACGAATTCATGGTCAATGCATGGCGCGGCCAGCTCTTCGAGAAACAGGTCGCTTCAAGCATTATTTGACCCGAAAGTAAAACACCTCCTGCTTGAACAATGCAAGTCTCTTCTGTAAGGAAATGTATCTGCTTTCTAAATATGACAAAAGATGTCTTCTTCCTCCTGTTTTTCTATCTGGGGCGCGACATTGCTGCGCTCGTCGCGGTGGGTGCGCTAAAGCGGACTCCTACATTTGAAATGAGGAATGACTTCCCCGGCCAACAGTTGCATCGAACGGTGAACGAGTTCCGGCTTCATTCCACCAAAGTCCAGCCAGAACACGAAGTGTCTGCTATCCATGTTGGCCTGGTACCGCTCAATGAACCCGATAAGGTCGTCAGGTGTACCAAACCAGAGTTGCTCGCGCTCTTCCAGTTGTCGCACGATTTGAGAAAAATGCCCGGCTGCATCGGAGTGCTGGTGAACGATATACCGTTGCAAGGCATCTATGGCTTGCTGCCGCGCCTCCGCTCGCGTTGGAGCAACATATGTATAAAAAATCAGTGGGAGTTCATACTTTTCAGCATCGCCTCCTGCTTCCAGGTAGTTGTACCGATACGTTTCTACCAGCTTTGCCAGCGATTGAAAGCTCTCAGATGTCAGGTGGGGCAAACTAATAACTGGCTGAGCAGCACGGCCTAACATGGTAAATGACTCCTCCCTCAATGCTGAGAACCAGTAGCGTGGGAAGGGCTTCTGCACCGGGAGTACAGCGATCCTGGCCTGATCCAGCTGGTAATAACGACCATCGAAAGTGACAGTTTCCCCACGCCAAACACGCTGGATAATCTCCCAGCTTTCGGCGAAACGTCCCTGGCTCTCCTCGCGACTCTGCCCGAAGGCGATGTATTCATGGCCGAAACTTCCTCGCCCAATACCCAGTCCCAGCCGTCCTGCACTAAGCAAATCAACCAGGGCATAATCCTCTGCCACAAGTAACGGGTGACGCAGTGACAGGTTGGCAACTGCTGTGTTCAAACCAATGCGTCGCGTGCGCTGAGCGGCAGCGGCCAACAAAACAGCGGGATTGGGACATACCAGCGCATGCTGTGGATTGAGGTATCCGTGATGCTCACCAATCCAGTAAGCGTCGAAACCAAGTTGCTCGGCTGCCACAATCTGCTCAAGCTGTTGCTCATAAAGTTCAGAGAATGTGCGTGAACCATCGTTGTAATAATCAAGCACAGAAAAGATGCTAAAGCGTATCACTATCTTGCTCCTTCTGCTGCAATGAAATCTCCCTCAAATGATGGCTGGCCTCGACACCGTAATCCATGCTATAAACTTCCTTGAGACGAGTGATCTGTTCGCGGGTCAAGGTACTGAATGGAGCCTGTCCCGCGAATGCGTGCAGCACAATCCCCTCTATGAGGTCGCCAAGCGAGATATCCAGGTATTCAGCCAGTCCCTTGAGTACCTTGACCATCCGTTTCTCCATTCTCATGCCAGTTTGAATGCGCTCCACCACGATATCTTTGTCCACCCGCTTGTTCTCTTCATCCAGTTTGCTCATGTTGTCTCCTTTGTAGTAATCACCCATTACCAAATCTATGTACCAATATGTCCAAGTAACAATATAACATAATTATGTCCAAAATGCCAGTGTGAATGTGGGCAAGATAGGGCTTACCTGGCGGCAACAGCAGATTCATTTATTGTCCAGGCTGGTACGACACGCCTGAGTTTTGCATTCCTGGGTGACATTAATGGACAACTGGTTGTGGTCAAAAACGGTCGCCCCTGGCTGCCAACAGAAACGCCGTTGCCCCCGTCCATCTCACAATCAGAGGTCAACGCGAGTTGCAATTACAGATTTCGCCATTCCTCTATACTCTTACTGTTACCACATCTTGATACAAAGCCGGACTGAAAACGGTGTAAACATGACAAAGGATGTCACCTTCCTCCTGTATACTCAAGTTATCGCTTTGATCACTCACCGGTATAATTTTTGGCATCATTGGCATCAAAAGAGCAAGCTCATTTCAACCACAGAAAGGACATATTGCATGAAAGGCAAGCCAATTACGGCACGCATGCGTGCCGTAATTGGCTTGCCCTGTTTATTGTTCCCTGACAAAATCAACCCTGGTTGGTATCTGGCCCCTCGATTTGCCGTTGCCCGGCAGCGGGACCGCCGAGTTGCATCTGCTGTTTCATCGCTTGCAACTGGGCATCCACGTTCTGCTGCGCGGACATCTTTTGCAGTTCGCGGTCGAGCGGGTCATTGCTACCGGGACCAAGCAGTCCTTGATCGCCCAGCGCACCCTCTTCGACGAGCGAGTCCATGGCGTTGGCACGCGCCTGCATGGTCAGCACTTTGTCCTGCGCTCGCTGCATCGCCATGTTCATTTCGCCCATCTCTTGCGAGATGCCCGTCACCTGCTCGTTAATCTTTACCTGAGCCGTTGCCGCGGAATACTGCGACTTGACCATTTCCTTCTGCGTGCGGAACGCCTCGACACGTGCCGAAATCGTTTGCTCCATCTGCACCAGCTTTTGCTCTTGCGCCTTGAGTTGCTCAATTTGCTGCTCGTAGCCGCTTATCTGTTGCATCAGTGTCTCTTTGCGTTGCAATGCCTGCCGCGCCAGATCTTCGCGATTACCTTGCAATGCCTGCATAGCTTGCGCATCGAGCTTGCTCACCTGCTGCTGCACCTGCGACTCCATCATTTCCAGGCGCTTTTCGTTCGTCACCACATCGGCGATAGAGCGTTTCAGTGCCTGCAATTGTTCCAGTTGCTTGCTATACGAGTAATCCATGACCTGCCCAGGGTCTTCAGCCTTGTCCAGTGCCGCATTTGCCTTCATGCTGAAAAAGTTCGAAACGCGCGAGAAAAAACCCATAAGTTTCCTCCGTTCAATTCATATCATTGGGGCTGAGACGTAACCCGGCCCTTTTACACACCATGTTGCGTTACAATTTTATAATGATGGTATGGATACGTTCATCCTTAATAATAACACACACGCAAAATGTGCCATGTACCCAAATTTCAGTAGACGCTATGACGAACAGGCTATGCTATAATAGCAACGTAGAAAGCCATATTTTTTACCTCAACTTGTCAGGAAGGAGCAGAGGAGGATGAATTACTTACCTGGCGACCCTATGGAGCCAATGCAGGTAGAACTGTTCGCAGCGTCACTGCGTGCTGATAGCACTGATATCAAAGCTTTTATGGAGGCGCTCGCCGTCAAATTGCAGGGATCGTTGCCCAATCAGACGACCGTTGCACGACAGAGCGGCTTTTTCGCGAAAGAGCATCCCGTTAGAGAGATTGCGGTGACACTGGGCGATTACCAGTACCGTATCGCTCGCGAAAAACAGGGGCCAATTATCACACAACGGGCAAAAGTGGTACGCGGCATCGTGTTAAAAACCGATCAGATACCATTGGAGCAATGGATTAATGAACTCGCGGCTTCGCTTGCCGAAGAGGCTTCAAATAGCGCCTCGGCCCACGCCGCGCTTGAGCGATTCCTGCTCCAGTAGCAAAGTGTACGTACGTGTCATAGTAGTGGCGACTCTTGTGGTCGCCATTTACTGGGTACCTTCTACAACAACCCACCCCTATCGCACGTACACCCAGTAACCAATTCTTGGTTTGGAAAGGAGATTATCGTGCCTTTCTGGAAAAAAACTTCGCCGGAAGATGAAGCGGCGAGAATCAAGGCACAACAAGAGGCGGAAGCCAGCCGTGCAGCCATTCAGGCCGGAGGGTTGCCGCTCAATGCACAACGCCGCCTGCAAGAAGAAGTAGCGGCAGGCCACCCGCTCTTCAGCAGCGACCTGTCCACGAAAGAGTTTTCACTGACACGCAGCCTCGGCTACCAGCCGCTCAGTCAGGTGATGGGTAGCTCAATCTATCAAGTTGGCTGGCAATACACGCGCAATTACACCTACAATACCCGCTTCTCTGAACGAACCGTCCTGACGCAAGCCCACCAGCATGCCGCACAGCTTGCTCTGAGTCGGCTCGATCAGGAGGCCTCTTTGCTCAAAGCGCATGGCGTCATTGGCGTGCGTCTGAATACTCGCGGCTACGAGTGGGGCCAGAATATGATCGAATACACGGCCATCGGAACCGCTATCAAGCTGCCGAATACTCCCCTACCGGCCCATCCTTTTCTCAGTGACCTCTCCGGTCAGGAGTTCTGGACACTGATCCAGGCAGGGTATTATCCCGTCGGTATTGCCTTTGGCTACTGCTCGTATTATGTCCAGCTTGGCAGCAATTACACCAATCAATTAAAAGGCTGGTATCGAGGTGGCACCTATAATCAAGAAATCGCCCCGTTCTCGCAGGGTATCTACGACTCGCGCCACCTTGCTGAGCAGCGCGTCATTGAAATGGCGAAACGCTTCAACGCCTTTGGCGTCGTCGGCATGCATATTGATTGCCAGCGCAATATAATTGATTACGAACAGGAGCGAGAGGGCTACCCAACACAATATTACATGGATTTGTCCATCCACTTCTCCGCCGTTGGCACGGCAATTACCGCGCAACGCAAAGACCACGTTATCGCACCACCGATACCTACGCTCACCTTTACCGATGTGCGCATGGGTCAACGCGGCGAAACTCGTGAACTGACCATTAGTGAATAACATACACCCGTAAAATAGCTATAAAGGAGAAACCATACAATGTCTCAACAAATACCTCCCGGCAACGACTTGCCCGGTCATGCACGTGAACGTCTCAACCTCATGCGCCAGGATGCCACCCATCGCGGTCTGTTCACCAGCGACCTTAGCGTCAACGAATTCCTGCTGGTACGTGAGGCCGGCTTTGATCCCGTCGGTCTCGTCGTCGGCAGTTCCATTTATCACATTGGTTACCAGCGTGCCAGCTTTAATCAGAACCAGGAAATGACCGTCTTGACACAGGCCATGTATCACGCGCGCGAACTTGCCATGACACGCATGGAAGAAGAGGCCAACGCGCTCGGTGCCGATGGTATCGTCGGTGTCCGTCTCGAAGTAACACAACACGAATGGGGTGAATCACTGGCCGAATTCGTCGCCATTGGCACCGCCATTCGCGCCCGCGACGGCAAATCCTACCGCAACCACAAAGGTATGCCCTTCACGTCAGACCTTTCCGGCCAGGACTTCTGGACATTGTTGCGCACCGGCTATCGCCCCGTCGGTATGGTCATGGGCAACTGCGTCTATCACGTCGCCCGTCAAGGCATGGGCCAGTGGTTCAAACAGGTCGGCCAGAACGTCGAGATGACCAACTACACGCAAGCCCTCTACGACTCCCGCGAATTGGCAATGGAACGCATGCAAAACGAGGCCATCAGCTTGCAAGCGCACGGCGTCGTTGGCACACAAATCAGCGAGCGCAGCCACGGCTGGGGTTCCCACGTCATAGAGTTCTTCGCCGTCGGTACCGCCGTCATCAGTATCTCCGATACTCACGAGGTACCCGCTCCGGCACTGTCGCTGCTGTTGAATGATTAAACAAACAGATAAAGAGGGCGTTTCATAACTCAGAAGCCTCCCAGAGATGAGCTAAAAGCTGTTTGGACCGCCAGAGGTACTCTCCTGGCGGTCCAAACGGCTTTATGCCGGGAACATACCATATTCTGAGATGCTTTTTATGCAGGCGAGCGTCTAGAGTGCCGCTTAATCCAACTCCCAATCTCATTCACCACCTCTTCAGCCACATGACCAGCCACGGTGTAGGTAGCGGGAGTAGCCTTTTGCCCGCCAGCTATGGGCATAAAGAGGTGGCTGCAGGTGACAACATGCACCAGACCCTGTTGCATCCTCAAACGGCCCGTAAAACCCCGTCCTTTTAAGGCGGGCTGCAGGTGACAACATGCACCAGACCCTGTTGCATCTGCACAGCAGACGTTTTTCCCTGCTCCTGAAACGCTCCTACCTGCTGTTCAATCCCCTGCCAGGTGGCTTGCAGTGTTCCAACAGGGAGAAAAGGTTTGATGCGATCCGCCAGGCGTTGCTCCACCGCGGCAAAATTTTTCTTTGACCAACGAGTACTCTGAGTCTCTCCTCCGTCGGAATAAGCTTCTCAAGAGCCCGGAGGAAGCGATTATTCTCTGTGACACCACTATTGAGTAGCGTTTGTGATATTGCTCATCTATTTTGTGATAGTAAGGCAAGGTTCAAATAATGCCGAGCTTGTTTAACAATGTTTGCGTAGAACAAGCATCAAAGTATCAAGTCTGTTTGAACCATGCCATTATACACTCCATTCTCGACATCTCCAGTCAGGCGCTTCGCCCAGATTCTATGGTAATCTATAAAGACACGGAGTTTGTACACTAGCAAGGAGAGCCTACTCAAATGGACAACTTTATTTTCGATTTGATGGAGACCTATGACTACGAGAACATCTTCTTCTGCCAGGAGAAGACGCTCGGACTCAAAGCGATCATCGTCATTCACGATACAACGCTTGGGCCGGCCGCCGGCGGTATTCGCATGATGCGTTACGAGACGGAGGCAGACGCCATTAAAGATGCCATGCGCCTCGCACGCAGCATGACCTATAAATGTGCCGCCGCGGGACTGCCATATGGTGGGGGTAAATGTGTGGTCATTGGCGACCCGAAACGTGATAAAAATGAAGCTCTGTTACGCGCCCTTGCTCGCTTCATTCACCGCTTGAACGGCCTCTATCTCGTGGGACCAGATGTTGGCACTACGTTAGAGGATATGGAAATCATGCGCACCGAATCGCCTTACATCGTCACACTGCCCGAATCGTGGGGTGGCCCCGGCGATAGCGCACCGGCAACAGCCTTCGGCGTCTTTCGCAGCATTCAGGCATGCCTGAAAGAGGTCTTTGGCAGTGCCAGCCCGGAGGGACGCACTGTGGCATTGCAAGGTATCGGCTCTGTCGGTCACCTTGTGCTGAAGTACCTGACGGAGACAGGCGCAAGAGTCACCATTGCCGACGTTGACGAAGAAAGAGTCCATGCTCTGGCGGCTCAATATGCTGAATATGATGTACGTATCGCTTCACCCGAAGACATCCATCACCTCGATGTAGATGTCTATTGCCCGTGCGCTCTTGGCGGTGTTCTCAACGATTCGACCATCGCGGAACTGCAATGCAAAATCGTCTGCGGCTCTGCCAATAACCAGTTTGCCAGCGTCTACAACGGTGAACAGATAACACATCGCGGCATCCTCTATGCCCCTGATTACATCGTCAGCGCAGGCGGCGTTATCACCGGCCTGGACAGCCTCAACCCCGGCGGCTTCAATCGTCAACGGGCCATGGAAAAGGTTTCACGCATCTATACCGTCGTCGAAAACATCTTTGCCATTGCCAGAGAACAACACATTCCCACTTATCTCGCCGCCGATGTGATAGCCGAGGACCGCATCGCGAGCATTCGCCAGGCCAAAACGATATAGGAGGGTGTGGGCAGAAGGCCCAATACATCTCACTTAAGGATTTGCAACTCATCAATAAATGTGGCTACACACGCTCAAATTCTACCAAATGACGGGCTTTCATTGATGAGATTATCAGGCTTAAGTGAGATGTATTGGGCAGAAGGCCATCCGGTACAATGCGTGGCATTGTACCGGATGGCCTTCACTGGAGACCCCATTCATCCAACTTTACCCAAGTTTCCCCCTCTAGCTTCCACAAGGTGGTGTCAAACGAGATACTCGTACTTGGGAGAAAGTCGGTCATTTCCAGGACTGTCTGCATCCTGGCATCGTACATCAGATAGCCCGTATCTGCAGAAGTCAGGGGACCGTTCACCTTCGCTTTTGACCAGTTCGTGCCATCCCAGGTCCAGCCCGCTTGAAATTTGTCGTTGTTGTCATCGTCACCACCAAAGAGCAAGAAGATCTGTTGATTTTGAGGATTGTACGCCATATTTGGGTTGCTATAGAGGACCTGTTGCCCATTGACCATGTCAAAAAGATTCGGGCTAGTTTGTGGATGGAGTTGGACCCAGTTGGTGCCAGTCCATTGCCAGGTGTCGTTCAGTTCTTTGCGCATGGGCGTTGTATCAGCATAGAGTCCTCCAAACAGAAGAAGATTTTGCTGAGCGGCGTCATAAGTCAAGCCAGGTGAGAGGACTGGAAGGGGAGATGTAGCAGGATGCTGCTGAATCCAGTTGGCACCAGTCCAGATCCAGGTATCATTCAGTGGAGGCGGAACTAAGCCACCGATAGGTGGCTTGCTGCTTCCTCCGCCAAAAAGCACCAGTTGATTTGTCGCGGCATCATATGCCAACGCGGCGTCATCGCGGGCAGGTGGCGAGGTTGCCGGATATTGTTGCGTCCAGTCAGTCCCATCCCAGGTCCAGGTGTCGCTCAACATCTTCGTGTTCGCAAGCGAACTGAGGCCACCAAATAGCACCACCTGCTTTGTTGCGGGATCATAGGCAATGGCAACGTTTGACCTGATCGAAGGCTCATGCGCGGGATGGAGTTGCTTCCAGGCACTGCCATTCCAGATCCAGGTTTGCTCTGGTTGATTGGGATCGCTATAAAAAGTATCTCCTAAAAACAATACATCGCTCATCTGATCGTCATAGACAAGGATAACGTCTCCCGTGGCAGGAGGAGCTGCTGCTGTTGCGGATGGCTTGAGCGTGGGTGTTGGTGAGGGCGTACTCCTGCTCTGGATAGTGGTTGGGGTAGCCTTCTGATTGATGGTCGGCGAAGCGCAGGCCGCTAAGGTCAGCAGACAAGCCAGTCCGATGATAGCCTGCACGCTCATACGTTGAAGCCAGAGATTTTTTCTCATCAGCGGGAAATACTCCTTTTTATACATTGTATCTTATACATTTTATCAGGTAATATGCGATACTCCATGAGCAATATTGCTCATGGAGTTGGTAACGTCTGATACTACTCAGTTTCCGATGGTTCTGCAAAGCCAATCCTGGAGCAGGCTACCAGATCAATGCCCTATTGGCATTGTCATTTTTTATGGCAGTTAACAGCTCTGACTGGCTAATTGTGTGGGTGCCGTAGCCGCTTGTTTCGCAAGCAGATGTGCTAGCCGAAGATCGCATCGCAAGTATTCGCCAGGTCAAAACAATATAGCAAGCACTTGCTATATTGTACAATGAAGTATTAGACAACCATGTATCCCTGGAAAGTTCCCTGTTCATGACCAGTACCGTTTCATCATCCTCAACACCGAATAGTGTCCAGAATGGAAGGCAGCCGCGACCGGGTGCGCTCATCACGCTCTTTCTTGCGCCTGCCTTTATTTTCGCTAACATGTACACCACGCAAGCCATTCTGCCCGTCTTCAGTGCAGATTTTGGCGTTTCGGCACCAACAGCAGGCTTGACCGTCTCACTGTTGGTGCTGGCAGTCGCCATCGGCTCGCTCTTCTATGGCCCACTTTCCGACCGCATTGGACGCAAAACGGTCATGGTTGGAGCCAGTGCGCTGGTCATCATTCCTACCATCCTTTGCGGTTTCGCGCCCAACTTTACCGTGCTGGTTCTCCTGCGTATGTCGCAAGGCTTCTTGATGCCCGGCCTCACCAGCGTCGCTATCCCCTACGTCAATGAAGAGTTCGCGGGCAAGGGACGCGGCCTCGCGATGGGTATCTACACCAGCGGCCTGACACTCGGTGGCCTCTTCGCTCGCGTTGGTAGCTCGGCAATAACAGGCATCTACAACTGGCGCATCGCTATGGACATCTTCGCACTGCCCACGTTGATTGCCGTTATCGTCATGTGGCGATTTTTACCTGATACCAGAAGCAAACACATTATCGCAACCCGTACAGATAAGCCTTCTCCCACTAACAGGAAAGCTATCGTACTACAAACGCTGCGTGATATGCTGATGCACCTGCATAATCGTCGGTTGATAGGAGCATTCATCGTCGGCTTCACGCTCTTTTTCGGCTATATCGGCGTCTTCACCTTCCTGCCCTACTATCTGGCAGGGCCGCTTTTCAGATTGCCAACCATCGCGCTCGGCCTCGTCTACCTGCTGTGGCTTACCGGGGTATTCGCCCCACTGGCCGGTACCATCGCCGCCCGTATCGGCTCCCGTCGCGCCATCGCCTACAGCATGGGGCTGGCGGCCATCGGCATGCTCATCTCGCTCATCCCCAGTCTGCCTATCGTCATTCTCGGCCTTGGTCTGCTCGCGCTCGGCATGTTCGCCACCCAGCCAGCCGTCAACCTCTATCTCGGCAATTCGGCCACACGCGCAAAAGGAACTGCCGCCTCCATGTACCTCTCGCTCTACTACTTCGGCGGCAGCATCGGTGCCATCCTCCCCGGCTTCGCCCTCCTCTGGAACGGCTGGACGTGCGTGATTTTGCTTTGTCTTGGTATGGTGTGTGTGGCGCTGGTGGCGGATTGGGTGTTGTGTAGGTGAATGAGCTACCCCTATCAAAATCTCACATTCTCATAAATCGCCGCTATTGGCACAGTCACCCCAATACTCTTCAGTTCCACATCATCGCCCGGCCCGAACAAATGCACAGCCCAGAGCTTCTCACTAGCCCGATGGTAGATATCAACAGCCTGTTCGTCCGTACTGACAAGAACATACTCTTGTATGCTGGTACAGGAACGGTAATAAGTGAATTTTTGCTTCCAGTCCCTGGTCCCGGTACTCGGCGAAAGTACTTCAAAAACTACACAGGGAAAGTAGATGATATCACTTTTTTCCTGAAGATCACGTTGATCACAACTTACTGATACATCTGGATACACATAGCGAGTGGCAGAAATGCTTACTTTCAAATCAGAGGTGAAAGCTTCGCAAGACCTCCCTCTTAATGCAATGCTTAATTCTCGTCCAATATTGAGACAGATTCGAGAATGGTTATTTGTACCTCCTGCCAGCATAGTAACAATGCCATCAATATATTCGTAACGAATATCCTCACTAGCACGATCAAGTTTAAGATATTCCTCTACAGTCATCGAATCTCTATATGGTTCTGCAATCATCTTATGTCATTCCCTTTACTCTGACCTGGTTCTACTAAAGGAATTATATCATGCTCTTGATGTGTTAGATATGACGATACCAATTTACCACAAGCGCTATTTGATGGTAAATCTAAGCACACAAACACGTTTCAACCTTGTACGAATACATTTCAATATAAGTGAGGAAATACATGGCTCAATTTAAAACTGCCACGCTGGCCGGAGGGTGCTTCTGGTGTACGGAGGCAATATTCGACAGGCTCAAGGGCGTCCAATCTGTCATGCCTGGGTACGCCAACTCTAAGGTCGCCAACCCTTCGTATCAAGCGGTCTGTACGGGAAGAACGGGCGCGGCAGAGGCCGTGCAAATTACGTATGACCCGTCCGTCATGCCCTATGAAACCCTGCTAGAGATTTTCTGGCATTTGCACGACCCAACCACATTGAACAGACAGGGCAACGATATTGGTACGCAATATCGCTCAGGCATCTACTACCAGAATGACGAGGAAAAACAGGCTGCCCTCGCGGTGAAAGCACAGGTCGAGCAATCAGGTGCTTACAAAAAGCCCATTGTGACGGAAATCGTGCCTTTCGCCAACTTCTACCCGGCGGAAGACTATCACAAAGACTATTATGAGAACAATCGCGAACAGTCCTATTGCCAGTTTGTGATAGACCCCAAGGTTCAGAAGTTGCTCAAAGAGTATCGCAATGAGTTAAAAGTGTAGCATAGCATGACAGCAGCACAATTTCGCGGCGAGGTACGAGCGCCGGACTTTCCGAACGGCCTGGACTGGATCAATAGCGACCACCCATTGCATATTCGCGAATTGCGCGGGCATATCGCTATTCTCCATTTCTGGACATTCTGTTGAATCAACTGCATGCACGCACTCGCGCAGTTGCGCGAACTCGAAGCCGCGTTCCCCAACGAACTGGCCGTCGTCAGCGTTCACTCGCCCAAATTTTCGGGTGAGGCATTCACAGAGACCGTGCGTGATGCCGTGTTGCGCTACGGCATTGACCATCCTGTGGTTAACGACCGGCAAATGACACTCTGGTCCCAATATGCTGTGCGTGCATGGCCCACACTGATGTTCATTGACCCCGAAAATCGAGTCATTCTCCGGCACGAGGGCGAGATAAACCCTGAAATGGCGAAACAACTGATTGCGGAAATGATTGCCGAATTTGACGCCGAGGGACTGCTTACGCACCAACCACTGCATTTCACTCGTGAGAAATTGACCGCATCTGTGCTGGCCTTCCCCGGCAAAATCGCTGTAGATGCAAAAGCCAATCGCATTGTTGTCAGCGACTCCACACATCACCGGCTGGTAGAGATGGATTTGACGGGCAAGGTTCGCTCTATCATCGGCACAGGCGAGGCAGGCAACACGAATGGCAGTTTTGCTGAAGCGCAGTTCAATCGTCCGCAAGGAGTTGCGCTTGTCGGAGACATGCTCTATATTGCCGATACCGAAAACCATACTATTCGTCGCGCCTCTTTCGCAGATCAAAAAGTCGTGACGATAGCAGGGACAGGCGAGCAATACGGCATTGTGGCACCAACTCCAACAACAGGGCCAGCACGCATCGTTGCCCTCAGTTCGCCGTGGGATGTGGTCTGGAATGGCAACGACCTGTATATCGCGATGGCGGGTATGCACCGCATCTTTACGCTGCACCTCGATAATAGCAGCATCGAACCGTTCGCCGGTGCCGGTCCCGAAGCCTTGCGCGATGGAGACTATGATGAGGCCCTATTCGCACAACCCAATGGCTTGACACTTGACCATAATCGTGTCCTCTATGTCGCGGATAGCGAGTCCAGTGCGGTTCGCGCCATTGCCCTGACAGGCACAAAGCAGGTGACAACTCTCGTTGGCACCGGACTCTTCGACTTCGGTGATGTAGACGGCATCGGCGACTCCGCACTCCTGCAACACGTCCAGGCCGTTTGCTTCGTTGATGGTCTGCTCTACCTCGCCGACACCTACAACAACCGCATCAAAGTGCTGAACCCACAGACCCGCGAAGTTAGAGCCTACGCCGGAACAGGCGTAGCAGGACTCAAGGACGGACTTCTTGCAAACGCTCAATTCAACGAACCTGCCGGATTGGCCTATGCAAACGGAAAATTGTATGTGGCTGATACAAACAACCACGCTATTCGAGTGATTGACCTATCAGAAGGAACGGTAGGGACTTTGGACGTGAGGATGTAATGCAATGCAAAAGCAAAGCACTATGGACATTTGCCGATGGCAAATGTCCATAGTGCTTTACTTTTGCATGTACCTGTAACATGCATACTGACTATACGTTATTCCCGGTCAGCCACAATAGACCCTACGCGATCACCCACCGTCTTATCTCGTAACGTGAGGATAACAGCGTAAATAAGCGCAAGGACAATGATGCCGAGGGCAATCCAGGGGAAGTAGTTGAACGGCGGCGTTTGCCCCGGTTGCACCAGCGCCCACAATGGAAAGCCAATTGCGAATACGCCCAGAATTGGCAGGATAAGGTGCTTGACCACGGAAAACTGCTCCGGGAGAAACCTTCTGTAATAGAAAGGCAACGCCAGATTCGAGACGAGATAGACGAGCGCCACCAGAATCGTACCAAGCGTAGCAATCTCTCCGAAGAATATGATGGGATCAACGGTCCACCCGAAGATATACACAATCGCCAGGCTTATGCCAAAAAACACCAGGAAGCTGACCCAGGGAGCGTGTGTGCGATGATAGATTCTTGCTATCCAGGAGGGCAGCAAACCTTCGCGAGCAGAATTAAAAATCAGGCGCGATTGCGAGTTTGAACCGGCAATCATGGCACTCATGATCGAAGTAAACCCCGCAATATAGGCCAGCAATGCAAGAATACCACTGATATCCTGCGCAACCGCAATAAAAGGCACTGGTGCCGATCCTAATGATTTGAAGGAAACGTCCGTGGCATACATAAACACGATATATGAGACCGCCATCAGCAAAATGCTGGCATAAATGGCCCGCGGTACATTGTGCCGGGGATTGTTGGTTTCCTCAGCAAGTGCCGCGGAATTTTCCCAGCCAATAAACATGTAGACAGCTATTGGAAAACCAAGCCCAAGACCGGTCAGCCCTCCTGAGATATTCGCCGGATTGAAGGGAGCAAGAGTGATTTGGCTGGCATGCGTTATCAGCGCAATCACTGAAACCAGCACCAGCACACCCATCTCTAACGCAAAGAAAATACCAGCCGTGCGCGTCGAGATACTCACTCCTTGCACCATCAAGTAGAAAGCTAGCCCAACAAAAATCAGCGTCAGAATCTGCCAGGGTATATCAATATTCAGGTAGTTCTGCAAAATGAGATGAGTCCAGCCACCGGAAATATCAATCACCGATGACATGGCAATGATGTAGCCAATGCTGATCACAATGGTCGTTGTGACCGCCATTACTGGCCCAAAGGTCTTGCCGATGAATGTGATAAACGAGCCAGTTGAGGGAATTGCACGGGAGAACTCAGCAAGTGTGTTACCCAACAACGCAATGGCAATGCCCGCCGCAACAATAATGAGCGGAGAGCCAATACCTGCAGCACTTACGATAAGCGCCGAGCTAAAAAAGAAACTCATCGCAGGTGCGATGTTCGCCATAGTGGACGTGGCAATGTCCACCAGATTCAATGCTCCACGCTGCAAGCCGGGAGCTTCTACTACTCTGATACCTTCTCCTTCAAGGGGGTTTCCGCCGGGCAACTCTTCGCGTGTACTCATAGTGGATACCTCTTTTCTGCTTAAACACCCGTTACAACAGGAATGACAATTGCACCCAAGTGCTTTCCCTGTTTCACATACTGTAACATATGGATTTAGCTTACACAAGAGATAACGGATGAAGTGTCCTGGGCGCTATGAGGTGCCAGTCTCCTCATGAATCGCCACCATTTCTACCATTTCCCTTCCACTTGCGACCTGATATACTGATCATAGACCTCGCGCACTCGCTGCATCGTTGTATCGCTGAGCGGCGGCAAAGAGGCAGCGTTGGCGTTGCCCTCGGCCTGCTGCGGATTCTTCGCGCCGGGGATGGCCGTTGTCACCTCTGGAAACATCAGTATCCAGCGCAGGGCTAATTGTGCTAGCGTCGCGCCTGATGGCACGAGCGGGCGCAACTCTTCAACGGCCTGCAATCCCGTCTCATAATCCACGCCGGAGAACGTCTCGCCCTGATCGAAGGCTTCGCCGTGACGATTGTAATTGCGGTGGTCGGTCGGCGCGAACTGCGTGTCGCGGCGCATCTTGCCCGTCAGCAGTCCACTGGCGAGCGGCACACGTGCGAGGATGCCAACCTGATGTTCACGGGCAGCGGCAAAGAACTGCTCCGCTGGCTTGAAACGGAACATGTTGAAGATAATCTGCACGCTCTGCACGTTAGGGTATGTGATCGCCTTCAACGCCTCGTCCACACGCTCCACGCTCACGCCGTAGTAACGCAGTTTGCCTTGCTGTACCAGATCGTCGAGGATACTGAAGACTTCCGGCATATCATAGACCTCCGATGGAGGACAATGGAGTTGCAGCAAATCAATGGCCTCGGTTTGTAAATTGTGGAGGCTGCGCTCGACAAAGCCAGTCAGGTTTTGCCGGTTATAGCCGGATGCAACATGCGGATTAAGCCTCCGTCCAGCCTTTGTAGCAACAATCAATTGCTCACTGCGCGATTTGCGTACCTGCGCAATCAGTTGCTCCGAATGCCCATCGCCATAGACATCCGCCGTATCAATGAAATTGACGCCGAGATCAATAGCCTTATTTAACGCAGCCAGTGCCGGTGCATCCTCGGTCGGCCCCCAGTCGCCGCCAATACCCCAAGACCCGAAACCAATCTCCGAAACACGCCAACCCGTGCGCCCTAATGTGCGATAGTTCATTGTTATACCTCAATCCTTATTCAACCACAACATCTGGCTCATTGACGAACGCGAACGATCCGCACCCTCAACCAGATTGCTATCACACACATTATAGCGGGGAATGCCAGTGCGGGCCACAGAGTTCCAAGAATGACAACGCTAGACTATACAACTTTCGTTTTTATTGCTCTTCTAGTATCAAACGGAACAGGGAAATCAAAAGACGTTTGACTGATCTGCGGTAAAGACACATTGCCATTGGCAAAGGGCGTCGGGCCGACTATATAAGTGCGAACAAGTATAATATTAAAATGCAGATCAAGTACTCACGTATTGACAGAAACAGCATTGGTATCGAAGGCAACCGACTGCATGTTTAAAAACTCATTGCCATCAAATCCCCCACAGCGCCGTCGGCTGACAAATTGAGACCTTGCTTCGTTGTAAACTGTTGAGAGCAACGCAACACCGAGTGACAGGGTAGTGTCAACAAGAGAGGAAACCCAGCAGACGATGTTCCGCCGATAGACCGCACACTCTGATGCCAATACGACAATAGTTGCTAACGAATTATAGGAGTATGGTTCACAGTATCCTCCATCAAATGATATAGGACTCCTGCAATTTTTCCATGTTTTCCTGATGCACTTTATCTGCTACATGCTATGTATCCTCAACCTACTTTGCTTTCACCTCTTCTTCAGTTAAGGTAGGATTGCCGAAATGCGTGCGTTGACGTTGACGTGACCGAAGCATCATCCTTGCCGCCTTTTCCAATATTGTTCAGCGTGGAGTACTTGCATTGAGCGAGATTGCACGAATCGTCCTGGATCTTTGTCTATTGTTTGGCTTATTTTTTCTTGCTGTCTCTCTGATGGTCTCATCTGAGCAACAACTTTAGCACGATCTATGAGGAATTCTCCAAACCCATTTTGCTCTATCCTATGGATATGTGTATCGGTAATGCCTGAGTGCCGGATTTGTGTGTTTTGCTATCCTTTGGGTCGTTCAGGATCAATACCTGACCAGAAGACGATTCCGGGTAATTTGGTGTATGCAAAAACCTCTTTTGATGTGGACGCGATTGTTGCGTCAATAGCTCGCAACATATACCAGTGGGCAAATTCAGGGACAGGCTTTGTGCTTGATGGCTCGATGTAATCCAGGAAAAACATATGATGGATATATGGACCTGGATCATCAGTTTCTCCAAGCAAGTACTCTCTCCAAAATGTCAATGCTACATCCACTTCCAATGCTAATTCTGGTTTTTCCTTGTGTAAGCCATCCGCAGTCAGAACACTTGTGCGCCAAGCTAATGAAATAGCAAAGCGTAGGAGCCAGTCCTGGTAACAAAACGATCGTTGTCCCTAGTCCAGATACGGAATAAAGATATCCTCTGCAAACCGTTTTTCCCATCAAGAGAAAATGCCTTCGCAGTTCGCGCAGAGGAGCCGAAAGGTTGTGAAATCTTGTTTTCGTTTGTTCGGTTGGACTGCCTCACGTAAGTACCCTGTCGCTGATGTTCTCTTGAGCCATTCAGATGTAAACTTTGGTACAATATGGCTTTTCATCAATGGGGCACAGTCATTACATAAAGCACATATACTTTCTTCGAGTACTATTTCCTTTGTCATAATTTCTCCATTTTTATATTAGTTCCCTATCAGAACTACCGCTGATATTTCTTCGGCGGTAGTTCTGATAGGGAAGGCAAGGAAATCAACAGTTACTTGTCGTGCGGCTTACCAGAGTCGGATCGTTTTTTTCGCCACGTGCCGTCATCATTACGAGAACGTGGCAACTTGCCGTTGTTCACATACGGCCCTTGATGGGGACCAGCTCGACGGTCAGCTTTGTCTCTGTTACTACTGCTAGGTTTTTTATCGGTGTCTTTCACGTATTCACCTCCTCTCTGGAACTAATTGACTTTTGACACATAAATGTCGTCTACCTTGTACAAATTTCTCTGCTCATGATAAAATGAGACAGAAACGCCCTGGGTAGGAATCGAACCCACATAATTGGTCACCTTTAAGGCGGTACCAATTGTGTCTCGGTATTAAATCGAGCGCGTTTTCCATAACGCCACGGGGCTTCCAAGATCATTCCAGGGTTGAGTTTACGAGGCTGCTACCCTGGAATTTTTTATTATGGACTCATGAGCGATGTATCATCCTTAATGGTGGTTGATTATGACCCTGAAGATATTGCGACCAGAGTTCCTCTTCGTTAAGAGGTATCACTTCTTGTAAATCAGCAACACTGTAGCCAAGATCGTTTCTATACGTTTCGATGAGTTCGTTTAACAGGTTGGGTCGCTCTCCACCTGCTTCAAGTTCGATTGGTTCCTGTGTTTTGTATCCCAATCTCGCCATTTGCGCCCAGAGATAGCGAGCTTGGTTGGGCGTGATAGCATCTAAATCTCCGGCACGATGCAAGATAGCAGCCATGGACACTTTCCAGTAGCGTTTTAATATCGCTAGCTTTGCCAGATCCAAATGATTCAGATCAGCGCGAATTTCACGCTCAGGGAGCAGGAATTCGGCAGCAAATTGATTCGCCTGCTTTTCCATATCAACATTAGGTAACGTATGCATCACGACATGCCCTAGCTCGTGAGTCAGTGACCATCGGTAACGATCCTTGGGACTGCTCTTATTTATGAAAAACAGGGGAGGGAGTCCTGGCAGCCACCGGCTGATGGCATCTATGCGAGGTGTTTCAAAGTCAACGGCAATAACCACAATACCAGCATCCTCGACGGTAGTGGTGAGGTCCTGGACAGGGCCACGCGGAAGGTTCCAGCGCTCTCGGAGAAGGCGTGCAATTTCTTCTGGATGTCCACCGTATTCATCAATATCAAGCTGGGGAACATTGCAAGGAATATCTACTGCTCGAAGCAATGCAGCCATATGTCTGTGACGGATATCCATTTGAGCATACACCTTGCTTAATGTTTTCTTCGGAACGTCTTGCCGCTTTCGGTGAAATATTTCTGTTATCCCAACACCCGCCAGAGACCCTTCTTGAAAGAAAAAATGCGTTGGGTAATCCAGTTCACGCGAAAGGGTCTCAAGCAGATCGTTTGGTACCGGTAAAAGGCCCATCTCGATTTTAGAAATTCTGCCCTGTGTGATACCAAGTATTTCGGCCAATTCCTTCTGAGAGAGACCACGTGCCTCCCGTCCGAGAATAACCATATTCGGATTGACAACCTTGCGTTGGTTACTCATTGCCTTTTCTCTCTAGTTATTCGTTTTCTTTCGCTCTTCTTTGTGCGCCAGGACGAACAAGTACACGAGGCTTTTTGATGCTCACCGTCCCAATATCATCGATATTGACTGAAGGGGAGTCCGAGAAGAAATCGGTAATTTCTGCACCCGAGATCTTCCATATCCAGAAATTCTGTTCATAATCCGGGCAGGTAATATACACCTCATAGTAAGTTTCGGTGAGGTTGTATCTGTAGCCAGTAAAAACGTTTGTCAGTTCTGGTGGCATGTCCACATCCAATGAAAGTTGTGCCTTAAATGCATTGGCTTGCCGGGTGGGAACGTTGGATGTACGCAAGCGACTGTCAAACTTCTTGATGGAGAACTGAAGTTTATCATTGAAAATGAAGAGGGGACGCCCCTTTTTGGTGATGGCTCGAATATTATTATGTTCTATCAATGCACGGTTCATCCGAGCCACAATATGACAATGGCGATTGAGCGCACGGGCACTTTTAGTGTGGTCACGCCTTGCTTCTGCGCTATAATACTTGGGATTGTTGTAATCCGCGAGTCCTTCATGGATGCATTTCAGCAGGAGCCTTTTATACTCCGCAGTAAATATCCTGTCGAACTCGTCTTTTGAAATCAGCATTATGAATCCTTTACATTTTATTTGGCCTGTTGGGCTTATAAGCAGTATATCATACGTTTTTGCAAAACGCAATAAAAATATTCCTATTCAATTCCTCAATGGAACTTACGTACTATTCTGCTAACATTTCTCCTTACAAAAGGATATAGATATATACTCTATGTTTGCACTTTTGGAAAGGGGTAGCAGGAAAGGACACCATGTGGTATCAAAGAAGTGAATAACAACCCTTGAAACCATGGAGGTGTCCGAGGCCACAGCCTATTATATGCCTGGATGAGGAAGTCCGCCACTTTGCGGACCGATTTCGTGTATTGTACTCGAAGCCACAATAGCAGTACTTCGTGACCGTACTGCTGGGGCTGATGGAGTGCGACGGGAAGCGCACGCTCTCGGGATTGCTGCAAGAAGTCGGCCATCCTCCCAGTTTGAGTGGGCTGAGTCGGTTTTTCTCGGAAGCCCCATGGTCGCAGGAAGCAATCGTGGACCGTTGGCTGAGCCATTTCCGCACGGAGATGCAACCGCGGGTTGAAGCCGAATGTGAGCAGCAACGCCAACAGCCACTCAGACAGCGCGGTCGTCCCAAACAGCCCTTTGTGACCGGGTATGTGATTGGGGACGACTCGACCATGAGCAAACATCACTCGACGACCTACGACCAACGCATCGTCGGACATAGTTTGGTGCAAGGGTGCTACATGCTGCTGGATCGCACGTGTCCCCTGGTTCCACAGTTGTATCAGCAGGAACAGGTCTGCGAAGCGAGCGGGGTGCCGTTCCACAGCAAAATTGCGCTGATGGAGACCCTCATCCGCACATTCGAGCCAGTAACCGGGACCAGGACCCATATCTTGTTGGACAGTTGGTACTGTGCCAAATGTTTGTGGCACGCGGCCCGCGAGCGGGGCTTTCTCATGACGACTGGCATGAAAAGCAATCGCCGGGTGCGCGTCGCCGATGAAACGGCACCTCAGGGTTGGGGCTGGCAAAAGCTCTCGGACTATGCTGCTCAGTTGAGCGCGAGCGGCTTTGTGCCACTGCCCTGGCCGCACGGAGGCAAATTGGTGTGGGTGCATGTGGTGAAAACCTCAGTGCGGAAGCTGTATCGCTGTCAGGTGATTATCGTCCGCCACTCGTTGGACGCTCCCCTTTCGCAAACGCGCTATTGGGCTTCCAGTAATTTGGATGCTGATGCCGCAGGCTTGCTGACGCATATCGCGGCGCGATGGGAGATCGAGATTCTCTTCGAGGATGGGAAGGAAGAACTGGGTCTGGACCATTACCAGGTCATGAGTACGACAGCCCTCCTGCGCTTTTGGACCCTGGCGCTGCTCGCTTACGTCTTTCTGGAGGAAGAACAGCAGCGATTGTGCGTCTTGTGGCAGCGTCCGGTGAGCATTGGTGAAGCTCGCCGCGAAATCCAGCGCCGTCATCGTCGCTGTTTGCTTGAGTGGTTGCATCGCCAATTCCTTTCCGGGGTTCACCCAGAGGCCTTGTTTGATCTCCTGGCTGCCTGAGGCGGCTCAACCCAAAAGTGCAAAGATAGAGATATATATTTGCCGTTCGTGAATTTCCCATAAAAATACATGAATCTGCACCGAGGGAGTTCGTTATCATTGCAGAGAGGTCAGGAAATGTCTGCCTGATCATACAATGTGGCTATATCTCTACTACCAAGAGTTGTGCATAATTGTCTGATATCTTCTTGATCCTCTACCTCTATACCATCACTGGAATAGAACATGGCACTATCCTCGCCTGTGCCTGTACCACCAGCACGCCATCAGGGAGTTCAAGCGGACCAGAATTTTGTGCTGATGGTAAGTCGGATGGAAGGATATAAACCTGACAGCAGGTTTCTGCCCCTTACCAAGCCCCCCTTCTATGAGATACAATGAAGGAAATACACTGTCCCACACACAACGAAGTGTTTCAAGGAGTACCATCATCATGAAAAATGTTATTGACAACGTGGCGTCCCGCGCACGGACGCCATTTAAGAATGCCGCTCTGACCGATTTTAGCAAAGAGAAGAACCGCCGCGCTCAGGCGGAGGCTCTGGAGCAGGTCAAAGGTGAGTTGGGTCGCACATACCCGCTCGTGATTGGCGGCGAAAAGATTCACACTGAGCAGACGTTCGCATCTATCAATCCATCTCAGCCCGATCAAGTCATTGGCAATTTTGCACGCGCCACCGTCGAACAGGCCAATCAGGCGGTACAGGCTGCCGCAACGGCTTTTGAGACGTGGAAGCGGGTCCCGGCTGAGCAACGAGCAGGCTATCTCTTCGCGGCAGCTGACCTGCTGAGCCAGCGTCGCTTTCTCTTCAACGCCTGGATGATTTATGAGGTGGGCAAGAGTTGGCCCGAAGCCGATGGCGATACCGCCGAGGCCATTGACTTCCTCGAATACTATGCGCGTGAGATGATGCATCTCGCGGGCGATCACGAACTGACGCGCATGGAGGGCGAGGATAACGAACTTGTTTATGTTCCGCTCGGCGTCGGTGCCGTCATCCCGCCGTGGAATTTCCCTGGCGCGATTATGGTTGGCATGACCGGTGCCTCCCTCGTCACTGGCAATACCGTTGTTCTCAAACCTGCCAGCACTTCACCGGCCATCGCGGCACAATTTATGCAGATTCTTGAAGATATCGGTTTACCGGCGGGAGTAGTGAACTTTGTCACCGGCTCCGGCGCGACCATTGGCGATACACTGATTGAGAATCCGCAGGTGCGCTTTATCGCCTTTACTGGCTCACGCGAAGTGGGTCTGCGCATCAACGAACTGGCGGCGAAACCCCAAAAGGGGCAGCGCTGGATCAAACGCACCATCCTGGAGATGGGCGGCAAAGACGCGGTAGTGGTGGATGAAACGGCTGACCTCGAAGCCGCCGCAACCGGTATTGTCACCTCAGCCTTCGGTTTCCAGGGCCAGAAATGCTCGGCTGGTTCGCGTGCCATCATTGTTGATTCGGTCTACGATACCGTCTTACAGAAGGTTATCGAGAAGACCAGACAGTTGACGATGGGCGATGTCACACAGCCAACGACCTATATGGGACCGGTCATTGACCAAAACGCTATGCAGAAAATTACTGAATATATTGAAGTCGGCAAACACGAGGGACGCATCGTCACCGGTGGTGGGCATCAAGGCCCAGGCTACTTCATCGAGCCAACTGTTATCGCCGATGTAGACCCCCATGCGCGTATCGCCCAGGAAGAAATCTTTGGGCCAGTACTGACTGTCATCAAAGCGAAAGACTTTGACGACGCTATCCATATCGCCAACGATACTGACTATGGCTTGACTGGCTCGCTCTATTCGCGAAATGCCGAGCGTATCGAGCGTGCCAAAGAGGATTACCACGTCGGCAATCTCTACTTCAACCGGAAAAGCACCGGCGCATTCGTTGGCGTGCATCCTTTCGGTGGATTTAACATGTCGGGAACAGACTCGAAGGCGGGCGGCCCAGATTATCTGCTGCTGTTCACCCAGGCAAAAGCTATCTCGGCAAAGAAATAGGGAGGGTTTTCTCCTTGACTGCTGTCACAAAACTAAGTTCCGGGGCATGGCAGATTTCTCTGCCATTCCTGGACGAACCAGATATCATCGGTTCCTACCTGCTTGAAGGTGAGAACCAACTGGCGATCATTGACCCTGGCCCGGCCAGCATGCTTGAACACCTGCTCGCGGCAATTCGCGAGGCGGGCTACGATCCAGAGGATGTCACGCACATTCTCGCGACCCATGTCCATTTAGACCATGCTGGCGCTGCTGGCTCACTGGTGCGCCAGATGCCGGGGGCACGAGTCTATGTCCATAGCAAGGGTGCGCCGCACCTGCTCGATACCTCAAAAGTGGTTGCCAGCGCCTCACGTATCTACAAAGAGCGCATGCAATCCCTCTGGGGCGAGATCGAGTCGGTTCCCGCCGACCGCTTGCAGGTCATCGAGGGCGGCGATATCCTCAAGGTCGCCGGTCGCCGCCTTGAAGTCCATTACACGCCTGGACACGCCATCCATCACGTCATCTTCTTCGATGTCCATTCCGGTGAACTATTCGCCGGTGACGTGGCGGGTGTACGCTTGCAAGGCGTGGACTACGTCCGGCCACCAACACCGCCACCGGACATAGACCTTGAAGCATGGTCAAGTAGCGTTGACTTAATCAAGAGCTTACGGCCCGATGTCCTCTACCTGGGACACTTCGGCCCGTCGCGTGACCCGGTGATACACTTCAGTCGTTTGCGTGAACATCTCTACGCCTGGGGCGATTTTGTCCTCAACGCCATGCGCCAGGGTAAGGAAGAAGCGGAAATTATCACTCTGCTCACCGAGCATACCCAACCCGAACTGCTGCGCATAGCGCGTGACCCGCACGCCCTCCCACGCTACGAAATCGCCAGCAACTACGCGATGACTGTCCAGGGATACATGCGCTATTGGAAAAAACACCATCCAGAGCGTTTGAAGTAGGGACGCGCTTCAGCCCGTCCGCGTCTCTTTCCTGACAACACCGGATCATGGAGGAGAACCAGCGACGCGGACGGGCTGAAGCGCGTCCCTACTTTATACCATGACTGAGGTACGCAACAGATATAACACAGACTCGGTGAAATCAATCCATTTTTTGAGGCGCATGCCCTTGCCGTTGGTCAGGTCGGATACCTCTTCACGCAGAGGCGAGGCGTGGATGAAGCCTGCGCGGATAGGCAACTGGTGCGTGGCGATATGGTGCAGCGTTGTGTACATCACATAATTGCAGAGAAATTCGCCCGCCGAGTCGGAAGGTGCAACATTGAATTCCACATTGGAGAGCAGTTCGACAATCTCGCTGACTGGCAGGGTTGACTGGTACGTGGCGGGACCATCGGCTACCACTGGCTCATCCTGTGGTGCATAGCCATCGTTGTCACCGCCAGCAGGAGCCTTGCAGCGATTGACTGCGACGCGCTCGACACGCACACCGACAGCCCCACCCTGACCAAGATTCAACACCACATCCGGGCGCACTGCGTCAATGGCAGCAATCAATGGGGCAGCGGCGTGTTGAAACGAGACTGGCAGGACAAGTCCTGTTATCTCGGCATCAACAATCGTTGCTCCGTCGAGATGACGTACCGTCTCGCCACTGGGGTTGCGTTGCCACGGGCCAAATGGCTCAAAACCCGTTACCAGAATCTTCATCCGTTGCGTTCCTCCTGAGCGTTTCCAATGCCCCGCTACCCGCGAAAGTGGGGCGACAACAATTGCCGGTTAATCTGAAATACGCCGAGCTTGACTAGAGCCGGGCCAATATCGCCCAGCGCCTGAATTAACAGCCTGTGTGCATCTTCGTCGCCAATAATAGGGGCGCAAAAGTACTGACAGGTCGCGAAGAGCGCCGCGAACCCTTCCAAAATTTCACTACGTGCTACTTGATCCAGTTGGGCCGTTTGCGTTATATCCAAATACCCGCTGGAGGCAATTTGCAACCCGGAAAGCGCGGGGAAACCAGCAGAGCAATCATCGAGAATATCACTCAGCACGCTCAAAGCCTCTTTTGGCCCAACAAGGTGCGCCACGGCCAGCGACACCCGCCGCGTCCCCTCAACCAGCACCTTCCATTCGGTGGGTGTCAGCAAGAGTCCTTTTTGTGATTGAGAGGCGGAAACAAGATGGCTCTCGACAATAAGTGCCTTCTCAGGTGGGGACGTAATGCCACACACGCGCAGTTGCAACAACACGTCATCGAGGAGTTGCTCATACTCCTCAATGTTGCCTTCGCTATACGCCAGGACGCCACGCTCAAAGCGCACCGTCGCCCTCGACCATGTGCGCAAATCGGCAAATGTCGCTTTCGCATCCAGGTGATTGCCCACCACATGCACCAACCGCCCACTGCGAAAGTACAGGTGGGCAACACCCAGGCGGGCAGTATTCCGTATCGTGAGCCGTCCCTGTGCATGAGTCTGGCGAATGTTGGAGGTAATAGTGGCAAGGTCTCGCAACGAACCTCGCCAGGAAAAACTAAATGGCGTCGCCTGAGCCACTATACGTTACCGCCCCTCTTAAATACTACAAGGCGCTATTACCGGCGCACAAAAACATATTGATTGCACCCATGATGAACCGTTGTTGTAAGTTTCGCTAGAGTAAACCCACGCTCATGATAAAACTGATGAATTTCACCAGGTTGCGCCACCTCGAAGGGATAGCCGCCAACCCAGTCTACCACATCGCGCCATGCCGACATTCCACGCGATTGACGATAATTACGCCACTTCGCAAAGGGCCGACATTGCACAATATCGAGTATCATTCTCGGCCCCCATATTTGCGCAAACGCAGGCCATAGCACCAGAAACTTCAAGCTATGCGGCAAACTGTTATATGCTCGCTTCACAACTTTCCAGCTACGGCTGGCTCGCCCCTGATCATTATAGATTGAGATAAACAGCGTACCGCCTTCTGCGACCCGCGTACTCGCGTTCTCCAGCGCCTGCCACATCTTCCCCGTATGGTGCAATACTCCCCAGGAATAGACAATATCAAACGTGCCTAACGCTGCAAGATAGTCTTCATCTAAGGCAGACCCCTGTTCAACTATCCATCCCGCATCATCCGCGAAATAACGTCGCTTGAGTTCAGCCGTACACGCCACCGATTGCGGGTCAAAGTCGAAAGAATAGACCGTTGCCCCCAGCCGCCGCGCCACAAGACTAAATAAACCGCTACCAGAACCGATATCAAGGAAACGCTTGCCGGACAATGTTTCCACCCCAAGCATATCACGCAGCGATTGCTCTGCGATAGCAATGCGTCCCTCATCCAACGAATTCAGGAAGAGCGTCCAATTCTGTCCGAACTCGAAGCGTTTTCCCTGCTCAACTTCCACATTCCACTTGTTTTTTACGTGTACATCAGTTACCACATAGACCTCCCGTGGCTACTGAAGCCACATTCCCTCACGTTCACATTCCCTCACATCTAACCACATCAATCATACAAAGAAGTACTTGAATGCATACTATGTCGTCTGAGCTACCATGCGTTACTGCCCCACTTAAAATACTACAAAGCACTATTGCCGTCGCACAAAGACATATTCATTACAGCCATGATGATACGTCGTCTTAAGTTTCAATAATGAAAAGCCACGCTCCCGGTAAAACTCGTGAATCGCACCAGGTTGCGCCACCTCAAAGGGATAGCCGCCCACCCAATCTACCACATCCCGCCAGGCCGACATTCCACGCGAGCGACTATAATTGCGCCACGTCGCAAAGGGTCTGCCATGCCATATATCCCGTAGCATGATCGGCCCCCACAGCTGCGCAAATGCAGGCCACAGCACCAGAAACTTCCAGCGTCGCGGCAAGCCGTTATACGCTCGCTTTACGACTCTCCAGATACGACTGGCCCGTCCCTGATCATTAAATATCGCGATAAACAGGAAGCCGTCGTCCGCAACCAGCGTGCCTGTGTTCTCAAAGGACTGCCACATTGCCCCCGTATGTTGCAACACACCCCACGAATAGACAATATCAAATGTGCCTAACGATGCCAGATAGTCCATGTCTAATGCAGACCCCTGTTCAACAATCCATGCATCATCATCCGTGAAATAACGCCGCTTCAGTTCAGCCGTACATGCCACACATTGCGGGTCATAATCGAAAGAGTAGACCGTTGCTCCCAGTCGCCGCGCCACAAGACTAAAGAGGCCACTGCCTGAACCAATATCGAGAAAACTTTTGCCTACAAGCTGCTCCACACCAAGCATATCGCGCAATGATTGCTCTGCAATGGCAATGCGTCCCTCGTCCAATGTTGCCAGGAAGCGCGTCCAATTCTGTCCGAACTCGAAGCGTTTCCCTTGCTCAACTTCCACTGCCCACTCGTTTTTTACATGTACATCCGTTACCACATATACCTCCTGTAGCTATTCAAGCCACTCTTCCCTATTTTCACAATTCTCCTCATCCAACCACATTTATCATACAAAGAAGTGCTTGAATGTGTCAAGCACCTACCTCACCTGGTACTCCGTCTCGCACACAGCACACCAACCAAAAAGCATATCTCCTTCCTCGCGCATGCTTGTGAAACGCCGGGCGCAACGACAGACAAAACCATGTTGCATGGCCGGATTGCCAAAGACAAGGGCGTAGGGCAATACATCCCGCGTTACCATCGAACCCGCGCCAATCAACGCAAACTCACCGATGGTCACACCACACAAAATCACTGAACCAGCCCCAATTGAAGCGCCATACTTGACCAGTGTTGGCGTTATCTCCCAATCGCTCGCGCTTTTCAGCGAGCCATCAGGGTTGATCGCTCGTGGATGCAGGTCGTTTGTGAAACAGACGTGCGGCCCCACAAACACGCCATCCTCCAGCGTCACGCCCTCAAATACCGACGTATGGTTCTGTATTTTGACGCACGAACCGATATGCACATGCGTATCCACATACACGCCTTTACCAATATTGCACATCTCCCCGATATGCGCACCCTCACGTACATGCGCTTGCCGCCAGATCAGGGTGCCGGCCCCAATTACGGCCTCCGGCGACACTTCCGCTTCAGGGTGAATATACGTTTCTCGCCCGGTCATAAACGACCCTCCCTGGTGATTTTTCTTTGCTATCCATCGTGCCTACCGTAGGGACCGATTTATCGCGTCCGCGTTCTCACCCAACAATATACGCGAATCGTGAGGAACTTGGAGACGGACGCGATAAATCGGTCCCTACGGTATCTTATTTTCTCATACAGTGCAAGCCATGAATACAATGGATTATCAGGTGTAATCTACACCCATGATGACATTTTGCAGCAGAGGCTGATTCAATACTGCCTCTGTTTTACCATGAGCAATCAAACCACCCGAAACTTTCATACTGGTCGCGTTTGCCGGTAACATAATCTGTACGTGAATTGTCCATTGAGCGCCCGCCTGCCGCTGTATCTCATTGTGATAATGCCACCCTTGAGCGTCATGGGTCGCGGCATGCGGCACCATCCAGACCAGCGTAATAGTGCGTGTTTGACCGTAGACAAGCGTATAATAACCGGCCAGTACTTCGCGTCCAAAAGCGGTACTCGTACCATACGGCTCCCAGCCATCCTGCACAGAAACCTTGCTATTAGGGGGCAGGTAGACGCGCAGGTAGTCGCGATAAACCAATGACCCATACACATTCCCATTTGTCAGCCATGCATAACTCAGCGTCGTATGGTGAATGGCATCACCGTTACTATCAAGCACCACCTGATCGTTCAACGTATCGGTAATCAGGCTATTGGCTTTATCAGGTGATACATTCGCATCCACCATAAAAAGGCCATCACCGGCGGGTGATTGTAGCGAGGCGTCAAGATGATTTTGTCGGAGTAATGCTTCCGCCGCCCCTGAGTTGAAGTAGACTTGAATATCTTTCGTGCGTAAAGAACTCCATATTACCTGCAAGACCTTCACCATCTGCGCAGACGAAAGTTGGTGAATACGCGCCACAAATTGTTCCTCCAGGAGCGCGGTAAAATTTTTGCGCACAGACGAATTCCCATCGGGCGAAGGAACATCATTGCCCTGGCGGCCCGCGCCCAACTGAAAATAATGGATCAGAGTAACCAGATTTTGCGCAGTTACCGTCTCCTGATACTTCGGTACGAAAATTGGCCCTGTAATCGCCAACATTTTCTGGATCAGCGCAGGCGTAATACTGATAACTCCTTGCACCGGTACGTTGCCGCCCTCGCGTATGTAGTTCGCCTCACCATTACGCGCTACCGTCGGAAAGTCAGCGTCCAGATTCGAGTCGCGAAAACTCCAACTATTGCTCGCAAGATAACGGCTGAACCAGCTATATTGCGGTGGGTACGCTATGCGCTTGTTCGCAGCAAGGAAAGGCCAATCGAGCAAGTACACATCGGTAATATGCGCACCCGTAAAGCGCCCACCAGCGATAGATGCAATACCATAATTGCCGATAAAACCACCTGCAGGGCGCAATTCGCTCGCATCAACCATCTCTATCAGATAATTTGCTGGCTTGCCTATGCCCAACAATGATGGCAATACCGTCAATAGAGAACCAGCATCGTTCATCCACTGCTGAATAGACGGAAGATATTTTTGAAATGTAGCAAACGCGCTGGCGAGACGAGGGTCAAGTTGCAGGTCACCCGGTTGCAGTGCGTTTGCCTGCGCCACTGCCATACCTGCGATGGTCAGAATCTGGCGCACATTGGCGGTCAACGTAACCATATCCGCCGCAGATAAACCACCGCCCTTTGTATTTAAGGGATCACGAAAGCGCGAAATTAACATGCTCAAAATGGAGCAACCCACCTCGCCCGCCTGAGACACCTCAATTGCCAACGGTAAAAGACGCAGCGCGGAGCCAAGCTTCCCACCATATACAGGCACCAACGTACTGACCGACGGCAATGAAGACAGATTCGCCTCCACCTGTGTGAACGAACTCTCCGCGGCCACAAACTCACGCTGTGCCTGCGCCACTGCCACACTATTAAAAGCGTTCTTCTGCAATGTTTGCAGTTGTGTACTCGCAGTATGTAAATGCTGTATCCCCGCCTGCGCCTGAGCCATATCCGCATGATAGTCCGTGCTGAGCGTCTGGTACGCGAAAATTGTCGCCCATATGCCAGGGCCCAGCACCAGCACCAGCATCATAATCAGGATGAATTTTGTCCTGAGCGACAGCTTTTTGCGCTCCTTGCGCTTTTCGGGTCCCCCTGGGTAACCAGCATCAGGGATAACAGGTAGCCTGTCACCGCTACCCGGCAGCCCATTTGATATATGCGGCCCATGCAACAACGTATCCGTCGCCCCATTCAGGGTAACTTTTGTCGGCAGCCTGGATGGGAGCGATAGATAGCGGGGCAAGTTGGGCCGGTTGCCCTCTGGATATTGAATAGTGTGCTTATCGTCCATATTGCCCCGCGTACTCGTAGAGTTCTGCCACATAGGCATATTCATTTGCCAGACCTTCGCGCAATGTTATACGTGGCTGGTAGCCAAGCACTTTCCCGGCAAGATGCGTATCCGCAAAGGTGTCCTGCACATCGCCATGTTGCTTTTCACCAAACGTCACGGCGATAGCGGAGCCATGAATGTCTTCCAACATCTGCACAACCTCGCGTACTGTGACCCGCGAACCACCGGCGATATTTACGACCTGCCCAATCGCAGCCTCGGAGGCAACAGCAAGTATATTGGCCTCAACCACATCAGCAACATAGGTAAAGTCGCGTGTCTGCCAACCATCGCCGTAAATATTGATAGGTTCTCGCTCAATGGCGGCTTTACAAAAACGATGAAAAGCCATATCGGGGCGCTGCCGTGGCCCGTAGACGGTAAAATAGCGCAGCGAGACTGTCGGCACGCCAAAATTGCTATGATAGAGCGAGCATAAATGCTCAGCCGCCAGCTTTGTTACCCCATAAGGCGAGACGGGATGAGGCGTCACAGTCTCCGTTACCGGCAACACGGAAGTATTGCCATAGACCGATGAAGACGAGGCATAAACAAAGCGTTTGAGGCCCTGCCCAACGTGGTAAACTTCCTCCAGCAACCGTTGGGTCGCCAGCACATTACAATCCACATAGCGCGAAAACGCTTTGCCCCAGCTTGCCCGCACCCCGGCCTGGGCCGCCGAATGAAAAATCCAGTCCACATCAGCCACCAGTGGCGTCAAGGAAACATTCAACAGATCGCCTTCTACAAAGGTAAAACGCCTCCGCTCACGCAGCTTTTCAAGGTTTCCCTCTTTGACGCGCCGGGGATAATAGTCAATAAACGCATCTATACCACAGACTTCATGCCCATCCTCAAGCAGACGCTCCGCCAGATGCGAACCAACAAAACCCGCAACACCTGTAACAAAACAACGCATATTCTTCCTCCCTTTCCATCAAACCTCAAATTCCGACAAACCCTGCTAACTGACGGTGCTGCTGATATAGTGAGGAACATTGCTGGTGCTTTCCACCGCCTTCTTCCCATGCCCTTCAATACCGTTATAGCCATACTTAACAACAACCTCGGCCATGCCAGCTTTTTCAAACCAGCGTTGAACTGTCTTGATCGTTTGTGGGGAATCGTATCGTGGCGATAGCATGTCAAAAGCATCGAGATAGGCCCATTCCTTCAAACTATTCACTGGCACCCCTTCTCTACTGTAATCGGGAACCAGCAAGCGCCAGTTCAAAATTGGACCGATACGGGGAATTTTCCGAATAAGCACTGCCAGCGGCCAGATGAAGTCTATCCACCTTTTCGTTCTTTGATACAGGCGGGTCGGCTCCATATTCCTCGTCATAAAACGCACATAATATTTGGTTTGCATATACGCTCGCCCAATTGTCTTTTTATAAACATCCACCACCAGATCACCGTTAGATTTTAACATCGGCGGTAAAGCAAGAAAGGCTTTTTCCACATCAGGAGTATGTTGTAGCACACCAATACAGAAAACTTTGTCAAAAGAGCCTTCCCGAAAAGGCATGTGGTAAATGTCCGCCTGCACGATCAAAACGTTCTCACGTCCACCGTTAGACGCATAGTTGGCTTCAACGGCAAAGCTATAATCGAACGAAACAACAAATGCGTTTGTCTTAGCCGCCTGCTCAGTAAACCTTCCTGAACCGCTTCCGGCCTCCAGAATGACCTCACCGGTTAAATCAATGGGCCAGCCCGTTTCTTCAAAGAAACGTTTTTCAGAAGCATTCACGCCACTGGTACTATCATATTGAGTCCTGGCATGTATTGTCCATTCGTGTCCAAAATTGCTGGCATAATTAGCATTTGGCACAAAGCGCGGAATGTAATCAACGATCGGATAAGTAGCAGTACAATCAATACAGGCCAGTTCTGCTGTCTCCAGCACCCCTCCACTGCGTTTCTCAACAGAGCTAATGGTAAGATCGCCCTGACACTGAGGACAGGCAAGATAATGCACACTATTTTCTCTCATAAACACCTCCTAAATTATCCACACCGCACCGTAGAACACATTAAAGTATAGCAAGTAAAGGTATATTTTTGGTGTTTAGCAGTGTATAAGAATGGTTATGGATAGGAAAAACATGGATGTTTGTCTGCAAGCATCATAATGTGTACATTAGTAGATATACATATACATATAACAAGGTTACTATATGTCAACCACATTCGCGGTTTTATAACAATATCTCAACACAGGCAACTACTGGATACCTACACATGTGCAGTATGCTATATCCTATGCGGGCGGTTGAGGTTGTTGGAAGGGAAATCTGCTAGTACACGTGTGCGCAAATCCCTCGGGGGTTTAAATGAGCTTCGTGTGGCTCTCCAGGCTTGTTCTTACCATGTCTTTGTTTGAGCGTTCGTGTACTAGTGTAAAAGCATACCTCTGCATAACTTACACGTAAATCCATCTTGCACCTCAAACCTCTATCTGCATCTGTAAAATGTTACTCTACTCTTTCGTGAGAGGTGGTTTTCGTATGCAACATTCTCCTGGTCGTTATATTGCACTTGCCAGACGCTGGGTATGGTTGATTCTCTCCGGCATTCTGATTTGTGGTAGCGTCACCTTCATCGTGACGCTGTTCATACCGCCTACGTATATGGCTACTTCTACTATTATTATCAATCTCAAATCGTCTTCTTCGCCCTATGAGAATTTGAACGCAAGTGAGCTGGCGGTACCGACGTATGCCCAGTTGCTCACCAGCCCGCAGGTATTGAATCCTGTTGTCGCGCAACATCAGGGCATGACGCTTCAGCAACTTATTGCGCTGATGGCGGTGAAACCACAATCCAATACGGAACTGATCGAACTCGATGTGTCCAATCGCAATCCACAGTTCGCAACCGAACTTACGAACGAAATCACACAGAGTTTTTTGCAATTCACCAATGCACAATTTTCGGATAATATACAGGTACTGCCCGCCATCGAGCCGACGCAGCCAGCGAGTCCCAAACCATTGCCCGACTCTGCTATGGGCGCTCTTGTGGGTCTCGGTCTCTCAGTAGCGTTGGTCATCGTTTTTGAATGGGCCGAAGACCGCGTAGTCAGTATTGATGAAATCCACAACTCCTTAAAGATGGACATTCTCACGGTGCTGCCGCAGCTTTCCCGCTCACAGAAGACAAAAAAAGCTTCGGAAATTCCCGCTTTGCAGGAATCGTATCGTATCTTGAGCGCACGTATTAACCTCATGCAGCACGCGAATCCCTTTAAACTGCTAATGGTTACCAGTTCGGTGGCAAGTGAAGGCAAGAGTACAACAACCGCGAATCTTGCCACGTTTCTGGCAAAATCCGGCAAAAAAGTGTTGCTGGTCGAGGCCGACTTGCGCTTACCCACGCAAAGTCAGCACTTTCAATTGGAAAAACGCCTCGGCTTCTCCAGCGCCCTGATGGAGCCGTGGTCCCAGTTAGAAATGAAGCTGCAAGGGCAGACAACAACTATTCCTGGACTGCACGTCCTGGCGGCGGAAGTTCCCCTGCGCAACTCATCGGACTTGCTTCAGGCACCGCAGGTCAAATACATCTTTGACTATTTCCAGCGTTTACCTTACGACTACGTTATTTTTGATACGCCACCATTGCTACCTGTCGCTGATACGCAGTTGCTGGCCTCCTATATTCAGACCGCCATTCTCGTTGTAGATGCCTCTAAGGCATCACGCAAAGGTTTGGCACGTGCGAAAGAAATCTTACAAAAGACGCGCACAAAAACACTGGGCATAGTCGTCAACAAGAGTCCCTGGGCCAACCAGACCTACGGCTATGGCTATGGTTACGGCTATGGGAATGGCGCGGGCCAGTATTTGAGCGATATCGAACGGCAACCAGAGTCGGACGCCGTTTCAACCATCAGTATGCCAGTCATATCCCGCGCAGAAACACCTCTGGTGATTCAACCATCACATTCCCTGCCTTTTTCCGATCCCCGGTCGCAAGGCGATGCTGGTATACAGCGTCTTATGCGTTCAAATGGTGCGGAGCCGTTCCAGAGAAATTCTCTTTCCTGATGAGTAAAATCATGTCTCAGTCTTTCAGCAACACCACCGGGCAGATGGCAGCAATCGTGCTAAAATCTGCCAACTCCAAAATTTTCCGTGCCTTGTTGAGCATTGCCTCCGCGGCGCTCTTGATTCGCGTCATAGGCATGCTCAACCAGGTTATTGTCACGGCTCGCTTCGGTGAGGGTGCTGCGATGGATGCCTACATCGTTGCCTCCACGCTGCCCATGATTATAGCCCAGCTTATCACCGGCGGCATTGAAGTATCCGTCATCCCCGTGTACACTCGTATCCGTACACGGGGACGAAAAGAAGAGGCTTCCCGGCTATTCAGCACGCTCCTGAATTTGTTGCTGCTGGGCAGCACTATGCTCACCGTCGGCATGATCCTTTTTCGCACGTCGGTAATCCATCTGACAGCACCCGCGCTAGACCCTTTGCGCACCGAAATAGCAGGTAATCTGGCGCTGTTTATCTATCCAGTGCTGCTGTTCATGGTCATAATTGGCTTTCTGGAAAGTATCCTGAATGCCGAAGGGCAATTTGGCTGGCCTGCCTACGCGGGCTTACTCGTGCCACTGGTTACAGCACTGCTCGCATTCACGCTGGGCAAATCGCTAGGTATTGTAACACTATGCGTTGGAATGCTGCTTGGGCTCTTGTTGCAACTGGGTATTTTCATTCTGCGCGTCCGGCAAGCAGGTATCACCTATCGCCCTGTGCTGGAATTGCGCAATCCCGCGCTCCGCACCGTAGCCATTGCCGCGTGGCCCGCCCTGCTCGGTGCCCTCATTAGTCAAATTAGCCCACTCATTGACCAGGTTTTCGCCTCGTTTCTCTCGACCGGCAGCATCTCAGCAATCAGTTATGCCTTAAAACTGATTAGTGTGCCAATTGGCGTCATTTTTATCTCCGTCGGGCGAGCCGCATTACCCTACCTCTCGCGCCATGCTGGCATCAATGACCTCAAAGGCTTCAAGAAAACGCTGCATCTCTATATCTGGATTGTGGGCTTTGGTACAGCGATTTTAAGTATATGCATGGTTGTGCTGGCTCACCCTCTCGTACAGCTGCTCTTTCAACGCGGTGCGTTCTCGGCCGCCGATACGAATCGTACCGCCATCACACTCTCAGGCTTTGCTATTGGCCTCGTGCCAATGGCATTCATTTTTATTTTAACACGGTCTTTTAGCGCACTCGGCAAAACACGCATCCTTCTCTTCATCAGCATCTATAACGTCATCACAAATGCTGTTTTTGATTTCATCTTCGCGCATTTCTGGCAAAGCGAAGGCATTGCACTGGCGACATCCGCCATGTACTTTGGTGGAATGTTCATCGAATTCGCCCTGCTGCGGCGTGTGTTAGGACCACTCAATATGTTAAAACCCCCTGTTGAGGTAATGAATATGTTGCAAAAGTTTTTCAGATTCCCCCTTGTCAGTCAATTTCTGCCCCGTATTTCGCTTGCCGTAATGGTTTTTGCTCTCGGCGTTTATGGCATCCTCCATAGCGCCACATACACGCTGCGTATCTCCTTGGGTTCCGGTATCGTGCTACTCTTTTTACGCTATCGTTACGCACTTTTACTTGCCTGGATACTGCTCGATGTCTTTATTGGTTCGCCGCTCCCGTTTTTCAATGGCAACAACTTCGATACTGGCTTAACTGTCCCCTCGCTGCTTTTACTGGCAAGTTTACCCCTCGGCCAAATCTTTAAACGCATGTCATCATTATTTTTATTGCTCATATACCTGGCCTGGGTCTTTGCCAGCATTGGTATCTCCACTATTGGCCTCGGCGCATTTCTTACAGCATGGTTAGTGTTACTCGACTATGTAGCTGTGTGCGTACTGGCAATCTCTGTCCTTGTGACCGGGAAACAGTTGATGAGATGTATTGACACAATATTACTGACCGCTCTTCTCGTCGCTTTTTATGGTTTTTACTCGTATTTGACACACCAGAATGGTGTTGTTGACCCAACCACATCACAGTTCCGCATATATTCAGTCTTCGGTTCCGCGCCAACCTGTGGATTCTTTTTCTCTATCGTTATTCCGCTCGCGTTTTATCGCCTGCTGACGCTGCGGAGATTCAAGCTTGTGGTCGGTATACTTGTTGTCGGTATTTTACTGGTAGCTCTCACTCTCACTTTCGCCCGCAGCGCCTTCATCACTGTTCCAATCAGTATAGTCGTTATGGCATGCTTTCTTCCATCACGTAAACTGAGGTTTAGCTTGTTTGGTTGTATCGCGGCTATCAGCATAATTGTCTTACTCTTAGTAACCTTTGGCAATGTACCAATATTCAGCCGCTTTTTCAATTCGGATATCATGACACTCAATAATCGAACCTATCTCTGGCAAGCCGTTCTTGGACACTTTGACCCGACACAGTTGTTGGGCAACGGCTTTCAGGCTTCCGATGTTCTGCTCAGCAAACTGCGAGTTGGCTATGGAGGAGTCATTGGTACAGGCATCCAGAATCTCTATATCGCGGCTCTGTACGATCAGGGCATTATCGGGCTGGGCTTGCTCATACTGTTGCTGGTTACACTTTTCATCAATATCACTAGAGGATTACGCACCTCCACAGGTAACCAGCGCATGTTGTTCGCAACAGCCCTTGCCGTTTTCTTGAGTATGTTTCTCCAATCATTTGAGTCTACTGATATCTGGGTATCAAGCGTAGGTCTCTATTTCTGGCTGATCATGGCGCTACCATTCGTGTATCACTGGACGCCACAACTTCCACAGCTACCACTTTCGCAGCAACCAACGACAATAGAGAACGATATCGCTGATGAGATGACGAGGCCAGAATTGGTGGCAGTCCTGCCAACCTGCAACTGGTACGACAAAGAGTATGACCCACAGTACGATAAACAATTCAACCAACAACGCAATTAGCAACGGTAAGTCCAATAGTTTACCTGGCGACCCAAACAGTTTACTTGAGGTCCAACAGTTTACCTGGTGACCACAAGGGTCGCCACTACAATGATTGTGCAACAGTCCTGGGGAAAGGGGATAGGAACAATGGAAAATCGTCTACGCATCTGTTTTATTTCCTTCATGTTTTCTCCTATCGTAGGAGGAGCAGAAGTGCAAACGGAAAAACAGGCACGTCAACTGCAAGCAATGGGTCATGATGTCACCGTCGTCACACTGCGCTACAAGAGACAGTGGAAGCGCAAAGAAAATCTCGCAGGTCTATCAGTGATACGCATAGATGGACTATTCAAGCACAACGGACAATTGCGCGTCGGCCGCCTGGGACACGTTCCGCTTGATATTACCCTCTTTTTTCAACTCTGGCGTTTGCGTCATACCTACGATGTCATTCACGTCTTTCAAATAACACCCCTGGCAGCCGTGGCAGCACTCATTGGCAAACTTACTCATACCCCGGTCGTGATCAACTCGCAAAGCGCCACGACAGAGAAAGAACAAGCCAGGTACACACAGCAAGACATGGCACTGATGAACGATACCCTGCCAACAGCAGAGTATATGAAAATTGATGAACGACAGATCATTACCGGGGATGTCTCAGTACTACCTCGTTTAGCCCTCGGTGGTCAGGCAATGCTGAACTTTCTGCGCACATCAGATGCCCACTTCCAGGCGCTCAGTACGCGTAGCAAGGTGAACTTGATTGAACAAGGCTTCAGAGCAAACCACATCGTCCATATTCCCGGCAGTGTTCACACCGAACAATTTCGACCTGCTGAGCAACGCCCCGGCCCTACCTCCTCGGAATGTACCATTATCTGCGTTGCACGCCTGGATTATGCGAAGGGCATTGATGTACTCCTGCACGCCTGGGGACGCTTGATGCATGCCCCTTCTGCATGGCGCTCAGAACTCGAACCACGCTTACGCATTGCGGGTGACGGTCAGCTACGCCCGCAATTGGAGCGCATTGCCACGGAACTCGGCATTTTAGACAGCATAGAATTTCTCGGTACACGCACAGATATCCTTGCCTTACTTCAGCAATCCTGGGGCTTTATTCTCCCATCGCGCTGGGAAGGAATGCCCAATGCTCTGCTCGAAGCGATGTCCTGTGGTCTCCCCTGCATCGCAACACGAGTTAGCGGGAGCGAGGATCTTATTACCAGTGGCACAAACGGCATACTGGTGGAATCGGAACAACCCGATGAAATGGCACTCGCTTTACGCCAGATTATCGAGGACGCTGACTTCGCACAGCAACTGGGCCACGCAGCACGCGCCACCATCGTCCAAGATTACCAACTCAGCAATATCGTCAACCAGTGCCTGACACTCTATCAACAATTGATTGCCCGTAGGGGTACAGAGAGTAGCTACGAGAGGGGGCATCATGGATAAGCCACGCGTCTACATCGCTATCGCGACATTTCATCCGCTCATCGGCGGAGCGGAAAAGCAGGCGTTGATGCAGGGACGTTGCTTACGTGCAAGGGGTATCGAAGCAACTGTTCTCACATTCCATCACGATAGTTCCTGGCCTGTAGAAGAGGAGATAGAAGGATTACCGATCATTCGAGTCGGCGGCAAACTTCTGCATCATCGCAAGCGGTTTCCTCGACCATGCCAAAAACTGTTGTATCTCATCGCATTGATCTTCATGGGCTGGTCACTGTGGCTACGCCGCCAACATTTTGATATTTTACATATCTATCATCTCAATTTGATGGCTTTACCTGCGGCCCTCGCCTGTTGGTTAGCACATAAGCCCATGATTGCCGCCATTCGCAGTACCGGTTCAGGGATAAGCACCCATCAATCGTTGCTGGCAGGTTCACTTGATCCATATCTGCCTTTTCTGCGGGTTCCCGGACGCATCAAAACGGATAATGATTTAGAGGACCTGGAACGCCTGGGCAAACCGATTGTTCGTCTGACGCATGCCTTGCTCTTACACATTCAAGCAGTCATCGTCGTTCTTAGCTCGCGTATGCTGGATTACCCCTCAGCACATAATTTTTCTCTACCCAATATTCAACTCATCCCCAATGGCATAGATATTACACGCTTTCAACCGCGAGCTGAAAGCATTCCTGCCGAGGAAATAGCCTGGACAGTTATATGCGTTGCACGTTTGAGCTACGAGAAAGGCATTGACGTACTCTTACAAGCCTGGCACCTGGTACACAACGAAGCGCCACAAGCCCGTTTGCTCATCGTCGGCGACGGCCCTTTATTTGCCCAATTACAGTGTATGGCTCAGGAATTAGATATTTCGCATTGCATTACATTTGCAGGAACACAGCACGATATTCCTGCACAACTGCATCGTGGAAGTATCGCCGTCTTACCATCACGTTCAGAAGGCATGCCCAATGCAATTTTGGAGGCGATGGCTTGCGGTATTCCTTGTGTGGCGACACGAGTGAGCGGCAGCGAAGATATCATCCAACACGGTAAAAACGGCCTGCTGGTTGATGTTTACGACTATCAGGCAATGGCTCAAGCCATTTTGACATTGCTCCACGACCCGGAGCGCACACACAGGTACGGGCGGGCCGCCAGAGAACGCATTGAGCAAGCATATGCGCTTGACCATATTACCGATCAGTATATTGCATTATACCAGCGTATCTTTCAAAGCAGTACAACCAATATCTCTAGAAAGAAGGTAACACAACAATGTGCGGAATAGCCGGTTTCATAGATAGACAACACAACTACGAGAACGCAGAACAACTTATTGATGCGATGTGCAAAGTTATTCGTCACCGTGGGCCAGATAAACAGGGTATCTGGGTCGGTGATGGCGTCGCACTTGGCATGCGTCGGCTGGCAATCATAGACCTTGCCGGCGGTCAACAGCCCATTTTTAACGAAGACCATACTATCCTCGTCGTCTTCAATGGCGAGATATACAATTATCAGCAGCTACAACAGGAACTTCGCGAGCGCGGTCATCACTTTCAGACCACCAGCGACACCGAGGTGCTTGTGCATGCCTATGAAGAATATGGCGACGATTGTGTCCTGCACTTACGCGGCATGTTCACCTTCGCTATCTGGGATATACGACGCCAACGACTGCTGGCAGCGCGTGACCGCTTTGGCAAAAAGCCGTTCAACTACTACTGGGACGGACAGAGGCTCATCTTCGGCTCCGAAATCAAATCTATCCTGCAAGCTGATGTACCACGTACCATCAACGCTATCGCACTTGATGAATATCTCACCTATCTCTACGTGCCAGCGCCGCATACCTTGTTTCAGGATATCTACAAACTTCCCGCGGCGCACCTGCTCATCTATGAAAATGGCACTATCCGCACGCAACGCTACTGGGAATTGCCCTTTACCGCAACCTGCCATGATGACGAGGCAACAGCTATCGAGCGTACTCATGCACTGTTGCAAGAAGCCGTACAGATGCGCTTGATGAGCGAAGTACCGCTGGGTGCTTTTTTGAGCGGCGGCGTTGACTCCAGCACCGTAGTCGGACTGATGAGTCAGATGATGGCGCAGCCGGTAAAAACGTTCTCTATCGGCTTTGAGGAAGACGACTTTAGCGAGCTGACGCATGCTCGCCAGATTGCGCGGCATTTCGGTACCGACCACCACGAATTCGTTGTGCGCCCCAACCTCGTTTCTGTCTTGCCAAAACTCGCCTGGGCCTACGACGAACCCTTTGCCGACGCATCAATGTTGCCCACGTACTATGTTTCAAAGCTGGCACGCGAACATGTCACCGTCGTTCTTACCGGTGACGGCGGCGACGAGATTTTTGGCGGCTACACCCGCTACCAACGCGAAGCCGCGATACACCGCATTCCCCAACTGGTTCGCTCAACGCTCGGTCTTGGTAGTACGTTGATGCTGGAAGGAATGCGCGGCAAGAAACGGTTCCACATGATGCGCCGCGATCTCGCCACGCGCTATGCTCGCACCTTCACACCCTTTCCGGTTGGCAGTCGGGAAGCCATGTACACGCCAGCATTCGCGGCGCAGATACAGCAGCATAACTCCTATCAATGGTTGTCGGATATGTTCCAGACAGCGCCGCACGGCGATATCATTACGCAACTACAATATGTGGATGTGCGCTCATATCTGACCGATGATATCCTCGTCAAGGTGGATAAAGCCAGTATGCTCAACTCCATTGAGACACGCGCTCCTTTGCTCGACCAGCAACTGGCGGAGTATGTCGCATCGCTGCAACCAACGATACGCATTCGCAATGGCGTTCTCAAATCGCTGCTGAAAAAGGTCGCGGCGGACCTGCTTCCTGCTGACATATTGAACCGTCCCAAACAAGGGTTTGGCGTCCCTATCAAACACTGGTTCCGTGGCGAACTCACCAGTTACGCGCATGATGTGCTTGACTCGCCGCGAGCGCGACAACGTGGGATTTTTCAACCACAGTTCATTCGTGACCTGTTACAAGCACACACAGGTACATCACTTGTCAATCATAGTAACGCTATCTGGGCATTGCTCTGCCTGGAACTCTGGTTTCAAGCCTACATAGATACACCCATCAGCATACCCGTAGGGGCCGATTTATCGTACCCATCGCCGATTCATCGGCAACGCGCCTAACAGTTGATATAAGGAAGAGTAAGCTGATATGTGCGGCATTTGTGGAATATACCACACAATAGGCGAGGAACCCATCTCTCGCGAACTTCTTGGACGCATGACGGAGCTAATAACGCATCGCGGGCCGGATGATAGCGGTATCTATATGGACAAGAATGTCGGGTTAGGCCTTCGCCATCTGAGTATCATTGACCTCGACGGCAGCCATCAGCCTATGACCAACGAAACAGGCGATATCTGGCTGGTCTTCAATGGCGAAATCTGGAACTACAAAACGCTGCGTGCGGAACTGGTTCGCAAAGGACACCAGTTCCGCACGCAGGGCGATACTGAGACGATTATCCATGCCTACGAAGAGTACGGTGTAGATTGCATCACTCGCCTGCACGGCATGTTCGGCCTTGCCATCTGGGATAGCCACCAACAACGCTTGCTCCTGGCACGAGACCGCGCCGGGAAAAAGCCGCTTTACTATACTCGCGTCGGCGATGATCTGTTGTTTGCCTCAGAAATTAAGGCCCTCCTGCTCGATCCACGTGTCAAACGAGAGGTTGACCCACAGGCGCTGGCAGATTTTCTCAGCGTGCGCTATGTGCCGGGGCCAGCCACGCTCTTCGCCAACATCCTGAAAGTTCAGCCCGGTCACTGGCTGCTCTGCGAACATGGCTCCATCCGTACAGAATGCTACTGGGATTTTGCCTTCACTGAAACGGAACATCTGCCAGAAGCGGACTATATCCGGGGCATCCGGCAACACATTCACAGGGCGGTGGAAGAACGCATGATGGCGGATGTTCCTCTGGGCGCTTTCCTCAGCGGAGGCGTGGACTCCAGCATCATCACCGGCATCATGAGCCAGTTAATGCAACAGCCAGTCGAAACCTTCGCCGTCGGCTTCGATGTACCCGGCTTCAGCGAGCTACCGTATGCACGTTTCGTCGCCCAACACTTCGGCACCGAGCATCACGAACTGACCGTCAATTGTGCTGACCTCACCACCTACTGGCCGCTGCTGACATGGCACCGCGACGAACCTGTCAGCGAACCGTCCGATCTTGGCGTCTACCTTATCTCGAAAATGGCCCACCAGCATGTGAAAGTCGTGCTGTCCGGCGAGGGCGGCGACGAACTGTTTGCCGGCTATCCGAAATATGTCGTGGACTGGCTGGCACAATACTACCATCTACTGCCCACGCCCATTCGTAATGGTGCCATCATACCATTGCTCAGCCATTTGCCTTATAGCATGCGCAAACTCAAAGTCGCCGCCACCACGCTCTCCCAACCAGCGCCGCAACGCTGGATGGACTGGTTTGGCATCTTCAACAACACGCTCAAAGAGCAATTGCTAACACCGTCCGTCAAAACCAGCGTAGATTGTGACGCCAGTCGCATTTTTAGACACTGCCTTGAACAGCACCCGCAGCGCGATAACCTTTCGTCCATGCTCTATCTCGACACAAAAATCTGGCTGCCCGACAATCTGCTGATGAAAGGCGACAAAATGACGATGGCTGCTGCCCTGGAGTCACGCGTCCCACTCCTTGATGACCAGCTTATCGAGTACGCGGCTAGCATCCCTTCAGACATGAAAATCAAGCCTTTCAAAGCAAAATACCTGCTCAAAAAGGCTTACGCCGACTTTTTGCCGGAGACGATCCTGAAACGCAAGAAAATGGGCTTCAATGTACCAACCGGCACATGGTTCCGCGAAGGACAGCGCCACATCATCACACAACTGCTTTTGTCTGAGCGCACACGTAGCCGTGGCTATTTCAACAACGATGTCGTAGCACGCTTGTTGCACGACCATCTGGATGGTACTACAAACTACCAGGCACAGCTTTTCATCCTTGCCAGTCTTGAAATCTGGTTCCGCGTCTTCATTGATCGCACAGACCTCAGTTGCCCACATGAGTCAGTCGAGGCATTACTGGAGGAAAAAGTCCCTATTGTTTTCTAGAAAGCGAGCAAAACAACACATCATGCATCATATAACAAGCAACAAAGAAACAGCGCGACCACTTACAAATGTCGCGTCAGTGACCACGAGCAGCAATGAGACATCAGATATGTCTTTTAGTCAGACGCAGGCCCGTACAAAACCATTGCGTATTTTGATGGTTACGGGGATTTATCCAACCCCCCCCAAACCACACGCTGGCACATTTATTCAAAGTCAGGTTGAGTCACTCGTTGATGCTGGCCTGCAGGTTGAGATTATTCACCCCAAACCGGGTCCAGTACCGTATCGCTACGCGAGTGCAGCAATACAAGTCTTTCACAAAACACTCAATGGACGTTTTGACATTGTGCATGGTCATTATGGCCTGTGGTGCCTCGCCGGGCGCTTGCAATGGAAAACGCCGGTCGTCACCTCATTTCTCGGTAGCGACCTGCTCGGAGACAGGATAGAGCATAGCGCCAATGATAAAAAAACGCGTCTCGTTATTCATATCAGCCGTTGGCTTTGCCAGCGAGTTGACGCGGTGATTGTCAAATCGGAAGGCATGAAACAGGCAGCGCACTTCAATAATGCCTTCGTCATTCCCAACGGCGTTGATTTTTCCCTGTTCCATCCTATCCCTCGCGCAGACGCCCGTGCGGCGTTAGGCTGGCATAATAGTCGCTATTACGTGCTTTTCGGCAACAACCCTAACATACCACGCAAAAATTTTGCCCTGGCACAGGCTGCTATCGAACGCTTGCAAGCCAAAGGCTTAGATGTAACACTGGTCGTTGCCACTGGCTTGCCGCAAACACAGGTGATGCAATGCATCAATGCCAGCAACGCGCTCGCCTTACCTTCGCTCATCGAAGGCTCGCCTAATATTGTCAAAGAGACAATGGCCTGCAATGTCCCCGTCGTCGCCACCGATGTCGGTGATGTTCGACAAGTCATCGGACACACCAACGGCTGCGCTGTCTGCCCACCAGACCCAACAGCGTTCGCCAGCGCATTAGAGCAAGCCATTTTGCGTACTGAACCAACTACAGGTAGAAGGGATATTTCACACCTAGACCGTATCGTCGTCGCACAACAAGTTATCGCTGTATACGAACATGCCATACACAATCACTCGTATCATTGGAAACATGGAAATCATAGCGACCACGTGGGATGGCGACCACAAGGGTCGCCACTACAATGATTACGCCAACATTTCGTGTTTGCTCATATCATTGTAGTGGCGACCCACGTGGTCGCTATCCCACATGGTCGCTATTCCCGTGACCATGCCCGTGGATATGTGGAGAGGAGGATACTATGCAAAAACCACTCAAAATATTGATGCTTGTCGAGAACTTACCGGTACCGGCTGACCCACGAGTCTGGAAAGAAGCCACAACCTTACGTGAAGCTGGTTTTCAAGTCTGCGTCATTTGCCCAAAAGGTGCTGCGAAGCAGCGAGAACCTTATAGCTGCATTGACGACATACATATTTATCGCTACCAATTACCTACGACAGCAAATAGCGGCAGTGCCTACCTCAAGGAATATAGCACCGCGCTGTTCATGACGTTCTTTTTGAGCTTGAAGATATTGTTTCGTCACGGCTTCGATGTTATTCATAGCGCGAATCCGCCGGACATCTTTTTTCTGCTCGGTTGCTGTTATCGGCTGTTCGGCAAAAAATACATCTTCGACCAGCATGATCTCGCACCAGAAATGTTTCAGGTCAAGTTCAAAGGTCGAATGCAATTCCTGCACAGACTGCTACTCATCTGCGAATGGTGTTCGTACCATGTCGCACATATGGTCATTGTCACCAACCTCTCACAGAAGCGGATTGCCATCAATCGCGGCGGTTGTTCCCCACACAAAGTGATGGTGGTACGCAACGGCCCCGACCTCACCCGTCTGCAACCCGTCGCTCCTGAACCAGAGTTGAAACGCGGTCGCACCTATTTGTTAGCCTATGTCGGCGTTATGGGCGTACAGGATGGTATTGAGAATGCCCTCTACGCACTCCAATGGCTGGTCTATCAGCGCGGACGACAGGATGTTTCGCTGGTCTTAATGGGCAGTGGCGATCATCTCCCCACACTGCAAGCCCTGACCCGCGAGTTACAACTTGAAGATTATGTCAACTTCACCGGATGGGTAGACAATGCAGAGATGACACGCTATCTTTGCACCGCCGATATCGGGCTTTGTCCCGACCCGCAAAACGGTCTGAACGAGTATTGTACGATGCTCAAGACAATGGAATATATGGCGATGAGCAAACCCATTGTCGCCTTCGATCTCAGCGAAACACACTTCTCCGCACAAGAAGCTGCCCTTTACGCTCTACCCAACTCGTTTGAAGAGTTTACCAATCATATCGAAACATTGCTTGATGATGCGCAGTTGCGCACCCGACTTGGTACATACGGACGCCAGCGCATCGAAACAGCATTGTGCTGGGAACAAAGCAAAGAGCATCTGTTGCACATGTATAAAATGCTTTTTCCCGCTCATTTTCCACAGCAAAACAATGACCGTCCTGTCCATCCTGTCCATCCCATCCATGACCAGGAGATGGTGATGACACATTCTGCACAACATCGTTGAAAGAGAATAGAAATACCTATGCAAACACGCACACAGTTCCGCCCAATCTCGCTGCAACCCATCGAAGACGAGCGACCACCCAGTTTTTTTACGCCGGATCGTCTTTTCTTACTGGCGCTGTTCGGTGCAATCATCGTTACAGGCTACTTTGTCACCAAAGTTTTGCAATTTAACAGCCTCCCAATTGAAGACGCGGCCATGCTGATGCGCTATGCCGTCCACATCGCACAGGGCGATGGCATTGTCTGGAATATCGGCGCACCACCAGTGGATGGCGGCACTGACTTTCTCTTCATGATTGTACTGGCAGGTATGGTCAAAGTTGGCCTATCCGTCACAATCGCGGCCCGCGTTATCGGCATCGTCTCACATGTATTGACGGTGTTAATCGTCTATTATACGATTGTGAAGTTACATAAATGTAGTCGCTGGGCCGCGCTGCTCTCCGCCACCTACCTGGCAATTGGACCGGCGCTCGTGTATATCGCGGCTTACTTCGGTACACCATTCTTCGCTCTTTTTGCCTGCCTGACATGGTATTGCGCCAACAAACTGGTTGCCCCAAACAGGTCACGCAGCATGCCCTTGCTTTTCGCACTCTCAGGACTAACGCTCGGATTGATTCGACCGGAGGGCGTCATTTTAGCTACGTTCATGCTCTGTGCCGTCGTATACATGCAGGGCCTCAAGCCATCGCTTGGCATCGTCACCACCTTCCTTGTGGTATTCCTGAGTATTGGTGGTGCCTATTTCCTGTGGCGCTGGCACTACTTTGGCTATCCCTTGCCCAACCCATTCTATAAAAAAGGCGGAGGTCATCTCTACCTATCCAGTTTGATTGACTCCATCAGGATGGTCATCCATCTGTGCGGCCCCTTTACACTGGCCTTTATCGTCGGCTTCCGTTCGCGCAAGACGTTCAAACCAACAGTTTTTTTGTTGATTCCGACCGTCGGTTTCACCGTTATCTGGGTATTGCTCTCCAGCGAAATGAACTTCGAGGGGCGCTTCCAGTATGCTATTTTGCCTATCGTCTGTATGTCATGGCCTGTGTTGATCAAAGGCATCACGCAAGATTTCCGCTTGCCGCGCCTCAACCTGTTCAATCAGCGCACACGCCTCATCCTGTTTGCGCTTATCAGCGCATTCTGCCTCATCCTCGCCTTATATCAGAGCAGCATTGACACACAAAATGTCTATTATCACGATGGCAACTACGATGTGGCGACAATGTTGCAGGCTTACAGTGGCAAAAACTACACGATGGCAACTACTGAAGCCGGCCTGTTGCCCTTTTATTCCCAATGGAATGATATTGACACCTGGGGCCTGAACGACCAGTGGATTGCGCACAATGGTCAAATCACATCGGCCTACCTCGACCGCTACAAGCCGGAACTGATTATGTTTCATGCCTCCTTCTCACCTGTTGTTCCCATTACAGCGCCCACGAATGTAGCACCCTGGCTTGTCAACTGGTTCCCGATGGTCATGACGCTCAAGCACTACGCCGAAACTCACCACTACATTCTGGCTGCCGCCTTCGGAGTCTCGCCATATGACACCTACTATTACTACATACGACGAGATTTCCCTGATAGCGCGGCTATCGTGAGCAAAATACAGCACATCAACTACTACGATTACACAACGGGGGAACGCTGCGTTAATTACGCACTTGTTCACCCCCATCAATAAAGCTTCGTTTGTCGAAGAAAGGAAATAAGACACAGTGATTACTCAATTGCGGCATTTTGTAAAAAAATCAAAGGGAGCCATTATCTCTTACCAAATTTACGATAACTGGCGCACGAAACAGCGATTTAACACCGGTAAGATTGAATTTACTTCCGGCTCTACTCATTCCAGAAAGACTACACAGGAGAGTTTGAGCTATATTGACCAGGTCTTTGACGACTATCTGCAATACGCAAATATCTCCATTGAGATGCTGCGCGATAAGAGCATCCTGGAGATTGGGCCTGGCGATAATGTTGGCGTTGCACTCAAGTTTTTAGCGGCTGGAGCTAAGCAGGTGATTTGCCTTGACAAGTTCTTTTCCAAGTACGATTGGATGCAACAACGTGAAATCTACCGGCTCATGCGAGAACAAATGAACGAGCAGGAAAGGCATATTTTTGATGAAGTCATAGACCTTGAAACAGGATTGAAAAGTGACTCTCAAAAACTGATCTACATATATGGCACTGGAATTGAGGAAGCAGAGAAGGTATGGGAGCCAGAGTCTTTTGATTTTATCATCTCAAGAGCGGTTTTTGAACATTTATATGATCTCGACGCAGCTTTTTCAGTGATGAACACAGTAATAAAACCTGGCGGTTCAATGCTTCACAAAATAGATTTTCGCGATCATGGCATATTCAGTGGTCATCACCCTCTTACATTTCTCACCATTCCCGCTTCAGTGTACAGGTTGATGGCATATGATTCTGGCAAGCCGAACCGGAAGTTGATTAACTACTACCGTAGCAAAGCTGAGGAATTCAAGTATGAGACAAAAATACTGGTAACATACATCGTCGACCAGGAAGATGAAATAATTCCTCACAAAGAGACGGTAACGCCGGGTATAGACTACACTGAAGAAACCATTGCTCTCCTCAACAGGATACGTCCGCAGCTACAACCTGAATTCGGAAATATGTCGGATGAAGATATTCTCATCTCAGGAATATTTCTCATCATGAGAAAGCGTTAGTCCACACAAAAGCACGAGACAGGCATTTCAATGGTGAAATGCCCGTCTCGTGCTTTTGCCAGTAGAGATTACCTACACAGCCGCATTCGCATACTGTTTCTCCTGGATGGTCAATGCCTCCTGTGCTTGAGCCAGAACGCGCACTACCTCCAGACCAACGCCGCCATGCGCACGGGGTTGCTCGCCGGTACGAATCGCATGCACGAAATCTTCGCATTCCAGCCGTAGAGGTTCGACCCAGTCAATATGGGGTATGGTAATCGCGCCGTGCCGGTAGGAAACCACCGGGTCGGCATGGACATCGGCACCCTTATTGTATATTTTGAGCATCTCCGCCGGATTAGTGTCGTCGTAAACCGCCATACGCGCATCACCGATAATGGTCACGCGGCGAATTTTACAGGGATGCAGCCAGCTTACATGAATATGCGCCGACATGCCTCCCGCGAACGCCAGGTCCAGATGCGCTGTATCGTGAATATGCCGCTGCACATGTGCGTGAGCCTGTACCTTGATACGCTCCGGCTTCTGGCTCAGCAAATACAGCAGGATTGACACATCGTGCGGCGCGAGATCCCAGATGACATTGATATCATTGCGGAACAAACCCAGGTTGACCCGCTCAGTCTCGACACTGTAAATGTTGCCGAGTTCGCCACTCTGGATAATCTTCCGCAGTTCGTTGACAGCAGGATTGTATTCAAACGTATGTCCAACCATAAGAATACGCTGCCGCTCTTCAGCCAGTGCTACCAACTCTTCGGCCTCAGCGACACTGGTAGTTAGAGGTTTCTCGACCAGTACATGTTTCCCATGCAGCAGTGCTTGCCGCGCAAGCGCGAAATGTGTGTTGACCGGCGTCACAATTACCACGCCATCAACATTTGACTTGAATAAATCCTCAATGCGGGTTGTCGTTTGTATCGAGCTATCTTGCTCGGTAATCGCCTCCAGTCGCCGTGCGTCCAGGTCCGCTACCATTGTCACTGCTGATTGTGGCAGCGAAGACAGGTTACGTGCAATTTTTGGCCCCCAGTAGCCCCAGCCAATCACTCCAAAGCGTGTTTGTTTCATTTTTTATCTCCTGCATAAATATTCTCACCGCCCAGAATGCGAAACCCCGACTGTCTGACTTTTCTTCACCGCATTGACCACTATCTCCACCTGTTCCATCGTCAGTTCCGGGTACATCGGCAACGACACAATGCGTTCAGCCACGGCCTCGGTTACGGGCAAGTTGCCGCGTGTATAGCCAAAGCTCGCACATGCGGGCTGTAAATGCACCGGAGTAGGATAGTGTATACTCGTGGCAATGCCTTCCTGCGCAAGGCTTGCGCGGAAATGCTCCCGCTTCTGTACCTGCACAACATAAGCATAATAAACATGCCCCGCCCAGGGACGTTCAACCGGCACCTGCTCGACATAGCTCTCAAGCAGTTCATTATAGTCCCGTGCATGCTTGCGTCGCGCCGCGTTCCAACGCTCCAGATAGGGCAACTTCACGTTCAGAATAGCAGACTGCACCTCGTCTATACGTGCATTTACACCCATCACCTCGTGCTGATAGCGTTGCCGTGACCCATGATCGCGCAAAAGGCGCATTGACTCAGCAAGGCTGCTATCGTTGGTTACGCAGATACCTGCTTCCCCATACGCTCCCAGGTTTTTGCTGCAATAGAGACTGAAGCAACCGATATCGCCGAAACTACCCACACGCTGCCCCTGATAGGTTGCTCCGTGCGCCTGCGAAGCATCTTCTATAACCCGCAACCCATGCGCACGTGCAATATCCAGCACAGGCTGCATAGCAACCGGGTGGCCGTAGAGATGGACAGGGATGATGGCGCGTGTACGCTCCGTCAGCACGCCCTCCAGTTGACGCCAGTCCATGGTATAGGTCCGAGCATCAATATCTACAAACACCGGCGTTGCCCCGACCTGCACAATGGCCTCAACCGTCGCGATAAACGTATTAGAGACGGTTATCACTTCATCACCGGAGCCAATCCCACACGCTCGCAAAGCCAATATCAAGGCATCTGTCCCATTCGAGAGTCCAACACCGTCCTGGCAGCAACAATAAGCGGCGAATGCCTGCTCAAACGCTTGCGACTGTGGGCCAAGAAAAAGCTGCATCTGGTCAAACACATCCTCTACAGCTGCCAGAACCTCCCGTTTAATTGTCTGATATTGCGCCTGCAAATCTACAAGGGGAACGATCACTATTTCCTGCTCCTTTCACCTCTGCTCAAGCCAGGGTACCCGCAAGGGAATACCTCTACTATATACGGCATATGCTCTCCGCCAACTATTCCTGGTATAGTAGGAGTATCCCCTTGCGGGTACCCTGGCCCATACTCTTAACTATTGCCCCTCTGCAAAAACACCTCTAGTATGTAGCATATAAGAAGTAAGTGCTTAACAGATTGTAGAGTTGGTAGAAATCCGGTTGCTTTACTTAATGGGGCATAGAATAAAAAACACATACATGTTGATTTCTACACGCCACAATCTCATTTCCCCCCCCTAATTTCATCATTATCCGTACCGATTCTGCACAAAGCGCATATATAATGACATACAGACGAAGCAAAGCCGCAATGTGTAGTTACGCACCCTATGGGTATCAGTACCCGGCATCTGGCCCATATGCCAGTCATTCGTCTCACAGATACTCTATTTGGTGGTGGGGAGGAAGGAACAATTATGGCTGTCCAATCGCAATCTTTTCAGTCTACGCAACCAATTCAAGCTGTACAGTCTATTTCATTCGATGCCCGCTATTTATATACCAAACGGCTCCTGGATATTCTCTTTACGCTGCTTATACTACTGCCCCTGAGTATAGTGGTTGTGCTTGTCGCGATCTTCATACGTCTTGACTCGAAAGGGCCTATTTTCTTTCGCCAGCAACGGGTGGGACGCAATGGAGTGCCTTTCAAGATGCTCAAGTTTCGTTCCATGTATACCAACACTGATGACGCGACACATCGCCAGGCTATCGCTCGCTATTTGAATGACCAGAAAGTGCAAAGCTCAGGGGCTGGCACTCTCTCTTATAAGCAGGCGCATGACCCACGTATCACGCGAGTGGGACGGCTCATTCGCAAAACCAGCATTGACGAATTGCCGCAATTCGTCAATGTGTTGCGTGGGGAAATGACACTCGTTGGACCGCGACCACCGTTACCCTATGAAGTTGAACTCTATAGACCTCATGACATGTTGCGCCTTTCCGGCAAACCCGGCCTGACCGGCACATGGCAGATTTATGGTCGCAGCCGCGTTCCCTTTCACAGCATGGTTGAAATGGATATCGAATATCTGCAACATCCTTCTCTGCGTAAAGACCTCAAACTCATCGCCCTGACCGTTCCCGTCATGATCCAGGGTCGCGGCGGCGCATAACATGTTTTACCGCATAATGTGAGAGCAAGAGCAATACAGCCGTCATCTGGCTGCTGTGTTGCTCTTGCTCTCACATTATGCGAATCTAACTTCTCACGGAAACGACGCGCAAGGGACGTATAACATCGTGCGTCACATCTTCTTCGTCTGTGTGGCAAATGAGCGTATATCCCACGCCCGGCACAGTCACAACATACTGAGGATTGCCCGGGTCTTCCTCAACTTTTTGACGCAGGTGGCGAATATGCGCCTTAATTAGACCCGCCTCCCCCGCGTTGTCGTCATAGCCCCAGACATAGTTCACGATCTGTTCAGATGTACAGACATCGTTGGCATTGATTGCCAACAAGTGCAACAGTTTCCCTTCCATTGGGGTCAAACGAGTCACCTTGCCATATATCTTGACCTCATTATGCATCGAGTCAATACAGATTGGCCCGACGCTAATGATAGATGATGGGCGTCTCTCCAGCGTTGTACGCGCCCGTCGGCTCACGGCACGGATACGTGCCAGCAATTGTCCAGGGAAAAAAGGTTTACGCAGGTAATCGTCCGCACCAGACTCCAGGCAGCGTATTTCGTCATGCACGTCCTTCCCATCCGTCAGCACCAGCACCAGCGCGTCATGTTTCAGTCGCATATCCCTGCACATTGCCAGTGCATCCATATCCTTCAGCGTCGTATCCACAATCACTACATCTGGCCCTTGTTCCAACCACACAGACTTCGCCCGCTCACACGTATATGCTCGCTGCACATCATGTCCCAACGTCTTGAGCCAACTGGTCAACATCTCGACCGTATCGCGGTCACTATCCACAATCAACAATCGCATAAATTGTTCTGCCTCCCTACAACCAACTACCATTCATCTCCATCTGGAACGTGCTTCTCTCCAAGATAAGTACAGTATAGCATTGCTTCGTTGATTATCCGCCTATACGGTTGCTTTTTCATATCTTTATAGGGTAATATTCCTATGAACACCCCTTCAACGTAAATATGCTTACTTTTTGTAAGCCTTTTCTGATATAATAAGCAAGCAACATATTACTGATGCCAGCATGGCTGGCACCAACAATAGAAGGGACTATCACATACATGAGTGACTGGAATAACCAGGTAATCACTGAATTTCGTGCGAACGAGGGCAAGGTTGGGGGGCCGTTCAAAGGTGCGCCCTTACTTCTTCTCACAACGACTGGTGCCAAAAGTGGCAAACAATACACATCGCCATTAATGTACTTACCCGATGGCGACCGTATGGTTATCTTCGCCTCCAAAGGCGGCGCACCTACCAATCCTGACTGGTACCACAATCTGATGGCGCATCCACAGGCTACCATCGAGGTTGGTACCACGACCTGCAATGTCAAGGCTACCGTCGTCACAGGTGAAGAGCGCGATCGGCTCTACACCGAACAGGCAACACGCTACTCAGGCTTTGCCGACTACCAGGCAAAGACAACCCGCAAGATTCCCGTAGTCGCGCTGGAACGAGCATAAGGCGTCGGGTACCCGCTACCGAAAACTGATCTCGTCTGCATATAAATGCGCTAAATCAGTGGGCCATGACCTTTCACCTGATTGTGATGAATCAGTAGGTCATGGCCTTATTGCGGCTTACTGCTTACTGCTTACTGCTTGCTGCTTTTTCAAGCTTTCTTCACCCCATTGTGTTGTCAGGTCCCAACAACGTCCATGCCAAAATAAACCCGTAGGGGCCAATTGATCGTGCCCACCGCCGATTGATCGGCCCCTACGAGTTTCATCATTGGCGGGTTATTTCGTTCATCAGCATAATCGGATCCCTATGGGAGAAATCAGAAAATATTATGACAATAACTCCAATACAGTATCCGCGAAGGCTCGTATGTGTTGCTCTATCGGCACGTAAACACCGCCATGCGCGAAAGCTTTTGAACGCACGCCGTATTGCACCATCTCACATACTTCCCAGTCCTGCCGGTTAACGATATCGAAGAGTTCGACCGTATCCATCGGGTCAAAGTTCGGATCAGCAATCACTTGCGGGTCAAACAGCCAGTCACAGGTGACGCGGGTGCGGTCGGGTGCCTCCGGCGTGAGTGTATGCACCACGACATGATCGGGCAGCAGGTTTATCAACATATTTGGCAGTAAGACAATACCATAGTAACTGCGCTGCTCTTCAGGCGACAGGCCGCGCAACATCGGTCGGCTGGCTTTCCCCGTCATTGTGAATGCCTCCACATCGGAAGCAAACGTCGCTGCTTCCCCTTCGCCATAATCAGAGAAACCTGAGCGGAATGCAGGCAGCAACTGGCACAATTCGGGATGCATCGGGCCACAATGATAGCATTCCATGAAGTTTTCGAGCAGGAGTTTCCAGTTGGCCTGCACATCGTAGACAATCGTCTTGCCAACACTCAAACTTCCCACTTCATAACGGGTAAACGGTTCGTAGCTGCCAAAACGCTCGTTGATTGGCACCTGCAACTGCTCCGTAATAGAGGTTGGTTCATCGGCAAGATTGAGCCAGATCATGCCTTCCCAGACTTCCAATGCGACCGGGTACAGGCCAAACGCCATACGATCAAACTGCTCATCATGCAACACATTGGGCGCACCGATCAACCGTCCATCGAGACCATACGTCCAGGCATGATACTTGCACTGAATTGAGCCTTTGAGCTTGCCCGTCGCCTCAGAACAGAGCCGTGCGCCCCGATGCCGGCACACGTTGAGGAACGCCCGCAATACAGCATCGCGGCCACGCACTACAATCACGTTCTCTTGCCCGACACAAACGGTTATATACGCACCCACCTCCGCAAGTGCCTCGGCACGACCAACACAAACCCACAGACGCGAAAAGATTTTCTCCAATTCCTGCCCATAGATTGCCGGGTCGTAATAATAGCGTCCCGGCAGCGTTGAAAGAAAAGAGGACTCTGGACGAGCAATTGTATTCATGGATTACACCTTCTGTTCTGGAATAACAGATTTCTTCGGGAATGTAGATTTGTCAGGCATGGGTAATCCTTATGATATGCTGATTGCAACGGCAACGATAGAAGTCACTGCAATAAGCATATCATAAGAAAAATTCGCGTGTCCAGTAGGGGCAGTTTCAGGGCCGACTGCGCAAAACCCTGGTTCCACCCGTCTTCAACAGCAGAAACATGAGTCATCCCGAATTTCTCACGAGTTAAAGATGTATAAGAGGTAAGAGAGGATAAACGGACGCCCGCACGGGGCCACGCCCATCGCCGCCCTGTCATTCTGAGTGCAGCGAAGAATCTCTTGTGCCACGCAGATTCTTCGCTGCACTCAGAATGACAGGGCGGGGAACCAGGCGTAGCAAAAAACCTACGTTGAAGGACCACGTCCACCCGACCCCCGTCCCTACTCTGCCACGACGCAGGTTCTCGTCGTACATCGTAGGGACGAGGGCGGTGCGGATGCGGTGGGTGGCCCCGCACGGGCGTCCATCGTCTCTCTATTTTCTCGCATTGCCGGTATTGCTTGTAAAAATTCGGGATGACTCATGTTTCTGCTGCTTGTTTGAAGTTATTTTACGCAGTCATCAGGAGAGCAATACCGATGCCTAATAGACCGCCGACAAATACCTGGATGGGCGTGTGCCCAATCAGTTCGCGCAAACGCTTTTCCGCGAAAGGATGTCCTTGAAACGCCTCGTCAATCATCTGGTTGAGAATACGTGCTTGAATACTGACGGCCCGGCGCACACCGGCAGCATCATACATGACAATGCTGGCGAGGACAACCGTGATGGCAAAGGCCCCTGAACTCACGCCCATCACACGCCCCGTCGCGGTCGCCAACCCTGTTACCAGCGCCGAATGCGAACTGGGCATGCCGCCGGACGAAACCAGCCGACTGAGCCGCAATTCGTGTTGTCGAATCAGTTCATAGATCGTCTTGCTTACCTGCGCAACGAGCCATGCCAAAATTGATGTCATGAGTATCCGATTATCGAAAAGCGTACCCATAATTGTTTTTTGTTCGTCCTTATTGCAATTCTAGCGGTTGCGCTACCAACAGCCCATCGCTATCAACACCCAGTTGCTGCACGCGCAATTCCGCCTTCTGTAACAGCTCATTGCAATGCTGTGCCAGTTTCATCCCCTCTTCATAACGGCGTAAAGCCTGGTCCAGCGGCATTTGCCCATCCTGTAATGCGGCAACGGCATTTTCCAGACGGGCGTAGGCTTCCTCAAATGATAAATCTTCCATGCTATTCCACACACTTTCTAACGTTTGATTTCGTTTCAAGGGTTCTATTTCCAGAATATTCGCAAAGGATGCCCTGACACTTTATTGTTGTCATTCAACGGCATGGACGGGCTACAGCTGTCCCTACTGGCTCCATCCAACGGGTATCCTGACACGCTATTGTCGTACCTCGACGGGAATATACCCATCAGTGACCTGGACGGTCAGCCTCTCTCCGGCTTGCACCTGCCCGATGTTGGTCACAATGGCAGCATCACGTTCGCGGCGCACAATGGCATAGCCACGGGCAATGGTCAGTAAGGGACTCAAGGTGTGTAAACGCAACGCAAGCCCACGTAACCGCTCCTGTTGCAGCGATAGAATATACTGCATGTGCGTCTGCAACAACGCCGCCGTATCGTCAAGCTGCTGGTGCTGCTGCTCAAGTAGGCGTTGTGGGCTGGCACGCTGCAAATCGCGCTGGATGTAGACCAGTTTCTCACGCAAATCAACAAAACGCTCTTCCATCAGGAGCAACAACACCTGTTCTTTTTCCAGCACGCCATCGCGCCATTCCTGGATATCTGGTACGGCAGCAGCCGCGGCAGCCGTAGGTGTTGAGGCGCGATAATCGGCGACGAAATCGGCAATGGTAAAGTCCGTTTCATGGCCCACGCCGCTAATGACGGGGATACGTGAACGCGCAATAGCACGAGCAACCACTTCTTCATTAAAAGCCCACAACTCTTCTATCGAGCCTCCGCCGCGCCCCACGATAATCACATCCGCCTCTCCCTGCTCATTCAACCGATCGAGAGCTTCGGCAATAGCGGCAGGCGCCTCGGCTCCCTGCACCAACGTTGGCGAAAGCAGCACTTCGGCAAGTGGATAACGGGTACGCAGCACACGCAACATATCGCGCAATGCCGCTGCCTGAAGTGAAGTCACAATGCCTATCACAGAGGGTTGGGATGGGATAGGTCGTTTCCGCTCCTGATCGAAAAGTCCCTCGGCAGCCAATCGTCCCTTGAGTTGTTCAAAACGTAAGAATAGCGCACCCTCACCAATCAACTCGACCTGCTCAACATAAAGTTGGAGTTTGCCATCACGCTCATAGAGCGCGATACGACCATTGGCAGCGATTGCCATCCCATCACGCAAATCGGGCGCATCTGAACGCAAGCGAGCATTCTTAAAAAAAACGCAAGGAAGTTGTGCCTCCGCGTCTTTCAATGTGAAATAACAATGACCGGAAGAGTAGGTCTTACAGCCAGAAATCTCCCCGCGTACCCAGACATCCTGCAAAATTTCATCGCTTGCCAGCACTTCTTTCAAATAGCGAGAAATTTGCGCCACACTTAATACAGACGAGGTATCATACGATAGCATCATGCGCCTCCGTCATCATGCTCGATGGACATTAACGGCTGCCCATATTCTACCGGCTGACCATTCTGCACCAGTATCTCAGCAATACGTCCGGCGACAACCGCCTCGACCTCGTTGATGACATTGAGCGATTCTATCGTCGCTACAATTTGTCCTACTTTAATTCGATCACCGACCGCGACCAGCGCTTTTCCTCGCGGTTTTGCCCAGGGATGAAAAATACCGACCAGAGGCGCAACAATCGTGCTTTTTGCCTCCGTCGGAACAGCAACGGATTCAACATCGGGAACGAAAGAGGTAGACGCTACCATCTGTATATCGGCTATTGCGCTGAAATCGTCAGAAACTTTCGCCTTACGTAATACCAGCCGTGTACCATCCTTAGCACGCTTCAATTCCAGTTCAGAGACATCGCTGCGATCAAGCAGGCGCACCAGGTGCCGCAACTGCTCGACACTGACAAGAGAGGCGCTATCTGCCTCATCCGTATTGGTACCCTCGTTCCCGTTCATTGTTTTCTCCCGACGCGGGCGCTATGAATTGCGCCCCTACACAGTTGAGCGCTATGAATTGCGCCCCTACACCCATTTTATTATGCTGCGATTACGCACGCTCAACATACGCGCCACTGGTGGTATTGACGCGAATCAAATCATCGGTCGAAATGAAGAGCGGCACCTGCACGATCAGACCAGTCTCGGTCGTCGCAGGCTTTGTACCGCCGGTGGCAGTATCGCCCTTAAACCCAGGCTCGGTATAGGTCACGCGCAGCACCACTTTTTCTGGCGGCTCTACCGAAATCGGTTCATCTTCATAGGTGATGAGGTCAAGTTCCAGGTTGTCAATCAGGTAGTTTTTTGCATCGCCCAATTGCTCTTCCGTCAACACCACATCGTCATACGTGCTGGTATCCATGAAATGATACTGTTCACCATCCTGATATTGATAAGTTACCGTTGAGCGATCCAGATACACTCGCGGAAACTTATCGCCCGCGTCACAGGTACGATCAAATGTCGAACCCGAACGGAGGTTGCGCAACTTTAAGCGCACAATCGCGCCGCCACGCCCCATTTTAACATGCTGCCAATCGAGAATGCTGCACAATTGCCCTTCAAACTCGATGGTCACGCCTTTTTTCAGATCACCGGTGGAAATCATTTTTTACTCCTCTATCGCTGCACCACGAGGTCTGTTGGCGATTGCGTCAACACCTCGCAGCCGTTCTCTTTCACTAACACACAATCTTCTACACGCACGCCGCTCCAACCAGGAATATACACACCCGGCTCAACCGTTACCACGCTCCCCTCCGGCAAGAGCATATCATCAGGAGAGCGCGGCGAGAGTCCCGGCATTTCATGTACCTGCAATCCTACACCGTGACCAGTACTGTGAACATAGTATTCCGCCAAATTTACCATTTCGAGCGCGTTACGCGCCAACGCATCGGCAGCCTTGCCCTCGATACCCGCGTGAATACCGGCTTCGCAGGTTTTCATTGCGTTCAGCACGGCATCGTATACCTCGCGCATACGTGGTTCACTCGGCTCGCCCAGGCAGATGGTGCGCGTCATATCCGCGCAATAGCCCTTGTAACGCGCTCCCATATCAATGGTAATCAATTCACCACGCTGGATCTGCCGCGCTCCAGGTACCGCGTGCGGCATGGAGCCGTTCGGCCCGGAAGCAACGATTGATTCAAACGATGGGCCATCAGCACCCAGCGCCACCATGTAGAGCGTAATCTCCCACTGCACCTCGCGCTCGGTCATCCCAGGCTGAATCCACTGGCAAATATGCGCGAATGTCTCGTCGGTTATCGCGATAGCGCGTTTCAACAGGGATAACTCACCTGGCTGCTTAACCTGACGCAGCGTATCTATAATCGAATGTTCAAAGCCATGCAGCGTAAAAATGTTCTCGCCCGCGCTACGTATCTTCTCATAAGCTCCATACGTCACGCTCATTGACTCGAAACCTATCTTGTGCCAACCTTGCTCCTGAGCAAACGTAGCAATAGCCGGGGCGAATTCACGTGAGATGGGTACAACTACCTGCCATCCTACGGCTTCACGTTCAGCAACTTCCTCAAACAGCGTGCTGGTCAATACAATTTGCTGGTGTTGGCTCACCAATAATATGCCCGCACCCTCTTCGTCATCGCTGAGCCACCCGCTCATATACGAGCGATTTTGTGGCTGCGTCACGATAAAGGCATCAAGCCCCTGCTCTGCTATCCATGTCCGAAGCGAAGTGATATTCTCTTGACTCATACTATTCCTTCTTTTTTCCGTTCGCGAGCCAGCGCAACCAGGGCCTCCAGTGCCAGCAGGTAGCCGCGCCATCCCAGGCCAACGATATGTCCGCGACATACCGCCGCGATCACCGAGTGCTGGCGAAATGACTCGCGTGCGTATATATTGCTCAAATGTACTTCAATCACCGGTATGCTTAACGAGGCAATGGCATCACGCAAGGCAATTGAATAATGGGTCAGTGCGCCTGCATTGATGATGATACCGTCCACTGCACTGGATTGCTGAATAGTGTCAATCAGTACCCCTTCATGGTTCGACTGAAAACAGCGTACCGAGCAATGCAACTCTTCGCCCCGCTTGCGCAGTAACTCGTTTATGTCTGTCAAGGTCATCGTCCCATACACCGATGGCTCACGAGTTCCCAGCGTATTGAGGTTTGGCCCGTTCAGAACCACGATGTTCAATATACTATCCAACTGGCTATTCGCCATGCTCTTCGGCCTCTATTCCGCAAAAAATGTCGTGATGATACGCCGCACCAGGTCATCAGGCAGCGACGTAATAGTAACTTCACCTATTGTGCGCGGCATAATCCAGTGTACTCGTTTGCCCACAACCTTCTTATCCAGTTGCATCGCCGCAAGTATATCCTCCGCCTTCACATTGCCAGCATAGCTCACAGGTAACCCCAACGCTTGCAGCAAGTGATTTTGTCGCCGGGCCTCGTCAGTCGCAAACAGGCCCATCTCTTGCGCAAGCGCAGCAGCGGCAACCATACCAATGGAGACCGCTTCGCCATGGAGTAATTCACCGTATCCGGCGACATTTTCCAGCGCGTGCGCCACGGTATGTCCATAATTCAATATGGCCCGTCGTCCCTGCTCGCGCTCGTCCTCTTCGATCACCGCGACTTTCAATGCGATACAGCGTGCGATAATCTGGCAAAGGAGCGTCGCTGAGGGAGGAACAAACTTCCGCAACGTGGCAGCGTATGCCTCAAGCCGGACAAACAATTCAGTATCCAGTATGATACCATACTTCACAACTTCTGCCCACCCCTCTGTGCGCTCGCGCTCCGGCAGCGTCAACAGCGTGGCAGGATCAACCAGCACCAGTCGCGGGTGGTAGAACGCCCCAATCAAATTCTTGCCCTTCGGATGATTGATACCCGTCTTCCCACCAATCGCCGCGTCCACCTGCGCCAGCAACGACGTGGGAACTTGCACCAGCGGCACACCCCGCAGGTACGTCGCAGCAACGTAGCCCGCCATATCGCCAACGACGCCTCCGCCGAGTGCCACGATAGCCTCTCCCCGCTCGGCATGCAGCCCTATCAACCAGTCATAGATGGCATTGAGTTGCTCTGGTGATTTACTCGCTTCACCGGCAGGCACTGTATATATTTCTGGTTCAAAACCGGAGGCAAGCAATGCTCCTATCAAAGTTGGCACATACAGTTTGCGTAAATTGCTGTCGGTAATCAGAAAAACTCTCTTCGGTAGCTGCAACGCCTTGAGATAACCCGGCAAGCGACCCAGACCACCCCAATCTACCACCACATCGTACCCATTGCCGACATGCACGCGCTGCACAGTTGGAGGAATTCCATCAAGTTCGTATGAGCAGATAAGCATTGCAATAATGGCGTGAACAATTTGTTCCGCACTTTTGCCCTCGGTCGAGCAGGTAAAATCCGCATCTTCATACCACGTAGAACGAGTTTCCAGTAGTTGTTGCAACGTTGTCAGAGGTTCAGAGCCTGCCAGCAGCGGGCGAATTTCTGGTACCTGATCCGCCGCCGCTAATGCCTCGTGCTGAGCAGCCAGACGCTCCAACGCGATAGTGGGATGTACCGAAAGGTAGACACTGGCACCCTGTGCATGCAACAACTCCCGGTTTGCTTTGCGTAAAACGATGCCGCCGCCGGTAGCGATAACGGCTCCCTCCGGCTTTCGTGCAACTTCAGCCAGCACACGGCTCTCACAATCGCGAAAATAGGTCTCGCCGCGTTCGGCAAAAATGGCCGCAATGGTCATCCCGCACTGCTCCTCAACAAGCACATCGGTATCATAAAACGGTATGTCCAATCGTTCGGCAAGCAGACGACCTACGCTACTTTTGCCGCTACCGGACAACCCTACCAGAAAAATGTTGCGCAATTAGTACAATTCCTCGTTTCTTATACTCGTACTCAGCGTGTTCAACAGGCTAAAGACCGACGCATCTACCGTCACCAACGCTGGTTGCGACGCTACTCCCTTGCGATCAAACGGCTGCGAATGATTATCGTAGACGGAATATTGATTGCCAAAAGAGAACACATATTGCTCCATCTGCCCCGTCTGCCGATTCAACACCAGAATATCATCGCCCGTCGCACAGCTATGCGTCGCTAGACAGCGCGAACGGTCAATAAATGCACCGACCAGCACTTGATAGTGCTGATCCCAGCTTGCTACTGTTACCTGGTGCGATATCGCCAGCGCCGTATCAAACGCCACAAAGGTACTCTGCTGCACCTGCGGGTCGTAGAGCATAATGCTCACTGTCGGTAGTCCAAAATGGCCCACATACAGCACCTGGTTCGTGCTAAAACTCGCATATGTCTGAGTATCCGTCACCACTAACGCGGGCGAGAGTACCAGTGCCTCAGCGTCACCACTGGATGGGTCATAGAGCAACACCTGCGCCTGACTGGAACCATTAAAACTGCCCGTAAACACTTCCCAGTTACTGTTCAGATTTTTCAATGCCTGTTTATGCGCGACGAACAAATTGGAACCAAAGCTCAACAATAGACCATTGCCTTGAATGCGATCATAGAGAAACAGGCCATCCTGTTGCGCACTCACTATCGGCCCAACATACACTTCCCAGGCATTATCGGCAAGCGTGTAAAAACGTTCATATTTGATGGCAAAGCTCCGATTCACATCAAAAATAATCACATTGGATTTCAATGATGATCCACCCGGTAACCCTCCGTTGCTACTCCCACCACCGCCTCCATCTAATACAGCACCACTTGAACCGCTTCCGCCACCTCCGCCACTTGATATAGTGCCTGATGCGCCACTCGTCCCATTGCCACCCGGAGCCAGAGACCCGGAAGAATTTTGCAGTGGGTTTAATTTCCCTGGAGTCGGCGTATAACACTTATGGCTGTGCAATGGCGTACACGTTGGACTCGGACTTGGCGTCGGACTCTTCGTGGGCGTCGGACTTGGTGTCGGACTCTTCGTGGGTGTCGGACTTGGTGTCGGACTCTTCGTGGGCGTCGGGCTTGGTGTCGGACTCTTCGTGGGCGTCGGACTTGGCGTCGGACTCTTCGTGGGACTTGGCGTCGGCGTCGGTGTACTACACACGCTGACAGGCGTTGGACAGGGAACCGCTGTCGTAGGAGTCGCTGTCGGACCTGGGCTCGACGTCGCTGCCGGTGTCGGTGTATTGCCCGTTCCAGGGACACCCGGTGTAGGAGTCGGAGTCTCGCTGACAATAGGTGCCGCGTTGATCAACCGGTTATACATAAATACACTGCTATGGCTGCCGTCAAAATTGCCCGTATACACTTCCCAACCAGTGCCGAAACCGGTTAGCGTCACATGTCGCTTGATTTTCAATTGCGGCGTCAAACTGAGAAATTGAATTGTTCCTTTCACCCGGTCATACAATAAAATATCCGATACGCCCGTGTCGGTAAAATCTCCGATATGAATTTCCAGCGACGATCCCCAACCATTGACCGGTGTCGTTGCATCAGAAAGACTCACCAGTTGTGGCTGCACCATATTACCCAGATAATTATATGCCGAACGCGGCAAGTGACTTTTCTTGAGCAGGTATAATGTATTCGATAATGTCAGTATTTGCAGACTCCCTCGCGCACGATTATAGAGCAACAAATCACTCAATCCGTTTCCGGTAAAATCCGCGTTAAACTGCTGATCCGATGATATCGTTGGCAGACCGAGCGCAATTTGATTACTCGTCCCATTCGGCCCGCTGGTCAGCAGTGCATTTGTTTCCATTACCTGTGGCAGGTAATCCGCGCCATTCACACCCGCGAGACGCCCGAACATATTGCTGCTGATGAGACGGGGAAAGTAAATAAAGCGCAATTCGCCATCCTGGAAATGCGGCCCATTAATCTGCGCAACGTTATAGCCGACGCCAACAAGCATCGTCGTCGCATCACCGTAATTCTGATAGGTGACATTAAATGTTGTCGCATCGGCGCTCACCGAGGTCACAAACGCCAGGTGTCCTAATGAAATATAGGCCCAGACGCCATCTCCACGCGGAAATACTGCAATAGCTCCCACTCGCGGAGTAGTACCCATCGGCAATCCGTCGCGCTCGGCATCAACAATCCAATCGGCAGCATTGCCCCAGTTGCGCGGCAAATCGAAGCCCAACTGATGCCATTGTTCCCACGCCCACCATGTACAATTGCCTCCGGCAAGCGCTCCACTGGAATCGATGCCTGGACAGAGGGGAAACGGGTTCCCATCGGACGTAAAACGATCTTGACGACACGAACTATCCACCGTCGCGCTGGTATGATCGAGCGACGAAATTTGCGCACTCGCCGAATGGCCTAACAACGGCCCCACTTCAATGCAAATAATAACAATCAGAAATAAGACCCCGCTAAGTTTTGCCGCGAACCGCCGATCTATTCTGCAAGCGACCACTTTCCCCCTGTGGACAGTCTGCCAGAATTGTGCAGGAAGCATAAACTGCTCTCCCTAGAAATTATGTAGATTTTTTAGTAACACACCCTGGAATATAATCTGCCATTAGTTTACACCATCACACAAGAGGTATATTGTCACAACATAACCAGGGTACTCGCAAGGGGATTGCAAAAACATGAACTGCACCCATTGTCACGTGTCAAGCAACCTCCCAACTACCAACGAAAAAGTACTGACAGGGAGGAGATTTTACGGGGTTGACGGTGAACCATGTCATTGTTTTTCTCAGGCTTGAGCATAGAGGTACAGTCTGCGAATACCGAATCCCACTATCCAGAGTATCGCTCCTACCGTGGCAACAATAATCAGCATCAGCATTCCCAGCCACAGTTCATTTAGCCAGCGAGGCTCTTGTAAGCTAACGGTTTTGTTGAAAGAAAAATCTGCTACAGCTTTGTAAAACTGTCCCATCAGGAAGAGACCCTGCACACATACCAGGAAGAAACCAATGACTGCCGCAGGGAGTTTTAAACACTGTGCAAGCCAGCGTAGCTCGTGCCAGGCCGCTAGCGCAACAACCGGGAAGGCAATAAACATCAGTCGCTCATTATCGGCAGCGAAAATGATCTGTACAATAGTAACCAACAAGAAAATCCAGACTTCGGGACGGCGTATCACATAGGGAGGATGGATGAATTGCAAGAGCAATAGCGGCAAGAGCAGACCAAATGCGTTGATGGTGAGATGATAGATATTGAGTGCATATGCATTGACGTTGCCAAACTGCACCTGTGTTGAGCCTCTGCCCGCGAGACCCGTGCGTGTAGACCAGGTTGCCCCTACCTGACTGATCAGGTTATAAGACCCAACGTGAAAGATGGCGACGTGGAGGGTCAGGATGATAAGTCCTGGGACGACGTAGGCAGGAAGGTAGGATTTCAAACGCTTCCAATCGCGGTGGATCACTTGCTCTCCCGCGAAAGCTGCCACTGCAAAGAGCGCGGTTTCGCGATTTAGTGCTGCCAGTGCCAGAACGACCATCAGCCAGCGCGGTCGGTTCCGCCAGTAGAGCAAGAATGCCAGCCCCAGCAGGAGATACGAAAGTGGATCAGTGACCACAAAATTCCACAATCCGAGCAGTCCTGGTACATACTGAGTTTGTATGAGCATAGCTATAGCCAACGCCTGCCAGGTAGTAGCACCACAGAGACGCAAGAGAGCATATACAACAATGATAGTACCACAGAGACCGATAGTGGTGACCAGCAAAAAACCACCATGGAGTGATAGACCCAGTGTTGTCAGACCATAAACAAGCCAGGGCGTGAGAACACGCCAGCAGAACGGTGCGTAATGCGCCAATGGATTGTTCGAGTAGAAACTGCTCGCCATTGGTTCATAATTGAGCCAATCAGAAAGCAGACGCAGTGATTGATGCGGATCAATGAGACCAAGATGTATAATGATAGCCAATAAGCCAAGCTCGACCATGAGTAATAAACTACCAGCACAGATATCGGCCAGCAGATATCTGTGTCCAGTCTTCGTTGGTTCGTCAGTTGTTGTGCTGGTTATAACTGTTGCTTTCGTTGCAACTTTCTGAGATATGTTCATCTCCCTGCTTCCCTCCAACTTGTGCATCTTTTATATTCAGCGCCATACGAATATGTATTTGTACGTTTAAGCTTAGTATACTGATGGTGGCATGCACTGCCAAATGATGTTCATCAATATGCTCTTTCAAAAGTACCCGGGTCCTACTTCCTCTCCTCTTACCCCGGAGATTTTTCTCTCTTTCTTCTACCGCTACCTCTGTTTTAGATGCAATTGCCCTGAATCCGTTGAAAAAAATGCTTGACAAATACCGCAATCAATGTTATTATTACCCCTGTTCAAGGGCAATTAGCTCAGGCGGCTAGAGCGCTACGTTGACATCGTAGAGGTCACAGGTTCAAGTCCTGTATTGCCCATAATGCAGAGAGGCAGTTTCGTTTGAAACTGCCTCTCTGCATTTTGTGAGAATACCGATGGTGCTAATGGAGAGCGGTTTGTTCCATCTCTCCTCTCTCCATCATACAGCCTGCCACACCTGCACGGTTCTATCTTCACTTGCGGAAGCCAGGAGACGCCCATCGGGCGACCAGACCACGGCATTCACTCTGTCAGAATGACCACGATACGTCAAACATGGCTTGCCAGTACTCGCTTCCCACACCTGCACGGTTTTATCCCAGCTTGCAGAGGCTAGAAGACGCCCATCGGGCGACCACACCACGACATTCACTAAACCGGAATGACCATTATAAATCAGCCTCGGCTTGCCAGTGCTTGCCTCCCATACCTGCACAGTTTTATCGTAGCTTGCAGATGCCAGAAGACACCCATCAGGCGACCATGCCACGGCCGTCACATAATGGGATTGACCACGATAAGTCAGTCTGCGCTTGCCACCGCTCGACTCCCATACCTGCACGGTGCCATCAAAGCTTGCAGAGGCCAAGAGATGCCCATCGGGCGACCACGCCACGGCATATACTGAACTGGAATGGTTACTATAGGTCAGTAAGGTGGTGCCAAGTGAGGGTGCTGCTAACACCCGAACAGTTTTAGAGGCACTCACAGCAAGTTGTGTCCCACAGACGTTACAGAAGATCGACCTGGCACCGATCAAGCCACCACAGTGCGGACATGGTATTATCTTTATAGACAGTACAGGTGCGTTCATGGAAAGAGGAGAGACGTGTTGGATAACAGGTGCTGGCAGTGATGAGAACATCGGTTGCGAAGATTGTGACTGGCTAGCCGCTTCCAGTGCGTTGGCAAACGCCTGGACACAGATGTAACGTTGATGCGGATCCTTGGCAAGGGCGGTCAGTATCACTTGCTCAATGGCAGGTGGGAGTGTCGGCATCTTCTGTCGCAAAGACGGCACGGTGACGTTCATATGTTGGTGATACAGCGCGGGAAAATCCCCCCGGAAAGGTGGCGTTCCGCAGAGCCATTCGTAGGCGACGATAGCCAGCGCGTACTGATCCGTCGCGGGATACGGTGTCCCCAGAAATAGTTCTGGGGCGGCATAGGTCCATGTCCCAACGATATCCTCTACCTTGCGGGAATATGTACTATGGGCGACTACGGCGATGCCAAAATCACTGAGAACAATCTCATGCTTTGATCCAATCAGCATATTCTCCGGCTTTACATCGCGATGAATCAACTTCTGGTCATGGGCATATTGCAGCGCAGCAGCGACCTGATGCACATAGGAGACCACTGTTGCCAGAGGTACCTGAGACCCCCTTGGGTGGCGTTGGCGTAACGTTCCATGAGGAGCATGATCCATGACCAAAAAGGGGGTTGTGTTGTCCGCCACGTCAAAATCCAGGATGCGCACAATGGCAGGATGCTTCAGGTTGGCAATAGTCCTGGCCTCTCGTACAAAATTCTGCAACTCTGCCGACGAAAGATGCGCATTCATCACTTTGATAGCGGCGTAGGTCTGGAGAATCTTATGCTGCCCTAAATAAACATCCGCAAATCCCCCTTGTCCGAGCAAGCGAATGAGAAGATAATTGCCCAGCTGTCGTCCCACGTCCATATATGTGTTCCCTCTAGTATTGTTCTCAGCATAAGTGTAGCACAACAGCAAGAAGCTGTCGAGAAGCAATGTAACTTGGTCAGGGTCTGCAAATTATTGCCAGGTGGTATGCAAGAGGCCAGGGTACCCCGTACAGTTACACTTGCTTTTCCTATCTTCAGGGTGATAGATTACCTACATGAGACTTTCGCTCTTTCACGTTTAGCCGAAACCCGCAAGGAAGCACTCATACATCTACCAATTGTCATTGGTAGTAATGGACAATGGCAATTGATAGCGACAACCACATTGTAAACAGTTTCACCTGTTTTTGAGGAAGGAAAAGTATATGCCAAAAGCGGAACGTCGCTCCCAGGTCACCTGGGAAGGAAATCTTGTACAGGGACATGGCACTATTGTCAGTACGAGCAGCGGTGCGCTCAAAGATCTCCCGGTCACCTGGGCATCGCGAACGGAGCGACCCGATGGCAAAACCAGCCCGGAAGAGTTGATTGCCGCCGCGCATGCCGAGTGCTACGCAATGGGTCTCGCTCATGGTCTCGCGCAGAGCGGAACCCCTGTCAAGAATTTGACTGTAGACGCGGTATGTACCCTGGAGCTTAGCGCAAGTGGCCCCAAGATTCAGTCCATGGATCTCCTGGTGAGCGGCAATGTCCCTGGGATTGACCAGGCCGCGTTTGAGCAAGCCGCGCAGGTTGCCGAACAAAGCTGCCCGGTTTCTAATGCATTGCGCAACAATGTCACCATCACAGTTCATGCACAGTTAACATAACAGTAACACTTCCCACGGTAGGATGAGCTTCGATGCCTTTAGCGCCTTTGAAGCTCATCCGGTTTATTGTGGTAAAAAAGGGATTGTGCTATTATGATCGAGTTACCAGTTGAGATTACTCGCGGCTTCATCTCCTCCGGCATTGAACATATCTATTATGAGTCTGCCGGTCAGGGAGATGCAGTCATTTTCTGCCACGGGCTGGGGGGAAACCACGCCAATTGGTTTCAGCAAATTCCAGTGTTTGCCCGTTCCTTTCGCACCATTATCTGGGACCAGCGAGGATTTGGCTGTTCGACCAATCATGGTGAAGAGTGTAGTCCGGCTCTGGCCGTGACTGATCTGAAAGCACTGTTAGACACGCTTGAAATCAGCCGGGCGGTACTGATTGGTCAATCCATGGGAGGATGGGCCGCGATGGGTTTTGCCCTTGCACACCCTGACCGTGTGCAGTCGCTGGTACTCGCCGACTCCTTCGGCGGAATCTCCACAGCAGAGATTGAACAGGGTTTTACCCGAATGATACAACAGTCAGAAGGGACACCGCCGAAGCTCTTGCTTGGTCTGCATCCAGCAATCGGGGGAACGCTTGCGCAACGCAACATTTCGCTTGCATATTTCTATCAGCAGCTTGGGAGTTTCGGCGAGCCTACTTCCGCCCTGCAAATGTTCAAAATTCTTCAGAAAACGTCCTACCCACACGAGGCACTACAGAAACTCGCTCTCCCGATACTCTGTCTCGTGGGAAGCGAAGATCGCCTTATTCCGCCATTTATGGTGCGGCAAGCGGCAGCAATTCTGCCAGACGCGCAGGTTATTGAAATTCCAGGCACAGGTCACTCACCATATTTTGAAGAACCAGATACGTGGAATCAAATAGTACTGAATTTTCTTTCCAGCACCGGATCTTCTTTCCATTCCGTACAGTAAAAGGCCGGGTACCCCTCATGCCTTTCAACAGGAGGTTTTTTGCCACGCCCATCGCCGCCTGTCATTCTGAGTGCAGCGAAGAATCTCTTGTGGCACGCAGATTCTTCGTTGCACTCAGAATGACAGGGCGGGGAACCAGGCGTAGCAAAAAACCTCCTGTTGAAAGACCCCTCATGCGGGAACCAGGCCTCAAAGTAGTCTCGTAATGCTCCGTCTTCACAAATGACAGAGGTTCGTTTTCTTACGCCTTCGACAACAACGATGTACCAATACCCTCATCACGAGTGCGGTGGACACCTGCGGTATCCTGAATACCACCCTCTGGATAGATCATCTTCGCTTCGTGCGCAGGCAATAGCGCGGCAACTTCTTTCAGCACCGCATCCAGAAACTGATCTTCTGGAACCGTCTTGATAACTTCGCCCTTGCGGAAGATGACGCCACGGCCTTTGCCGCCAGCCAGACCAACATCCGCATCACGCGATTCGCCGGGGCCGTTCACGACGCAACCCATCACGGCTACATGGATGGGAGTCTGCACTTTCGCCAGACGCTTCTCCACCTCGTTGGCAACGCTGATGACATCAATCTCCACACGTCCGCAGGATGGGCAGGAGACGAAGGTTACACCGCGATTGCGCAATTCGAGTGAACGGAGTATCTCATACGCAACGGGAATCTCTTCCTCTGGCTCCGCGCTCAGGCTCACACGCATCGTATCGCCGATACCATCCGCCAGCAGCAAGCCCAGGCCGATAGAGGATTTGACTGACCCTGATACTAGTGTTCCTGCCTCAGTGATACCGAGATGCAAGGGATAATCCGAACGTTGCGCGAACTTACGATACGCCTCCACGGCGGTTAGCACCGTCGAGGACTTCAGAGAGACTTTGATTTCATGGAAATCCAGTTCTTCGCACCAGCTAATATATTCCAGCGCCTTCACAACCATGCGTTCCGACAGGCGTTCGCGCTCCTGACGCCGTGCTTCAGCAGGGTCAGTACGTTCCAATACTCCGTCGTCGCGCAAACGCACCTGAATACGCTGCATCTGCCCACGTTGGTCGAGCGCGTCAATGGAACCAGAATTGACGCCGATACGCATAGCGGTGCCATGCTCTTTACAGGCGGCAACAATCTGCTCCAACGATTTGCGTCCATTAATCAGGTTGCCGGGGTTGATACGCACACAATCCACACCCTGCCGGATGGCTTCCAGCGCCAGCGAGTGCTTATAGTGAATATCAGCCACCAGGGGAATATGAATGCGCTTCTTAATCTCGCCAATCGCGAGCGCGTCTTCCTCTTCGGGTACAGCGACACGCACGATCTCGCAACCAACATCTTCCAGACGATAAATTTGCGCTACTGTACTTTCAACATCACGTGTGTATGTCGTAGTCATAGATTGTACGGCAATGGGTGCATTGCCGCCTATGGCTACATCGCCGACATGTATCTGCCGGGTTTTCCGTCGCATAATAGAACCTACTTTGTTGCAAATGGGCAACCACAAAGGTTACTCTTAAACATCTAAATGAACCGTAGGGGCCGATTGATCGCGCCCACCGCCGATTGATCGCGCCCACTGCCGATTGATCGGCAATGGGAACAACAGCCGATCAATCGGCAATGGGCGCGATCAATCGGCCCCTACGGGTGTATTAACTGCCCCAGTGCAGCACATCGCTGACGGTGATGACGAGCATCAGAGTCAGCAGTAATGCCATACCGATGAAATTGATAATGCCTTCACGTTCAGGTTTCAAGCGTTTGCCGCCACGCACCACTTCTATCAATATCAGTAAGATGCGCCCGCCATCCAAAGCGGGGATAGGCAATATATTGACGATGGCAAGGTTCAAACTCAAGATTGCCGTCAGGCTCAGAATAGGCCACCAGCCGAGGTCGGGTACCGATTGCGCCACCTCGCCGGTAATCTTGACGATACCCACCGGCCCCGCTAACTGCGGCTTGACCTGACCAGTAATCATCTGTGTGATGCCTTGAATAAAGGCACCGGTTACATCAAATGTATGCTGTATGCCCTTAAATGGAGCCTGCCATACAGGAGAACTGACAAAGACGATTTTCTCTTCCACACCCATTGGCCCCTGCCCACTCGGTGGATGCAGGCGTACATTGACCGTCGTCTCTACTGGCGTGGAACTACCCGCGTGTCGTAGTACCAATTTTACCGGTAATGTCGCGCTAGGACTCGTATTCTTATCAGCCGCAATCGCGTTGCCAACCACTGTCTGCAAGTCCGAAAACAATTGTACTGGCTGATTATTTGCCGAAACAATCGTATCGCCGGGTCGCAATCCTGCTATTGCCGCCGGTGACCCAGCTACAACTTTCCCTATCACCGCCGGGTAGGTTGGCTCTCCCAGGCTATAAGCAATCGTGAACAGCACCATCGCCAGAATGAAGTTCATCGTTACGCCGGCAACCAGCACGATCAATCGCTTACCCGCTGTCTTGGCAGCGAAGCTCTGGGCGTCATAATGGCCGTTCTCATCGTGCATATCACCATTTTCGCCAGGCATACGCACGAAGCCACCAATCGGAATAAAATTTAGTGAATAGATGGTATGATTGGAAGCCGGTTTATCGCTAAATGAGCTTATTCCACCGCTCGTACCGCTAAAAGGCGTCTGCTTCTGGCCGATATAATCATCGGTTTCATCACGCCGCCCACCGAGCCAGATGACTTCCAGGCCACCTTGCTCTCGTTTGCGCACACCAACTATACGGGGGGGGAAGCCCAGACCGAATTCCTCAACCCGAATACCCGCCCATTTGGCTGTTATAAAGTGACCAAATTCATGCACTAGCACAAGAAGACCGAATACCGGAATAGCAGCTAACAGATACCAGTTATTCATCTATATTTACCTCATTGTTTATAACACATAACGGCGCAGATACATTTCCTTTGTCGCCCGCCGCGCCCAATCGCTCGTCTCAAGAATAGTGGTAACGTCCGGTTGCGCCACTACTGCATGTTGCTCCAGCACAGACTCAATCAATTCCGCGATATCCAACAGCCCGATTTTCCCGGCCAGGAACAATGCCACAGCCTCTTCATCGGCCCCTACCAGCACGCAAGGATAGGTACCACCACGCCGCGCCGCCTCTCGAGCCAATCTAAAGCAGGGGAAACGCGCTTCATCCAACTCTTCAAAATTTAGACGTGCCACGTCCGCCCAACGTAACGGGCGGATTAAACCCGTCTGCTCCGTATTCAACCGTTCAGGATAACTCAAGGCATTCAGAATGGGCAAATGCATACTCGGCAAACTCGCCTGCATCTTAATCGAGCCATCTATAAATTCGACCATCGAATGAATGATGCTTTCAGGCTGTACCACAACCTCGATACGTTCATAGGGAACGTCAAAAAGCCAGTGCGCCTCGATAACCTCCAACCCTTTATTCATCAGGGTGGACGAATCTATCGTGATCTTCGGCCCCATCTGCCATGTCGGATGCGCCAAGGCTTGCTCTACTGTTACGCCGCGCTGCTCTTCCAGTGGCATGTGCCGAAATGGCCCACCGGACGCTGTCAGCAACAAACGCTGAATATCTTGCGGGCGTTCGCCGCGCAGGCACTGCCAGAGGGCGCTATGCTCGCTATCCACTGGATATATTGGCACATCAGCCTTGCGTGCAGCCGCCATCACCAGGTGTCCCGCCATCACCAGCGTCTCTTTATTCGCCAGCGCAATACGCTTGCCCGCCGTAATCGCGGCTAGGGTCGGGCGCAATCCAACCAATCCAGACGTAGCGGCAACCACCACATCGGCATCAACATTGGTCGCGACCGCTAACAGTCCGTCTTCTCCCAACGTCACACGAGGCAATGCCGCTCGTGCCGCCTGCTCAACTTCCGGCGTATCAGCATAACACGCCACTACCTTTGGCTGAAATTCCTCTACCTGTTGCGCTAAACGCTCGACATTACTGCGTGCCGCTAAAGCGACTATCTCAAATTGCTCCGGGAAGCTCCGCACGACATCCAGCGTCTGCTGACCTATCGAACCGGTACTACCCAACAATGCTATGCGTATCGGATATGTGTTCATCATTATTTACCTGTAGGCAAACGGTTGTTTGCCATGAAAGACCTCTTATTAATTATAGCACGCTGATTGGAGATGCACCTAATCACTCTTTACAATAAAAACCGCTTTCGCACGTCCATGTTATTTTTACCCGTGATCGCGTGAAATACGGGCGGAATCTATTGAACTGGCACATTGCTCCGCTTGTGCCAGGTGGGGTGCGATAAATCGGACCCCTACAGTCCTACGCACAACGCAAAGAAATAGACTACTATTACAGCGAACAATAGACTATCTATGCGGTCAAGCAGGCCGCCATGCCCCGGCATGAATTGACCACTATCTTTGACATGCATCTGTCGCTTGATCAGCGACTCCGCAAGATCGCCCACGACGGCTGCGATGCCAAGCAGGATGCCCAACACAATTGCCAGATACCAGGGAACACCCAGTGGCTTGACGGTCAGAATAAGAGCAGCAGCGATTGAAAGGATAAATCCTCCTAGCACGCCCTCCCACGTTTTCCCAGGGCTGATTCTTGGAGCGAGCTTGTGACGCCCAAGTGAGCGTCCTGTAAAAAAAGCTGCCGCGTCAAAGCCCCAGACGCCCAGGAAAACCATCAATAGCCACCATACCCCTCGTGGCAGGTAGACCCACACGCCGCTAAAACCCTGCCACACACTCGCGTCATATCCGCGCAGCAGCAGAAAAAAGCTCATGGGGAAACCTACATATACCGCGATAACAAGAGTCAATGACCAATCTACTATGGCTCCATCGAGATTTTCACGGAAAAAGAGCAACGGAAAGGAGACCAGCAGCGATGCGCTGAAACCGATCTCCAGTAAGAGGAGTTGTTGTCGTGGAAACATCGCGGCTATAAGAATAAGGATGCTCAATCCCAGGCTCACCGGAGTCATGAAATGGTAGCCCGAATGATGCAACATATTGTGTAGCTCTAAGGTTGCTATTACGACAACTATTGCGGTACCGGCAAAAGACCACCATCCGCCAAACCAGACGAAGAGCAGCACAATCGGTATCGCAATCAGAGACGTAAGCCACCGTAGGCCAACAGACTGACCCCGTCCGTTGGCCTTTTTCGGCGTATCTGATTGCGGATTATCTTCAGTTGCGCGTTGCACGCGGCTATTCCCCCTGCGCGACAGCAGTGGAAGGAACAGAGAGGCGACCAAAACGCCGTTGCCGCTGATAATAGCTTTCTAATGCAGCCTGCAAGTCTTCTCGCCCAAAATCAGGCCATAACGTCGGCGTTGCATAATATTCGCTATACGCGGTCTGCCATAGCAGGAAGTTACTGACACGCATTTCCCCCGCCGTGCGGATTACCATATCCGGGTCGGGCAAATCGCGAGTATAGAGGTAGGTACTAATCAACTCTTCCGTAATGGTATCCGGGTTCCGGCCATCAGCGATAATTTGACGTATCGCGTCCACCAATTCGGCTCGCCCACCGTAATTAAAACAGACATTGAGGCCAATGCGGGTATTATTGCGCGTCAGTTCGACGGAATCCTGCACAGCCCGCTGGATATCAGGAGATAAATCCTGTAAACGACCAAGATGGCGCAGACGCACTCCATCACGATGTAACTTCTCCAGGTCCGAGCGGATCGTCTCCCAGAAGAGACGCATCAACCCATCCACTTCCGCACGAGGACGCCCCCAGTTCTCGGTTGAAAAAGCATACACACTGAGCATTTCAATATTCTCATCACTTGCCAATTCTACCACCCGACGCAACGCAGTCACGCCTGCTTTATGACCTGCCAGGCGTGGCAAATGGCGTTTCGTCGCCCAACGTCCATTGCCATCCATAATAATGGCGAGATGGCGCAATTGGTGGGTATGTGGCTCATGCTCAAGCGCAATAGATTGCGATTGCACGTTCTTTTTCCCCTGTGATGCAGGAAAAAGATGTTGTATCCTGGTCAACGTTAGACCTCCAGAATCTCCTGTTCCTTAGTTTTCCCGACCTTTTCCATCTCATCAATGAAGCGGTCGGTGAGCTTCTGTAGCCGCTCTGAGCTACGTTTCAGCTCGTCCTCGGAAATTTCCTTCTTTTTCTCACGGTCGCGAAGCTTATCATGGGCATCACGCCGAATGTTGCGAATGGCAACTTTATGTTCATCCATCTTCTTATGGAGTGTTTTCACCATGTCCCGCCGTCGCTCCTCGGTCAGCGGAGGGACATTCAGACGAATCACTTGCCCATCGTTATTTGGATTGATCCCCAGGTCAGATTTCTGAATCGCCTTCTCGATATCCGTGAGCAGTTTACGATCGTAAGGCTGAATCACGATGAGACGGGCTTCAGGAACACTAATCTGAGCAACCTGGTTTATGGGCGTGGGCGCTCCGTAATAGTCAATGTGTATACGTTCGACCAGTGAGGAACTCGCACGCCCGGTCCGAATCGCGGTCAGGTCTTGCCGTAAGGCTTCGACTGCCTTCTGCATACGCCGTTCCGCATCAGTGAAAATATCATCTGCCGCCATAACAATGCTCCCTCGTAGAGACACTCCTCACGGAGCGTCAGACTAGAAATCGTGGAAAACCAGGCGAGTATTGTCACTCACTGGCAAGCCAGTAAGTGATAATACTCATCCCTTATTTCACGTCCCACCGGGGCTCAACGATGTCATGCACCAGCGTCCCGCACTTTTTGCCCCGTATAATATCTTCCAATGCGCCTGTTTGATTGAGGTTGAAGACCACAATCGGCATATGGTTGTCCTTACACAGGGAAAGTGCGGTGCTGTCCATCACTCTCAGCCCCATATTTAACGCCCGCATATAGCTCAATTCCTCGAACTTCCGGGCGTTCGGGTTACGCATGGGATCATCATCATAGACGCCATCCACTTTGGTTGCTTTGAGCAAAATCTGGGCATTTAGTTCCACTGCACGCAAGGCGGCGGCGGTATCCGTCGTAAAGAACGGATTGCCACTACCGGCAGCGAGAATCACTACGCGCCCCAATTCCAGGTGATGCTCCGCTCGCCGGCGAATAAAAGGCTCCGCCACCGGCGGCATCTCTATCGCAGTCTGCACTCGCGTCACCATGCCCAGTTTCTCCATTGCATCTTGCATTACCAGCGAATTCATGACCGTTGCCAGCATGCCAACATAATCGGCAGTGGCGCGGTCAATACCTGTCGCGGCGGCATCGGCACCCCGCCACATATTGCCACCACCCACAACAACCGCTACCTCCACGCCCAAATCTTGCACGCGCTTGATTTCGCCAGCGATACGACGCACCGTGTTTGCATCAATGCCATAGCTTTGCGGCCCACTGAGCGCCTCGCCACTGAGCTTGAGCAGAATTCGCTGATATGTAAGGGATGAAGCCTTCTCAGACATGTCTATTCATTCTCCCATGCGATACGATGAGTCCCATTTGGACACAATCACTCTGTATCCTATTTTACTCACCCAGCGCAAAGCGGCTGAAGCGCCACAGGACAATGTTCTCGCCTGTTTCAGCAATCACCTTACGTACAAGCTCTTCAACTGTGACAGCCTCGTCCTTCACCCAGGGCTGAAGCATCAATACACGGTCGCCCAGAGCCTTCTTGAGTTTTCCGTTGATGAAATCATCACGTCTCGACTCTGGCACACGCTCAATCGCCGGGTCTTCCAGAATCGCCTTGCGCTCCGCCTCCAGCACATCCGCTGGAACTTCTTCCAACTTGATATACTTTGTGGTGGGCACACCAGCAATCTGGATTGCCAGTTCGCTTGCCAGCTTGCGGAACGTCTCACTGCGAGCCACAAAATCGGTGCTGCAATTGAGTTCAAGCAACACGCCAACACTGTGATTGTGGTGGACGTAGGAAAAAACGCCGCCCTGTTTGGTTTCGCGGTCTGCAGTAACCATCTTTTCGGCTTTTTTGTCCCGCTTCGCATCAACAATCTTAATGGCCTCACCCCAACTACCGGCCTCAGCAAGTGCATTCTTACAATCAGCAAAAGTCGCACCTGTTTCATCGCGCAACTTTTTGACATCTGCCGCAACGTAGTTCATCTGTTTGGTCTCCTCAACCTTCTTCTATTTTACTCAGAGTCACCCTGGAGTACAATTACCCCCGTCCATTTTTTTGGCCTCCGAGTGCTTGACAAATTTTCAATACTATGATGTATGTTCAAATGTATACTATTACACGTTTGCGTAATGACATTACAGGAAAAGCGGGAGAGAAGAAGATGGCGACCACAAGGGTGCGCCACTACTATGATCGTCCTGGCGCTTCGCGCCGCACCACCGTCATCATAGTAGTGGCGCACCCTTGTGGTCGCCAGGTAACTTTGCAACAGCCCTGTTCATACCTCCCGCCATCAGTCATGCTAACGCAACACCTGATGTGAATAAAAAGCACCATCCTCTCGGACGAGGAAGGGACCGCTTTAGCACGTCCGCGTCCCCTTCCTGATAACAAAGAATTCTGGCGGATGGTAAGGACGCGGACGTGCTAAAGCGGTCCCTTCCTCGTCATTACCGTCACCGAATCAGTTCTACCCGATTGACCTACAGTGCCTCTTTCGCGACAAGTTCCGGCTCAGCCTGTACCACAGGCTCAGATGCCTCGTGTGCCTCTGTAGTCTCCGGTGTGCTGGAGCGGTCAGCCTGCATCTCCTGCAATGATACTTCAGGAATCACGGCAGCTTCAGGGGCTTCAGCGGGCTGCGTCGTGATTACAACAGCAGGCTCATTTTCTTCCTTCGGCTCATTGTCTTTCTGCCGTGCCTCTAACTCCCGACGGCCTTCAACAGCGGCATCGGCAATCTTCGAGCAAAGCAGGCGAACGGCGCGAATGGCGTCATCATTGGCAGGAATGGGATAATCCATCTCATCGGGATCACAGTTGGTATCAGCAAGTGCGATAATGGGGATTTCCAGGCGGCGAGCCTCAAGGACTGCTGTGCGCTCTTTGCGCGTATCAACGATAAACAGGGCGCTCGGCAAGCGGCGCATGTCTTTGATACCACCGAGAATACGCTCCAGGCGCACCATATCGTCCGTTAAGTGTTGTACTTCTTTTTTGGGCAATCGCTCAAAATCACCACGGTCACGCCGCGCTTCCAGTTCGCGCAGATAGCGGATACGTAACTGAATTGTCTGGAAGTTGGTCAGCATACCACCGAGCCAGCGCTGATTCACATAATACATGCCAGCGCGTTTGGCTTCTTCTGCCACAGCTTCCTGTGCCTGTTTCTTGGTACCGACAAACAGGATGTTTTCGCCATTGGCGGCGAGCTGTTCCACAAACTTGTACGCTTCGTTCAGACGAGTCACGGTTTGCTGGAGATCAATGATATGAATACCATTGCGGTCCATAAAGATGAAGGGCTGCATTTTGGGGTTCCAGCGACGGGTCTGATGTCCGAAGTGTACGCCCGCTTCGAGAAGCTGCTTCATTGAGATAACATTTGCCAAAAACGGATCCTCCCTTTTCGATCCTCCGCTCTCCTCATATCAACGCAAAGGTCCCCCAGGGCATGACCCTACCACAATCATCGAAGGGACACCAGGGTTTTCCGCTGGTCAGAGAGCGTGTGTATTTCACGTGTCACGGTGAATTCCCTCACCGTTTCGTTGCGAGAGACCCCTCCCGCTAACTTGGAAGTATACCATATTAGGATGAAAGACGCAAGAAAAATTTTTGGTACACTGTCATCCTACTTGATACAGGAAAAGATGCTGGTTCTCATCTACCCCCGAAATCAACAACTTCCCTTGATAGACACAGGCATCAACCTCGGTCGGCCAATCCAACGGCCCCGCTCCCAATTGTGGCTCAACCAGATGGACATGCGTTAGAAGAGCAGAAGAGTCTACCTCTTGCAAGGTGAACACATCCCGCTTTGAGACCCTGATCATCTGCCCCAGTTCCTCAATCAACCAGAAAGTCCCCTGCAACCCGTCTTGTTCCTGCTCTCCTGCTGTTACCACATGCGCCCGTGTCACCAGAGGATCAAGCGAGAGGACAACACGCCAGGTCGTCTCCTGGATAGGAGCCCAATTCCAGAGACGCCAATGCCCGGAAGAGAGATCCACCCCGACAATCATCTCATTAGCACGAGCAAGTTGCACACGTAACCCCAGAGGGTTCAGGCACGTTTGCAAGATGTTCCCTTCTGCCTGGCTCAAATCTGCCCAGGTGAAGTCGGCTTCGGTGAAAAGCGCCCCTTTCGCATGGAAGCTGATAGGATGCACCAGAGACAGGCGGGCATTTCTGCAATTTGCCTTTTCCAACTGGACAAAAGAAAGGTTGGCTGCTGCATGTTGATAATCGAGATCTACACCAACCCATCCTAACTCTGCATCACACAAATCAGCCTCGCTCAAATTAGCTCCCGACAGATTGGTTCCACTGAAATAGCCGATGCGTAGATTCCAGCCCCGCAGGTCTGCATCACTTAAATCTGGTTCCACATTGACGTACTACTTGCGCCAGGCATTCCATGTCTCTATCCCTTGCTTGAGCATTGCAAGGTGTTCTTGATTTGCCATGTTCATACTGCCTTAAATTATAAGAGACTAAGAAGTCCTCCATGTCATAATTCTAATAAATTGGACAATCTATATGATAGCGTTCTATCTCAGTGGAGAAGCGCTCGCGGATCAGAACCAGTACATCGTCAACAGGGAGAGGAAGCCTGACGCCTGGAAGCCCAAGAGCTAATTGAGGTCCAGTCATGTCTTTGCTGCGAGGAAGAGACTTTCCTTGTCTGGCAAAGAAAGCTATCACTCCATTCGGCGAAATGTCCACGGCAAACACTCCCCCGTTTTTCGTGTTAATACGATAAATAGCGTCAATCTCTTCCCATCTAAGGAGTTGGGATTGGCTATAGATTCCTTCTGCATTGATTTGAAGGATAGGATAATGCATTCTCTGCCAAACCGTCACCGGGCCAAACCAGACTCCCGCAGCGATAAGAAAAAGGCTCACCCCAAGAGGAGAGAGTTGCCATTCAGCCAAAAAGGGCAGTCCTACACCCATAGACAGGCAAAGTACTGCAAACACCATCAGAAATGGAGTCAGTTTTGGTGTATAGAGAATAATATCTTGCCCTTCAGGCATTGCAACCGTCCCTTTTTCCACCCTTTTTACAGGATGCCATTTGAAAACTAATGTCGAAACTAAAGTATATTCCATGATAACACAGCAATTATCAGAGAATAACCTTACTGCTCTCTAAGGAGCATACCCCGGACGCTGAGTCCAATTATTCCCGTTACTAGCAGGCGCAGTTGACCGTACCAATTGGACAAAGCCTTGAGTGAAACCAGAAATACTATTTGCCCAGTTACTCACCATTCGCGTAAGGGGATAGGCAAAAGGGGAATTTTCTGGCATACTGAGAAGCATGAAAGAAGACATGCACATTCAAACAGAGCGCATCGATGATTTTGTGGTACTCTTGGCTCTGATGCAAC
>Ga0307373_10000329_pt1 | contig 90658 bp, 68 predicted proteins | sample OX2MG_FD_202534 | JGI IMG/M metagenome (GOLD analysis project Ga0307373, IMG submission 202534) | Soil microbial communities from Risofladan, Vaasa, Finland - OX-2 | ecosystem: Environmental > Terrestrial > Soil > Coastal area > Acid sulfate soil | place: Finland: Risofladan, Vaasa | collected...
TGGCAACAAGATCAGGTAGGGCACGACGAAGGCCCATTCTTCGTCGCTGACATCAGTTGGATAAGGTGTTCTAGTTTTCATCCTTCATTGTATCACATTTTGAAGTCGAGTCCCTAACAGGCTCTAACACCTCAGCGCAACGGATTTCTTGCGTCAGAGCCGTATCCATTTACACACGCGCTCTCGGCGTATGTGGGGTGTGGCTTTGGGCAGACTACCTGCGGCCTCTACTGCTATGCCCAATTTCTCCCCAACTGGCAATTTCGCGGGTTTCCCGCCACCTGGGGCCATGCTGTACAGGTGAAAACCAATGCCGCGCAACTGCTGGCAAAAGCGCTCGGTAGCATGAAGCCAGCAGCACGCCGCCGCTTGCGCATCTTCATGAGCAGCACCACCGATCCCTATCAGCCCATTGAGCGTCAATACGAGGCGACCCGGCACTGTCTGGAAGTTTTTACCCACTATGACGACCTTGATTTGCTTGTCGTCCAAACCCGCTCTCCGCTTGCTGCACGCGACTTCCCATTGCTGCAACGCATCCCCTATGCCTTGCTCTCAGTTTCGCTTGAAACCGATGATCAGGCATATCTCAAGCAACTTAAAGGCGGCCCATTGCTGGAGAAACGCTGGGAACTTGTCCGCACCGCCCGCGAGCAAGGCATACCTGTGCAAATCACCGCCAGTCCTTGCCTTCCCTATACCTCCGTCGAGGCATTTAGTCGGCGTCTACTGGAGAGCGGCGCACAACGTATCGTCGTTGATACCGTTGCCGATGGCGACGGTGCCAGTGGCAAACGTACCGCCCGCAGCCCATTCGCACAGGCAGAACCAGACTGGCGGCGTACTGACCACGCCCACCTGCTCTATGATTACCTGTGTGAAAAAGCCGCCGGAACCGGTGTTGCCATAGGCTGGAGCATTGCCGGCTTTTGTGGTATTCCCCCACGCTTTCAGGATACGGCTGAATCGGCCTGATATGCCCCTCGACAAGGTACTACCAGTATGGTACACTTCAGCTATTCCTATTACAGGTTTGGGGGGATTTTCCTGTGGCAAATGCATGGGACTATATTTCAAAGCGCCTGGTACGCGCTCATGCCAGGCACTTCACAAAGTGGCTGCTTAAAGAGGCAACCTTCATTCGTCAGCTTGATAACCAGCTACAAATACAATCACTGTATGCTGACGCATTGTTAGAGGTTGAATTGCATGGCAAAAGAGGCCTGTTGCACATTGAATTTCAATCGTACTATGATGCCACCATGGCGCTACGCACGCTAGAATACAATGTGATGGCATCCCGGCAATACGATCATATCCGAGTCTACTCGGTGGTGATTTATCTGCGCGATAAGGGAGGAGTTCCAACATCGCCCTATGTCCGGGACTTTATTGATGAACGGCCTGTTCATCTGTTTTTCTACAATGTGATAAAATTATGGGAGATACCAGCAGAGAGCATCTTTCAGCTGAATCTCACGGGACTGCTGCCGCTCATTCCCTTGACAGAGAACGGCAAACAACCGGAACATGTCCAGGCCATGATAGACCGGCTGGCTCAGCAAAAAGAAATGGACTTGCTATCAATCTCAAACATTATTGGTACGCTAGCATTCACGCAAGCCGATGAACGTGAATGGTTCAAAAGGAGGTTTTTCATGTTCCAGGATATTCTTGAAGACTCTTGGATGATTCAGGAAATTAGAGAAGAGTTCTTTAATAAGGGTATTGAAAAAGGGCTTGAGCAAGGGCTTGAACAAGGGCTTGCACAGGAACGGCAAAAAGAGCTACAGCGTTTCCGACAGATGGTCAGAGAGGTTGCTCAGATGCGTTTCTCCGAGCTTACCTCACTGGCAGAACAACAGGCGGAGAAACTGGATAATCCTGATGCGCTGCAACATCTAACCATGGAGCTTTTTGGCGCTCGTGATATGGATGAGGCGCGAGAACTGCTTTTGCGCATTGACAGAACTGGTGAGCACAACTAATTCGTAACGGAGACCACATTGTATGGAAGAAGACCGGCCCCTTTTATTCACGCCGCTGGTACGCAAGGCCGGCGAGGCACCACCTGACTGGCTCTTTGGTCCAAAGGGAGTGGCAGGTTTACCCGCACCGCTTCAATTACCACAGGGCGTCAATATTGCCGTGGGTATTGACATTATCGAGGTGGGACGTGTACGTAAGGTGTTCGAGCATCATGGGGAACGCTTCCTCCAGCGCGTTTTCACTCCCATTGAGGTAATGCAGTGTCGTGGCAAATTCGAGCGACTGGCTGGTCGTTTCGCGGCGAAAGAGGCTATCAGCAAAGCCCTGGGTACCGGTATCCACGGTGTCGCATGGCGCGAGATGGAAGTGGTGCAATTGCGCAGTGGACGCCCCTCCGTGCGCCTGCATGGCAATGCCAGACGCCGCGCCGAACAACTCGGCCTCACCGCCTTCGATGTCAGCATCGCCGACCTCGTGGAATTCTCTATCGCCATTGCCGTAGCCGCCCAATCATCCTTGCCTTCAACAGACCACCATCTCTCCGGGTAATGGTAGGGACGCGCTTCAGCCCGTCCGCGTCCGCCTATCCATCAACAAGATTGGAAGCATTACGTGTCCCCAAAAAACTATCGCACAACGAACTGGTATGACGCACGTGTGGAAATTCGTTCATCCCGAATTCAAGGCGGTGGCATGTTTGCACGAGAACCGATCCAGACAGGTGAAATCGTTGCCATTGTCGGTGGCACTGTGATGACTGGAGAGGAATTTCAGGCGTATATCTTGACCACCCCGCGCTATAATGCGACCCAGATAGGAGAACACCTTCACCTTGTTGACCTCATCCAGACCCCAGAGGCAGTAGCCGGTTCCATCAATCATTTTTGTGATTCCAATCTCTGGCTGCAAGACGAAGTGACGACTGTCGCACGCAGAGCAATTGCTCCAGGCGAAGAATTAACGTTGGACTATGCGCTGACCACTGTCGAACCTGATTGGCAGCTAGATCGGCCATGCCAGTGCGGAACAACTGCCTGCCGTCATACCATCACAGGTAATGACTGGCAATTGCCAGATGTCCAACAGCGCTATCAAGGGCATTTTGCTCCTTTCATCAACGAGCGCATCCGCAAAGGCAAACAGAAATAAATAATAAGTGGTAGTGTCCCAGGAGAGAATAGGCAAATATGAGAGCATTACTCCAGCGAGTGACCCGCGCCAGCGTTGTCGTGGATGGGCAAGTTGTCGGCGCGATAGGACATGGTTTCCTCATATTACTCGGCATAGGGCAAGGCGATAGCGAGGCACAGGTACAGACACTGGTAGAAAAAATCGTACATCTACGTGTCTTTGAGGACGACGCAGGCAAGATGAACCGTTCCTTACTTGATATCAATGGTGAGGCCCTCGTTGTCTCCCAATTTACCCTGTACGCGGATGTGCGCAAAGGGCGTCGTCCAAGCTTTACCAATGCCGCACCGCCATCCCTCGCGGAACCTCTGGTAGAGCGTTTCAAAGAGTCCCTTGCTGCCTACAATGTGAAAGTTGAGGGCGGCGTATTTGGTGCGCACATGGAGGTTGAACTGCTCAATTCGGGTCCTGTCACAATTTGGTTGGACAGCGAGGAGTTGCGATGAGAGGCATTTAAGCAGGGCGAGGGCAAATCTGCACCTTATAAACGGGCCTGACAGGCTGATCCGGGTATAGTAGGAGTGTAGCTTTACGGTCGCCCTGATAGAGTACTCAATCCTTATATTGGTGTACGTGGAACTTTACCTTTCTTGTGGGCAGTGTGCTGCCCCATCTCCCAACTCTTTTCAGTCCTGGACCCTTATCGAGCAGGAAGAGGAGCGCCACTCCGGCCAGCAGGCTCCATGTCGCGACATTTCCCAGCCACGGCCTTATTTCGTTAAACCAGTAATAGGCCATCAGGACGACAAAAGCTGCCGTGAAGACCAGCGAGAGCAGGCCGTAGATAGGATAAATCAACCGGCCTTGCCGCCCGTAGCCGGTGGTTCCAGCGCCTTTTTTGAATAGGAACTTCCAGAGGCTCGCCAGGCAGAAGCGCTGCGCTTCTTTGCGTAAATCGATGATGTTGATGGCATGGCTTAACATGAAATAGCCATCAAGTTCGATGAAAGGGATGAGGTTCATCAGACTCGCGACGTTGAAAAGGAGTAGCATCATGGCGCTCAGGTCGCGCAGCAAACTCTTTTCAGGGCTGACCCACCACAACACTGCGAAAGGCAGGAGCGCGAGCAGGCTCAAGAATGTTCCGGCGCATGCCGCGTAGACACGGTGCCAGCGATTATGAAAGAGAACGATGTCGTCCAGTGTACAGTAGGGGAAGAACGAGAGATAGCGCCACACGATCCCCATCTCGCGTACCGAGCCGCCAAAGCGTTTGCACGCCAACCCATGCGCGGTCTCATGCAGGACAGCGATGAGCCAGAATAGCGCGAAGGATAAAGCGAATAGCAGCACGGCTATTTGACCGTGAATGCTTGCCTGCACATCTGCGCCGATGGTCTGTTTATGCAGCAGCACGAAGACTTCAAGGGCCAGGATAGCCGCCAGAGCAGGCGCGACGAAAGCTGGAGCAAAGGCGAAGCGGAACCAGGGCAACAACCTATCCAGCAAAGCGTCGGGATTCACCAGCTTGAGGCGCCAGTGGAACAGCCCGTTGCTATCCGTCTTCCGGTGCCGCTCCGCATCCTGCTTCAACTTTTCCAGATCAGCTGTGCGGACGCCATCGGAGAGCAACTGGCGCGTTCCCAGCAGCTTGAAGAGACCCGTCCACGCACGTTGATCGAGCCGCCGCCCGAACTTTGCCTCATATTCCGCGCTAATCTCTTCGAGCGTTCGGCTGCCATCCATTCTGCTCAGCACGAAGTATTCTCTTGCTCCGATCCGATAAAACCACTGCGTATAGCTATCCTTCATGTAATACATGGTCGTGCCGTAGCTTAGTTCTGGCGGCCCGAATAGAATATCGGCTCGCAGCCGCGGCTTGAAGCTGGCAGGAGAGAGAACAGTACTCATCATGCCACCTCCCGCAGGTGGTTCAGGCGATCCTCCAGCGCACGTTTCAAGAGGTATGAAAGGTAGATCTCGTCGTAGATCGCCGCTCCTAGCCGGTTGTTGGTCATGTGAATATAACTGCTCAACAGACGATTGTAGACCGTGGCGCGGTCGCTAACGAGATATGTCTGACCATCCTCTTTCCTGCCGACGAGCGTGAGCTGTTGCTGGCTGTCCAGCGCGTCAATGCGCTGGCGCAGATCGCGGCTATGCGCGATCCAGTCACGCTCTATCGTTGTCAGATTACCCGCTGTCCCTCCGGTCGCGTAGTCCTTGATCTCGTCGATGCGTCGCTGCAAGTCTGGAGCAATTTTCAGGTATTGCCGGTCGAAGTCCGAGAGGTCACGATTCTCCCAATAGCGTTTTTGCCAGAAATTGATGTAACGTTCCAGGAAGACGATCATAGCGGCATCGTTCTCAAGGAAAGCGTAACACAGCGGCAGCCACAATTGTACCGACATGCCAAGTAGAATCGTGCGCACGCGCAGGTTGACCTCGCCAAGCAGGCGTATAACGACTGCGCTTGATTGCTCAAAATGCCACTCGGCTACCTCGACGCCTGCTGCGCCACCATAGCGCTCATATTCCGGCTCGTACTCGATGTAATGGAACGAGTTGTTCGCGCGCACCGGCATCTCCCCATCTATACCGTAAGTTGCGATCCATTTATCTTCGCCGTATTCCGCGACGAACTGTGCCTTGTGGTACGCAGTAAAGTGCCTTAAATCAGGCTCGTAGAGCGATGGATTGCGTTGTAGATAGGCCGCCAGCGCAGGTTCGACTATACGCTTGATCGCCTCATGCTCCACACCCTCTGCTGGCAGCAGGCGCAGCCGGATATGGTGCCCTTCTTGCCAGTACCGGATAAAGAAGTAGCGCCGGATCAACCCCTGCGAGCGCAGCTTCTCTACCAGCGGCGCTATGCAATCGAGCAGCATGGGATTGACGTTACTGTAATAAAAAATGTGGATACTGAGCCAGTTCTCTTCCATTGTTTACTGCCTTTCCTGCTGAGCCTGATTGACTTCCAGTACAAACTCGCTCACATACGAGCGTCCATCCTTTTCAAACCACAGGTCTTCCCGACCTGGCAGCATCTCGGTCAGCGCTACCTGCTGCTCCGGTGCCATCTTGCGTGCCGTCGCTTCCAGCAGCGCGAGCGAGAAGTAGTTCTCAAAATCGACATACAGCGGCTTGCGCGACTTCACCATCTTATCCTGGGCGTCGCTTGCGGCGGAGGACGCGTCCTTTGCTGCATGCGTGCTGAAAAAGACTCTGGTCGGCAGCCCGTGTGCTTTACGCCAGCGCGAAACAGCCAGGTAGTAGTCCGCATCGGATTGACCGCTCTCACGCTGCGGCAGCAGGCTGACGGGCATCTGCCACATTGCGCGTTGCAGCACAACATGTTTGTAACGCAGCCTGGGATAAAACGTTATACCATCTTCCCGGCTTGCCACTGTCACGCCATCCCACAGATTGAGCGTGCAAATGCTCAAGCGAGAGAAGTTCAGCAGGATTTGCTGGATTTCCGGCAGCAGCATGGGGATTAAAAATCCCAGGTACACAGGGATCACTTCTTTGCCCAGCCGTCTGGAGTACAGCCGCAGCGAGTTCTGCTGTACGTCATCCTGGATGTAGAGGTCCGCCAGCGGAATTTGCTCTTCCTGCGGGCGCGTACTCAGTTCTCCGGGACAGACCAGCTCATATGGCGTGACGACCGGGTGCAGGTTGAGATTCGTTGCCTCATAGCCGCCTTTCAACTCCGCGAAGACTGTCTCTGACGGCTGTAGCGTCTCCAACAGCGCACGCAGGGTCTCTACCACCTGCACATCTTCCCCGGCAAAGCAGTGCGCGAAGCGCGAGAACATCAGCGTCAGCCCAGCGTAAACCTGGTTAATCACCAGCGATGGTTCTCCACCAATCCGCACGAACTGCGAAAAGAATGTGTTCGATTGCAGCGTTTCGCCATTTTCAGGCAGGTGGGTCGCGACCTGCACGCGGAAATCATCGCTTAGAATCAGTTCTTCACTGCCGGGCGCGTCTTGCATGCGTGTATATGCCTCACGCACATACACCGATACCGTTTGTCGTGCCTCGTCCAACCTGCTGATCTCTGGCTGCCGGAAAGGATTGTCACGCTGATTAGAAACGCCAGCGCCGCCCGGCAGCTTTCTGGTCGCCATATCGCGACGGTACTGTTCAAAGTAATCCGCGTTGATGGTATCCGCGAAGAGCAGAAAGTCATCGCAGCGCTGCCCCGCGCCATATTTGGCCCGGAAATAGCCCCTGGTGATCAACTTCTGCGCCAGGCTCGCGTCGAATACGGGCAGCAGGCGCTCCAATTCACCGAGGTTGGCAAGGACAGTGTCCCATTGCGCGACGGGCAGCGCCAGTTTCTGTGATTTGAGCGTCGTATCTTCATAGATCAATGTGCGCGGCAGCTGCATATCGGCCTGCCCCAACAGCGCGTAACACTGTTTGATCTGCCGTTTGACCGCTGCCAGCAATTCACGGCGCGTCTCCAGTGGCGCTGTGCCGTAAGCTGCTACCAGCCGCTCAACTACTCCAAGTTCATCGGCCAGCCTGTCCGTCAGCGGCGTCTGCATGTCCACCAGTCCACAGCTGTAGCGTGTCAGCGGATTCTCGTGGTGGATATCCAGTTGCAGGTTGGGAACGAGCAAAAACCCCAGCCGCAGCAGCCGGAACAGATACGCCTCGACCTCCCGCTCAGACCTTCTGCCTGCGCCGCGTGCGCAGAGTTCGACGACGAGATCGCCCACTTTCGCCGTGCGACCTTCGCTCAGAATTTCCAGAATTTCCTCTTGTATCCGACCGGCGGGCAGATAAAAAATGTTCTCGTGGATGATGTCCAGGATGGTTGGCGCGTTCTCGTCAATTTCCTCGACGTCCTTCCGCCTGCGCAAGTATTTTATGCGGTTTCCCTGCCTCCACCACCCGGAGGTGAGGCACACAGGCAGTTCTTTCCTGACTTCATCGGGTGCGTCTGACAGGATCAGGTAGGAGAGCCGTGAGAGCAGCGCCACGTTTAGTTTGGGAAAGCTCCTCTTCTCCATGCTCTCTATCTGATAGATCACGTCGCTTTCTGCCTCGACTGGCTCATACTCGAACGTGCCGGGGCAGACGGATGTCAGCGTGCTGAATGGGCTGGTTTTGCAGGCCGTTCGCAGCAAGTACTCGACCAGCGAACGCTCGACGGTGCGTGCCTCACGATTGAGTTGCAGGTTATCACTGCCGATATAGGCTGATATCGCTTCATCGAGTAGAGGACTTGAGAGCAAGATGCCCTTACGAAAATCCTCCCCACTGATTGCCTCCTTCAACAGCGCACGTTTACGCCGCAGTTCCCGTGCCAGGATGTCCGTGCCTGCCGACGCTAGCTGCTGGTAGCGATCCCACCAATCCAGCCACTCGCTGAGCAGATCCTGTTGCTGTGCGGGCAGCGCCGCAACGAGGAGCCGCGCTTGTGTACTATTGGCCGGCGCACGCATGTTGAAAACGGTGCGTTTCAGTTCAATCAGCTGACGCCTGAGCTTTTGATTCTCTTTGTGCGTATTCACCGCCTCATGTAACACGTCAACCAGCCTGTCTTTGCTCCTGAACAGCGTTGTCTCAATGGCGAGGATGGCGTCGCGCCACCGCGCTACTTCCTCGAATCGCAAGGCATCCACCACGTCGATAGGCTGACCACCTATGCGCAAGAGGAACAACGGTGAGCAAGCGTTTTGTGGGCTGTCTGTTAGCTCTCGTATCACCGGTTTCTGCATATCAACCCCCTTGACTGCCGCTTATACATAACGGCAGTCGAAGTGTGCGCTGCCCTCACGTTCATGGCCCGTGAGCAAAAAGAGCAGCGATCGCCGCTCTGTGCCTTCGAGTCTAAGTATCTTGTTCACTCCCACGTTGCTGAATCCAAGCGTGGCCCCGCAGCCGAACGACATCGCCGTTGCTGCCATGTATATGCTCTGGGCGACCATGCCCACTTCGGCGTTCAAAAGCCGGTAGCCGCGATTGCCATATACTGCCAGCATTTTATCAACGTTTCCCACAACGGCGATCATCACTCCAATTTCCGCCATATTGTAGTTTTTCAAGAAGTAGTGCTGCTGTAGGGAGTGGCTGAAATCGCCTTCCTGCACGCAGCGTAGTCCATGCTGGCGTTCGTCGTAGGCATAGACGCCACGCTCGATCCCTGCAACGTTGATGACAACGGCCATCAGTGACGTAAAGTGCGGCAGGCCATCGGTGCGTTTGACATCGCTCACGTAGTTGCGTGCCGTGGCTGCGCTGTGCAACAGCGTCGCCAGTTCCTGTTGCGTAAGCGGCGTATGGCTGGAAAACGCGCCAAAACTCGATCTGCGCTGTTGAAAAATTTGGAGGACGTCGCTACGCAGCTGATCGAGCGCCGGCGGCGGCAGGGCGATCAACTTGCCACTGTTTTCAAATGTGTCGTCGGTTGCTTTGAACGCCTCACTTGCCTCCGGACGCTGCTCTGTATCGATCAGCGTCGCCAGGTGCGTGTCCTCAATGAGCGGGAAGCTGAGTAGTTTTTGCGAACGCTGGTAGCTGGCCTGTGCGAACAATGGAGTTGTTAAAGGGAACGGATTCGTGCCTGATACGCCCGGCGGCTTGCGACGCTGAGCCGCTGGTACCGGTAAGACAGCGAAGACGCTGTCGACCAGCGTATCGAAGCCGAGGAGCCGGTTCAGCTCTTCGTCCTGAAACCAGGAGAGGAATTGAAAATCTGAATTGAAGCTCGCCGCTGCCATGCGCAGTGAGTAGAGCAGGACGCCCAGGTCCTGGGTGACGACGTGGTAGCAGAAGGTGTTGTACTTAAACGAATTCTTCCAGAAATTCGGCGCGAGTAGCAAGAACTGATCGGTTTCGGCGGCGGCAGGATGGTTGAAGACCGCCGCCCGGATGCGTGCCGTGACGTCGCCCTCGAATAAGCGCTCCAGAGCGTGGTGAGCGCTGTCGTAGTGATAGATGCCGGGCAATAACGAGCCGCCAGCGCCGCAGACCCAGTATATTTCTGTGGGATATAGACCGCCGCCGGACGCTGCTCCTCTGCCATACACTGCCTGAGGGTAGATGGACAGCACCCGGTCGTCCCGGTTCCAGCTCACCGCGATGCGCCTGTTGAGCAGGCCATGCGTAAAGAGCAGCATGGTGGCTACGTCATCAAAGGTCAGCTCCCGCAAGTTCGCACGCGGTGTCGCCATGCGTGCCACTACGTCTCCGAACGAGGCGAAATGGGACGGCGGATCGATCGGTAAAGGAAAGCGTTCTACCGAGCGGTAAGTCTTGAAACGGGAGGGCTGGTCCTTCCAGTTCGTAGCAAAACCGGCTGGCTCAAAAGGCCTGATGGCTCTTGCAAAGACTGCCTCCGCGTAGTTTCGACCGATTTGAATCTCAGTGTTTGACATTGATCATTCCTTTCTTGAGGTTTTTGAGGTTTTTAAGGAAAAGGATGAGGCGCCGGATTGCTCAGCGTGGGATCAAAATCCTTTTCCAGATAGCCCGCCGTCCGCGGTACGGTACGCAGGCGCGGCAGATCAAATACGCGGTCACGCCCCCAGCCGAAATCAATAGGCAGCAGACCTGGCACAATCACGCTCGCGGCCTTGATGCCTGTTTGCTCTTGCTCGGGGCAGGTTTGTTCAACAACGATGACATCCATCCCTAACTGCAGTATCTCGTCAATGCAATAGCGCAGGTCATCCAGCAAGTCGTGGCTGCGCGGCCTCTTTTCTTCCCATTCGTGGTAAAGCTCCGCTACCGTATTGATGCTGGCGTTCTGGAAGAGAAAATCCGCCCTGGATGCCATTTCTGGCAGACCGTACAGCAGCGAGTGATGCTCCAGCTTCGTGATCTTGCGATAATCGTGTGCCATAGCCTGCATAGCTTCCATGTTGTTCGCCAGCCGCACTGAAAAAGTGGGGATATAGGCCGCCACTTCGCAGAGTGCCGCTCTGATGGCATCGTCGGGATCAAGGCTCGATCCTGCTGCCAGCACCAGCTTTCCGAGATCATCCGCACGCAGCAAGGCAACTGCCACGACCGAAGGTGGCGTGACATCGAGGCGCGTATCGAACAGATAGACATCATAGTTCAACCTGTCGATGCGGTCGAGGATGTCAAGGGTTGAGCGGCTGCGACAACTCCAGGGATCGATTTTGCGCGGAGCCAGCCGTGCGTACCAGGTAATCAGAAAGGCATCTCTTTCCATCAACTCCAGCAGCCCGAACAAGATCGCCTCTTCTAGAGAACTTCCCGTTGCGCACCCATTGGAACAATCTTGCACGAATGCCGGGTATTCATTCCGGTAATCCATGTAGTAGGCGAGTTGCTCTGGTACCAGCATGGGACGGCACTGGCGGAACGAATAGCCCCACACCCAGGGGATTTCGCGCTCTGGCGTGAAGGGGATATAGATGGAGTTCGGCTTGCGATAGAACTCTGGTTGATAGAGGCCGCAGTCGAGCGGATTCAGCGCGTGCGGCTGCAAGTTTTTGTAGCTGTCGAAAACGACTGTTCTTTTCCCGCGCGGTTTGTGTCCGGCGTAGCGTTCAAGTCCTTCCAGCAACCCCAGGCGGCGGCTGGCCGCGAAGCTGTTGCTATGGCCGCCCCACCACGCATCATTCAGCGCGTGCCTGCTCTTCATCAGCATTTTCCCGGAGACGGGCGCGGTGACAGGGTGAGCGTAGTCGGCGAAGGACGAATCTCCCAGCATGCCGCAGATCGGATTGATATAGCCATCTTCGTGAAGGTTATATTCTGTGGCCTTGACCAGCCGGTAATCCGTCATCGCATGCTTGATGCGCGGCGACAACTGGATTGTTGCTCCCTCCGGCGTATCAATCGCCTGGCCCGCGCATAGCGGGCAGGAAGAATCGGAGATCAGTCGATGACGTGACAGGCGGAGGGTTTCAAGGTGCAACTCGTACAATTGCCCATCACCGTTGTCACTTTGAGCCAGCGCTCTCTCAACCACTGTCCAGATCGCTTCCAGAGTGGGTGGTATCAGGCGGGGATTACCCCCGTACAGGTAAGCCTGTTGTAGAGCGTCCAGCGTCTCCCGCTCTTCGCGAGGACGAATAGCCAGCCAGCGTCGTTCCAGACACAGCGGACACGGGCCGCCCGCGTGCGCCGGGTTATAGAGCGGGCCAAGTATCACCGTGGCATGATAGAGCCTGATCGGGTAAACACGCCGATTTACCCAGTTTGCATGCGCGTTGCCATCTGCCTGCACGCCCAACACTCCCAGGTCGATGAGGACCCCGCTCGCGTCGCTGCTCAACTCCTGGCGATTGCTCTCATTGAGGCGTTCGGTGAGAAATGCTTTGATGCGCGACAGGCTCTCATCCAATGGCGAAGAAGTGGCAGCGCATGCTATAGTCACCAGATTTTCGTTGGTCAATGCTAACACTGTCTGTTCCATATTCGTGTCCGCTCCGTAGTTCTGCTCTTCAGACGACTAATCTTCTCTCCGCGCCAGCAGTACTTTGCCGCTGATGATCGCCCGCGTCTCCCAGATGTCGCTCGGCGTGATATTGACGAAGAGTGCGTCGTATCCATGTGCCCCGAGGTAATCCTCGACATCTTGCGGCGTCGCCTCCGGTACCCAGAAGCGGCTGGCCTGGGGATTGGCTCTTGGAAAGTCCGCACGCGGCGAGAAACCAGGGAACAGGTCTCCACCCGGCGTCGGCGTTCTTCCCTCGTTTTGCAGCAGCTGTAGTCCTCCCACGAAGTCAAGCAGTGCCTTTTTAGCGGCTGCCGGACCGGAAAGGCCGACGCCCACCGTGACAATCTGTGCAGCTGCGCTATCGGATGTGTGCGCAATTACCAGGTGCAGCGGCGATTCAGATACTACCTCCAGCAACGTAAAGGGATGCTCAAAGCGCGTCGCGCTCTTCAATAGATAAGCCAGGTCGACATCGCTGTCCGACGACTCCATCACCCGCGGGTCCAGGACAACCACAGCGCCATGTCCGCACATCAACTTGCGCAGGTGTTGATGGCCGAGCGCCGTGAACATACCGCTGTTGAATGCATCTCGGAACGTCAGCCCTGCCGTCACTCCGGCCCCATTTCTTTCGAAGACGCCTGATTGGTTGAGCGCCGAGCAAGGGTAAACTGCTGCTGCCGGGACAGAGCGGTAGCTGCGCTCAACCGGTGAGTATGCCGGTAACCACTCCATGGGCGTCTCTGGTGATAGCGATGTAATACCAGATGCGCCACATAGCTCCTGAGCCGCTACTATTTCCTTGCCACGCTCTAGCATATCGTTGGCGCTGGCAAAGAGCATCTGGCGCGCATCCGGTAGCGCCAGCGCGTACTGCTTGATCCCTTCGAACATCACTGCGCTACGGGCATCGAGCGTACTTTCAACATCGAACACTCTGACATCGATATCGCCACGCAGCGGCGTTGCCGGCGAACCGCCGACAAGCCTGCTTGATTTGAGAGGGAGTTGCAACAAGTCATCGTCGGCAAAGCGCTTGAACACCCCCGTCGCTGCATCTACCAGCTCGTTGAATTTCGACGCGCACTCTGTTCGCGCCAGATCGCAGTCATGTTTACCCGTGATCGCCTCCTCCAGGCGTTGCCGGGCCAGTGTGCTATCGGCGTGCGAACAGACGGGACAGAGTGGATGCTGTGCCAGCCTGCCGCGAACAGATTCCAACGTTTCGAGGTTCTGGATGATGACGCTGTTCTCGGTTTCAGAGGGCAGCGCGCCCGTGAGTATCTTGAAAAGCTCGAAGCCCAGTCCGTGTCCTATTCTCTGCGCATTGGTGACGAAAAAGGTCGTTTCCTGGCTGCTTGCATCGTTGCCGAGAGTCAGCGCTTGCCACAAGGCGGCGCGGCAGTCTTCACTTGCATTAGCCGACAGGCGCATCTGTGCGCACAGCCAGCATGGACCCTGTGGCGCTTTGAACAGGGGACCGAGAATAGCCTGTCCGGCAAAAACTATCGCGGGCAGAAAAGGGCGGCCAGCATCAGCACACTGTTGATTGAGCGCCAAAACATCTTTGAGCGATCCGTTATCAGCGCAATACACGATCACATCGTAACGTGCCAGATCAACTACGGCAGGAGAGCTGTTTGCAATGAGCGCAAGCTGTGCCTCGCATCCGCAGCGGCGCAGCACAGTCAGCTCTGGTTCTAATCTTGCCAGGTGTAGCGCCGGGTCGTCCATGGGGGCCAGTAATAGTTGCTGCATGCCATTACGTGCCAGGCAGAGCGCCAACGAAGTCAGAGATTCGCCTGCGCCTATCAATAACACGCGGCTCTCACGAAAATCTTTGAAGCGTTCCAGAGGGCGATCAACATAGTGATCAAGAAACTCAATCTGTGTGCGAAAGCGTTGGCGAACCGCCTGCTCCAGTAGTTCTGGCGTCTCCAGTACGGCATTCTTGAGTACCCCGCGCTCCAGCAAAACATCTACCAGCCGCACAACGGCATCACGATACGCCGGTTCGAGCCGATCACACAACTCGTCGAGGGTATACTGACCCGTCATGTAGGGGCTTAAGGCGGAAATCCAGCGTGCAATTGACTTTCCTCTGAGGCGGAATGCCGTATCGCTGCTCTGAAAGAAGACGCCATCATCGGTCTGTAAGAATACCGAACTCTGTTTGAGCTTCGGTCGAATTTCGGCTATATCAATCATCGTATACCTCAATCAGTCTGAAAGTCGGGTGCATGTCCCGTGTTTGGTGTCCCCCTTTTGCAAAAGAGAGACACCAAACACAGGACATGCGGTGCTAATTAGCAGGAAGTACTGCCGGTACTTGTGCAGGTGCTGCTGCAACTGGAATAAATGGTCGCCGGGTTCTGGCCCAGGTCGGAGAGGTCTTCGATCTCAAAGGTTTCTACCTCGAGCAGATGCAGCTCGTCGTTCAACTCGGTCAGATCCTTTTCCTGTGCGATGTTGGTGTTTTGTGTCTCGTAAGTCATGAGTAACCTCCTAATAGTTTGTATGTACTGCTTCCCCTACTTCCAACAGGAGGAAGCTAACGTTGAGATAACAAAAGGTACTTGTGTGAGCCAGTATGATATCCAGCCCGCTGAAACTTGCACTCTGTTCACCTGTTCTTGCTCATTTGCGCCCGGTGATGGCTGCTATAGTTTTGTGCCCGTTTTCCCTCCTTATCCAGCCCTATGGCGAAGGCTTTCCAGCCTCGTCAAGGCCTACTATCATGTAACTCTTGTAGCAGATATTGGCTGAGTTCGCGCAGGTTGCTGGCAGAGACTGTTCTCAGGGCGTTCTGTTCTTCGGGCGTGAGTTGAAACCCATGCGTCCGAACTGCAGCTAATGGATCTTGTAGCAACTTTTGAGCAAACTCTTTATCGATAGTAGCCAAGCCCAATATCTGGTTGATAACTCTTCACGACATACTTCCCACCCTTCTAGCATCATCAGCGTGATGCATTCATTTACGGCCAGGGAAAAGGCCCTCGCATATGCAAGCTCACGATGACCAGCATGACCAGCATGGCCGGTATGATGGCTCTCAGCACACTCTGCTGGGAGAAGAGTCTGGCGTAGCAGCGCTGCCAGAGAATAGAAGCCAGGAATACCAGTGAATGCAGTTGGGACCGTGCTTGTTGCATCGTTTGACCTCCTTGTGTATGTCCCTGTTCAATCATCTGTGGGTAGTGTACCTGGGGGTGCTTTACAGGGCCTTCGCAGACGCTTCGCACGTTCTTTGCACCGCAGAGAGGGTTCAGGAGGCCAAAAAAAGCGGTTGGGAAATGAAGCAATTGCTGTAGTAAGAGCAGAAAGGTAGAACTACGTGCTGCTGGAAGGTTTCATTAGCTGTCGCGCCAGATTTTGCATATTCGCACCGGGTTCGGCACCCAATTCAGCCCGCAGCGTCTCTACATAGCGCTGGTACTGGCGCAGTGCCAATCCTCTTTTCCCCTGACGAATGTAGCAGCGCATTAATCCATAGTGAGCGTTCTCCCAGCAATTATCCACGGCCAGGATATATTGCCACTGCGTGGCGCTCTCCTCGTACTGCTCACCGCGCCAGGCGATCAGCGCCAGTTGCGTGCGAGCATCCATATACGCGAGTCGCAGTTTGTCGCGTTGAAAGCTGCACCAATCGCTGTAGAATGGCTGCAGGTAGTCGCCGTGGTAGAGGCTGACCATGGCGTCAAGTTCAGCCTTCGCGGCCACATCGTCTTTGTTTTCTAACGCTTGCTTGACTCTCGCGTGATGTTCTTGAAATACCGCGACATCATACCATATCTCATTGCCGTAGAGCGCCGCCAGATTAAGGCGGTAGCTGCCGGCCTGTGAAGCAATGCAGAGTTCGCCCAAAGATTTGCGCAGATAGTGAATAGTTGAGTGAAGGGTTTGAGAGATGTGTTCATCCTCTTCCGGCCAGAGCGCGGTGATGATCTGTTCTTTTCGCAGAGGACGCCCGCTATCAAGCAAGAGAAAAAAGAGTTCCAGCGAGCGAGCCATGCGCCAACGGGTAACAGGTTGCTCATCGATGAGTATGGCCGGTTCACCGAGAGCGAGTATTCTAAGTCGCGTTTTGCTGATAACTGTTAGCTCAGCAGCAGGAGCTATTGGCGCTGCTTGTGGCTTCTCCTCCGCGGTTATCTCGATATGGAGCGCCGTGCGCAAAGCTGCAAGTTCAGGCATGGTTCTGAGGGCGTGTTCCAATGTTGGTAGGAAAGGGAGTTCTTTGTGTACCAGTGGTTTGTAGTCGTTGAGAGGGAGCAGCGTGACCACTTCATGGACGAGGCCTGCTGCCTCAGCCGCCTGTCCTTGTGCGAGCTGGCATTCAATAATGCGCAGGAGTGTGCGTAGCAGTTCTCCCTGGAGACGAGTTGAGCGGAGATAGCTCTCAAGCTTGCTCATGCAGGCGTATGCTTCATCATAGCGGCGCTGATATAAAAGAATCGTGCCGCGCGTGATTTCACAGGCGACTCTTTCGTAGCCACCGCTTTCTCCGTCGGACGTTTCTAGTTTCGCTTCAGAAACGAGGAACATCGCCGTTTCCGCGTCACCCATGAGCAGGTAAGTCATCGCCAGAATGCACAACCCGCTGTTGGTCAGATATCTGTCTTTCAGTTGACGGGCCAGCACCAACCCATCTTCGAGCGCAGTGAGAGATTGGCTGTATAGCTCCTGATCCTGGTAGATATCTCCAAGATTGACCAGAGCATATGCTTCGCCGCGGCGAAAATGAATGCTGCCGCGAGCAAGCAAAAGGGCTTCTTGAAAGACGGTTTCTGCCGCGGCAAGCTCTCCCTGGCGGTGTTTGATCAGGCCCACACAAATCAAATTATTCACTTTTCCCCATTCATCTTGCAGGTGGTCCCAACAGTGGGTAGCACGCGACAGGTGATGTTCGGCCAGGGCGAAGTTTCCCAGCAAACTGTACGTATTTGCTAATGTGGTGTGCAGTTCCGCCGTCTGGCGGCGCTCGTTATTTCTTCCCCAGAGTTGGAGCGCTTTCTGCAAGTGTGCGATGCCTGTAGCAAAATCTCCCAGGAGATTAGCGCATACGCCGAGGCGAGTATGAGCCTCCGCGTGCAGCACGACCTCGTCAACAGAAACCTGCTCAATAACCTGTTGACATAACTGCTGGGCCTGTCCATACTCTCCAATCTGGAACAGAGCCTTGCTGCGTGCAATTGAGATAGTGGCCTGTAATAAAGGTATCTCGTCCACGGCGATAGGTGATGTTGGGGACATGATAGCAGCGGAGGCCGTCGCCAGCAGGGGAAGCGCGAGTGTATATTCACCCAGCAGCAAATAGATTTTCGCGCGGATCAAAAGGATTTTAGGATGCTGCTCAGTCATTTCGGATGGCAGGGCATCTATCCAGCGCGAGAGCATTTCTACACGTCCCTGTGCCAGCGCCTGCTCGTGAGCTTCAAGAATGAGGTGGACTGCTTTATCGTTCAGCCCGGCTTCAAGCGCGTGGTAGATAGCCTGCTCATACATATGCTCGGCCTGCCAGATGTCCAGGGCATGCAGGTGAAGTGCAGCAAAGCGTTCTGGCGATTGGTGACGTAACTCATCGCGCAGCAACTCGCGTAAAATGGGATGGCAAGTATAGGTGATCTGTGACCCGTCGCCGCTGCGCGTGACGAACAATCCTTGTTCTTCCAGGTATTGCAAACAATCTCCGGCATCAGTGCGTTCAAGCAAAGCGTTGCAAAGTTCTGGTGTCATTTGCTGAAGCACAGCGGCTTCTTTGAGAAATGTGTAGATCTCCAGGTCGCGGCTGAACACTTCATTGACCATGTATGCAAAGAGATTCTGCCGATCAATCTGCATATCCGGTATGCTCGCAGGTCTATAGACTTTGCGGCGGGAACTCAGAATGCGCACGTCGCCCAGGCGTGTTCCCAGGAGAATTCCCGCAATCCAGCCACCAAATAACGAGCCTAACTGTTCTACTTCTCGCTCCTTGAGCGGCGCTACTCCCTGGAGGTGTGCCAGGTCGCGAATCTCTGTCGAGGTGAAGCGCAAAAGCGTGTGATCGAACCCTACGACCTGATCCCGTGCGAGTAGATAGGAAAAATCAATGGCGGGGATAGCGCGACTCTCGATTACGAGGATGCAATGAGATGGAAGCTTTTGCAGAAGCTGGTTGACGATATCATTCACACCCTGACTGGCATTGACCTCGTGATAATTACACAGAAAGATCGCAAACCGTTCTGGTATCTCCTCGGCAATAGCCGTGATCAAGGCGTCAATCACCGTCTCCAGGCGGTGAGCCTGGGATGGATGGTTGATATCCACGTCTATCGCATTGGCAAGTATTGGATCAAGCCTCTTGCCAAAGTGGGGAAAACGGTGTTGTATGCTCAGGATGAGGAAGGTGAGAAAAGCCGTTTTGTCGGCATCTGTACCGTCCAGAAAATACCAGCAACAGGGAAGTTCCATGTGGAGAGCGAAATCTGCGAGGAGCGTTGTTTTTCCGTAGCCGGCAGGAGTACAAAGAACTACCAGTTTGTAGTGTGGCGCTCTTTTTGTTGCTGTGAGGTCTGGCGCTACAAGAACTTCGTTCAGTTTCATGACGGGCGCTTCACGATGAAGAATGGTTGGAGAGAGTACCGGGCGACTGATTTTTTTTAAAATGTCCGCGTGTTGCATCATCGTTTTCTCTTCTAGCGATTGGGGTGGGATGGATGCCCTATATTTGGACATGGCATATGACGACAATGCCAGATAGATGTTCTCACAAGATAAAAGTGGCCTGTTCAAAATGCCGTGACATCTTGCGAGTAGAGACATCTGTCAACTTGCATCGGTCACTACCCCTTTTTGCTGACCAGCGCAATGGCTGTATAATCCCCTCTGCCAGATTGACTGCGTAATAGACGCCGTTCGCTTATAATAATGTAACTTTTAACCACGCTCTGTCAAGCACAAGCATTTTCACGACATATGCACTCCTATGAGAGCGTGCAAGCAGTAAAACACTCTTTTAGGTCTCGAACGGAAGCTCCAACGAGATCAGGTTGTGAACCATGGTCCGGTCACCATTTGGCTTGACAGCGAGGAGTGGCAAAGTCCCAATGGCGAACCCTTGTGGTCGCCATCTTCCCCAACCTTGCAACAGCCCTGTTGGCTCGACAGCGAGGAGTGGCAACGATAGAAAGACCTTTACCGCGTCCGCCCGGGTTCACATACATCGTTTGCGCAAGGAGGCAGACGCGATAAATCGGTCCCTACACTAAAGTCTACAGAATAGTAGAGGCTTTCGTCAAGGTTTGACAACGTGTTCCAGCATTGGCTATACTTAATGAAGTGATAGAAGGAAAGGCAATCATTGCCTTTTCCCCTTTTTGGCCTGTCTTGAAAGGACACGTTGTTTGCTTGTTGATAGTCATACGCATGTAGATATGGCGCGTTTCTCCACCGACCGCGAGGCCGTGATTCAGGCCGCGATCAATGGCGGCGTAACACGCATGATTGATCCTGGCATTGATTTGCCTTCCAGTCAAGCGGCACTCGCGCTGGCGAAAGCCCATCCTGGCGTGATATATGCCGGTGTCGGTACACATCCCCACGACTCAACCACGTACAGCGACGAGGTGGGGGAGCGATATCGCGAGATGGCTCGCGAACCGGAGGTTGTCGCCATTGGCGAGTTTGGCTTGGACTATTTTCGCATGCTCTCACCACGCGATGTGCAGCGTGCCGTCTTTTGCTCCCATCTCCAACTTGCCCGTGACTGTGATTTGCCCTGCATCATCCATGTTCGCGACTCGCACGATGATGTGATGGAACTGTTGCGAGCGCACGGGCAGGGGTTGCGCGGCGTCTTTCACTGCTTTTCTGGTAATGTTGCGCAGGCTGAAGAATGTCTTTCCTTTGAGGGATTTGTCCTCTCGTTTGCCGGACCGCTCACACGACAGGGGAACGCACTGCCGGAGGTCGCCCGTATGGCACCGCTTGACCGTATCCTGGTCGAGACCGATAGCCCCTATCTGGTGCCGCAACCACTCAAAGCGAAGCGCAACGAGCCGTTGTTTGTCAAACGTGTCGCGGAAAAGCTGGCGGAGATTCGCGGTATGTCCCTTGAAGAAATCGCTGCCATTACCACGGCGAATGCCGTTCGTCTCTTTATTCCAGGAGTAGTTCATGAAGCTCTTTAATACCCTCACGCAATCGCTTGAAGATTTCGTTCCTCTTAATGATAAAAAAGTTACCATGTATGTTTGTGGTGTAACGCCCTACGATACCACGCACCTGGGCCACGCCTTCACCTACGTCACCTTTGATACTCTGCGCCGTTACCTGGATTTCCGTGGCTATGCGGTGAATTATGTGCAGAACGTTACCAACATTGACGACGACATCCTGCGCAAGGCGCGTGAAGTCGGCATGGCATGGGACGAACTGGGAGATCGCGAAACGGAGCAGTATCTGCGCGACATGGACATCCTGAATGTCCAGCGTCCCACCGTCTATGCCCGTGCCACCGACGAGATACCTGGCATGATTGAAATGATCCAGTCGCTGATTGCTAAAGGCTATGCCTATGAAAGCGGCGGCAACGTCTATTTCAGTGTCCGCAAAGACCCTGACTTTGGCATCATGGCTCGCGCTATCGGCCTGAACGACTATGCGGCTATGCTCACCATTGCCAACGAGCGCGGCAATTATCCCGACGATACGCGCAAAAAAGACCCACTGGACTTCGTTCTCTGGCAAGCGCAGGCACCCGGCGAACCAGCATGGCCCAGTCCCTGGGGTCCTGGTCGCCCGGGCTGGCATATCGAGTGCAGCGCCATGTCTATGCGCTACCTCGGCCCGCAAATTGATATTCACGGCGGCGGTGCTGACCTCACTTTCCCACATCACACCTGCGAAATTGCCCAGTCCGAGCATTTCACCGGCAAATCGCCCTTCGTTCGCTACTGGATGCACACCGGCATGGTCTACCAGGAAGGCGAGAAAATGAGCAAATCGCTTGGCAACCTGACGTTGGTACGCAATCTGATCAAAGATTACAGCGCCGACGCTATCCGCACAGTCTTGCTCAATCACCACTATCGCTATCCCTGGGAGTGCTTCTCGCAGGACTTGCAGGGCGCGGACGAAACGGTGGAATTCTTCCAGCAAGTGCGTACTATTGTTGGCAGGCAACCGCAAGGCCACGACGAACTTTTGCTTGACCAATTCATAGCCGCAATGGATAACGACCTGAACACACCGCAAGCGCTGCTTCTGCTCCGCCAGGCGTCAGAAGCAGTCATTGCCAATCATGATGTAAACACCGGCGCAGAAGTACTGAAGCTCACAGCCGTGTTAGGGTTGTGTGTGTGAGCAGTAGGGACAGCTTGAGCCCGTCCGCGTCTTGATCTTCTAATACACACGTACATTGTGCAGATCGGAGACGCGGACGGGCTCAAGCAGATGAACAAATTACTCAACGGCATTTTTGCACTGTCTACGGGTGTACCTGGACAGGGTATCTTTGGTGTAGTTATTGCCCTGATCATCCTGATTTACTTGTTCGCCGACCGGAACGTGCGTGCCGCATTCCGCACGGGAATTTAACCAGTTCTGTCGTAAAAAGCACAATACGGCGAGCATATCAGGAGATATGCTCGCTGTATTGTGCTTTTTACGACAGGATGCCTATAAATGTCCACCGGTCATCAAGATACCAAGTTGTTCTTCGGTCGCATCTTCTCCGACGATATCCACGATTTTCCCTTCGTACATGACCGCGATACGGTCGGAGAGTGAGCGAATCTCATCCAGTTCGGCGGATACCAGCAACACAGCTTTTCCGGCATCGCGTTGCTCGATCAGACGACGGTGAATAAACTCGATAGCGCCGATATCCACGCCGCGAGTCGGTTGCGCCGCGATAAGTGCCATTGGATTACTGGAAAACTCACGGGCAATGATAATCTTTTGCTGATTCCCGCCCGATAGCGAACGCACTGGTGCCTCCGCGGACGTCGTGCGCACATCGAACTCTTGAATAAGCTTTTTCGCCCAGGCTGCTATGTTACGCAGGAGCAACACGAAGCCACCACGTGAGAATTGAGGCCAGCGTTGCCGTCCCAGGATGAGATTGTCCTCGATCGAGTCGGTTAGCACAAGGCCACTGCCGCGCCGATCCTCTGGAATATGCGCGAGGCCAATACGTCGTTCCTCACGTGCATTCATCAAGGTGATATCGCTTGTTTTGCCCTGGTTCCCGTCTGCGATCTGCGTCAGCGTCATTTTGCCGCTGGTCGCGTGACGCATACCTGTCAGTACCTCGACCAGTTCGGTTTGCCCGTTGCCCTCGACACCGGCAATACCGAGAATTTCGCCCGCGTGGACATCGAAACTGACGCCGTTCAGTATCTGCAAGCCGCGGTCAGATTGCGCATGCAGGTCCTCGACATGTAGCACGACCGGGCCAGGATGTGCCGGTGTCTTGTTAACGCGCAACAGCACCTCGCGCCCGACCATCATACGTGCAATCTCAGCCTGATTCGTCTCTTTCGTGACCAGCGATCCAGCATTTTTCCCCCGCCGCAGCACTGTAATAGTGTCGGATAGTTCCAGCACCTCGCGCAATTTGTGCGTAATAAAAATGATTGTTTTGCCATTTGCTACCAGTCCACGCAGCACACCGAAGAGTTCAAACGTCTCCTGCGGCGTTAGCACGCCCGTCGGCTCATCCATAATCAGGATATCGGCGGCACGGTAGAGAACTTTGAGAATCTCGACGCGCTGCTGCAAGCCGACCGAGAGCTTGTCGACACGCATATCCGGGTCTATCGGCAAGCCGTATTGACGGCTCAATTCGAGAATGAGCTGCCGCGCCTTTTTACCCTCGTAGACGGAGGCTACATTACCTGGCTCGTGGCCCAGCACGATATTTTCCGCTACCGTTAATGGTGGTATCAGCATAAAATGTTGATGCACCATGCCAATGCCCAGGCGAATGGCGTCCCGCGGCCCTCCAATATGGGTGCGTTGTCCGTTGATCAGAATCTCTCCGCTATCGGGCCGAATCAACCCGTAGAGGATATTCATCAGCGTAGTCTTGCCCGCCCCGTTTTCGCCCACCAGCGCGTGAATCTCACCTTTGCGCACGGCCAAATTAACATGATCGTTCGCAACAACACCGGGCCACCCCTTGCTGATGTCACGCATCTCCACAGCATACGGCGATTCTCGTTCTGCGGTTTTTGCTACGGCTGTACGTTCTTGCATATCTCAACTCTCCAAACATACATAGAATATATCCCCCGCGGATTACTCTGTTCCCGGTTCATACGGAACGCCATCGGCGGCGGGCGGCGTGGTGCGTCCTACCAGACCCACAAGGGCGATTAGCGTCAGCAGGTAGGGTAGTGTTGCCAGCAAATTCGGCGAGAAGCCCGAGTCCTGCAAGCGCGTACTGAGCGCCTCGCCTAACCCAAAGACCAGACAGGCACCGGCGGTTCCCCACGGCGACCATTTGCCGAAAATCATGGCTGCCAGCGCGATAAAGCCAATACCGGCAGTCATATTCGAGTTGAAGATTCCGGCAATACCCATCGAAAGGTACGCACCTGCCAGACCAGAGAGCAGGCCGCTACTGACAACACACGAGTAGCGCACGAGATGTACATTAACGCCAGCAGTATCGGCGGCATGCGGATGCTCACCTACGGCACGTATACGCAAGCCAATATTGGTGCGGAACAGCAGAAAATGGATACCAAGCAATATCAATATGGCAAGATAGAACACAACATTCTGGTGAAACAGTACTGCCCCCAGAAACGGAATGTTGGTGAGCGGCCCGAAAGAGAGAATTGGCAAGCGTAAGGCATCCGACAGGGACGGTATACCCTGTCCTCCCGTCTGCACAAATAGCAGAAAATTTGTCAGGCCGAGTGCAGCAATATTGATAGCGATGCCGCTCACAATCTGGTCGGCATGAAAATTGATGGAGATAATGGCATGGACGAGTGCCATCAATCCACCGCAAATCATTGCGCCCAACACACCAATGAGCAGGCTATGCGTGAAAAGTGCGATAATGACGCCCGCGTAAGCACCCGTTAGCATCATGCCTTCCATCGCAATATTGACGACGCCACTCCGCTCCGAGATAACGCCGCCGAGGGCGGGTAGCAGCAGCAGTGCCGCGAACTGGAGCGATGCCTGCCAAAGGTCACTGGATGGCAGTACCCGGAAAAGAACCTGTAAAAACATAGACATTACTCCATTCAATCAGAACTGGCCGCGTCTGGCTCACTATCTACAGTATTCGCCGTATTCAACGGTTCCGCGCCGTTATGGGCTGCGCCACTGTCCTCATCAGTATTTGCATAGGTTGGCAGGTTGGTGACTTCCATCGTCCCACCAATGGTTGCCGGTATCAGCATAGGTTTGCGGCTCCTGCTTGAGAATCGCGTAATTGTTCGTTGGAGTACAGGCAAAAACTCCGCCGCGATACTAAATAGCACTAATGCCTGGATAATATAGACGAGGTCGCCCGGTATATTGGCGTTCAATTGCATGATGGTGCCACCTTCGCGCAAACCACCAAAAAGCAGGGCACCGAGCAGTACTCCCACCGCCGTCATTCTTCCCAGCAACGCGACGCCAATCGCATCAAAGCCGGTGGTTTGTATCGAAAAAGCGGTGGCGATTAACTGGTATGGTGCCTGCCCCATCAACTGTAAAGCGCCGGCGAGACCGGAGAAGCCACCCGCAATCGCCATCACCAGAAACATGTTGCGTTTGATGGGAATTCCGGCATATTTAGCCGCCTTGAGGTTCTGTCCAATTACGCGAATTTCGTAGCCAAAGGTGGTGCGTGAGACGATAAACCAGTAGACAATAAGGGCTGCCAGTGCGAAAAAGAAGCCCACGTCAACCAGGTATTGCGTGGCATTCACTATTTTGGGCAAGAACGTGCCTAACGTCGAATTATAGAAGCTGGCGATATGCGGCAATGTGGCCTGTGCCGGTAATGCATCGGTCTGGTCGGCACCATGTTTTGTCTGATACGGGCCATCAATCAGATAATCGGTGACATAGAAGGCTATCCAGTTAAGCATGATCGTCGTTACCACCTCGTGCGCCCCTCGCCACGCCTTGAGAATACCGACGATGCCGCCCCAGATGGCTCCGGCTAGAATGCTGCCAATTAACATGCTTGGGATGAGCAGCCAGCCAGGCCAACTCGTGAATGTGAAACCGATGATACCCGCCGTCATTCCACCCACCGCGAGTTGCCCCGCCGCACCAATGTTAAAGAGACCCGCACGGAACGCAATTGCTACTGACAGCCCGGTAAGAATGAGCGGCGTGACATTCACCAGCGTAAATGAAAGATTTTGCCCGTTGCCGAACGCCCCGGTAAAGAGTGTCGAATAGGCAAAGAGAGCATTGTTGAAGCGATCGAAGATGGACCCTGGCGAAGTCATCATAATCACAATCATACCCAAAACCATAGCCAGGATTACCGCGAAAAGGGGACGACCAGCCGCCTGCAAAAATTTGCGCACCCACGTTATCAGCGGCGATGGTGGTTTACGCTCGTCAGACGATGCTGTTGGCAAGGCCATAGACATTTTCCTCCTTATTATCAAGTGAAGTACCCCTGGCTAAAGCCGAGGGGCTTCTACAGCCATTGCTAGCTGTTGGCTGCTTCCCAGCCTGAGGATGTTGATTGCAGCATTGTGGTCCCTATCCAGTTCAGTGCCACACTCGCAACTATGCCACCGCTCGGAGAGTTCTTTCTTGCGGATCGTGCCACAACCGCTACACACTTGACTGGTATATCTGGGGTTGACTTGTACGACTGTCCTACCAGCATCTTCCGCTTTGTAGGTACAGTACCCGACAAATTGACCCCAACCAGCATCCTGAATTGACTTGTTTAAGCCGCTTTTCGCGCTTGCCCCATTGGGAAGATAGTTCCCATTTTCATCCTGTTTGGGCTTTGCGCGTTTGCTCATGTTGGCGGGTTGCAATTCCTCAAACACCATCACGCCGTAGTGATTGACCAACATCCTTGATTCTTTGTGCAAGAAGTCGGCGCGTTGGTTGCGTACTTTGCGGTGTGCCTTTGCTACACGTTGTACAGCTTTCTTGCGCCGGTGGGAACCGCGCTTCTTTCTGGCAAGCGATTGTTGTAAGGCTTGCAGCTTCTTTTCTCCCTTGCGAAAGTAGCGCGGGTTCTCTATCGTCTCCCCTGTAGACAGGGTAGCAAAGTGCAGCAGTCCCAGGTCAATACCCACTGCCTCATCAGAGACTGCCAACGGGGCGGCTTCTCCCTCACAGGCAAAGACCACATACCAGCATGTCCCTTCGCGTTTGATGGTACAGGTTTTGATGGTTCCCTGTAGCTCTCTGTGCAGCTTCACTTTGATGCTCCCAAGCTTAGAGAGGCATACCCGGTTATCGTGGGTGAGCGCGTACCCGCCCTGCGGATAGGTGAAGCTGTCATAGCGGTCACGCGACTTCCAGCGCGGATAGCCGGGGGTGACACCACAGGCACACCGGCGAAAAAAAGCCTTGAATGCCTTGTCCACACGGCGCAGCACATCTTGCAAGACCTGGGAATGAATATCCTGGTAGTCTTCCCTGCTTTCCTTTATCGAAGGTAATTGGTTGGCTTGACTGTAGTAGTTGATGTTTTGCGCCTGTAGCGCGTGTTTTCGTGCCTGTGCATCATAGAAGTCAGGACGCTGTTTGATGACTTCGTAGGCGTCCCGGCGTTCCTGTAAGGCAGCATTGTACCGTTCTCTTGTGCGGTCAAGTGCCCATTGCAGTTTTTCAGCTTGCTTGCGGGTTGGACACAAGCGGTACTTAAAACTTTTCACGTTGCTCCTTTTGTAAGCGTTCAAGCTCCTGTTTTGCCAACCGATCGAGAATGGCAACACTGCTTCCACCTGTCATGGCATGGATGAAACGCAGCGTTTGTCGTGTCCGTTCCCATATGCGGGTTGTTCCGTAAGTGTTTGTATCCATGTATACATGTTACTACAACTTGCGTCTACTCTTACAACTTGCGTCTACTCTCAAGAGGTATCCCAACCCATCACGCCCCACAAGGTAGGCCCTTCTATCCCCCGCTTGAAAGACGGGGTTTTTACGGGCCGACGATATAAAGCGGTTTTCGTCGCGTATATTCTTATTAATAGGAATGTGTTTTAACTATCATAACACTGGCGCTTATCAGAAACAAGCATTATGTTGACAATAGGAAGGCGTTACTTTTTTCCCATTACGCGAAGGGCCAGGGCACCCGCAAAACTGACTTTTACCCACAACTTTAGTGATACATTGGTGAGAGATTGAAAAGAGAAAAACTTCAGAAAAGAACGATTTTTGGCCTCTTGTCAAGCCACAGATCGTTGACCCAGCGTTTCTGTCGCTGAGCCACATCCAAGTCGGGCAGAAAGCGAGCTGTGGAAATACACGTCAAGCATGTTCTGCATGGCATCGAGCTTCCAAGCTCTTGCCACTATGGACAGCACTTTCTCTAGCAATCGACTTTTCTTCTATGTATTCACAATCAACGTTGTGGGTAAAAGTCAGCCCGCAAAAGGGATGCCCCTACTATATACGGGTACTCCTGTCGAGCGAGTTCGTGTATAGTAGGGGCATCCCTTTTGCGGGTGCCCTGGATGTGCTTTCCCACATATGCCTGGATGTACCTTCCCACATATGCCTGGAAGTGCTTTCCCTTGGTATCAGTTATCAGCTTACGGAATATTCTCAGGGGGCACGAGCGTTCCAGCTATAATCTGTTGGGCATAAGAATCCGCCATGGCTTTCGCATCCGCCGGTACGTCGCTGCTCACAGGAGCGTAGCCAACGCCATTGTGGGCGAGGTCAAATTTGGGTGGATTATTCGTGTAGCTGCCAGTCTCATCATCATTGATGATATCGTATACGGCAGTGTCTACACGCTTGAGTGCGCTGGTGATCACATCCGGGTGAATATAACCCTGATCCGCGTCCACACCGATACCATAGACGTGGTTCTGATAGGCCGCGTCAAGAGCGCCGACGCCGCAACCCCCTGCCACCTGGAAGATGATGTCCGCCTGATGCTGGCTAATCTGGCTCTGCGCTACGTCCTTACACTTTGCGGTTGCGGCAAAGTCGTTCGAATAGTTGACGAGGACTGTCACTTTCGGATCAACTTTCGTCGCGCAATATTTATAGCCCGCGATATAACGAGTGACAGGCGGAATGGGCAAACCGCCCACTGCGGCAATCGTATTTTTGCCGAGCAGATTCGGCACCTTTGATTTGCCGTCCATTTCCATCTGTCCCGCGATAGCACCGACTAGACAGCCCGCCTCTTGCTCTTTGAAGAAAAGCGGTGCGACATTGGGCAGGGTTTCGCAGTTGCCGTTGTTCGGGTTGGGAACCGCGCAGCCATCAACAATCGCGAAATTTTTGCTGGGGAATTGTTTGGCAACCTGGTCGAGCGGCGTCTGCATCAGGAAGCCCACTGCGATCACCAGGTCCGCGCTTTGCGCCGCAGATGTCAGATTCTTGACATAATCATTCTGTGACACGGTCTGAATGATCTTTGTTTTGAAACAATACTGCTTTTGCGCTTTCGAGTAACCAAGATAGGCGAGATGGTTGAAGCCGTTGTCATTCAATCCACCAATGTCGGTCACCAGGGCCACCGTCGCTTTGGCTGTACACGAGGTGGTCGCGGTACCTGTGCCTGAGCTTGACCCGGTGGTGGTGCTACTGCCACAGGCGGCAAGCAACATCGCAAATATGAGGAGGATTGGAGCGAAACGGGAATAAACACCGATTCTGCGCATGAAAGCTTCCTTTCTTCTCTGTAAAAAAACACTGCGGGTTGGTAGGCAGATCATGCCATACTACAAAAAGCCTGGGTGCAAGCCCAATGTTTGCTCCCATAAAAAATAACGGTGAGGAAGAGTAGATTGACTCCACTGTTGTCAGTATAGCATGAAAAACCTTGCCTGTGGGACTATTTCAAGCAATGGAACAAAGCCAGAGCTTATAACAATCCCATTATGTTACATACGTAACGAAGAGGTAATAATCTCACAAGACGCAAACAAGCATCCGCGCCGGCAGTGCCGGGCGCGGATGCTTGTTTGCGTCTTGTGAGATTATTATGTCAGGCGCGAATCTCTTCGAGCATGCTAAGGTTGATGAACAGGTCACAACTCTGACGCAGTGTCCCTGACATCGCCTCGTCGAAAGCCGCTACCTCAACGCGCACACCGTGATCGGAGCAGTAGTCGAGCATCGGCATAAAGTCGCTATCGCCGCTAACCAGCACGATACAGTCCACAGCGTTGCCGTCTACGAGACGCACGACATCCATACAGAGGTCGAGGTCCAGGTCGGCCTTTTTCGCGCCACTGGCGAACGTTTTGTAGTTCTTCGTCGTGATGCGATAACCCAGACCTTTGACAGCCTGTAAGAACATCTGCTCGTCGCCGGGTTGCGGGCTGGTAGGACAATAAGCGTGCGCCCGGATCAGGTGGCGATTGCCACGCAAGAAGTCGAGCAGTTTCCCAAAGTCTACCGCCATACGCAAAGTACGCGCCGAATAGAGCAGGTTAGCAACATCAACGAAGACGCCCACGCGCTCGTTCGATGGGAACGGCGGCATTGTGACCGAGATGTTGGTGGGAACCTGATTTGCCCGCCGCAGTTCCGCCACCATGCGGTCTGTCTGCGTCTGAATCGCCTGCGCGACAATATTGGCAAGCTGGTTGACCGAGGCGGATGTCGCCTCAGTTGGGCGCACCGGGTAAGCAGGCGTGCGCTGTGCATCTGTGCGGATTGAGCGGACATTCTGTGCTGCCATAGTGCCGCGTGCCGGTGAAGGTTCAGGCCCCATAAACGGCCCAACAGCATCACTGCCTTGATTCATCTGGTTCACAGTATAGCCGGAAGTGATGGTATACGGTGCTTGATTTGTTGTTACGGCTGCCGACGGCGTCGCGGTCGGGCGCTGCGGTGTCGTTGCGATCGGGCGTTGTGGCATCACCGACGGCAGCGCTGCGATTGAGCGTGGCTGAGCGACTGGTGTAGCCGGTGCAATTGGTGTGACCGGTGCAATTGGTGTGACCGGTGTTGCTGCCGGTATTTCGGGCGCTGCTGCGGGGGCATTGCCAGTCAATGTCGCTACGCTTGCGCCATTTGTATGGCGGCGGCGGCGGCGGCGCGTGTTTGCCTTTTGTAGTTCAGCGTACTCCAACGGGGGCAAGTCTTCCGGTTCGACATCACCTGGCTCTGCAACCGGCTCAACTACGGCTGGTATAACCTGTTGTGCGTTCAATGTAGCCGCAATATCCGTCACTGTTGCCGGAGGCTGTTGCGGTGTTGCTTGCTCTTTACCATGTTGACGCTCCTGTCCATGCTTGCGACGCCGCTCCGGTTCCGTAGTCGGTTGTGGCTGTGTCGCCGTAATTTCAGCAACGATAGGTTCAGTTGTTTGTTTCGCTAAACTCTGTTCCTGCTGTGTTTCCCGTTCCGTTGGCTGTACCGTTTGAGTGTATCCATTCGTCGGGCTGGTGTCGGTGGAAACCGGGGCCGATGTCAGCATTGTGGGCGTTGTTGATGCCGCAGACTTTGCCTTATTGTCGAAACGGTAACGGCGAGCTGGGCGCGGCTGCTCTTCAGCAGGTGTTTCCGCGGGCTGTGTTGCCTGTTCGTTTGTTGGCGCTGCTTGTGGCTCAGGCCGCACGGTGCTATCAGGAGCAGGTGCCGGTGTACGTGCCTCATCGCGGTGCCGTGTATTGTGTCGCGGCAAGCGCAAGCGGCTGGCGGGACGTAACAGCGGAGAGACCGGGCGTGCTACGGGTGCCGCTTCATCTGTTGTCCCGCCAGTCTGTGTAGTCTCTGCTGTTTCCGCACTTTCAGGTGCTTCCACGGGAGCGGTTGGTTCAATTATCAAGCTTTCCTCCACGGAAGCAGTAGGTTCAGTCGTCAAAGTTGTCTCCTCATTTGTCTCTGTCGTCTCATTTGTTGGAGTCGCGGCAATGTGGGGAGTTTCCCATGGCATGGTAAACTCTGGTACAAACATCTCTTCTACAGAAGAGATGGGAGTGGATGGAGTAGGCGAGGTAGATGAAGCATCTGTTTCTAATGTAGCTGTATCTGCCTGTGCTTCCCTCGCTTCCTGCAGTGCCCTCTCAAAGCGTGCCTCTGCCTGGCGAAATTCCTCAATGAATGCTGTGAAGGTTTTTGCTTCCCCCTCATTCGTAGCCTCTACGCTGCTGGTTGCATTGTCTTGCTCGCCAGATTCGGCTGTAGGGGTGGAACTTTCCTGGGCCTCTGTAATCGTAAGTGCCTGGGGCGTTTGCCCTTCAGTAGAGTGAACTTCCTGTGTTGCTGGTTGTTCAGGCGTCTCTTCCCCGGTAGAGGCAAAATCGGTTAGAGAAGGTGAAGGGGTTGTTGTTTCGGAGGCATGCACATCCTCCACGACCGATGCATCAACGTCGTTATGCTCTGGATAACTATGCTCTGTTGTCACTAAGATCTCCAGTCTCAGTTCATATGGACCGGAGCGCCCGTGGTCGCCGCTGAGAATGTTCGACAAAATTGCTGGTTGGGGCGAACCTCTCTCTTTATGCCTATCGTTGTATCTTGTAAACAACGGGTGTTCGGGAAAAGTAACCAGAAGATGATTGGTATCATAAATTCATCTTCCTCATGCTATCAGCTTTTCCACCGATCCGCGTTGTAGGTGGACGAAAACAAGCGGGTAAACCCGGTGTTCCGACCTTACTTTTACTCCTGGGCAATTTGCAGCCACGACGCTCTACACGTTTTCTATCCGCGTAACCGGTCCAGGCTCAATGGTCTACGCCGTTATCATTACTCTTGTTGTACACCTCTATTGAACGGCGGAACACTAGTGTGTACAGGGAGAACGGAAGGTTCTATGATTCCTGTTGTCTCCACTGATAGTGGCTCTTGATGATTGTCCGGGCCCGTATTGTGCGCGGCAGGTAAGCCGTTGAGCATTGCCGACGAGGAACGTTTTGCCTCGATTTTTGCCGCCCGGCTGGTTGTATGCCAGACATGTACGACTCGCTCAATGGCTGTCACCTGCGAGAAAATCGCAAGCACAGCTAACGCCCAGATGTAGGTACCGGATAAGAGTCCTATAGCCAGTATAACGACACGCTCGGGACGAGCCAGCAGTCCGGTTTTGCACTCTAACCCCAACCCTTCAGCACGCGCTTTGGTATAACTTACCATCAACGAGCCGACCACTGCTATATATATCAAACTGATCATCCAGGATTGTTCATATGGGAACGGCCAGACAAAGTTGTGTAATCCCGGCCTCTGTATCGCATAATAGAGCAACCCGAACAGGATAATACTTTCCGAATAGCGGTCAAGCGTCGAGTCGAAGAATGCGCCAAAGGTGGTCGCTGTGTTTCGTACACGCGCCATTGCCCCATCGAGCATGTCAAACATTCCAGCAAACAGCACCAGCAATCCTCCTGCTACCAGGAGTCCTTGTGCGATTACGACAGCCGTCAAGATACTGAGCAGCAATCCTACCAGTGTCAATGTATTCGGATTAACACCAAGCCGGGCAAAAGGTTGAATCATTAGAGCGACCAGGTGTCTTGCTCTTTGCTGTACACGTCTGCTAAACATACTCCTATTGTATCACACTTCCTATCAATAGCACTAGCTCTTTTTAGTCGCATTGAGAAAAGCAGAAAAAACTGGGGAACTATCTTCATATTCAAGAACATTATGATGATTGCGCATTACGTGTAATTCTTGTATTTCCGTTCCGCTCTTCCAACAATTCGTAATAATAGTCGAGGACGCGGCTTGCCACATGAGGCCACGCATAGTCGCGGGCTTTTTGCAAACCCGCGCTAGCAAAGTGATGCCGCAGCGCGTCGGATGTGAGAAGAAGGTCTATGGATGCTGCCAGGGCTTCACTGTCACGTGGCGGCACGAGTAAACCATCGCTGTCATGATTGACCACGGTGGCATAGCCTTCAATGTTGGAAGCGACAATGGGTTTACCGGATGCCATTGCTTCTAATAGTACAATACCCATGCTCTCACCACCAATTGCAGGCGAACAGAAGATATGCGTGCTGGCAAAGTAGCGCGGCAAATCCGCGTCGCTGACATAACCTGTGAATACGACATCGTGCCAACCGTGCCGTTCAACAAAACGCTGAAAACCGGGACGTAAGGCACCGTCGCCTACGAAGATGAAACGTGTGTCAGGATGGCGTTCGCGAATGGAAGGAATAGCGCGTAACAGGAATTTCGCGCCCTTGCGTTTCTCAAAGCGTCCGACAAAGAGGATATTCTGCTTGCCGTCCATGAAGTACGGAAAGGGTGCGACATCAGGACCGAAGCGATCCAGGTCTATGCCGTTGGGAATAATGCGATAGTCGGCGTGAAAATAGTGTGAGATAAAGCTTTTTGCCGCTCGCGAGACCGCAATATGCCCGGAAAGACGACGAAAAGAGGAGCGCAAGAACGGGTAGGCCGAAGCATATGCCAGGTATGGCGTCGAAGTCATACCTGGATGCGCAAAGGCATGAAATGTACCAACGTTGAGAGCGCGTGAGAAGCGTAATACCGTCAGTGAAAGGCCCGGCAATAATGGTTCGTGGAGGTGAATCACATCAAAACGTTCGCGTTGCAAAATAGCACGCACCTGTCTCCCCAGGTAAGGATTGAGCGTGATGCGGGCAATCGAACCGTTCATTGGCACAGGTGTGGTACCCCCCAATTTATATACATGATCCTCTACCACTTTGCCTTTCACTCCAGAAGCGGGTGCCAGTATCACAACGTCATGTCCCATTGCGATGAATTGATCGGCGAGATGCCGAACGTGGTCACGTACCCCACCGGGGTAACTCCAGTCATACGGCGAAACGATACCTATTTTCAATCGCTGCTCCCTGCGTTTTATAAGGCCGACGTTTTTCACAACCACGTGACAATTGCAAAAACGCATCTTTGCAGTTTCTTTCCCAATCACAAAGATGCGTCCCTATGCGAGCCTAACCTCACTCAATCTCACCCAAGCGGTTTCCCTGCAAGGATGTTGACCTACTGCTACTGTTATTACGCAACGCTCAGCTTGCGGTTGCGAACAAGCGGCGTCCGTACGCTTAGCATATGTTGCGCCAACCGTAAGTAGTCGTTAACTTCCCATAGTTTACCACCAGGTGCGCTCAGACTCGCTTCGATAGTGGTGCGTACTTCCTGTGCCGATTGACCCTCGAACCAGGTGCAGCCACGCCCGATAGAGTTGAGCGTATGGGCGTCGCTATTGCCCACCTCAGCCCAGCCGTATTCCACACGGTTAGCACTCATCGCAACGCGGTTCGCGCCGATGCCGCAAAAACTCGCGTTCCATGTCTCGATCCCATCCAACCACACATCGTTACTGGCGTGAATGCGGTTCAAAACGTGACGCTGGCAGCTATGGCGGAAGACGCGATTAAGCGGGTGCGCAACGATAGCCAACCCACCTTGCTCATGAATAAGGTCAATCGAACGCTCCATGCTCAAGCCCGGTTGAATGCGCTTCTCTATATAGAGGGCCAGTAGATGGCCTTGTTTTGTGCTAATTTCTTCACCCACAACAAAGTCAAAACGGTAATTGCCTTTTGCCCACAGGTCGTGAGCGCGGTGCGCACCCTCGATCACATCATGATCGGTAATCGCGATTACATCCAGGTTTGTATTATGCTCTACGTGGTGCAGTATCTGCTCAATTGTCGCCATCCCATCGCTGTAGGTGCTATGCATGTGCAAATCAGCCATACCCAATTTCCCAAAGCCAAGTGCTTGTTCCTGTGTCATCTGCCTGCGTTTCTTTAACATTGCTGTTCCTGTACAACTCTGCTCCATTCCATCGGGTGTGGTTGTATATTTGCTGGTATTCATGCCTCTCCTTTTACTGTATTCTTCGTACTCTTCCAAATGGGTGCAAACACCACCCATTGCTCAGGATGTGCCGCGATATGCTGCTCCATCCTGTCTACTATGCCACGCATTACGCTCTGCATATCAGTTCGCTCTTCTACTGGCAACGCCAGCGAGAGCGGAGAAAACGTTCCTTCAATCGGTCGTTTTCCGTTGGCGCGATAGGTGCGCCAGCCAAAAGCTCCCACGACCGTCGCCCCTGTGCGGGTGGCGAGTGCTGCCGGGCCAGAAGGGAGTTCTGCTGGATCGCCAAAAAATGGCATCTCTACACGCTCACCCTGCACGGCGCGGTCAGCCGTAATCAAGACAATCTTATTATTGCGCAACGCCTGAAGCATCGTTCGCATCGGCGCACTGCCGCCAAGTGGCAAAAAATGGACACCGTGGCTGCGCCGCAATGAAAGCATCAGGTCAAGCATGCGCTGATCTTTCAAGTTTTCTACCGGTATTGTCAAATCGTACCCTTTAATGGCGATCCACTGGCTCAGGTAATCGAACGGGCCAAAGTGCGCGGAAAAAAGAATGACCCCTTTCCCTTTCGCCAGCGCCTCTTTCAGGTGTTCCTCCCCTTCTACCTGCATCGTGTCCACGATCGTCTTTGCCGACGTTGCGGGTAATGCAAATGCCTGTAGATAGTTGCGCACACTGTTCTGAAACACTCCCTGTACCGTTCGTCGGAGCCGCCATCGCCCCTGCCGGGTCTGTATAATCTCCTCACCTAGAACGTGAACCATATTCTCTGTCGCCTGTTTCCTGGCACCTTTTGCGACCAGCCAGAATAGTATGCCGCCGAGACTGCCGATTGGCTCAATCATCCAACCTGGTAATCTCCCGCTTACTATTACAATCATGCGAAACAGTTTATACATTCCTATCGTCCATGTTGTTGGTGCAGGATGTCCTGCACCGCTTTTCACTACAATACTACCAGAGACATGTTAAGAATAAAACGTAACGGAACTTAACCGTTTGTAAAAATTTGGTAATTTCTTACACACCTGTACCCTCCGTGGGCCAGAATTGGCGAAACATGTACCATTGTGTGGGCCATGTACGTACCATTTCCTCCATTGAATCATAAATGCGCTGCGTGACGGCGGCGATATCACCGCTGCGGTCACCACTCGGCTGTGGAAAAATGGGCGGGAAGGCACGTAACAACAGTTTGTTGCGCGGTCCATACCAGACAAAGCCGGGCAAGATGGCAGCACCGCTTTTCAAGGCCAGCGCGGCGGGACCGCCCGGCACGTAGGTCGTGCGTCCGAAAAAACTGACCGGTGTTCCCTGCTTCGCTGTCACCGGGCGGTCCACCAGCAGTCCCACCAGTTGGTTCTGTTGTAACACCCGCAAGATGCGCCGTGGCGATCCCTCTAACGGAATAATGGCAACACCCTTCTCTTTGCGCTGGTTCTGCAAGAGCGTATTCAGCCGTTCATCGGCAAATGTCTCAGTGATGGCGGAAAACGCGATACGGCGAGCCAGGATAGCTGCTGCCATATCCCAGTTGCCAAAGTGGGCGGAGACGAAAATGATGCCGCGTCCCGCTTGCCTCGCTTGCTCAAGGTATGTTAGCCAGGAATTAGCCCCTTCGGTCACATCCACTACACTACGTTCAATATCTTCGGTAGCCATATTGGCAAAGTTCATAAAATCTGCGGCATAGCGCCCATAATTACGCCAGGAGGCGTGGGCCAGGTACTGAACACGCGCATCGTTCACAGGTTTCCCTGCCACCTGCGCCATATTTAACTGCGTGACCAGCCGTTTTGAACGCCATGCCCAATAGCTGCTTGTGCCAATGGTATAGCCCAGGCCTTCTCGTAATGGCTGGGGTGTCCATTTAGCGAGGTTGCTGCCCCCACGGGCGAGCCAGTAGACTGCTGACACTCAATCCTCCCCCATTGCTTCCGCGACAAGTGCTTCACCTGCGGGTAGTTCTTCTAACTGGATAGCCGGATCAATCAGGAACGCCAGGTATTGCAGACATTGTTGATAGCGGGGAATATCCAGCGAGCAATAGACCTGGCGACCCAGGCGGCGCGTGCGTATCAGTCCGGCACGGCGCAGTTTACGCAGATGCCACGAGACCAGTGGCTGGCTCAGCCCCAGCATATCCGTCAAAACCGTGACGGTAATCTCCGCCTCACGTGCCAGGTGGTAGACAATGGCGAGCCGGGCGATATCCCCCAGCGCCTTCGTCATCAATTTGAGTTCGCGCCAGTCATTCATCTTGTATTGCCCGTTCACGTTACTTTGAGAGGTCAAGCATGTTGTCATATAAACGTTTGTTTCATAAACCTTTGTTTATATAATAGTCTGGTTCAGGCAAAAAGTCAAGGGAAGTAGGAAAGTTTTCATGCTACGGGCAAATGGCTCGCCCGTAGCATGAAAACTTTTTTCTCAGAGGTATTGCGTCACAGAGTCGTCTATGTTATAATCATTCTGTTAACAAGCCCCCGTAGCTCAACTGGCAGAGCAGTTCACTCTTAATGAATTGGTTCAGGGTTCGAGTCCCTGCGGAGGCATTTTTCATAATTCGTAATCCTTTGCCCACCGCACATGTTTCTCCTGTCCGTTCTTTGTTGGAGTAAGTCTAAGTGTAACCTGCGATTTACCTACTTCATCTACAGGAATGAAGTAAACCTTATTTAGTGCTTCCACGTATACAGCGAAGTACTCGCATTGGCCGCGATAGCTCCTCCATCCTTTGTGTTTTACGGTATAGTTCATACTGCTGGCCGAAGCAAACATGATAACCGATTGATCTTCATTCAACCAGCCGGTCTTGCCCTGATAGTAGGATGTAAGAATAGCGCATAGATGAGGTTTCGTCAATGGATTGTAAGCGGTTTTTGTGTTTGCAGAGAGAGGAAGGATGGCGACCACAAGGGTCGCCACTACAATGATGACGGCGAGCGCCCCGTCGTATCATTGTAGTGGCGACCCTTGTGGTCAATACATCTCACTTAAGGATTTGCAACTCATCAATAAATGTGGCTACACACGCTCAAATTCTACCAAATGACGGGCTTTCATTGATGAGATTATCAGGCTTAAGTGAGATGTATTGACCCTTGTGGTCGCCATCAGGTTGCCTGGTGTAAAACTCCACCACGCTTTTCGCCAGCATAATCACCTTCTCGCGCAATTCAACTGGCTCAACAATCTCGACACGAGGCCCAAAGCTGAGCAGGTAGCCGCAAGCGGATTCTTCCATCTCGAATTGTAAGCGGAGACAGAGCCAGCCGTCGGCGTCTGGTGGGTCAGCGGACTCGATTTTGGCGTATCTACCCGCGTGGTAGATGTGTTCAAGCAGTTCTGGCGCGATGCGTACCGTTACAGGGTAGCGGGGCAGACTGGCGACAAAGCGCGTGGAGGATTGCGCCCAGTAGTCCGCGAGGTCAAAGCCTTCGGGTCGCAAGCAAGGCTCATCCAGCACCTGTGCTGTTTGAATGCGCGAGACGCGATAACTGCGGATATCATTCTCAATCGCGGCGATGAGATACCACGTACTACCTTTTGCGACAAGGCCAAGTGGGTCAACCAGACGCTCGAAAGTGCTGCTGGTATTGTTGCCGTCGCGCTGGTAGGTGAATAGTAGTTTGCGTTCCTGCATTACCGCTTTTTGCAGCAGAGCAAGCGAAGCAACAGTATCTTCTGTCTGATGCCAGCTAGCAGTATCAATATGAATACGCTGGTGAACATACTCGGCGTCACGGCGAGAGATAGAGGGGAGAGCCGCGAGCAGTTTGATGATAGCAGCATCGGCGGCTTTATGCAGTCCCAGGTCGGTGAGCAGGCGGTTAGGTTGGGTGAGAAATAGGGCTTGTATCTCTGCCTCGTTCAACCCCGTCAGATTTGTCCGGTATTGCTCAAGCAAACACCAGCCGCCATTGATGCCGCGTTCGGCGATGATGGGAATACCAGCGGTACCCAATGCCTCCATATCGCGGTGAATAGTGCGTTCCGACACCTCCAACCGTTTCGCCAGTTCGCGGGCCGTGATGCGCCGGTGCATCTGCAAAAGCAACAGAATGGATAGCAAGCGGTCAGCACGCATAGTATTCCCTACCTTCTAGAGCCAGATGCGCCACCGGTCCGGTGTGTCCACTCCCGAATCGCTGGATAGCTCCGCGCCGTTGGGCCATGCCGTCGCAGTGGGGTCGAGAGCTTTATAGGCGACGGCGATAGCGCCCGCCCAGGTCTCGTCCATTGTCAGCGCGTCCATTTCTTCTTTAGAGAAGAAACGCGCATCGTCAACCTCGTCCAGATTAGGTTGTAATGCGCCGGGAGATGAGAGCAGCCTGGCGCGGAACATGAAAAAGTAGTTGTGTTCGCCGTTATCCATCACCCAGATGCGTATGCCTAGCAAACCCTCGATTGCTACGCGCAGGTTCGTCTCCTCAAATGTTTCACGAATGGCGGCCTGATCCGGTAATTCGCCAACATTGACGCGCCCGGCAGGCAACAGGTAGCGTCCCTGAGTGACGCCATATTTGTTGCGCACCAGCAACACGCGCTCATCATGAACAACGACGGCTCCCGCCCCCAGGCTGAGAGGCCGTTTGGGTGGGGTATGCGAACGCGATACGTCGGGCGGACGCGATAAATCGGTCTCTACGGGTTGGTCGGCTTGTGACATACTCCTCCTCCATACGGTGAATAAATCTGAGGTGATTGTATCACAATAGGGGCAGATTTAGTTATTCTTCATCATGGCCTGAATCCAAATCCGTGAAGTACCCCTGGCTAAAGCCGAGGGGCTTCTACAGCCATTGCTAGCTGTTGGCTGCTTCCCAGCCGTAGTATGTTGATGGCAGCGTTGTGATCGCGATCTAGTTCAGTGCCACACTCGCACCTATGCCACCGCTCTTCAAGCGTTTTCTTGCGGATCGTGCCACAACCGCTACACACTTGACTGGTATATCTGGGGTTGACTTGTACGACTGTCCTACCAGCGTTCTCAGCTTTGTAGATACAGTACCCGACAAATTGGCCCCAGCCAGCATCCTGAATTGACTTGTTTAAGCCGCTTTTGGCGCTTCCCCCATTGGGGAGATAGTTGCCAGTTTTCTCATCCTGTTTGGGCTTTGCGCGTCTCGACATGTTGGCGGGTTGCAATTCCTCAAAGACGATCACGCCGTAGTGATTGACCAACATCCTTGACTCTTTGTGCAAGAAGTCGGCGCGTTGGTTGCGTACTTTGCGGTGTGCTTTCGCCACGGACTGTACGGCTTTCTGACGCCGGTGGGAACCGCGCTTCTTTCTGGCAAGCGATTGTTGTAAGGCTTGCAGCTTCTTTTCCCCCTTGCGGAAATAGCGCGGGTTCTCTATCGTCTCCCCTGTAGACAGGGTAGCAAAGTGCAGCAGTCCCAGGTCAATACCCACTGCCTCATCAGAGACGGGCAACGGGGCGGCTTCTCCCTCACACGCAAAGACCACATACCAGCATGTCCCTTCGCGTTTGATGGTACAGGTTTTGATGGTTCCCTGTACTTCACGATGCAACCTGACTTTGATGCTTCCTATTTTGGAGAGACATACCCGGCTATCCTGAGTCAAGGAAAAGCCAGCTTGCGGGTAGGTGAAGCTGTCATAGCGATCACGCCCCTGAAAGCGGGGGTATCCTGGCGTCTCACCAGATTTCACGCGCCGAAAGAAGGCTTTCATCGCCTTGTCCACACGGCGCAGCACATCTTGCAATACTTGCGAGTGGATATCTTTGTATTCTTCCCTGATAGCTTTAATTTCTGGTAGTTGGACTGATTGATCGTAGTAGGTGATGCTCTTGTGTGCCATACGGTAGGCATCACGGCGTTCCTGTAAAGCGGCGTTGTAGAGTTCGCGTGTGCGGTCAAGCGTCCACTGCAAGGTACGAGCTTGTTTGCCAGTTGGGTACAGGCGGTACTTAAAACTTTTCACGTTGCTCCTTTTGTAAGCGTTCAAGCTCCTGTTTTGCCAACCGATCGAGAATGGCAACACTGGTTTCACCGGTCATGGCATGGATGAAACGCGGCGTTTGTCGTGTCCGTTCCCATATGCGGGTTGTTCTGTAAGTGTTTGTATCCATGCATGTATTTTACTACAACTTGCGTCAACTGTCAAGCAATCCCAACCCATCACGCCCCACAAGGTAGGCCCTTGTATCCCCCGCTTGAAAGACGGGGGTTTTACGGGCCGACGTCATAAATGCGTGAGGCGATAGTTCCCTACTTGTTCCCCTACGTGGTCTGCGTGATCAGCCATCGCTGATGCTCTCTTCCTGAGCAATACCCCTTTACCGGCCCGAATGAGTACATTCTGCTCCCACTGGCATGTATGATACACTTATTTTTCTTGAGATGCAAGTAGTTATACAGCAATGCCAATTACAGACAAGCATACTGTTATTTGATAATTAAGCGAATTGCAGACACAAAGGCGAAGATAGATTGCTGTCAATGAACGCCCTGTGCGAAGCAAGCAACGGTGCATATGTGGTATGTTCTCCATTGAGAGTAATGGAAATGGTGCCGCCGCAACAGCTATTGTTGGTATATCCGCTGGCCGGGATGTTGGCGAGATGTGTGAGTTCAGAAGTTGGCAAGGCAATAGCGCAGTGACATGATAATTGCGTACACATAACATGTGCATGAGGGACTGCCATGTTGACGCCTTGCATGATATCCTTGCGAGGATTAAGGAGATGATTCCGCCCGTGAGAAAATACAACCAGACGAGGGTGAACAGCAGTGCATAGTTTTTGTGCGAATAGCCGCCCATTTGTAGTACCAGGATTTCCGCCATGATGTGGAAAAACGAGAATCTGTGCCTCGATTTGTGCGTGTTTTCTCAAAAGATTATCCAATCCAACTTCATCCATATCACCCGGCAAAAGCGCGATTCTATGGGTATCATGAATTAACCCAATCACAACAGACATAGCATTTGATGTAAGTTTGCGGCCTTCTAAATCTTGTCCACCGGAGCCGCCGAGAGCTACTCCTAAAGAAGGGGCTAGAATTTCTATTTCTACTTGGCCTGATGAGATCTTTTTGGATAGGTTACTTGTTAACGAAGGATGGACGAGCGTTCCCTTTTCGTGGGCTAGCTCTAAAGCAACACGAATTTCTCTCCATATTATGTTTTTTTTGTTTGCATCTGGATTGATATACACATTTTGAACAGCAATCTTCCGCAGGAGAACAGGTAATCCACCTGCATGATCGTAGTCCGCATGAGAAATAAGCACTTGATGAATATTATCAATGTCTAAATATGCAAGTGTATCAAGTAGCGTAGATGTAGGTGGACAATCAATAATGGTTACTGTCTCAGTATCTCTTAGAATTGCGCAATTCCCATGCCCAACATCCAAAATGATTAGTTCAGGCAATTCAATCATATTCTCTTATTTTTGGCTCCGGAGCTAATTCAATGTCTTCAAAAAAAAGATCTTTAGCTTGTCTTGCCCCAATATTTACGCTGGCAAGTAAAAACGTGTCTGGCTCTAATTTTTTTTGTAGATGGTCTGGGATGATGGACACTGGAAGATGTACGGTTTGATAAGGATCCCAACTTGTTATTACCGCGTCCACTACTTTGTTGTCATCTTCCCCCCTCACCTTTTCTACCCTGATAATAGCAGTATAAAACCGTTTAGTTGGCGATAAATCAACCTGTTTCAGCAAAACTGGTCCTGGTCTCTTTACACCGTCAAAATATTTGACCAGTTCACGCTCAAGATGCAAGGGCAGGTTATATGCGGTCAGTATTTCTCCATCTAATCTGCGCATAATTCCCCGGCAGCGCTTGCCATAATATTCTGCTTCCTCCGGTTGCAATCTCCATTTTTCGCGAAAGCTCATGTAATCCCTTACCAGCGAGACAATGAGATGTGTTTGTGAAGGATTGAGCCTGGGAATGGGAATCCGGTTGATTGTTTTTAGTTGGTTATGACGCTTACCGCTTTGCGAACTGAGAAAAGCGTTGGCAATTGGTCCATTTAATACTGCTGCTATGACTTCTAATGGCACATTACCAGTAGGCCAGATACCGTGAAAATTCTGATAGCATACTAGCCCCTGCTCATCAATAGTAGCTGCTATTGTCCAGGGGCCTCTACTTAAACGTGCAGCGTTCACGATCAGCTTGGGTTTTTCCCAGGGGAGTTTGTATGCCTCATAGAGCTGCATGTTTTTATCCGTATTGAGATACACAAAATTTTTGGTTGCATATGGTTCAAAACTCTCTGTGACACGCGCTAACCCTGGGGCAAAGCTAGGTCTTGGTGTATCGGAAACAAGGTCAGATTTATTTTCATTGAAAGGAATGTTATATTGGATACCTAAATGAGCCTCTGCTACACTTCCTAATCGTGGCAAATCTGACAAAGTATCCCAAATTTGTTGCAGGGGATTATACCATAGACTAATGTTAGCTGATACAAGTTGCTGTTGTACGAAACTTGCCGGGGCTTCAGTTTGCCATGTTGCTTTACCTGTATAAAGAAATTGTTGTAGCTCATCTTTGCTAACAAATGCTGAACTCCACGCGGGTTGAGCAGTGCGTTCTCCGTGAGCAAGGAGCAGAACCGTTTCAGCATCGGAAAAATTAAAGACACTATCAGGAAGTGAGACAAGCGAAACAGTGTTATACGATTCGGCGATTGTTTTACGAGCTTCGCGGAATAGTTGCCCATCAATAAATTTGCGCGGTAGCACAAATCCCAGCATTTTTGGACGATGAAGCAATACTCTGCGTAAAGCTTCAACGGCTTTGTTGGTTGTAAGGGTAGAACGATATGCCTTCCTGTCCTTAAAAGTTATATCTTCATATGGCGGGTTGCACAAAACGATGCAGGCTTGTTTCAATGCAGCATCGAACGCGGAAATGTTCTCAAAGGTATTGGTGTTCTCAATGCGCCATCCGTTGGGGTTCGGATAATCGGTGAGAATCAGTGAGTACCAGGCTACTTCACATGCAAAAGCATCGTAATCCATCCCTGATAGCATTTGTACGAAATAATTGTGTCTCAAGTCAGTTGGCATAGCGGGTGGAAGCAAAGAACGGAGGCGCTCAAGTGACGCAACTAAAAAGGGAGCGTGTCCTGAAAATGGCTCGAAAACACGTCTTTCTTCTAATGCTATATCCTCGAAAGGCAATTGTTGTACAACATACTCCGCGATCAAGTGATTTGTTGCATGGGTTCCCAATGCTTTTCGCGTCTCCGGTGTGACAAGCGTATTTTCGTAGATGGAAGCAAGAGCTTCAACTGAGAGATTTTGAAAAGAAAACGCTGTACGGATATTTTCCCACGCTCTATTTTGTACACGCTCATCGTGTAGTACCACTTCCTGTGGCAGATGCTGAAAGTAAAAATTTTCCACAGAAGCAATCACTTCCTGTGTATTATTACTGAGCCAGTTGCCGGGATATTGTCTGTCTCCAAGAAGTTTTGCGGCAACAAGTCGAAAGATGAGGCGGAATACAGCTTTGTAGTCCGGTTCTATGTTGTGATGTTCTTGATACATCGCCTTACATATTGCCAGTGTGTCTCTCAGAAGCCTATCCAGTTTGTCATAAACATGTGTTTCGAGCGCCGGAATGAGTCCCGTATCATAGAAATCCAACTGTACCGTTTCGCCAGAAAAACGAATGGATTTTGCTCGTAGAATGTGTTCTGGATTCCACTCGGCACGATGGGCCTGAATCGCGTTACGTAAATAAGTTGCCTCAATCGTCTCTAGCAGTTCAGGTTGGCCTTGAGCGAGTATTTTCCAGCGGAAGATTTTCTTGTCCGTGGGATGGAGTGCAAGAATCTGTGGTGCGCCCAGAGCCTTATATTCCGCAATAGCTGCGGACCCTTGATGAGATGGTACGGCAATGCCAATGCAAGCATTGCGGTAGGATGGTGGCTCTTGGGCAAAACCGGCTAACGCGATGGTTCGGAGTGGCGAATTGCGAGCGAACATGTCGGCGAATTGATATGTTGAGCGCAGCAGTTCATCCTGATAGCCAATGTCACGCAAACCTTCTCGCGCTTCATGCAGGAACTCCTCTGCTGTATACCGTTCAGCCATATCTTCTATACCTTATCCGCTTATTATTTCATACAAGGCAGCATCGCCTTTGTAGCAGTATACCATAGAACAAATGCACTGTACATTACGCGATATCTCTGTTTCGGGGAATTTCAAGCGAACTGATCCTACACGAAACACATCCTCCCCATCGTTCTTTTCAAGCAGACGGAGCAATCCTTTATTTCATCATCAGGAGGATATTATGCGCCAGAAAATCATACTTTTTCTCGGTCTCGTTGCCATCCTACTCCTCGGTACCTTTGTGATCCCCGCCCACTACGGGCATTCCGCACGAGCGGAAGGGGCGAACGCGCCAACCGGCGTTGGCAGCCTATCTCCATTAGTTCGTGTCAGTCGTTCGCTTGGCAGCGATGCGGCGAATCGCACCTTGCAGATGAGCGTCGGTCTTGCCATGCGCAATCAGGGTCAGTTAGACGCCTTATTGCACAACCTGTACGATCCCTCTTCACCGCAGTATCATCAGTATCTCTCGGTGGCTGAGTTCGCGCAGCAGTTTGGCCCTACCGCCGCGCAACAACAGGCAGTCGAGAACTACCTGACGCAGCAGGGCTTCACCATCACTCAGACCTATCCCAGCCACCTGCTGATAGACTTCAGCGGCCCAGAATCACTGGCGGAAAAGGTCTTTGGCGTCACGATTCATGCCTATCGCAGCCCCGCTGGACGCAACTTCTTCGCCAACGCGAATGTTCCCACGTTACCAGCCTATCTCGCCTCCACTGTCACGTACATCGGTGGACTGGACAACGCCAATCAGTTCTCGCATCCGCCCGTTCCCGCAAAATCTGCTCCCGCGATAACACCCAACGCGGCCAGCAGTTGTCCCTCGGCCAGCAGCAGCGCCTACATTCCAAGCCAGTTATCCACGGCCTATAACTATAATGGTCTGCATAATGCCGGGCTGCAAGGACAGGGACAGACCGTCGGCGTCTTCGAACTCGACGGCTACTCCGCCAGCGACGTGAACGCATATGCACAGTGCTTCGGCGGCGGCAGCGTTCCCATCAGCAACGTCCTACTCGACGGCTTCAACGGTCAGCCCGGAGCGGGCGCGATTGAAGTTGAACTGGACATGCAGACCATTCTCAGTATGGCTCCCAAATTGTCGAAGTTGGTTGTGTATGAAGCGCCCAACACCACGCAGGGCTACAATGACGAATTCGCCCGCATTGTCAGCGACCGCACACCCGTCGTCAGCGTCAGTTGGGGCGATTGCGAGAGCAACATGGGCCAGGCCGAAGTGCAGCAGGAGAACAAGTACTTCCAGGAAGCCGCCGCGCAAGGCCAGAGCATTCTCGTCGCGGCAGGCGATAGCGGTAGTGAGACCTGTTTCCAGTTGCAAGGCGGCAGTTTCAATTTCGCGCTGAACGCCGAAGATCCCGCTGCTCAGCCCTATGTGACTGGCGTCGGCGGCACCACGCTCACTCTGAACGGCAATAACACCTACGCATCCGAGCATGTCTGGAACAGTGGCATTTTTGGCGGCGCGGGCGGTGGTGGCCTTAGCCAGTATTGGAAACAGCCGAGCTGGCAGAGCGGACCCGGTGTGCAGAATTCCTACTCCAATGGCATGCGCGAGACGCCCGATGTCTCGTTGAACGCCGACCCTGCTACTGGCTATCCCGTCTACTGCACGGTTGGCTCAAATTGTAGCACCGCGCCCGGCTGGATTACCGTTGGCGGTACCTCGGCTGCCGCTCCCATGTGGGCCGCGGCAGTTGCCCTTACCAACCAGGAAGCGGCGCAACACGGCAAGGCAAACGTCGGTTTCTTGAACCCCGCCCTCTACAAAATTGCCAGTGGTTCTCACTACCACAGCGATTTCCACGATATCACGCCGCCCAGCAATTCCAGTACGCCATCGAACAACGACGAGCTTGGCTTCAATGGTGGGGCCTATCCCGTCACCAACAACTATGACATGGCGACCGGTTGGGGCAGCTTCAATGCCACCAATCTCGCAACCGACCTTGTCTCCCTCGCGAAATAAGCGATACTATCGGGTCAACATGAAGCACATTGGCTGAGCATGCATGCTCAGCCAATGTGCTTCATGTTGACCCGATACTGCTATTGCCCCTTGAGCATCAAGCGCGGATACTGTGGCGTCCACATATTTGCCGTAATTCGTTGCTTTAACTCCTCTTCGGAGGATTGTTCCGCGACACCTGTCTGCTGCGCCGCTTTCCCTACTGCCAGAGCCACACCGCGTGCCTCTTCACGCACATCTTCGACCGCCGGATATAACGAGGCACGCGGGTCTTTGTTTGCCGGTGAGTATTCGCTCAAGGCACGAGCTGCCGCGATAAACATCTCATCCTTAACAAAGCGTGCTTGTGCGGCAATGACTCCCAGGCCCACACCAGGGAAAATGAACATGTTGTTGCATTGACCAATGGGGATTGTCCGTCCATTGTACTTCACTGGCGCGAAGGGACTTCCGGTGGCTATCAGAGCTTGCCCTTGCGTCCAGGCGATGATGTCCTCCGGGCGGGCTTCGCTTTTAGATGTTGGGTTGGAGAGCGGAAAGATGATGGGACGTGCGGTATGCCGCGCCATCTCACGCACGATGGTTTCGGTGAAGGCTCCTGGCTGGGCCGATGTGCCAATCAGAACGGTGGGATGCACATTGGCTACCACATCTTCGAGCGCGATCCGCCCAGACTGAGCTAATTGCCACTGGGCAATCCGCTCATGTGGTTGAGCAAAAGGTCGCTTTTCCTCTTCCAGGTCGGTGCGTCCCGTCTGTACCAGCCCCCGGCTATCGAGCAACCAGAGCGACGCTCTCGCATCCTCTGCTGAAGTACCTTCACTCTCCATGGCTTTCGCCAGTTGCTCAGCAATACCAATCGCCGAGGAGCCTGCCCCCAGTATGACGATTCTCTGTTTGCTAAGCGGCTCTTTCAAGACTTTGACCGCTGCCATCAGTCCTGCCAGCGTCACCGCTCCTGTGCCTTGAATATCATCATTAAACGTACAAAGCTGATCGCGGTAGCGGTCGAGCAAACGACGCGCATTGCCCTTGGAAAAATCTTCCCACTGTAGCAATGCTTGTGGAAAGACGCGCTTGACGGCCTGCACGAAGGCCTCAATAAAGGCATCATACTCCTGTCCACGTATGCGTCGCTGGTGCCAGCCCATATAGAGAGGATCGTGAAGCAAATCCTGGTTATTGGTTCCCACATCCAGGATAATAGGTAGTGTCGTGGCAGGGTGAATCCCCGCACAGAGGGTATAGAGGGCGAGTTTGCCGACCGGAATCTCCAACCCCCCTGCTCCCAGGTCTCCTAGACCCAGAATGCGTTCCCCATCGGTAACTACTATCACCCGTACCTCTGAAAGAGGAGAATTGCGCAGCACCGCCTCAATCCGGTCCCGGTAGGGATAGGCCACGTAGAGTCCACGTGGGCGACGATAAATATGACTGTAGTGCTGACAGGCCAGCCCGACAGTGGGTGTATACACAGTCGGTGCCATCTCCTCGATGTGATCGTAGACCAGACGGAAAAAGAGCGTTTCATTGCGATCATGCAAGGACGCCAGATAGATGTAGCGTTCCAGATCGCTTTCCTTGGCTTTGTAATTTTCATAGGTGCGGGCAAGCTGTTCTTCCATCCTGGCTATGTGTGGGGGTAAGAGACCTAACAAGTTGAACTCTGTTCGCTCCTCCTCTGAGAATGCACTCCCTTTGTTCAGTAGAGGATTCTCCAGCAGCATTTGTCCACTCAGGGTGGTTTCTACCACCGCCTCGGTTGTCTGGTCAGTGTTCGTTGCCTTTTGCATAACGGGTTTCCTCTTCTTTTCCTCGCGGCGGACATGATCCACCGGGACAATCTAATAGCCGTCCTCCTCTTATATTTATAAGAGGGTCTGACAATATTACCATTTTTGGGCTTTGCCCCGAAAGTCCCTCTAGCATATACCTGCGTATCATTGCTTCGTGCAGAATCGTCATACTAAGGTAGATGTTTGTAAGTATACACCTCATTGCCTGCTTGACAAATAGAATATAAGTTCATATTATTTATTTAAGACTCTTTGGAATTGGAGAACGAAGCATGACCGCTGATTTTGCTCACCTGCACGTCCATACCGAATATTCCTTATTGGATGGCTTTAGCCGCACGAAGAAACTGGTACAGCAGGCGAAGGCCCTGGGGATGAGCCACCTGGCGATTACTGACCACGGTGCCATGTATGGGGCCATCGAATTTTATAAAGCCTGCAAAGCGGGCGGCATTAATCCCATCATTGGCATCGAAGCCTACCTGACCGAGGATATGCAGGATCACTCTAAACGCTTTAGCGATGATTATCATCACCTCTTGCTGCTGGCGAAAAATAACACCGGCTACTATAATTTGCTCAAATTGACCACTATTGCCAATACCCAGGGCTATCACTTGCGACCGCGTATTGATAAGAAAGTGCTGGCACAGTATGCAGCAGGTTTAATCGTTACCTCGACCTGTCTCTCCGGCGAGATTCCCAAGATGTTGCTCAAAGAACAGGTAGACGAGGCATACAAAACGGCACGCTGGTATCAGGATGTTTTTGGGCCGGAAAACTTCTATCTCGAAATTCAAGAGCATCACGGCATTTTCGATGAAGGGCAACCGTCTCCGCAAGGCCAACTCAACCAGTTGCTTTACCGTATGCACAAAGACCTGCACATACCAATGGTCGTGACCAATGACCTGCACTACGTGGATGCCCATGATGCTGGTTCACACGACGTGTTGCTTTGCGTACAGACGGGCAAGCAGCTCGATTCGCCCAAACGTATGAAGTTCGACAGCCACGAATACTATCTCAAAAGCCCGGACGAAATGGCAAGCCTCTTTCCCGACCTGCCCGATGCGCTGCTCAATAGCGTGCGCATCGCCGAGCAGTGCAGCGTTGACCCATTGGCGCATAAAGCGCAATTGCCCAATTTTACCATTCCGCCACAGTATGCCTCACAGAGAGACTACTTGAAGGACCTCTGTTTAGAAGGTGTCAAAGAACGTTTTGGCGAGATGAACGAGGCGATTGACCGGCAACTCGACTATGAGATTGACATGATCGCGCAGAAAGGCTTCGTCCCTTATTTTTTAATCGAGTGGGATTTCGTCAACTACGCACGCTCGCACGGCATTCGCTGCTCGGCGCGTGGTTCGGCAGCCGGCAGCCTGATGGCCTACACGCTTGGCATCACCAATGTTGACCCCATTCGTTATCAACTGCCCTTTGAACGCTTCTTCAATACCGAGCGTGCCGACATGCCCGATATAGACATGGACTTTCCCGACGACCGCCGTGAAGAAGTGATTGAATATGTCGCCCACAAGTACGGCGAAGACTGCGTAGGCCAGATGGTCACGTTCAACACAATGGCGGCCAAAGCATCGGTAAAGGACGTGGCGCGTGTCATGGCGCGGCAGGATATCGGCGACCGCATCACGCGCCTCATTCCCACCGGCCCAAAAGTGACACTGCAAGGTTCGCTCGACTCGGTGAAAGAACTGAGCGACCTGTACCGCGAGAGCAAAGAGGCGCAGGAGTTGCTCGATCAAGCATTGAAGTTGGAAGGTTCGGTACGCACAACAGGCGTCCACGCCGCAGGTGTCATTGTTGCCAACGAACCGCTTGAGCATTTTGTGCCGCTGCAACTGCGCGATACCAAAGACCCGAAGAAAGGGCGCATTACGCAATTTGAACAGGCACACCTCGAAGAGCTTGGCCTGATCAAGTTCGACTTCCTGGGACTTTCCAATCTAACCATCCTCGATAATGCAGTCAAATTCATCAAGGCTTCACGGGGCGAGGATGTTGTACTGGAAAAGGTTCCACTCGATCCAGTTCCCTGCGATGATGTGCAGAACGAAAAACGGCAGAAGTCCTTCGATTTGTTGGCAAGCGGCGAAACCACCGGTGTCTTCCAGCTTGAGGGCGCGAAGATGACGGAGTACATCAAACAACTCAAGCCGACCTGTATCGAGGACGTGATGGCGATGATCGCGCTCTATCGTCCCGGCCCAATGGATAGTATCCCCGGTTTCATTGATGCCAAGCATGGACGTAAAAAAGTACACTACCTCGACCCGCGCCTTGAAGAATGGCTGAAAGAGTCCTACGGCGTGATTGTGTACCAGGATCAGGTGCTATTCATCGCTGTTGGCCTCGCGGACTTCTCATGGGGGAAGGCTAACAAATTCCGTAAAGTACTCAGTAAGAAGATCGTTTCTGAGGTCGAGGGCTACAGGGGCAATTTCGTAGATGGCTGCGTAAAAAATGGGGTCAAGAAAGAAGTAGCCGAAGAACTCTTTACCCAGATTGAACCATTCGGTGGCTACGGCTTCAACAAAGCGCACGCCGCCAGCTATGCCGTCGTTGCCTTTTACACCGCCTATCTGAAAGCGAACTACACGGCTGAATTCATGGCGGCTACGATGACAACCGAGGCGGCGGACGCGAAGAAGATAGCCAACGCCATTGCCGAGTGCAAACGCATGAACGTCGAAGTCTTTGGCCCTGATGTCAACAAGAGTGACCGGGGGTTTACCGTTGAGAATGATGGCGTGCGCTTTGGTCTGCTTGCCATTAAGGGTATCGGCGAAGGCCCGATTGGCGAAATCGTGCGTGCGCGTCACGAAGGCGGCCCTTTCAAGTCTCTGGCGGACTTCTGTACGCGAGTTGATCCCAAACAGGTCAGCAAAGGTGCCATCGAAACACTCATCAAGGTCGGTGGTATGGACTCGCTTGGTAAACGCCATCACCTGCTGGCCTCCGTCGAGACCGCCATGAAATGGGGCAAAAACCAGCGCACTTCGCTGGAGCGCGGCCTGCTGAGCCTCTTCGGCGAAATGGAAGAGACGGAGAGCGCCTTTGAATTTATGCTCAAAACGGATATTGAGGAGATTTCGCGTAAGCAGTTGCTTAATTGGGAGAAGGAACTGATTGGCCTCTACATCTCCAAACATCCCCTGGCCTATCTCATTGATGTGATGAAGGATCGTGTCACGCACGATACCAGCCGTATTACCGAGGAACTGGCGAAACAGAAAGTTGCACTCTGCGGCACAATTACTGAAACGAAGCGCCTCACCACGAAAAAAGGCGATTTGATGTGCGTCATCAAACTGGAAGATATGTACGGTTCCATCAACGTGACCGTCTTCCCCAAACTCTATGAACAAACCTCAGAACTATGGGTGGAAGAGGCTGTCGTCATAATTCGCGGCGAAGTGCAGATGCGCAACGATGAGCCGAATATTCTCTGTGATAGCGTCGAACCGCTGCTTTTGGAGACGATGGAACAGGAGATGAACCGCAAACAGTATCACCTCTGGCTCACTATTCAGGTAACAGGCTCCGACGAAAAGTCCGTCTCCGACGATATTATGAAAGTGCAGGACGTTTATAACTGTGTGCGCGACCGTGCGGGCCGTGACCACTACGACATCATGGTCGTCAACGGTGAATGGCAGGTGCTGCTCACACCCTCCAACAATACCATGCACTATTCGCCGGATGTACACGCCAAACTTGAAGAGGTACTGGGCAAGGGTGCGGTCTCTGTACAGGTGCAGGAACAATAGGCCATGTGGCAGTCCATACCTGCCCCGCAAATATTTTTATTAAAAAGAGGTGCAAGACTATGGCAGAGGAGGAAAAAGACGGCGAAACATCTGATGATATTGTCGAAGTAGCAGAGGACGGTACTGAAGAGAAAAATACAGGCGTGCGTCTGGACAAATTTACCTGGGAAGCTGAAGACCTTGTTTTTGTTGACCCAAAGATACAGAAAAAATATGAAGCTCTCCTTGCTGGAGAGCAAGCAGCACAAAAACAGCCAAAACGCCGGGCAAGAAAAAAACCGGAGCCGAAAAAGTAATAATTGGTTTGACTCTTTTATTACAGCTATGTTACACTTCCGTTGTGCTAATAATGGCACACATCGATTGAGGTTTCTCTGAAAAGAGAAAGAAAGTAGTTCGCTCGTATGGCAATCCTGATGAAGTTTGTGCGCAAACGCGGCTTCCGCACGCGCACCTGTGGGCATCACATCCCGTGGCACAGTCGCCCATTGGTGGATTCTGCCCTTTTTCAGGAGGCTTCTGAGCGAACGTAGCGTTACGTAACGCTGAGTAACGCGAAAATGACAGCAACGGCAGGCCGTGGGTGATTGTATTGCAACGCCCACGGCCTTTTTGATTCCCCATAAGGGAGAGCCGTGTGGCGTGCAACACATGCCCACGGCTTTTTTGTGTCCTTTCCCATCTCTATTGCTGCCCTGGCATATATTGCACGCCACGAATGTAGGGACCCGATTTATCGCGCCCAATGTAGTAGTTTGTCAACGTTCATGTGACTGGTGATGCCCCAGCAAGGGACACCGGCAGATGCGCACAGCTCACTGGTCCCGGAGATTCTTCGCTGCACTCAGAATGACAGCCTCCGGCCTGTCATTCTGAGTGCAGCGAAGAATCTCTCGTCACTGCTGGAGCATCACCAGTCACATGAACGTTGGCAAAGTAGTAGGGGCCGATTGATCGCGCCCGGAAAGGAAATCACATGTCTACAACATTACCCGCAGGATTTACAGTACGTCCCGCCACAATGGAGGACATCCGCTCCATCGCGGCAATCTTTATCGCACGCGAAACGGCTTTGTTTGGTGTCACGGAATCCACTGTGGACTCGATGGCGGAATGGATACTCACAGTCTGGCAATCGCCGCATTTCGAGCTTGAGAAAGATTCGTGGGGAGTTTTCGCGTCCGATGGTACAGCAGTGGGCTATGTGACGTTGTGGCGACCTGAGCTAACGCCGCTGCAAATGTACGGTTCACCGCGCATTTTGCCCACGTATCGCGGTCTCGGCCTGACAACATTTCTGCTACACGCCGCCGAGACCCGCGCTCGCGAACTCATGCAAGAGGTAGCGACGGATGTGGGAGTAACGCTTACTAGTTGGACTGAAACTGCCGACGAGGCGGCGCAGCAACTACTGGTGCAAGAAGGCTACCAGCCCCTTCGCTACTACTGGCGTATGGAGCTAGAGATGGATGCGCCTCCGCCATTGCCTGTGTGGCCCGATGGTATCAGTGTCCGTACCTTTGTCCCTGGTCTGGATAATCGCGCTACCTACGAAGCAATGGATGAAGGGTTTCGCGATAGCTGGGGCTATGAAGAAGGAACTTTTGAGGAGTGGGAACGCTATGGCATCGCAACCAGCGATTTTGACCCATCGCTCTGGTTCCTTGCAATGGATGGTAATGAGATAGTCGGTGCTGCACTTTGTCGTCACGATGTAGGTGAAACTGCGCACATTGGCTGGATTGATGAACTGGCGATACGTCCAAATTGGCGCAAACGCGGTCTGGCGATGGCCTTGCTCCATCATGCCTTCAGGGAGTTCTACCAGCGCGACATCCTCAAATGTGGTCTGACCGTCGATTCAGAGAATGTCTCAGGTGCGACCCGTCTCTGTGAACGGGCCGGGATGCACCGTTCCAACAAGAGTGACATTCGCTACCAGAAAGTATTGCGAGAATTAAGGAAGGAGTAAAGAGCAAGGACAGGTCGCAACCCACCTGTGGACGAGTTTCTCGTCCACAGGTGGGTTGCGATTACTATGAATTTTTGTGCTTTCAGGCGAATCGTTTCCGTTTTTTCCGCCAGCATAGGTATCTATAAAGTAGGAGGTGGTATGCCTGGGCAATACACTCTTTCTCGAATAGTGTGTCGTTTCCATACACCACTTCCAACTCAGGTAACATTGGCAGCCACATGTCTCTCGACAGGGGGTAATTGCTATGTTACACTTTATTGTAGGCAGGAGTATACAAACTCTCTATGGCAGGAAAATGGGATACCAGCACCAAGCTGACCGGCACTGGTTGAAAAGGAGATTTCGCATGTTCGAGGACGCATTAAAGGACTCCTGGGCCTACTAGGAGATTTTACAAGAAGGGTTACAAATAGGGGAACAAAAGGGACTGCAAAAGGGGGAACAAATAGGGGAACAAAAGGGACTGCAAAAGGGGGAACAAATAGGGGAACAAAAGGGACTGCAAAAGGGGGAACAAATAGGGGAACAAAAGGGACTGCAAAAGGGGGAACAAATAGGGTTGCAAAAGGGGATCCAACAAGGCTTGCGAAAAGGATTACGCCTGCAACGTCAGATGCTCGTTTCTCTTGTACGAAAGAATTTCCCAAACAGTATAGAGCTGGCAAAAGAGCGAGGGAATGCAATTGACAGGCCGGATGTCTTACAAGATATGATACTCCAGCTTCTCAACGCAGAAACAGAGGAAGAGGCCAGACGAATTCTGAGCCAGTAGATTGAGTGTGGGTATGGGACGTTAGTGTGACATGGCAGGTGGCAAGCAAATGTTTTGTCATCTGCCATGTCCACGCCAGCATCTTAATGATCTTTTATGTATTGAAGGTTATACGGGAAACAATAATGGAATATGCTGTACTTGGTGGGGGTGCGTTGGGGTTGATGACCGCGTACCGACTCGCGCAGGCGGGACAATCGGTGATGGTGTTTGAGCAGGAGCAGATGGCGGGCGGACTGGCGTCCGGTTTCCGCATCGAGGATGTCTGGCTAGAGAAATTCTATCACCACCTGTTTCGCACCGATAAGACCGCCATTCAAACGATAGAGGAACTGGGTCTGAGCGACCGCCTTGAGTGGTCGCAGCCTCCCACTGTCTGCCTGAGCGGCGGCAAGACACACCGGTTGGATTCCCCTATCTCGCTATTGCAATACTCGCCTCTACGTTTCTACGAACGCTTGCGTGTGGGCGCGGTAATCGCCTTTCTCAAAGTGATGCGTTCAGATCCCCTGGAGGGCAAGACCGCGGCGGCATGGTTGCGCAAGTGGGCTGGCAAACGCCCCTATCAGATATTATTGGAACCGATGTTGACCGGCAAGTATGGCGCGTTGTACGACCAGATCGCTTTACCCTGGATGTGGGCGCGTTTCCACGACCGCACCAGCAGCCTCGGCTACCTGCGCGGTGGCTTCCAGCAGATTTACGAACGACTGGTGGAGCGCATCAGTAAGATGGGAGGCAAAGTCCTGCTCGGTACCCGCGTGGAACAGGTCGAGCAACTTGAGAATGAACGCTGGCAAGTGCGCACAAGTCAGGGAACATGGACATTTGACCGCGTTATCTCCACGCTGCCAACGCGCCTGACCTGCCGACTTATTCCCGCGCTGCCGGAGGAGTACCGCTCTAAATACGATTGGGGTCAGGCATATGGTGCGCAATGCCTGATACTCGCGCTCGACCGCCAGCTTACCGACAGCTACTGGATCAACCTGTGCGACCCCGGCTATCCCTTTACCGGCCTCTTCGAGCATACCAACTATCGTCCACCTGCCGAATATGGTGGGCGGCACATCGTTTACCTCGGCAACTATCGCCCAATGGACGACCCACTGTTCAAAAAAAGCAAAGAGGAATTATTGCGCGAATTCACGCCAGCCCTGCGGCGCATTCGCCTTGACTTTGACCCTTCATGGGTGCAGGAAAGCTGGTTGTTCAACGCTCCCTACGCCCAGCCTATCGTCACCACCGACTTTCGCCAGCACATTCCGCCCCATGAAACGCCTCTCAAAGGCTTGTGGCTGGCGAATATGTTCCAGGTTTACCCGCATGATAGAGGACAGAACTATTCTTTGGAGATGGCGAATCAGCTGGTGAAGATGTTGGAGGAGTGACATACACGAAATCAGGGCTTATATCAAAACGTCAGTACATACATGCGCATACAGTGCTTGACAAAAGCCCTGATTTCGTGTATAATCCCTATGTAAATACAGCTCATCTACCATGTGTGGAAGGAGTAACGGTGCCGTCCGAAAGGGCGGCACTAGCCTTTTTGGCTTACATAGGCTTCGTATTCTTTACGTAATTTTTCTCTGTAATGTCCGGTTTTTACACAGTAAGCTGTCCATAGCATAATATATTCTCCACGATCAGCCAAAACGACCAGATAGCTAAAATCCTCCAACGCAATCAGTATTCTTTCCTCTGTACCTCTTTTATTTTTCCACCATTTCACCTTTATTCTACCGTTTGTGACAGCTTCAATAATTGGCCGGGGCCAACAAATACGTTCGCAACGACGTAAATCTAACAAACGCTCATCTTCTACCTGGCCCTCGCTAATAATATGCCAAAATGTGGCTTCTTTATTCTTTATCATGGGATGCCTTTTTAAGGCAAAGCGTTTCCCTTCAAAGAAGGGTTTTGAAGTGACAAAATCCTGACAGAAGAAATAATAAAGTACGTTTAGATACCGGTTCCAACTATGTTCATAGTCTTCCATACAAATAAGTGGTGGAAGCAACTCCTCACTACTACCCATAACAAATTTATCTCGCTTCCCATCTGAAGATATTAACTTTATCCTCACGGAGCAAAGTTGTTTTAGTAAGGCCATAGTGAGAACGCTGACGCATTCTTTCGACGAGGGCTAATTTAGCTGAATTTGCGTTAAGAGCCTTATTTGCATAAGCGACAGTTCCTATCAATAAATCAGCTAGTTGTAACTGTTGGACTTCGTGGGAGCGTATAGTCTGAATTCTGGTAATGATTTTACGCTCAAAATCGTACATATTGTTGCAAAGAACCTCGTGTAACTGCGCAATTTTTGATTTACTGCAAGTATCTTTGATGTCAAGGTAAATTCTATATTCAGAGCCAGGAGAGAGCAAAACTTTCAGCATTTCAAAGTACATTTTATAATACCATGTATCATGGTCCTGATCAAAATCCTGGTGGTGCAACTTTGATTTGTTAGCAACTACCCATGCACGGAAATGCAAATCGTCGTCGTCGAAAAAGTAATCAACTAAATCCATATAAAATGCTTGTTTTGCTGGCGAAACTTTAGACCATTTAATTTCAAAAGAGGGAGCCAAACCATGCTTTTGTTTAATTTCATGAATGCGTACTGCAATCTCCTGAGCTTTTTCGAGTGGACACCATATAGCCCCTAAAACCATGACTGGTTGCCTGTCATGCTGTAAATGAGAGCTTTCATCACAGTAAATATTATAAATTGTACCCATCTATTCCATCTCCCAATGTATTGCACAGCATTATAACATACTTTTGAAGAAAATAGAGCATAATCTTTTTCGGATTTCTCGTAATCTTGACACCCTCCACCACATTCGCTATACTGCAATCCATACAAGCAGATAACATTCATGTACGGCGCGACCGGAGTCGCGCCACATTCTTTTCTGGAAGATGCGCCATCACACTATATTCATAGGCGTAAATGCACATCGGTTCGCACTTTTGTATCTTGATGTTGTATAGTGTATAAACATGGTTGGTTGGAGGGGTTGTGATAGCATATGTCTTACGGTAATAGAAACTATAAAATACTCAGGACCCCTGAACCGGTAGCAATACACCTGTGGTGGCGTATATAGAGAGGGTAAAACGGGAAACATGGAGCGGTATCGAACAATGCGAGCTTATTCGGCTGGTGGGGTGGTTTTTCGCCCCGGTTCCGTGCGCTCTTCTGAACAGCATCTGATGCATTTAGTGCATCAAGGATATGCAGAACATCTGGCGACCTGGGAACAGCCCGACCCCGCACGACACCCTTCAGTGGAAATCGCACTGGTGGGACGTAGCCATTCCGGCATTTGGACCTTGCCAAAGGGGACGCCCCGGGCGGGAGAGACGGTTGAACAGGTCGCACTACGTGAGGTGCAAGAGGAAACAGGGTTAGCCGTCCGTTTAATTTCATACATTGGCAGTATTTCGTACTCCTTCGTGCGCGACCAGATTCGCTATCAGAAGCAGGTGCGACATTTTTTGTTGGAGGCCATTGGCGGCGATTTCTCACTCCATGATGCGGAGTATGATCGCGTGGAATGGTTTCCTCTGGCGGAAGCATGCCGCCGGTTGACCTATCAGAACGAGGTAAATATCCTGTATCACGCGGACGATATCTTGCAACACTGGTTAGAAGACCAGCCCAAGGAAGGACTGAAATAGCCATATGCGAAATGCCGACATGGATGCACGGCGCTACAGTACACCGCGGTACAAGCTGTTCCGGCGTATCCTCTTCCCTTATAGCGGGACGGAGCCACTGACGTTCAAACAGGGTCTGCGCGTCATTCTGGGATGGACTCTGCTGATACCTGTGACGGTATCACTCTTGACGGCTCCCTTTGCCGCTGCGTTATCCTATTCCCTGTCACAAATTCTCTGGACAATGCTCTTTGCTTTTCTCTCTGGCGTCTTTATCTTTGGTGGTCTGGGGCTACTGATTATTTTTATGGGCAATAGCGCTGCTCGCTTTCATCAGAGACGCAATATATCCAGGGCTAATAATAACTAGCGGAGGTTGATATGGATCTTAGCGTTGAAGGTAGGTCTGAACGGATTCCTCCTGGCTCACACATCTGCCAGTTGTATAGTAAGGTAACCGAGATTCCCGGCGTCACTGCACGCTTAATTCGGGTGGGTCTGATGGCCCAGGAAAAATGCATGTTTGCCGCGGCGCCCGCACAGGTAAAAGAGATGCGCGATGAACTGGTCAAGTTGCAGATAGATGTAGAGAGCATGCTTGAGTCAGGTCAATTAGTTTTGGTAGAAGAGCGAGAGCAGTTTCTTGCGAATGGCAAGCGCTTCGATCCCTATTTCTTGCTGTCATCCCATCAAACCTTTATCGCTCAAGCCTTGCGCGAAAGCTGGAAAGCAGTACGTATCTCCATAGACATGACATGGTTGAGCAAAGATATCGCTACCCCCGAAATGTTGCTCAAATACGAGGCGGCCTCCGATGCTGTCTTTACCTTTCAGAACGCCCCCATTATTGCTCTCATGCACTACGACTACTCCAAACTGCTGCCCAGTCTCGTCGTCGAAATGCTCAAACTGCATCCTATCGCCGTCGTTGGCAAATTCATCCGGCGCAATCCTTACTACCTGAACTCCGAGCAATACATGCTCAAAATTCTGCGCATCAACAAAGATAAAGAGAACAAAGCGAAACAGCCATAAAAATAGCAGGCACCAGGGTTTGATACCCCTGGTGCCTGCTATTTTTATGGCTGTTTCGCTTTCAGGAATTACGAGCCGAAGAACTGACCGAGATTCACATTGCTTTGTCCACCGGCCTGTTGTGTGCCTTCGGGTGTCGGTGGATGGTAGCTCATGGACTGGATGCCAACGCGGCCTGGCCCAATAAAGCGGTTCATGATAATGGATGAACCCGCCATAAAGCCGCCAATGGCACCAAAGATGCCGCCTCCGCTGCGCTGTGAGCCAATCACCGTCGTTGGCTCCATTTGCACCGACGGGTCTTTCCACAGCCATGCGCCGGGCTCCACGTCCAGCGCCTCGCCCGGTGCCAGCATCTTTTCAAAGACGTTGCCATAACCATGCAACAACACCATGCCCTCGCCATTGACGGCGGTGAACTGGTCAATAAACAGACCCGTGCGGCTGAAGAGCAGGTTGGCAATACCCTGTACTGAGCGGAAGTTGTAGTCAACATTCCCCGTCGCGACCAGGAATTGATGCTCGCGTACCTCCACCGTCTGACCATGTTGCAGACGCAAGGCGACGATTTGCCCCACGGAGTCGCGTGAGAAGGAGATGTTCCCCGGCCCATGTGCCTCCGTGATGAAAATTTGCATGCCCGCGAAGAAGCGTTTGCCCAATCCCTGCAACTTTTTGAAGCCAATCTGTACTCCCGGATGCTTCCAGAGCAAAATGTGATGCTCGAAGTAAACGGAAAGCTGGTTGCCAAGCATGATATCTACCACCGGCACCAGTTCGCCGTCAATCGAGATGGTCATATCGGCCAGTCTGAGCGGACCTTCGGGATTATGGATTTCCGCTTTTGGCACTGCGTTGCCGAACATACTATTGGTATACTCTTCAAACTGGTTGGGCGGTACATACGCTCCCTGGGGCGCTCCATATTGACTCTGCGGTTGCGGCTGCGATGGTGGGGGCGGGGTCTGCGCGGTTGGCATAGGTGCGCCGCACGTACCGCAGAACTTGACGCCATCGGCTACCTGGCCTTTACAATTGGGGCAAATCATTCTGAAAACCTCCTGTATATTGTACCTCATGACAAGTTTACGCGCTTTCCCTCTCATAAAGAGCAAGGAAAGCCGCTTTTGCATCAAATTTTAAACAGATGCGTACATTGGCTTGATAATACCAGTATTGATGAGAAGATACAAGAGGTACCGTAAATTTGATTTAGTCGATAGATATACCAACGCGCAAGGAGATAGTAGTAGCTGACGTGCTACTACTATCTCCTTGCGCGTTGGTATATCTATCGACTATTTACAAAACGAAGCTGTCGGCGAGGGGATTGCGGGCGTTGTTGTTTTCCCGTTTCTCACCGTTCAGGTTCACGGTCTGCTGTGCGCCGGTCGGGCGACCGTTACCGTTATTCTGGCTATAGCCATTGCTTTGCGAACCGTTAGCCTGAGCGTTCTGTAGATTTTGCAGGCTTTGCAATGCAGCCTGCGTCTGCGGGTTCATCGGAATGGGACTACCGGAGTCCGTAGATAGCAGCACCGTTTTGCCTTCGATCACGACTGCAATACCCACACCGCGTCTCAGATCGGCGAGTTGGCGACGCAACTCGCGGTTTTCAGACTCTAAAGCGTCCATTAATTTTTTTTGTTCGAGCAGCATCTGAGCGATGCCTTCAAAACCAGCGCTAGCAGCACGATCCATGGTGGATGCCTCCTGCGTACTCATCGTACTCAATAACTCTAATACAAAATTTCCCATCACAGCGCCACAACCTCCCAACTTATCCCGTACCCAGTATGGGTACGATCCGATCCCAAATGGCTGCCGCAACGCCTGTTTTGGGCATTACAGGCAAGTCTTCTATTACTCCATTCGCGTGAATGAGTAATACTTTATTTGTTTCTGTACCGAAGCCGCTATCGGAGCGACTGACATCATTGGCGACCAGCAGGTCCAGGCGTTTCGCGGCCAGCTTGGAGCGAGCATAGGCCTCAATGTCATGAGTTTCGGCAGCGAAGCCGACGCGCGTTATACTGCGTTGACGCTTAGTGCCTGCCTGTCCCCTATCCGCGTCAGCAGAAGCGAGTTCACCCAGGATATCTGGATTCCGTACCAGATGTAAGGATAATCCGCCTTGTTCGTCGAATATTTGCGCCCCCCCACCTTCTTTTTTTAACTTTTGCGCCAATGGCTCTTCCGGGCGAAAATCCGCGACTGCCGCGCTCATTATGAGCGCGTCTGCGCCTGGAAGCGCGTCGAATACCGCATCGCGCATTTGCAGCGCCGTCTCGACTGGCCTTCGCTCTATCCCATACGGCGTTTCTAGCGCAACTGGACCAGAAATTAAGATGACCTGCGCCCCTCGATCTCGCGCCTCAGTTGCCAGTGCAAAGCCCATCTTCCCTGACGAGCGATTGCCGACATAGCGTACCGGATCAATTGGCTCTTGCGTCCCACCAGCAGTGACCACGACGTGGCGTCCAGCAAGGTCGCCATTGCGTCCCAGCACCATACTGATGGCTCCCAGCAAAACCTCTGTCTCCGGTAACCGGCCCGGCCCTATCGCCCCGGAAGCCAATCGTCCTACCTCCGGCTCGACAATCCAACATCCCCGCTCTCGCAACACCTGCAAGTTTGCCTGTGTCGCTGCATGCGTATACATATCCCGGTACATCGCAGGTGCTGCCACCAGGGGAGCATGTGTTGCCAGTGCCACCGCGGTAAGCATATTATCCGCTATACCATGGGCAAGTTTCGCAAGCGTGTTTGCTGTTGCCGGCACAATTGCCAACAACTCGGCTGCCTCAGCCAGCGCGATATGCGTCTCGGCGGCACGCCCTGATGGTTCCCACAGGTCGCTGAATACCGGCCTGTGGCTCATCGTTGAAAAAGTGAGCGGTCGCACAAATTCTTCCGCGTGTTCTGTGAGAATAACATCCACCAGCGCACCTGCCTGTTGCAGACGACTGACCAACTCAACAGCTTTGTAGGATGCGATCCCTCCACAGATTCCGACGATAATACGCCTATTAAGTAACACCTTTTGCTTGCTCGTTCCCTCTCTATGGACTATCCTGATGAGAACATTGTTACAATAGCACACCATGCGCTTTTTTATCAAGCGATATACCAGGAAGTACCATTGCTTGTAATTAGGCCCGCACATCCTTTCGTTTCAAGAAGTAGGCCGTTGCCAGTCCTAGCAGCACGATCATCAGCGCCAGTGCGAACCACATCAGTAAAAGATGGGCAATTGCTGTGCCTTGCGTAGAGCCATTGACGGTGGTGAAGAGTGTGCCGCGATAGGCAAAGTCGCTGCCACTCCCCAGCTTATCGCCGTGCAAGCCTATCGTCGAACCCATCGCCGCCATAGACCAGCGGGCTGCGAAGAACGAGCCGAGGAATTGCAGTCCTGGATTGTCGAGCGCGAAGATGATACCGGAGAAAATCACCTGCGGTATCAGTATGATCGGGATGAAGCTCATAGCGCGGTCATTGTTGGGCGCGATGGCCGAGATCGCCAGACCAAGCATCAGACCGGCCAGCGAAGTGAGCGCCATTGAGATGTATATCTCGATTGGCGCTGGTAAGAACACGCTCCACTGGAATGGCGACTTGATTTGCACGAAGATAACCAACACTGCACTTTGCAGTAGGCACAGGATGCCCAGCACGACTATCTTCGAGAACATATACGGCACGATGCCAAGATTAACCGTGCGCTCACGCCGGTAAATGGGAGCCTCTTTGACGATCTCGCGTGCGCTATTGATGCAGCCAAACATCACGGCGGCAAATGACATGATGAAGATGATTTTCTGCGCATCACCGCCCGAGCCAACTTCAATAGCACTATTAAGATAATCGTTTTGCGCCTGTGCCAGTGGCACACCGGGGTACTGCGCTTGTGCCACTTGCTGCCCCTGTGGCGTTTTCAGGAAATTGACGATGCGCCCACAGCTTATGGGGCCAGAAGTCGCGCCTGGCCTGACCGGGCAGGTAGCGATACTGGACGTGCCGAATGTGCCGCTGCCCGCCAGGAAAAAGAGAATCAGGCCGATGATCGGCGCTTGCAAGAGCAGAATGAGCAGGTTGCCGGTATCATTCTTGAGCAGTTCCAGGTAGCGCATAGAAAGCAACATGAATTGTTGCCACGGATTGCCGCGTTTGGGCGGCCGTACCTCAGCCGTGACCTGCTGAATGTTGGCGCCTCCCACCGGTCCCTGTTGCAATGACTGGACGACGTAGCGTTGATAATCGGGTGATCTCTTGAATGCCGCTTCTGCCTCTGCCGGAATATTGGGATTGTCGTCGGTCGGCTCCAGTGCGCTGTAAATTTCCGCGAAATCGGTCTTGCCGAAGAATTTTTTCGCCCCATCCGGCGGCCCAAAATAGGCCAGTCGTCCTCCCTGACAGAGGAAACAGATGTAATCGCAGGTATTGATGTTGTTGGTGGCGTGCGTCACCAGCACGATGGTGCGTCCCTTGTCGGCAAGCTTGCGCAAAAGGAACATCATCTTGCGGTCAAGGCCGGGATCGAGTCCCGATGTGGGCTCGTCGAGGAAGAAGATACTGGGATCGGCAAGCAATTCAAGCGCAATCGAGACACGCTTGCGTTGTCCTCCTGAGAGCTTGCTGACTAACAGGCTGCGGCGCGGTTTCATATCTACGTCTTCCAGCACTTCTTCAATACGCTGCTGAATTTGTTTCTCGGTAAAGTCGTTGGGCAGACGCAATTTCGCGGCGTAATAGAGCGCACGCTCGACGGTCAAGTCGCGGTGAATGATGTCATCCTGCGGCACATAGCCCAACTGCGTGCTGAAGGCCGCGAGATTCTTGTAGTAATCTTGCCCGTTATAAAGCACGGCCCCTTCTTGTGCCGGTCGCAAGCCATTAAGGGCGTCCATCAAAGTAGATTTGCCCGCGCCGGAGCCGCCAACGACCGCGACGAATTTGCGCGGTGGAATAACGATGGAAATATCGTCAATCAGAATAACGTGCTTGTTGCCTTCCTTTTTCAGGTGCAGTGCATCAATGCGGATGCTATTTCCCTCGTAATGTTGCGTCAGTTGCGTACCGGTAAAAGTGAGCTTGAAGGGGCCGATACGCACCTCATCACCCTGTTTCAGCGTCTCGCTGCCCACGCGCTTGCCATTGATATACACATGGTTGGTGCTGTGCTGGTCAACGATGCGATAGCCGCCCTGTACCTGTTCTAGCCGGGCATGGTGTCCTGACACCTGTGGATGGTTCAGCACGACCATGTTATCCGGCAAACGTCCCAGCGTAATCACGGGCGCACCCAGCGGAATAGGACGAATTTCCGGCACAACTTCCTGCGCTGCACCACTGCCGTCGTTATAGGTCAGCGTGACCAGCGTACCGTGTTCGTCGCCGATACGGAAAATATCACCGCGCTCAAGCGGTTTGCGGAATTGTTGCTCGCCGAGGATATGTTGTCCCTGATACAGCAAGCCGTTGAGCGTTTTTTGCCGCGATGGATGCGGATGAACAAGCACGAACTTGTTGCCCTCCCGCACAATCTGCGCGTGGAATGACGACACAACTGGCTCATTAATGACGATATCGTTTGATGGGTCACGCCCGATATTGACTACTTGCTTGTTCAGCATATATGCTTGGCGGTCGTGATGGATATTGGAACTGATTTCCAGCGATTGCGCATTGTTGGGCGCTGCCTGTGTTAGCAGAGGCGAGATACCGGCAGGTGCGATTTGCGTACCGCCGGGATCGCCGCCAAACCCTGCTGGTGGTGGCGGAGGCGGTGGTGTCGTTCCTGGTATCACGAATGGTTGTGCTTGTGGTGCTTGCGGCACTTGCGGTGGGAATTGTGCTGGCATATTGAAACCCACCTGGGCGACACGCTCAACCGGCATAGACTCGCCATGTATTCCCCCCTGTGGCAAGAACAGGAATGTTGTGCCTCCCATGCCGATCGTATCGCGTTCATTGATGTTTGCTCGTAGCACATCACGCTGATTGACAAACAGCGTATTCTGTGGATTCAGCTTGCTAATCGTCCAGTTACCATTGTCCCAGGTGATTTGCGCGTGGTGTCGTGAAACGGATGGGTCTGACACGACAATATCATTACCCGGTTCTCGTCCAATTGTCGTAACAGGTTTACTAATAGGAAACGTCGTCCCTGCTAATGGACCGCTAAGAAATCGGATCGAGCCGAGGTTGTGTGGACCATTCATTCTATCCATACTCTGTACCGTCGAAACCCGGTTGGCGCTCGTGCTTACAACAACCTGCCGGGAAAGTACGACCTCCACCTTTCTGATTTGCACATCCATGCAAAACTAAGGAACATTTTTCTGCCGCTATTATACTGTAGTGCTATGGGTGTTGCAAGTGAGTATTTCTTGTGATTGGACCATGACGGTAGGGACCGATTTATCGCGTCCGCCCAGGGTGATATCTCGTATTCCCTGGGCGGACGCGATAAATCGGTCCCTACTGCTTTGTCAACGTTCATGTGACTGGGTGACTGGTGATGCCCCATCAAGGGACACCGGCAGATGCGCACAGCTCGCTCGTCCTGGAGATTCTTCGCTGCACTCAGAATGACAGGCTGGCCCTTGTCACTCAGAATGACAGGCTGGCGCTTGTCACTCAGAATGACAGGCTGGCCCTTGTCACTCAGGATGACAGGCTGGCCCTTGTCACTCAGGATGACAGGCTGGCCCTTGTCACTCAGAATGACAGCCTCCGGCCTGTCATTCTGAGTGCAGCGAAGAATCTCTCGTCACTGCCGGGGCATCACCAGTCACATGAACGTTGACAAAGTACTACGTCACGCGCAGGATTTTATGTCTCATCCGGGTCCTTATTCGTCAGAAATAGGCGCAACCAGTAAGGAACCGCATCTTCATATCCCCACTTCACCCGCTCTTCCAGTGGCGACACAACTGCATACCACGTCAACGCCCTTGACAGCATACCGAGGCGTTGCGCAATATCAAACGCTGCCAGCAACTGCTCTCTGGATAGATGTGATGCAAAGCCTGTCCACGGCGCAAGGTAAGCGTCGCGCAGACGGAGTAGCGCCTCATCTGCATAGTGCAGCCGGTATTTCGCCGAACGCAGCGCCGCGAACAGCGAGCAAAAAGGGTGAGTCACCGCACTATCACCCCAGTCAAAGAACACATATCCCCGCTCGTTTAGCAGGATATTATTGCTATGAAAATCATCGTGGTGCAGCGTTTCCGGCAACTGGTAACTTGCCAGTTCGTCGCACATCTCCTGTACCCGTGGCGTAAAATCGCGCAGTTGCTTCAGTTCAGCCTCCGTTATTCCGCCCTTTTGCCCAATAAGCAGTACAGCACTATCGGCAATAAGTTGCTCAAACAGGGATGGCACCATACGCAAGCGGCGATCAGGGCAACCGGACGAGAGCAATGCATCCGTATAAGCAGTGGTTTGAATTTGAAACTGCGCGTAGCGTGCCAATGCCTGTTCCAGGTATACGCTATTAGCCAGCGTGTCTCCCTTTAACAGCAACTCACGTAAAGGTCTACCCGCGTCTTTCATCAGCATCCACCTTTGTTCTGTATCCACCGCGAAAACATGAGGAATGCATTCCGGCCAGTGCGCCGCTAGAAATTGTGTTAATGCAGGCTCGTAGGCAAATCCCGCGGCCACAGCCTTAAAATACAGCAACCCACCTGATGTGTGGACACGCAAGACAGTAGACCACGCACGCACATGTATCTGCTCAATCGGAGCAACAATCGCATATCCCAGCCGTACAACCTGTTCCTCAATCCATGCCCTTGCCCCGTCAAACCAGCCTATCCGCGCCCACGGTACCCGCTGCGCCGGAATATTGCCAGTCTCTACCTCATCGAACCAGCTTTCAAGCTCTACGTGATGTTCTGGTACAGCAAGCGCAATATTCGCGAGTTCGGCACGCCCCATCCAACGCGCATTCTCAGCAGGTGACCAGTGAAGACTATGGTTGTCGGTGGCATAAACAACAGAATCCACCGTCTGCTCATCTTTGAAGCGATTGCCTGGAGAGATAGCATCAAGCACCGTGACATCCAGCCCCAACTGCTCCTGTATCGCCCGGTGAATGTCGCCAGCCTCGTTTGCAGAATGGCGTGGCAACGTCCAATGATCATTTTCTTGCAAGAGCAATATCGATGTATCATGAGGAATGAGAGCGTAATTGTTCTCTGGTAGAGTAGTCAACGTTATGTTCCTTTTACCAGGGTCAGTATACTGTGAGACCTTGCCTGGGCATGAGACTGTACAAGGAGTTCGTTGTTTATTCATCAAGTTGGTCAAAAAGTGAGGGCTGTCGCTCTGCCGCGATTCGTTTTTGTTCTTCGCGTTGCAGTTCTACCGCGATTCGTTTTTGCTCCTCGCGCTGCAGTTCCTGAATGCTCTTTTCGGGCGTTGGTAAATTTTCCGGCATTGTTCCGCCTGCCTCGGCTATTGCTTTGCGGACAATTTTGCCAATCTCTAGGTGCGTTTGATTGGCTTTCTCTTTGCCTTGTATTCCTTCGCGCCGGAGTTTTGCGTCTGCCTGTGTTGCGCGAAAAATATTAGCCCCCAGCTCTTCACTTCCCATGTAATCGAGAATCTTCATTTTTTCCGACCGCAAGCCTTTGCGCTTATGGATATCATTTTCTCGGAGACCGTTATATAGGCCCATGTACCCGTGATCCTGGAAGATTGAAAAGTCGGATGCGCTGATCACTCCGGAGAGTTGTGCTGCTTCTGCCAGCTTGGTATTGAAAATTGCCATTTCAGAACGATAGATAAGCCGTTTCTGATCCTCTGGCAGCGTGGAAAGTGCTAGTTCGTCGGCAAGTTCCTGGCGGCGTGTCTGCACCGCAAAATAAACCTTGCCAAGTGCAACAGCCGGTTTTGATTCATCGCCAGCCAATACAATCAAGTAGCAGGCATAACGTGAAAGCCTGTAGTCTTCGCGGGGTTTTGTTGTTGCACCAGCTTTCACGATTTTAACATCGGCGTTAAAATGGTCTTCAATGGCTTCTCCACTTTCTTGACAGGCTTTTTTCGCCTGTGCTATTGTGTGTTGGAATCGTTGCCAGGCTGAATATCCCAACAGCTTATAGAGTTCACGAGCTGACCAATATTCATTTCTACTCTCATCCTCTCGACGTATTGCATCAAATGGTGAAACCGGTACCGATGTTCTTTCTTCATTCTCATTAGTCATAACACACTCCATTCATAAGCCATTTTCAGATGTTGTGCTATTCCTTCGACAGGCAGCCATTCGCTGCAAGATAGTGATTATACATGCCTGATACAGAAAAAACAATCATATTTGATGTAATTCTGATATTTTGATATAAGAATAAACACATCCATATGAGCGTCAGAAAAGGTCGAGATGGCATCAAAAAGCCGTTTTCAAAGACCAAAATCTTCCGAAGGAGTTGCAAAGTGAATCTCTCGTACCGCAAATACATCTTTTACTCCTGCACGCTCTCTGAAAGAAAGATACAGATGTCGCTGTTTGCAAAGAAATGTGTGTATGACACTCCTTTTTGGCCTCATATAGAAGAGCTTATTATATCAAAATATCAGGATGTAATGAAGTGGCATGCAATAAGTGTTTAATTTTTGAGATGAATTGTATGTGATTGCAAGTATACGACTTATAATATCACCCCTTATGCAACACAACATTGCCCGAACTCACGTGCAACTTGAGCAGAGCATTTGGTTGCGTATTATAGATGATGGGGCCGCTATAGGAACCATCCTGCTGCTTAATCTGGCTCAGATTGAAATCACTGGTGATGTTGCCCGCGTTCGTGTAGGCATCGAGTGTCACGTTAATGTTCGCGGGCAACGTGACATCCAGATTACCGGCCTCGCTCTGAATGGTATAAACGGACTGGTTGCTGCTGGAACCGGACGCTGTATCCACGGTACCATTGAACGTCACGTTGCCAGTACCAGTTTCTAGCGTCGAACCGGGGCTGAGCATGGCGTTCTGTACCGTAATATTGCCGATATCGTTCTTGACGTTCAAATTGCCGTTCAAGCCCGTAATCGTGACATTGCCGACAGAAGTAACGTTACTGGCCGGGCTCCCACCATTGAGTATGACTGGCGTTCTACCGGTATTCACGCTGGATGGCAACGTAATCACGATAGCAACCGAATTGTTATGGTTGCCAAAGATACTGCTATTGCTGGAGACACTGGCGTTTACCGCCAGCGTGGTCGCGGCTGTACCTGCCGGTTGTATTTGCACCGCAATGCTATTGAACTGGCTGTTCGCGTCACTCTGGCTGCTCGCTTTCACTGTTTTGGTGGTGCTGACCGTGGGAGTTGTAGCGTTAGGATCAACCGTGATGGTAACATTGCCGATTTGATTATGTATTTGTAGCTGTGTGATACCGGAAAGTGGCACGGACTGCGATTTATTTTGTGTATAGGTACTCGTATTGCCAATGCCAATGCCGCCAATGCCGACACCCCCGCCGTTCGCGCTGCGCACCGCCAGGTATGCAGCGATGCCCACGCCGGCAATGACCAGCAAGATACCTCCCAGGCAGCCAAACAGCAACCACGGCCAGACGCGCCTCGGTCGCCGTTCCCTTTGACTGCTCGCGCTAGCACGAGGCCGCCTTTGCGTTTGCCGCGACTGCGAGCCAGTATTGTAACGAGGGCGCGGCGACTGTGGCATGTCAGTTTCCCGTGGAGAGCGTTGGCGGCCTTGCTGCTGTGCATCCGTGTAAGTCCGTCGTCGTGGTTCATCCTGTGCATAATCTTGAGCATATTCCTGATTGGAAGTTGGGCGTGGTCGCGGCGAACGTTGTGCCTGACCAAAACCGGACGTTGGACGCTGGCGTTGGGGGGGTGATTGCCGGGATTCAGGTGTGGGCCGTGGTCGTCTCTGCGGCGGTGGGTATGGCCGCTCTGTTTGCTCTGGCGGCAAACGTCGTCTACGCTGGCGCGGCTCCTCCGTATCATAGTCATCTTGCTGCGTATCCAATTCATCGTCCCAGTTGTTGTCTCGTCCCGTGCGATCGTTACTCATGCGGTATGCTCGTTTCGCTTTCTGATTGGTGGTACTCACTGCCCGTAAGAGGAAATGCGCTGCTTTCGGTTATGTGCAGGTCATCGTTATCCGTTGTTTCTCTACTATCTAATATACCTGTATTACGAACGAGATAGGGTGAGAGTAAGAGTTTTTTCCCTTCGAGCAAGCAAGCCGGAATGATGGCTATTACGCAGAGAATACCTGCCGCCAGGAAAATGGAGGTATAGACATCATGTGCCGCGCCAATCACGTAATTGCCATAGAGTTTATTGTACGCCGGGCTGAACGCGGGAACGCCCTTTGGCGGCACGAAGGCACTGACAAGGGTGCGAAAACGGCCCAATCCCCACGAAGTGAGGGCGGCCAGGCCAAGAATCATGCCCACCATGCGCAACACTGTTACCACCGACGAAGCCATACCAATTTGTCGCTGGCTGGCTGCATTGATAGCAGTAGTACCAATGGGGGCAATCACCAGCCCAAAACCAAGACCACCCGTCAGCGTACTTGCCGTAATTTGGAGTTCATTGACGTTCAAAGGCCACAAATGCATCAGCCAGAAGCCAATTGCCGCCAGGCATAAGCCCAGCAGCGCCGTTACCCGACAGGAGATGCGCGGACAGAGCCAGCCACCAAGCATAGCGCCCACCGGTATCATCACCGTCAGGCGTAGTAGCGCGAGGCCACTATAAATAGCCGATTTTCCCAGCACCGTATCAATAAAAATAGGAATATCCGCCATCGCAATAATCAGCGCGGCCCCCACCAGCAAGCTTACCAGCGCAGACGCAGAGAAAGCCGAACGCCGGAAGAGCGAGAGTTCCACCAGGGGCCAGCGTTTGCGCCGTTCCGTGAATATCTCCAGCGCAATAAAAGCCGCCAGCAAAACAAGTGCCGTCACGATGAGCAACGGATTATTTTGTATGGGGGCCGAACCAGGCGCAATCTTCGCCGGGCTGATTTGCGCCGCCTCCTGTGAAAGTCCCAGGCTGAGACAGACCAGCGAAGCGCCAAGCAACAATGCGCCAGGAATATCAATGCGCTCTTGCAAGTGCGTACTCGCCGGTACAAGTCGCCAGATGAAGAAGATCAGCACGGCGACAATGGGTATATTCAGGTAAAAAATAGCTTGCCAGCCCCATGTCTGCACGATGATCGAGCCATAGAGCGGACCAAGTACACCGCCCGCCTCTGTCACTAGACCTACCAGACCGAGCGCCATCGCCCGTCGTTGCTCGCCATAGAAATCCCCGGCCACCGCCATCGCCACTGGCACAATCGCTCCGCCGCCTGCTGCCTGCACAAAACGTGCTGTGACCAGCCAGACCAGTCCGGGCGAGTCTACAGGAATGCCGAAACGCTGTAAAAAGGAGATATCCACCGCGTTGCCCAGCATCGGGCTGAGTCCACAAAACAGCGAGCCAAAAGCGAAAATACCCAGGCAGATGAGAAAGACACGCCGCCGCCCATACATATCTGAGACGCGCCCCATCAACGGCATCGCCACCACATAGCCCAACAAATAGCCACTGATAATCCAGGCGGCGCGGTCAAGTTGCGTGATTGGTATCTGTAAATCCGTAATCATTTGCGGCAACGCCGTCACCACCACCGTCTGGTCGAGCGCCGTGAGGAAGACGGCAGCGCACGCGGCGAATATCGCCCACCGCGCCGCCTTGCGCCCGTTGTCGGTCAGTATAGAGCGTTGCGTCATACGTCCTCCTGCTGGGTAGCGTTATTTAATAGGAGCGGTAATCGTCAAGCTCTCGCCAAATTTCGACAATGTAAAGGTGCGAACTGTATTCTTATTATCGCCAGCCGCAGCGATGCCTGTCATCTTAATCTGGTATGGTAGATTATCTGACTTGCCAATACAGGTAGTGACCGCAACGGTGGAACCTGCTGGCGCACCACCGCCGGTAATACCCGCCAGATACTTAGCATCCAAAGTGCCGTTAATGCTCCAGCACGACGTACCCCCTACATTGGCGTCGGTGGGCGTACTGGGATTCTGTATATGACCGAGAATAGCAGATACGCCCGTACTTGAATTCGAGAGCGAACGTGGGTCAAGCAGACCGGTCGTATGCATCCAACTGCCCGTTATGGGGTCAGTCACATACTGGTTGCTGTCAATCGTAATAATTTGCACCTGCACCACATTACCCAGTATCAGCACGCTTGCGTTAGCTTTCAGTCTGTGCGGCACCAGGATATCGCCGTCCGCGCTTTTAATCACCAGCGCCCCACCTGTCCCAGGATTATCAACCGTCAGATTGAAATGATAAGATGTCACCTTCTGAATCGCCGCCTGCGCATTCTTAATCAACTGTTGTGCGCTCGGCGTGTTGCTCGACGTGCTACTGCCGCCTTCACACGCTGTCAGCAACACTACCAGCGCCAGCACACCTGCCATCCCCCATGTTCTCAAGGAACGAGATGCTTTGAATTGTTTTTGCATACATATCTCCTTGTAACTATTCAGTAGCTACATTATAGCAGATGTAGGGGCCGATTTATCGCGCCCACCGCCGATTGATCGGCCCGTGGCTCGGCGCGATTGATAGCGCTCACCGCCGATTGATCGGCCCGTGGCTCGGCGCGATTGATAGCGCTCACCGCCGATGTAGTAGTTTGTCAACGTTCATGTGACTGGTGATGCCCCATCAAGGGAGACCGGCAGATGCGCACAGCTCACTCGTCCCGGAGATGCTTCGCTGCACTCAGAATGACAGGCCGGAGGCTGTCATTCTGAGTGCAGCGAAGCATCTCTCGTCACTGCTGAGGCATCACAGTCACATGAACGTTGACAAAGTAGTAGGGGCCGATTTATCGCGCCCACCGCCGATTGATCGGCCCGTGGCTCGGCGCGATTGATAGCGCCCACCGCCGATGTAGTAGTTTGTCAATGTTCATGTGACTGGTGATGCCCCATCAAGGGAGACCGGCAGATGCGCACCGCTCACTCGTCCCGGAGATTCTTCGCTGCTGGGGCATCACAGTCACATGAACGTTGACAAAGTAGTAGGGGCCGATTTATCGCGCCCACCGCCGATTGATCGGCGGTGGGCGCGATAAATCGGCCCCTACGGTTGGTAAATCAATTTGTTAATCTGCATAATCGGTCCCTACTTGAACAGGTAGATTGCCCAAAAGTACAGCCGAACCCTGTCCTCTTGCGCAATGCGGGCCACAATTTTTTGTAGTAGAGTGATATCAAACAACTACACATCTTCTCTATTGATTGAATTGAAAGGAACATGACAATGGCACAGACACGTACAGCTTTGATTACGGGCGCGTCGCGGGGCCTCGGTCTTGCGCTGGCACGCCAACTGGCGCAAAAAGGCTGGAAATTGATTATAGACGCTCGCGGCGCGGATGCGTTGATGGCAGTTCAGGCCGAATTGGCACAACTTACAGAAGTGGCGGCTATTACCGGCGATGTCACTGAGGCCGCTCACCGGCAGGCGCTACTGAAAACAGTGCAGAGTATGGGCGGACTGGATGTACTTGTCAATAATGCCAGTCTGCTTGGTCCCAGCCCGCAACCGTTGCTGTTGGAATACCCGCTTGCGACCCTGGAGCAGGTTTATCGCACCAACGTCGTTGCGCCGCTCGCGCTTATTCAGACGTTGCAGCATCAATTGAAGCCTGGAGCGTGCGTCATCAATATTACCAGCGATGCCGGTGTCGAAGGCTATGCTGGTTGGGGTGGTTATGGGTCGAGCAAAGCCGCACTCGAACAACTTTCGCATATTCTCGCGGCAGAAAACGAAGCGTGGCGCGTCTATTGGGTTGACCCTGGCGATATGCGCACGCAGATGCACCAGGAAGCTTTTCCCGGCGAGGATATCAGCGACCGTCCCTTGCCCGAAGTGAGCGTTCCTGGTCTGTTTACCCTGATAGAAGGCAACCTTCCCAGTGGACGTTATGCCGCCCGCGAGGTGCAGTGACAGTATCATACATCATTGTTGTGTATAGTAGGGGTATTCCCTTGCGGGTACCCTGGCCCCATACCAATAATCTGTAAGCTGCAAAGGAAACAATCTCTATGATAAACATGATAGACAAAATGGGCGCAATGAACACAATGGCTACATTAGATTTTCTCTTACCACCTGAGCTTGAGGCCACGGAGCCACCGGAGGCGCGAGGATTGGCCCGCGACGAAGTACGCCTGCTGGTCTCACACTATACCGATAACCGTGTCGAGCATACACGCTTTCGTGCCATAGGCGACTATCTCTCGGAAGGCGACCTGCTAGTGATTAATACCAGCGGGACGCTGAATGCCGCCCTGAACGCCATTCGCGCCGATGGCACAAAACTGGAACTGCATCTCTCAACACACCTTCCGGCAGACATGTGGATTGTCGAGGTTCGTATCCAGAAAGGCAAATCAACTATGCCCTTCTTGTACATGCATCCCGGTGAAACGCTGCGCTTGCCCGGCGATGCGGAAGTTACATTGCATGCGCCCTATCAGCGCACCGATGGCAGCATCAGTCGCCTGTGGCTAGCTACTCTGCGTCTGCCATATGAATTAATGACCTACCTTGAGCAGTATGGCTTCCCTATTCGCTATAACTATGTCAAAGAGGGTTGGCCGAACAGCTATTACCAGACGGTCTATGTGACCGAGATGGGCAGCGCCGAAATGCCGTCCGCCGGACGAGCTTTCACTCCCGATTTGATCACGCGACTGGTCGCACGTGGCATCCACATCGCACCCTTACTGCTTCATACCGGCGTTGCCAGTCTTGAGTCACACGAACCGCCATACGAGGAGTTTTATCGCGTCTCAAGCGAGACAGCGCGTATGGTCAATGCTGCGCACAGTGCTGGCAAGCGCGTTGTTGCCGTCGGCACAACCGTGGTACGGGCGCTCGAAACGGTCACAGATAGCGATGGGGTCACGCATCCGGGCGAAGGCTGGACTCGTCTGGTGATTACCCCCGAACGCGGTATATATGCCGCCAACGCCATGCTCACCGGCTTCCACGAGCCACAGGCCACCCACCTTGCCATGTTAGAGGCCTTGGCAAGCCGCTCACATCTCACACTCGCCTATCGCGAAGCCCTGCGCGAACGCTACCTCTGGCACGAATTCGGCGATTTGCATTTACTCTTGCCGTGATGTAATTGTCACATTGTAACCCGTAGGGGCCGGTTCACCGCGCCCACCGCCGATTGATCGGCCCGCGTTCCAACCCACGTCGCGTCAAATTATACCCATCTTGCCGATCAATCGGCGGTGGGCGCGGTGAACCGGCCCCTACTACTTTGTCAACGTTCATGTGACTGGTGATGCCCCAGCAGTGACGAGAGATTCTTCGCTGCACTCAGAATGACAGGCCGGAGGCTGTCATTCAGAATGACAGGCCGGAGGCTGTCACTCTGAGTGCAGCGAAGAATCTCCGGGACGAGTGAGCTGCACTCAGCATGACAGGCCGGAGGCTGTCATATCAGAATGACAGGCCGGAGGCTGTCATGCTGAGTGCAGCGAAGCATCTCCGGGACGAGTGAGCTGTGCGCATCTGCCGGTCTCCCTTGCTGGGACATCACCAGTCATATGAACATTGACAAACCACTACGGGTTTACGAGCGTTCCCACATCCCAAAGCGGTCAAACAGAAAAGCGTACATGTCGGTCTGCTCCTCGATCACCTTTGTCGTGGGTTTACCGAGGCCGTGACCCGCTTTCGTCTCAATGCGCAAATAGATGGGATTGGGACCGCCATTGGCTTCTTGCAACCGCGCCGCGAACTTTTTAGCGTGCGCTGGTACCACGCGATCATCTGTATCAGCCGAGAGAATCAGTGTCGCGGGGTAGGCCACGCCATCCGTAACATTATGCAATGGCGAATAGGCGTACATAAATTTGAAATGCTCAGCGTCAAGTTCTGCATTGCCATATTCGCCCGTCCAGTAGCGCCCGACCGTGAATTTGTGATAGCGCAACATATCTATCACCGGCACGGCGCAGACGACGGCCCCATAGAGGTCGGGACGCTGCACCATACAGGCACCCACTAGCAAACCGCCATTGCTGCCGCCATTAATCGCCAGTTTCGGCGTGCTGGTATATTTATGCGCAATCAGCCATTTGCCAGCAGCGATAAAATCGTCGAACACGTTCTGTTTTTTCTCCAGCATGGCCGCCTTATGCCATTCCTCGCCATATTCGTTGCCCCCGCGCAAGTTGGCAAGCGCGAATATGCCGCCATGCTCCAGCCACAGCAGACGCGAAACCGCGAAACCCGGCGTCAAACTGACATTGAAGCCGCCATAGCCATACAAAAATGTGGGATTATCGCCGTCAAGTTGCAACCCCTTCTTGTACGTCAGAAACAGCGGAATGCGCGTCCCATCTTTTGATGGATAAAACACCTGCTCTGTCTCGTAATCGTCCGGGTCAAACAGAATCTCCGGGCGACGGAACAGTGTCAGCGCAGATGAAGGGAAATCGTAATGGTAGGTCGTTGGCGGAAAGAGATACGAGGTGAAACTGAAAAACATCTCCGTATCCTCTGGCTCGCCAGAAATCTCGACCACCGAACCGAGCGTCGGCAAGGGAATTTCGTGGTCAAAGCTGCCGTCAAGATGGTATATTAGCATTTGATGGTGCGCGTCATGCATGTAGGTGACGATAAACTGCTGATTTATCATACTCACAAAAGCGATTACATCGTCCTGTTGTGGAATAAGTTCTTGCCAGTGTAGCCGTTCAGGCGAGCGCAGATCAATGGCGATAATACGTCCCCGTGGTGCATCCAGGTCGGTATGAATATAGAAGATAGGGCCACTATTGCCCACTACACTATACATCGCATCGGCGTCGTCCAGCAGACGCACAAATGGCCCATCGCTGTTCACTTCGCGGTAATACAGGCGATTCTCAGCGTCGGTGCCATGCCAGACGTGTAGCACCAGGTATGCCCCATCATCGGTAATCGAAGGCGCGAAGCTCAGTTCTTTCGCGTCGGGCCGCTCATAGACCAGCGCGTCCTCTTCCTGTTGTGTATTGAGCGTATGCCAGTAGACGCGGCTATAGTTGTTCTGGTCTTCCTCCGGCACAGTTCCCGGTGTGGGCAAACGATTATAGAAGAACCCCGCGTTATCATGCCGCCACGCGATGCTGGTGGCTCTGCACCACCGGATCACTTCCGGGTAATCGCTGCTGTCATCAATGCGCCGTACCCGATACTCCCGCCAGTCGCTACCACTACTGGACGTGCCATACGCCAGTAACAGGCCATTTTCGCTAAAACTACTATCTGTCAGCGCCACAGTCCCATCCACGCTAAACGTGTTGGGGTCGAGGACAGGCACAGGCTCGCTCTCCAACGTCTGCTGCATATACAGCACCGATTGATTTTGCAAGCCATCATTCTTCGAGAAAAAATAACGCCCGCCCTTTTTATATGGCGCGGAATATTTGGGATAGTCCCACAGTTCCGTCAGGCGTTCCCGTATCTGTTCGCGGTAAGGAATGTTCTTGAGGTAATCAAATGTGACCTCGTTCTGCTCCTCAACCCACGCCTTTATCTCCTCAGATTGCGGGTCTTCCAGCCAGCGATACGGGTCAGCCACCTGCGTCCCATGATAGTCCTCAACAACGTCACCCTTACGAGTGGTTATCTTTTTCAAGAGCGTATCCTTCCTTTCATCATATGTAGCTGTAGGATACGACAAAGAGCGTTAACTCTGCCAGAATCAACGCTCTTTGTCGTATCCTACATTCAATCATCATCGCACAGGCAAATGTTCCATCATGGTCTTGTACCATTGGGTGCGCACTTCGCTGCCGGCGAGGGCGAGCGTAATACAGATGCCGAGAATGGTGCCACCAATCCAGAGTATGAGCGAGATCGTATCACCGCCTGTTGTGGTCAGTATCTGCAAAATGTTCAGGAAAAAGAGCGAGACGGGATCGTGACCATTCGCTATCGGCAACACGGCCCGCAGCGCTGGTTGACCGAGGATAATGCCCATTGTCGTTATTGTCGCCAGTATCACCGCGGCAATCAGTTCGCGCAGCGAAGGTCGCCAGAGCTTGAATGTGCGCGTATCATATTGTTGCGTACTCATAGCGACGCGCTGCATAATTGCTATTGTCAGGTATGCCGGTTCAGCGACCATCCCGAAACCGTTGAGAGACTCTACCATTTCCTCTAACGAGGACAATTCCTGCTGGCAAGATGCGCACACTGCTATATGAGCTTCCAGTTCGCGTACCTGTCTCAAGCTCAGTTGATTGTCAAGATAGAGTTGTATCTGCTTAGAAGCCTCCGAACAGCGCATTACCGGATGTCCTCTCGTTCATTTATGCCTGCATGTGCAGCATTTGGATTGCTTGCTTCCTCTATTTCACCGCGTCGTTGTCGCCGGGCAAACGCCACCGGGTCAAACGTTTCCAGGCGCTCTTTGAGCAAATTGCGTGCCCGGAATAAATGTGTTTTGATCGTACCAATTGGCACCGTCAATATTTCTGCCATCTCTTCATACGTCATATCCTGGATGTGACGCAGAACCAGCACTGCACGATATTTCGCGGGCAATGTTGCCAGGTTTGCGCGAATCAAATCCTGCTGCGCGTGCTGTTCCAACTCTGCCTCCATGCGCCCTTCGTTGCCCGCTTCGGCGATAATCTGCTCGGCCTGCATCGCGCCCTGCAATGCCCGGTCGCGCTTGCGTTGCTCGACTTGCTTCAACGCGCTATTATAGGCGATGCGATAGAGCCACGTCGAGAAGCGAGCGTCGCCGCGAAACGAAGGCAATCCCTGCCACGCGGCCAGAAACGTCTCCTGCGTGATCTCGCTGGCCTCCTCGTAATCCTGAAGCATGCGGAAGACAAGGTTGAATACGCGCCTCTGATGGCGTTGTACCAATTGGGCGAAGGCGTCCTGGTCGCCACGCTTGCTGGCGGTGACAAGCAACACATCATCCTGCTCGGCAGCAGACGAAACGGTATTTGAATATGGTATACCTATACTTTGTGGCGGCTGCAACAGTTGCTCTCTCATACTTTCTTAGAGATCAAACAGTACCAAAATGTTTCACTATCTGAACAACTTGAAACATATTCCCTGTTAATAGTATCATACCATAAATACGAATCAAATTAACACGAAGTAGCATTCACGTTTCTAATCCGACGATATCTGCCGTCGTAGAGCAATTGACACAATAGAAATCAACATAGCACGAGGTAGCATTCATGTCATCAACCGCATTAACCGTCTTTATCGGCTGGCTTGCCGCCCTTGCCATCTTCTTTGGCTTTATTGTTCTGCTGCGCTACATCCAGCACATCGAGCGCATGGCAATGATCAATTCCGGCCTGAATCCCCACTCCAATCGTCACCACAGCAACCCGCGCTACCGCCGTAGTCGCGGCATGTTGCGTGCTGGCCTCATCACCGCCATGGTCGGCCTGACCCTCACCATCGGCCTCTACCCCATTGGCTACTTCCTGCCGCCCTTCTTTGCCGCCATTCCTTTCCATCTCGGCCCCTGGCTTCTCCCCGGCCTCATCCCGCTCGGCGTCGGCTCCGCCCTCGTCATCAGCTACTACCTCGAACGCGACATCACGCCTTCAGATAGCGACGAAGAAGAGGAGAAGCCAAAGACACCGAAAATACGGGATATTACGGAAGAAGTGAGAAGGAAGCAAAACGAGTAGGGACCGATTTATCGCGTCCGCCTTCCCATCAATCCCACGGCACAATCCTCACCTCACTATTGGTAATATAAATCGTAACCCTCATGCGTCGGCAAATTTCCCAGAGCGCACGATGAATAGCATCTGCAACATCTGAGGTTGGTAAAAGTTCAGCTAATTCTTGAATGATAGTGATATCATCTACCAAATTCCCTAACGCACTTGCAATGGAACGTCGCACGTACTCATCCACTAGTCCGTTTTGCAACAATTCTATCAGATCTGTCATCACAGATTTTTCTCCAATTCGTCCCAATGCACCCGCAATAGAGCCTCGCACATGTTCTTCCACTTGCGCGTCCCATAATAAGTTCACTAGGTCTGGCACTACAGATTTCTCGCCCAATATCCCTAATACATTCGCCATAGAAGCGCGTACATACTCATCCACTCGCCCATCTCTCAGCAACTCCATCAAGTCTGGCATCACGGACTTTTCGCCAAGTCGTCCTAAAGCCTCGGCAATGGAAGCTCGCACACTTCTCTCCATCTGCTTATCTCTCAACAATCCCATCAGATCTACTATTATAGACTTTTCGCCAAGTCGTCCTAAAGCCTCGGCAATGGAAGCTCGCACACTTCTCTTCATTTGCTTGTCTCTCAATAATCCCATCAGATCTACTATTATAGACTTCTCGCCTAATGTTCCCAATATACTTGCAACTAAAATCTGCAGGTATTCATCTACTCGCTTATCTCGCAGCAATCCTAGTAAGTCAGTCACTATAGACTTCTCACCTAATATTCCTAATGTGCTTGCAACTAAAACTCGCATATACACATCCACTTGCCTGTCGCGCAGCATTCCCAGCAGGTTTGGTACTATTGATTGCTCTCCAAGTCGTCCTAAAGCCTCGGCAACAGAACGCCGTACACTCCAGTTTACTTGCCCATTTTGCAACAATCCCAGTAAATCAGCTACTATTGATTTTTCCCTGATCAGCCCTAACGCCTCAGCAATAGAACATCGTATATATCCATCCACTCGTTTATCTTGCAGTAATTTGAGCAAGTCTGCAACCATAGACTTTTCTCCCAATGTGCCCAGCGCCTCAGCAATAGAACGTCGCACATTTCTGTTCACTCGCGCATCTCCCAGTAATCCTACCAGTCGCTCATTTATCTCTGTACCACCAATTTCAGCCAACGTATTAGCTACTTGCTCTTCCGTCAGCAAATATAGAGTTTGCTGCAATTCTTGGAACAATCGCTCAATCATTATTGATCTTGAGGTTGTATTTCTGATAGTGGGACGAGCGGTCAGACAACGTCCGGCGAGAATAAGGCGTGTGGAGAAAATATCATCATGTAACGGCGTTTGAGCATCGTGACCAACAAGTTCCTGGAAAAGTGTAGTAGCATCGGAGGTTTGCCCGGCGTAGAGGAGCAACACTTCTTCCCACCAGCGATCGCCGAGGTGTGAGAGAAGGGTGGGTAGCTGCTGGTTATCGGTGATATAGAGGGCCGTAAAATATTCCTGCAAGGTAAGATGGAGATAACCGTACCAGTGCTTCGCCTGTTCTTTGAGCAAGCCGTTTTCGGCAGCGATTTCTTCCAGCACGCGCTTATGCTGATCGGCTGAAAGACCGATAGTCGGTAGGAATCTGGCTATAACGTTGAGTAGCTCGTTTTCAGCGAAGTAGCGTTGACCCAGACAGTGGAAGTGCCAGGCAACCTCTGTAAGCAGTTGGCGTTTATATTCGGGTTTGAATTCGTGGCGGCGACGAATGTCGCGGCTGGCATCCCATTTACTAAGCAAGATATCAACACATTGTTTGTATAGTTCAGCACGCCGTTCGGGCAGTTCTAGGTGGTCTTTGTAGACAATGACAATTAACGTGAGCAGCAGAGGATTGGCGGCCAGTGCTTGTAGACGGGCGTTGCGGGCGAATTTGGCGTTGAGATCGTCGGCACTGGTTCCCTTGCGCGATTTAGGCGAGAAGGTAAACCAGTTGTGAACAAACTGTTTGATATCCTCCGGGCGGAAGTCCAGCACTTCAAACTCATAAAAGCCCTCGAGTCGTGTATGTTGGTAATAGCCCGCAAGGCGGGCAGTGACTATGATTGGCGAGGGTGTTACCAGCTTCATGATGGCATCCCAAGCACGTTTGTAGGACTTTTCAGCTTCCCCCGGCGTGATGCCAACAATGGTCTCGTCCAGGGCATCAAGTAGCAAGATAGCATTGCCATCGCGCAATTTCTCTTCCATGTAGGTACGAGCGTCAGCTTTAGGAAAGAAGTATCTATCCTCCCAGGTGGTAGCAGCGAAATCGAGTAAGTCTGAATTGCCAGAAGTAGCAAAGGCATTCAATTCAATGTGGATAGGGATATCCGGTATACCTGGGAGTTGTTTCTCCACAGATTTGATTGCAAGATATTTCAACAACGTCGTCTTACCAGCTCCAGGGTCGCCGACAAAGATGCAATGTTTGTACCTGCGAATAGCCTCATCTGGGTCAATGGCACTGCTGCTACGGCTTTCGAGATAGCGGTGGCTGGCCTGCATCATATCGTTGGGGTCGCGTTTATTAGCAGCCGGACGCAGAAGCGGGTCAAGCTCATAACCCGGCTTTGGCTCCTGATGGAGGCGCACACGCACAAATACGTTCGTTACCTCCAACGGGTGGCTCATGTCCAGAATTTGCATCCGGGCAATGCGCGGATCAACACACAACGCATCGCGGTATGCCTGTTCGCGTTCGGCAGTAGTTCTAGCTCTCCGCATTGCTGATTTTGCGGCTTCATCATCTTGCTCTTTGCGTATCCGCTCCCGCTCTCCCTTTGCCTTCTCATCTTCCATTTGCGCCTGAAAGCGTATCCGTTCCTGATCAAGCTTAAATCGCTCTCGTTCAAGTTCCAGCTGAGCGGCGTTTCTTTCTTTCTCAATTTGCCTATTACGTCGGTTATTATAGATAGCGGCCCAGATAACACCGATTAAAGCGATTAGTGCGCCAAGTATTACACCGGCAAAACCCAGCCATGCAGGAAATGTGGCGTCACTACTATTCTGTTGTGAAGTGGATGTAGGTGTTGCCTGTGGAGATAGCGCGTTTTGTAATTGACTATATTGTCCCATTTCTCCGGCAAAGGCGATGTCGGCAAGCGCTGTATGGGAAGGTATCGCGAGTGCTGAGAACGCTGGGGACAAGAGGAAAATTCCCCATAGCAATACCATGATTGCTACTACTACGCCTGTGACAATGGTTTGCTGCTGCCTTTTCATCCATTGCTGCATTACACATCCCGCCTTTTACATTCATATGGGCGAATTTGTTGTTAGTGTAACACATAGTAGAGTTCTACTCAATAGATATGTGGTAGAAAGGTCGTACCCATCGTGACGTACTTATTCATCATTCTCATTATCGGGAACACTCTCAAGCAAATCCCGCACATCCACACCCAGGACTTTTGCGATCTTATCAAGCGTTTCTGTATTTACAATACTCATGGGGTTGCGGTAGATACGTTGAATATTTTTGATATCAACACCTGATAGTCTTGATAGTTTCCTCTGACTGATATTCTTTGCTTCCGCAACTTCCTTAATTTTCAATCGTATCATGCTCTCTCAATCTCCTCCAATCTGCCTGTAGTGTATCAGTCCCCACGGCTTGACAATAGACGGTTTCTTAGCATATGGTATATAAGTAAGTGGGTTTATAAACCATCTGTTTGTAAATATACAATCGGCAGAAAGAAGTGAACAATGAGTGGGTATCTACAGAATATACCAACCGATCAGCTTGAGGCAGAATACAAGTCACTGAAAGAGGAACTGATAAGGCATTACTGCAAGGAGTTGGCCTATATTTATACCTACCATGACAGACCCCCATCGAGTACTACATGCCTATTAAAGAGGTCGTCACGCGGCTTATTCTCCGTCTGGACGGGAGAAAACTCCATGATGTACTGGCAGAATGTTGGCAAGAGGCATGGCTGCGTGAGCCTGTCTGTCATCCAAACGATTTCTTTTGACTCTATCTCCGTTATCCTGGTGCGACCTCACTTTTTTGCGCAATGGTGAAGCAACAATTGGACGGGCAACCACAGAGGCCGCTCGCCCCTACGATATCCGGTCCGGGCTGGTGTGGCCTCGTATATAGTAGGGACGGTGGTCGGGCGGTGTAGGGTGGGGCTTACACGGGTAGGTTTTTTGCACCGCCCGTCGCCGCGTGTCATTCTGAGTGCAGCGAAGAATCTCCGTGCCACAAGAGATTCTTCGCTGCACTCAGAATGACAGGGCGGGGAACCGGGCGTAGCAAAAAACCTCCTGTTGAAAGGTGGGGTGGGGACCCTTGCGGTCGTCCGTCCTCTTATTGTGATTTACATCATTTAAACGGCATTGCCTCTTTCGGTCGTCCGTCGTCTTCCATCATCCATCGGGCATTCTCTCTTTTTCCCATGAATCGGATATGCCCGGTGTGTGGCAAACTCGTTTACATCCCTATGATGCCTTCCCCATTACCTTCCCCGGCACCAACTTTTGCTCAACAACCTGTTCTCTATGCTCACCATGTCCCACTTTCTGCAATTGGATAAGTACGACCACCAGAGCGCCAACCACGCAGAGCAGGCCGCCGAAGGCGAGCGTCGGGGGCGCACCTAGCGATTGGGCAACCCAACCGGCTACGAGACTGCCTAGCGGCGCGATACCGAAAGTCAGCATCACCCAGATGCTCAGCACACGCGCACGCATGGTCTCTGGCGTCATGGATTGCACCGTTGTGTTCGTAATCGTCATGGACATGACGGTACACGAGCCAAGCACAATCAACAATAGCAGCGAAGGCAGCATATTTTTGCTGAGCGCAAAGGCAACGGATGTTCCTCCGCCTACCACGCATAAGAGTGCTAGTATACGCAAGCTGTGTTTCATGCGCCGCGTCAGCAAAACCACAAGCACCGCGCCAATCAGAGCGCCAATACCAGCGGCGGCATTCAGAATTCCCAGGCCCGTCGCCCCAATGCGAAAAATGTCACCGGCAAAGATTGGCAACAATGTCGCATAGGGAAAAACGAGAAAAGCAATCAGAAACTGGAGCAGCAAAATCATCTGCAACTCCGGGCGTTGACGCACATAGCGCAGTCCCGCGCCCAATCCACTCCACATACTTTTCTGCTCGCTCAAGCGTTGCTTCTTGATCGTGTGCAGAATGAACAGAGGGAACAGCACCGCAACATAACTGAGGGCGTTCAGATAATAGGAACCTGCGATACCAAAAATGCCAACCGAAAGTCCGCCAATAGCCGGGCCAACCACCCTTGAAAGGTTGAACTGCATTGAGTTTAACGCGATGCCCTGCTTGAGTTGCTCCGGTTGCACCAGTTCGCCGATAAAGGTCTGCCACGCGGGAAAACCAACAGAACTGAATGTGCCGTTAACCAGTGCCATCACGATAATTTGCCAGACGGTGATGATGTGCAACGTTGTCAAAATACCCAGCAATGTCGCTGTCGTCATATACGCTGTCTGCGTGATAATCAGTAGCCAGCGACGATTGAAGCGGTCGGCAATCACGCCGCCAAACAGCGAAAGTACAATGTTGGGCAACGTGGCGGAAAACACGACCAGACCGAGCAATAAGGCCGAATTGGTCAGTTGCAAAACTTGCCAGCCCTGCCCGACCGTTTGTATCCAGAAACCAATACTTGAGAGAAATGCCCCAAACCAGAATAAGGCAAAATTTTTGTCTTTTAACGGCTCCAACGCGGAAGGGAACATAATACGAGGACTTTTTAATACAGAAGAGCTTGCCATAGTAAAGAAGAATCCAATCTAGAGATTAAAGTAGAACACTTTGGGAGACTTCATTGTATTCCCATGCAGAGGTTCAAAACAATGTACATATGTACAAGCGTTTTGCCTGTATACATGGTCACATCGTATAAAAAGCGAAAAGGCGCTATGCCCTGCCGCGACGCGGCAGGGCATAGCGCCTTTTCGCTTTTTATACGTTACTAATGGCCTACAGCTTTGATACGTTCGGGGCGTCGCACGAAGTAGTAAAGGAGCGAGCCAATCAAAGGGACAAGCAGAATGATCAGCGTCCACACCAGCTTGTCGTTGCCTTCCGATGACTCTTTTGTGACGCAATCTACCAGCGTATAGAGCCAGAAAATGAAGATGAAGACAGCAATGCCGTCAATGCCTGTGCGCATCAGACCCATAAATGGCGCGAAAATCATCTCGTTTCCTTTCATCAAGAAAGTGCAATACCATATAATTCGTCCATTTAGCAAAATTATGTTCCCTGCTACCTGCTCTTGTTTACGTATCTGCTTGTCCAGAGTTGCATGACCAGCTGGCGACTCTTGTGGTCGCCATCTACTATGACACCTTGACCAGTGTCCTCATCACCCACAAGTCCTATTGTTTTTGTCCGTTATGATACAAGATGATATAATGGCCTCGGCAGTTTTTTGGAAGATACATCTATCAAATAGCTATGGGGTGTAACCTGTCAGGCAGGGGGGCCAGTAAGAAATGGGCAAAAAACTCACAATTCTGTTTCTCGCTATTGGCATGCTAAGCGGATTGTCCGGTTTTTATGTCGTGGACGGCTTCCAGGCTTATACGAACTCGCAGCGTGACACCACTGCGCTTGCTGAGCATTGCGGAGGTCAATTGCCCGTCTACATCTGTGTCAAAGCACCCAACTCGCTCTTTAGCGCGTTTTATCCCTCGGATGTCGCTGTCCAAAATCCTCTGTTCGCCGTTATCTACAGCAGTGCCACGCCGATGACCTTGATTATCAATGTCAACATCGCGGGCTTTACCCAGACATTAACGCAGACCGTCAACGCAACCTCAACTTCGCAGACCGCCGATTTTGTACCTCCGCTGCTGCCCAATGTATTGCGCAATCTTACCACCGATGACCCAACATCGCTGCACGTCCAGGTAACGGATATGAACAAGCGTATATACTATCTCAATGATAGTGCGCTGCTGCTGCGTTCGCGTTGGCTTATGCGGTGGGTCGCCGCCAATCGTTTAGAAATTGGTGCATGGGTCACACCCAACGATCCCGCTATTGGCGCACTGGTGACAAAAGCCGCTTCCCACCTGGCGTTGGAACCACCACCGACGCCTGACGCGATGGTTGGCTACAGCAATGCCAGTAGTGGAGAGGTCATTGCCCAGGTTGATGCCATCTACGATGCTTTGCGACTGGACTATCATATGCACTATGTACAGGCCAGCATACCTTATGCCGGTCCCGGTAGTGCCAGTGCTGCCACCGAAAATATCAAACTGCCGTTCGAGGTTTTACAACAACGTAGCGGCATGTGTATCGAACTCACCGTGCTGCTAGCCTCGGCAGTTGAACGCATTGGCTTGCACGCGGAAATCGTGATCGTTGACGGACACGCCTTTCTCGGCGTCGCTGTGATGCCCGACAATAGCCATTTTGAATACTGGGATGCCGTTCAGGTCAATAATAACGTTGCCGGCGATTCCGCCAACATCTCTACCGACGCGGCCTATCAGCGAGACATGAACCAGCATACCATCGTTGATACAATTATAATCAGTGATGCACGCAATGCTGGCATCCAGCCCATGATAAACTAATGTTAGAGGCCAGTTCCCAAAAACAAAGGGGAGAATACAATAACGAACAGTGTAGATTTTCCAACATGGTTCAGCTATGGCTGCTATAGCGGGTTGGCTTGTTGCATTTTCGCAATCACGACTAACGCGCTCTATACCACGCTGCGAAGACGCGGCACGACCCGGCAACTGGCCGGAGTTATCGTGACGTGCGTTGTCTCTGCCCTGTTGCTTTTACCTGCCCTGCTCTGGTATAACATGCGCTTCAGTACTGCGCAGACAACGCTGTCGGACGCCGAAATTGAGGTAGCCCTTGTCTACGTCGCGCTCTGGGGCTGGCTGTTGCCGTTGAGCATTACCGTCGCGTATTGCCTGTTCACGCAACCGCGCACAACCACCGCTTCCATACCGTTGCCACGCCAGCGACGAACCACCCGTCTCAACGAAGCAACCGCCCAACGGATTCCACATAGTTTACCAGGGATACCCGCGCCTTTCGTTTACAGCGAAGAAACTCCCTGGGGCTGGCTCGAACATCGTGGCGGCAACTTTAAAGGCCAACGCCTGGCCCTCACTCGTGCCGTTGTGACCATTGGCCGCGGTGAGGATAACGATATCTGGCTGGATGACGACCTGGCCTCGCGCCACCACACCGAACTGGCATGGGACAATGGCATCGTCTATATCACCGACTGCGATAGCATGAACGGCGTCTTGCTCAATGGCAAGCGTATTCGCGGCTCCGCACGCATCGAGCAAGGCGAGTTGTTGGAAATTGGCTCGCATCGCTTCCTTTTTGAAATGGCCCAGCAGCCCGTAGCGAACAGTGAGCAAGACGACCCACTGCTCCATCACGTCTGGCACTCGGCCAACAGCAACGTCTATGCCGCTACACGACCACTCGACGACGACAGCGACATCCCTTCTTTCTTGGATGCTAGCTCGACGCTCAATCCTGTTACGCAGTTGCCACCGTCGCTCCATTCAATGCCCGGCGAAACTCCGTCCGCGCTGTTTCAAGATACAGCGGCACTCGACCAGATTACTTCTCATCCGCAACCTGTCGAGACCAGCGGCGCGTTCATCATTCGCAACGGCCCACTGATCGGACAAAGCTTCCTGCTCGATCGCCCGGTTATCAGCATTGGGCGTGGCATCGAATGCGATATCGTTATCAACGATATCTCCATCTCGCGTTGTCATGTACAGGTCTTGCGTCAAGCCAACGGCAACTTCGTCCAAGACCTTGATAGCCGTAACGGCACCACCGTCAACGACGAGCCATTGCTTGCTCCACGCCTTCTGGAACCCGGCGATATCGTCTGCTTCGGCAACATCCAGCTTGAATACGTGCCCATTCAGACCGCTCGTACCACACCAATCCCCATGATTATCACACCCCAGCCTTCCCCCAGATTGCTGAGCGGCCCCATGCCCCTCCGCCTGCCCAGCAAGCCCCGCAACCAGTAGGGACCGATTTATCGCGTCCGCCTTCTCAATCCAACATGATGCGCTTCTGATGGATGGTCAGGCCCCCAGATTGCTGAGCGGCCCCATGCCCCTCCGCCTGCCCAGCAAGCCCCGCAACCAGTAGGGACCGATTTATCGCGTCCGCCTTCTCAATCCAACATGATGCGCTTCTGATGGATGGTCAGGACA
>Ga0307373_10000331_pt1 | contig 90114 bp, 69 predicted proteins | sample OX2MG_FD_202534 | JGI IMG/M metagenome (GOLD analysis project Ga0307373, IMG submission 202534) | Soil microbial communities from Risofladan, Vaasa, Finland - OX-2 | ecosystem: Environmental > Terrestrial > Soil > Coastal area > Acid sulfate soil | place: Finland: Risofladan, Vaasa | collected...
GAAACTCGCAGGTCTCGCCCGCCTCCACAAAAGGCGGAGAAGCGGGAGCTAATTCCGACTGAATTCGAGTTCAACAGCTTGCGATCCTGCTTGCTCGCCCCCTTGCCCCGGTTGTCACACAGACTCCTCAAGGGGACCGCCTGTCCGACCGGGGATATCCCTTTTGCGACCAACGGCCCATTTGCAAAGATTCAGAGCAGGCTCCCACGCGAATGGTTTGTCCTGCTTCAGCGCGTCCCAAAACCCTTGTATGACGCCCCGTACGTAGGTCGGCTCCTCTAGTTCAAACGCCTGCGCATGTTCGGAATAGTAGTCGGGCTTAGACGCAACCAGCGAAGCAAGCTGTCGGCCGAGACCCTCCGGGCTTGCCTCACGAAACCGGTCACCGGACGGCTGCCAAGACTTCAGGAAGGAGACCAAGTCTTCAATGCTCATTTTGCCCAGGTCCTCTTCTGTCTCGGGGCTTGTGGGACCGAAGAAGCCTCCGCTGGTATACGAGCTGAATTCGGGGTGCTCAGGCTCCCCGAGGTCAGCGACAAGTTCATGGTGCAAATCCTTCCATTGCCCTTGGAGATAGGCTGCCAGCGGGGTCAAGCGTTCAAGTTGCCAATACTTCCGGTATGTCGCAGCCTGCTCGTCCGAGCATTCCTTTCCGGTAGCCTCCGTCTGCCATTTCTTATACAAGTCGATGTCCGGTCCCTTTTCAATCCATCCGAGAATCACAGATTGCTGGCCCTCTGCGAGGTGCCCAAACCGTTTCTGCGCAAGCAGGAAATACTCGTGGCGGAACGCCACGTCGGAGAAAAGTGCATGGGTCGTAAGTCTTTCGGCAACCAGTTCTGGAGCGGCCTCCGGGAACATCCATAGAAGGTAGAGCGCAAGGCGCGAGAAGACTCTTCGCCGTCGGCCCCTTTCCTCAAGCGTACCAACGAGACCGGGCACGTCACGCATATCCTTGTTTGCTAGCTGTCGCGCCGCGTCACGGACTGTCGTCACGAGAATTTGCTTCAGGCCCAAGTTTAGGTTCTGTTCGTGGTCTTCAATGGCCGGTCGCCATATGTAAGAGAAGTCCTCTGGCGGCCTGAGGCCGCTTCGCTGCGAGAGCGCGACTGCACGGTCCAGAAGGTCGCACAAAAGGGAGAGCGTGCGCCCTCCATCCGCGTTCAGTAGGTCAGGCACGTTCTCTTTGAGGACCTGCTCGTATTCCCAAAGGTCAAATCGCACCCTGGGTTCGAGTACGGAAGGCTCGTCTTCTTCCGCTTTCTTGTCCGCTTTGGGATCGGGCATCACGGTGAGCAACGATTCCGCAAGCATAAGCGCTGCGTCAGTTTTGCCGGCGGTAGCCATATAGCTCACCAGTTTACCTAGCTTCCGAGAAAAGCCGAAGGAGAGATAATCTTTCTTGGCGATCCACGCGGCCTCCTTTGCGGCCCATTCTGCGGCTTGATTTGCTGGCAGTGCAGTAGCGATTTCGGCGAAGTTGTCATGGGCTCGGATGTTGTCCGTATTGGGGGCCTCCATAATTACTCGGTAAGCCACGTCAGGGACAGCGGCCGCTACGCGCTCTAAATATTCCCCTGGAGGCCAGATGGGGAACGCAATTCCTGCCTCGTCTTGAATGGGGGTGGGAACTTCTTTGAGGAACCCCGCGCTTCGTAGAGGGGCGAGCCAGAGTGGGCTTTTCAGACTTCTGAAGAAATGGCGATGCGCCACTAAGGTGTAAGGGATACTTGATTTAAGAATTTTGAGATCCTTCTCGGTCGGTATCGCATGTGCCAACATTCCTTGCATCAGCTTCTCGAATTCGAGGAACCTTGTTTCGACCTTTGCAAGCATAAGGTCCAGGATGGTTTGCACGTCTGCCCAGAAATTCATGAATTCGTCGTTGAGTTCACGCGGTCCAAAAAGGTTGCGACGGTGTGCTACGCGGTCCAACTTCCCAGCAATGGCCAACCACTTTCTTGCTAGCTGATGATCGGCCGGGATTTCCAAGGCACCCAATATCCCCTTTATGACTTCCTTCTGAGACTTATTTTCTTGCGGGGGTTCTTCGGTGCTTGAGCTTCCCTCCGTGATCGGGCGTAATAAATATCGCAGTGCGCTTTCGATTTCACGGATGAGATGGCCGACTAAGTGGCTTGTGGAGTCGTACGGATTTTCCTCAGCCATAAGCCGGCATGCGTCGCGAAAGAAAGCAGCCGGCCCCGATCCAACGAGTCTCCGCAGCCGATCGAATATACGGTTTTGGCGGGGTTCTTCGAACCGAAAAGGTTTATTTCTGCCTGTAAAGTTTTCCATTTTGTGGTTACCCTTTAATCACTCCAATGGGTTTCAACCGCGCGACGCGGGTGGCGAGCCCGGCGTTGTGGACCACGTTGATGACCGCGTCCGCGTCTTTATAAGCCTCGGGGATTTTCATGGTCTTGCTACTGTGTCCTCAAAGCTGTAAGCTGAACAGCATGGATGAGATTGTTTTCGAGGTTACCCAAGAAGGCGACGGAGGCTTTGTGGCGGAGTGCTTGACCGAGAGCATTTTCACCGAAGCCGATGACTGGGAGTCGTTGCGCCGGCATGTGAAGGAGGCGGTGGCCGCCTTCTACTTTGACCGTCCTCAGCGGCCGGCCCGGATTCGTCTGCATCTTGTTCGCGATGAGGTCCTTGCCTAAACGTGAAGATTCCGCGCGACCTGAGCGGCGAAGGTTTGGTGAAGGCGCTTTGCCGCAACTGGGGCTACCGCGTCGTCCATCAGGAAGGCAGCCACATCGTTCTTGAAACCGCGGATCCTTCTCATCAACGCATTGTGGTGCCCGCACACCGCCAGTTGCGCGTTGGCACATTGAGTGCAATCTTGCGCTCCATTGCACGGCACAAGGGCGTACCGCGCGAGAGCATCCTGCGTTCGCTGGCGTGACGCCGCTCATGAATTCCATCGCATATCGACCTGCGTACAACCTTAGACCCTCGTTCCAGGTCTGTGCCGCTCTCCAGGCTTTGCGGCGAGTTTGCCGGGTGGCATTCATCCTTTGATCACTCCAATCGGTTTCAACCTTGCCACGCGGGTGGAGAGCCCGGCGTTGTGGACCACGTTGATGACGGCGTCCACGTCCTTGTAGGCCTCGGGGATTTCTTCCGCAATGCCGTCGCGGGTTTCCGAGCGCACCACGATGCCGAGCGCTTCCAGGCGCTCTTTGGCGTTTTGCGCGTAGGCGGATTTCTTCGCGGCGGTGCGGCTCATCACGCGTCCTGCGCCGTGGCAGGTGGTGCCGAAAGTCTCCCGGAGCGAGCCTGCCGCGCCCACCAGAACGTAAGATGCCGTGCCCATCGAGCCGGGAATCAGCACAGGCTGCCCGATGTCTTTATAATCTTCCGGAATCTCCGGCCGGCCCACGGGGAAGGCGCGCGTGGCGCCTTTGCGGTGCACCATGACGGTGCGCTCCTTGCCATTCACCGTGTGCCGTTCCAGCTTCGCGATGTTGTGGCAAACGTCGTAGACCACGCGTAGGTCTTCTTTCCCGCCCAGGACGCGCTTGAAGGCCTGCCGCGCAAAGTGCGTCATGCCCTGGCGATTGGCCCAGGCAAAGTTGGCGGCGGCGCGCATGGCCGCGAGATACGCCTGGCCCTCGCTGGAGTTGACTGGTACGCAGGCAAGCTGACGGTCGGGCAGCTTGATGCCGTGGCGGGCCATGGCCTGATCCATATCGCGCAGGTAGTCCGTGCAGACCTGATGCCCGAAGCCGCGCGAGCCGGAATGGACGAGAACGACGATCTCATTCTGGTAAAGCCCCAGGCGCTCGGCGATCTGCGGCTCAAAGATGCGCTCGACGTATTGCACTTCCAGAAAATGGTTGCCGGAGCCGAGCGTGCCGATCTGCGGCAGGCCGCGCTTCTTGGGGCGGTCGCCTACGGCGGAGGGGTCGGCGCCCTCGATGGCGCCGCCTTCCTCGCAGTGCGCCAAATCTTCCGGGTAGCCGTAGCCGTTTTCCACCATCCACCGGGCGCCTTCCGTGAGAACCCGGTCGAGATCGTTGTAGGATATCTGGATAAAGCCGCTGTGGCCCGCGCCGGAAGGGATATCACGGAACAACTGATTGACCAGTTCGCGAATCCTGGGCCGCACGTCGTCGAGCGTTAAGGTGCTGGCCAGCAGGCGCACGCCGCAGTTGATGTCAAAGCCCACGCCGCCCGGCGATATCACGCCGCCCGCCTCGGGGTCCGTGGCCGCCACGCCGCCGATAGGGAAGCCGTACCCCTGATGAATGTCCGGCATGGCGAGCGAGCGGCCCACGATGCCCGGCAGCATGGCGACGTTGATGGCTTGCTCAAGCGAGAGGTCTTTCAGCAAATCCTTCACGAGAGGTTCGTCGGCATAAACCAGAGCGTCGGTCAACATGCCGGGCTTGGTGCCTCGAGGAAGCAGCCAGCGGTAATCGTCCAGCTTTTCGAGTTGGCGCATTTCGAGGAGCATGAGGCATTCCTCCTGTAGCGTCTAACGGCGGGCCGGTTAATAGGATCCTGGAGCCATTATATCAAGAGAGCCTGGTCCGCGCCCGCACGGCGCGAGGCGAGGTCAATGCCGTGCTCGGAAGTGTGGGCGCTGCGGGTGCGAGGTGCGATTTCCGTTGTTAAGTCCTTTTTTTGCTGTCATTTGTTTCAATAACTTAGACGGAGAGGTTTTTAGCATTTCTTCGCTTCGTTTTTTGGCGTGTTATGTGTTTTCAACAACTTAGCTAGCTTCGTTTTAGGTTCGTTTTGGCTGTTTTTTCCACAGCCACCTTTTATTTTCAACAACTTCCTAGCTTCGTTTTCCAAAAAAAGAATTCTTTTTCCCTTCGAGCTTCCAACAGATTGCTGAAAAACTCGCGGTACGTGTCATTCCGAGGAGCCGAAGTGCGACGAGAAATCTCGTGTTTCCTTTGTCTTCAGAGCCAGATTCCTCGCAGTGCTCGGAATGACACCTTTCAGAAAAGCGCGGCTGCCAACCTCCGCCGGCCCTCAGGCCACCAAGGACTAGGATGCTAGCATATCGCGGTGGGTTTTGTCAAGCAAATTCTGCGGGCGGCGCGCTTCCTGATTTTTGCCCATGGGTTGCTGCCAGGGTTGCGATGCCCAGGCTCTTGACAGTCCCCGCCTCGGCGGGTAGCATCGGCGCAGTTCGTATCCGAAAGGATGGTCAAATGAACAGGCGAAGCTTTTTGGCAGCAGTCGCTGCCGTGAGCCAGGCGGGCAATCTTGCCGCCGGAGAAAACGCGGCCGGTCGTCCGAGTAACGCTCGATCCCAAGCCGAGTTATTGCCGCAGGACCGGTACTGCCACAGAGTCTGGCATGCCGGCGGGCCGAACGCTTCCGACTCGAATGCAGGAACGGCGGAGCGGCCGGTCAAGAGCGTAGCGAAAGCGGTTTCGCTTGCCGGGCCGGGAGACATCGTGGTTTTTGCGCCCGGTGTTTATCCCTGCCTGGGAGTGAAAGTTCCGGACGGCGCCGAGGATCTGCCGATCATTCTGCGGTCCAACGGCAGGGGGCAGGCCATTTTCACAAACGACGGCACCGATGAGATTCTGCTGCCGGGATCGCACAACACGATCGACGGCCTTGAGTTCCACATGACATCCCACCAGCCCAAAGGGCACGCCATCCACATTGAGCGAAAGCGGCACGTCACCCTCCGCAACTGCCGCTTTTACGCCTGCCGGATGGGCGTGATCGCCTTCAGCACGCACTATCTGCGCATCACGAATTGCGAGATGGCTTACTCGGGAATCTGCGGGATTGATCTGGTGGGTTCCGGAAGGGACGTCCACGGCCAGTGGGACCCGGCGGACCAAAACCGATACGTGGAAATCCGGAACTGCTATCTGCACGATGCCGGATGGGGCGATGCCGGCACCGAAGGGCACGGGATCAACGTGGCCGGGGCCATGGAGTTCCTGTCGATTGAGAACTGCCAGATCGACAACAATTCAGGCGACGGCATTCTTTATGAGGATGGGGGAATCCACTGCTCGGCGCGCCACAACGTGATCCGAGGGACGGGCATCGCCGCCGTCTGGATCGACAATGCCAGCATGAACATTTTTGACAACAACTACCTGGAAGCAAATAACGTGGCCGTGTGGCTCTCCGGCGAAGAGAGCAGCAACCGGCACCTGGACGACTTTATCGCCATTCGCAACAACATCATGGTCCACAACGATTGGTCCGCCATCAGCCCCATCGTTTACGGCAGACAGACGTTGCTGATCAGCGCCAGCACTCGCGACGTGTACTTTGACAACAACACCGTGGCGTTCAACAACTGCAAGCGCCTGGTGGGCGTTGAGAACCGGCCGCCCTGGAACCAGTTCAGCAACATCTGGTTCCGGAACAACATATTCTGGGGAAATACGGGTGCGGTGGGTGTAGATGCCGGCCTGGACCCCGGCCATTTTCACTTTGTCAACAATCTTTGGGACAAGCCTTACGCGGGAGACCGGGAAGCCAAGCGCGGGAATCCGCTCTTTGTCGACCCGAACGCGCACAGTCCGGAAGGCTACAAGATCCAGAGCAAGTCCGCTGCGAGAGGCCGAGGCCTGCGTCTGTATGAGAACCAGGTGGACTTCTGGAATGGTTTCCGGCCGCACCTCTCCACGACCGAAAACTATGACATCGGCGCCCATCAGTATGGGAGCAGCGGGACGGGCCACGCGGGTCTCGATCTCAAAACGTTCCCGTTTAAGGTGCCGCCCTTCAAGCTGCGGTTCAAAGCCAAACCCGTCCTGTAAAAGCCTGCGAGCCCGCCCGCCGCGCGCTTACACGGACGGCCGCAGTCTGCGGCGCACAAACCAATCAGCCAGGAAAAGCAGCCCGGTCAGTAACGCTAACCCGCTGATGATGAGGTAAACCACGGGAGAAAATTTGAGACCTGTGATCCACATGTACAGCAGGCCAAGGGCAACGAATCCCGCCCCGCCCAGCCACTCCCACTTCCAGGCGAACGCGAGAACAATGAGGATCAAATAGGCGGGAATCAGGTGAATGGCGAAAGCGACAAGCTGCTTGCCCAAGGGAAGATCCGTGCCGAAAACATCCAGCGCGAACAGGCCGATGAAGATCGCGAACGCCAGACCCAGCGCCCGCGGGATCCAGTAGAGCAACTTCCCGTTGACTCGGCTCATGGCGGCCCTCCTGCAACGAATATTCTTTGATTATAAAGTCCCACCGCGCGGACAAAAGCGCAGTGACCGCGCGCACCGAAACCGGTGACCGCGGCGATCCAGGTGGTTAGCTGGTGTAGCAACAACCGCCATACGCGCGCCGCACGCGAGCCTATTTTTCTGGAACCCTAATAGCGCCGGCCTGCATCGAAACGGGTATGGGCAAGGTCCATTCCAGCTACTTGAATCTGCTGATGGCATTTATTGCCGCCATGACCTTGAGCCTGCCGGTTCGCGCAAAGGCCTGCGGAGAAGTTCCAGGTTCGCGCGCAGCGATTCCGGCCGAGGCCCATTCCGGCCCGGGTACGCTGCCGGGACCGGCGCCCGCTCCGCTGTGCCATCTGCGGTGCCGGGGGTTTGGTGCAAGCGTTCCGGATGCGCCCCCGCGGCCGCATCAAGGAGCGCCCGCTCCGCTGGAAATCCTCGCAATTCATCCGCTGCCTGCGGCGCTTCAGGCTGTGGCGCGCCTGGCCGTAACCTTTCCACCGGGCAGTTCACCGCCGCATTCAACCGTCCTGCGGCTCTAATCTTTATATCGATCTCCAACTGCAATCTCCTGGCGATCCGCGCCCGCGCGGAAGAGGCATCCGCCTTTACCGCGTCGGTGGGATGGGCTCTCCCAGGTGAAGTGTTCCAGCAAAAATTCATAAAGATCGGAGACGCAATGTTTAGAAAGCATGAAGAAAGCGATTGCAAGACCCCTGGGCGCCGAGGTCTGCGCCGATTCTTGATGGCTGCTGTTCCGCTTCTGTTCGCTGCCGTGTGGCTGGCGAAGCTGGAGCCCGGCGCGGCGCAGGGCGGCGATTCCGGCAAGGACGCCGTCGCGGCGGAATTTCCTTATCAGTACCTGCCGGAAAATCTTCCCGGCGCGAGCCTTGCCCGGTACTATCCGCAAACCTGGACAACCTACGCTGCAAACGAGGGACGGAACGCGGTTTTCGCCCTGCCGGAGCACGCTCCCGAGCTTTTGCGGAAGGGCGTCGAGTGGCGGTTTGCCGGAGCGGGCGCCATTCCTCTGGATGGCGCTCCCATCAACAACAGCATCATCACTACGGCTTACGGAATCGGGATGCCGGTGGGCGTTTCAGTGGCGAAGGGAATTGCTTACGCGGGCAGCGACAACGGTTACACCTATGCGGTGAACGCTGTCACGGGCAAGCTGATCTGGGCGCATTACGGCTGGAACATGACGATGAGCAATCCGCTGGTGGCCGGGGGCCGCGTGTTCGTATCGACGGGCAGCGCCTATTTCAACTACGCCAACACCATGCTTTATATGGAGGGAAAGCGGCCCACGCGCGGCCCCGGACTCAACTCCCTCTACGAGCTCAACGCCCGAACGGGCAGGCAAATCTGGGCTTATCATTTTCCGGGTGAGGCCATGCCGACCGCCGCCTACAATGACGGCTTTCTCTACATCGGGACCGGCGACGGCCACGTTTACAAACTGAACGCTGCGACCGGCAAGCCCGCCTGGATCTCCGACATCGTGTCATTCGTCAGCATGTCCTCGCCCGTGTTGAACAGCAAATATGTGTTTGTCGGGGGCACCCACCCGAACTTTCTCTACGCGCTGGATAAGGAAACCGGCAAGGTGGCCTGGAAGGTTACGCTGCCAAAGCTTGTAGCGACAGGGATGGGCGACTGCACGCCCGCTTACGCCCGCGGCATCGTGGTGCAGGAGGCGACCGTCCAGACCGGCGATCCCGAAAAGCCCGTTGCCAATGTGCTTGTGGCCCTCGATGCCGATAGCGGCAAGATCGTCTGGCAGCATCGGTTCGCCAAGGGTCCAGTCCCGCCGGCGATGAAGACCGCGACGCCGATGATCGCCGATGGCACGGTCTACGAAGGCAGTCCCGTCACCGGCAACTATTATGCGTTCGACCTGAAGAGCGGCCGCGAACTTTGGAAGGTTCACCTGGGCGCGCAGATCCGGGCCGGTGGAGCGCTTGCGAACGGCATCGTTTACGTGCCTTACAAGTCCGGCGATATTGCCGCCATCAGCGCGGCTAGCGGCACACTGATCGGCAAAAAGCACATCGGCGGAGCGTTTGGTCCATCATCGCCCGTAATTGTGGGAGGGACACTCTACGTAACCAATATCTTCGGCTACGTTCTGGCCATGCCCACGTCAGAAATTCCCGGGCCGGTCAAGGCCACAGGGATTAGAAGCTCTGCCCGCTAGCTTTGCGCTGCGGAAAAAGTGAAACGCTGCGGTCACTTTTATGCCGGCGCGGGTGGGCGGTACGGCACCTGCGCCGGCGGTTTGCACGGGCAACTCATGCGCCGGCCTCGTTTCAAAAGGCGCGATAGAGGCCGTGCTTGATGTTGGGCCAGAACTCCGCCGCGAGATTGTAGAGGGCGGTATTGCCAAGGTCAATCGCGACGCGGGACATCGTGAGGCCGAGACCGCGGTCTTGCTGGGGATAGTAGAGATTGGAAAGGCCGGCTGCAATGGCGGTTCCCGAGAGTGCCGATGAATAGAAGACGGTATGGCCCGAGTCGTTGTAGGTCACGAAAACGTGGGAAATCGCGTACCAAGCGCGCTTGCCGAAGGAGCCTTCTCCGAGGCGGAAGTAGCGGGGATCCTGGTGCAGCAGGACCGGCAGAGCAAAATCGCCGATGAAGCTGGAGACGTTGGCGTCCAGTTCAAGCGAGCCAAAACACTTTCCGTAACCGTTCCAGCCTCCTCCGTAGCCGCAAAAGCCGTCTTTGGAGGAATATTCCAGGGATGCCGCCTCCACCGCTCCGACGCTCAGTCCCAGCGGATCATAGGCGCCCTCAGCCCATTCTTCGAATTTTTCCTGCGGCGTCAGGGGCGTGAATTTTTGGTGGTTGTATACCTGGAAAGCGGGAATCACCCAAAAGATGTGCTTTGCCTGGCCGCTGGTCGGGGGGGGAGCTTTCTTTTCCTGGATCACGCCCGCCGAGCCTGGCTGATTCCAGGCCGACGCCCGGGCGGCGGCGAGCTCCATGAGGCCGGGCTCGGCGGACGCCAGACGGCTTTCCATCGACTCGGGCGATTCCTCGGCGATCTCCGCAGCCAAAGAAGGCTGGCAAGCGGCCGAGCTTGGTCCTTGAGAAGAGGAGACCGGATGAATCCCCGCGCCGCCGGCCGGCATATCGAGAAAGCCAGCCTCGCCCGCTGAATCGCAGGCATTGCCGCTGATGAAGGACCTCTCGACCGCGCGTGAAGACGCTGCCGGAGGCAGCGCGTAAAGGCCTGCGGCCAGAACCATGCCGGCAAGGATCAACCGGGAAGCCTGTCCCGCGGCGAAGCGGAGGCATCCCAGGCTCGTTGAAACTGAATCTTCTGAACCGTATGAAAAGCGCACGTTGCTTCTCCATGCCGCCTGGAATAAATGCCTAAAAATCTGTTTTAGCCCCAAAGCTTAGATGCCGCCTGCCGAACAACCGTCAACTTAAGCCGGCCCAATTATTTCGCGAACAGACTGTAACGCGGATCGGAATCTTCCGCAAGCGGCTCCGTGGCGCGATCGTCTCCCGCATGATTCCTTGTCGCCAAGAACAGAACCCCAAAGCCGCGGGCCTGAAGATCCGCGCCATCTGCTGCGGCCCGAATTCCTGATCGGATGTGCCGGTTCGCGCACCATGATGGCCTAATGAGCGCCGCGAAAAATAGTGACGGCGTTTTTTGCAGCGCCGCTCGGCAGTCAGCTATTCCGGTAGGAGTTCAAAGGCCGCAATCTCTTCCGGCTGCAGGAGTTCGGTTACGGCAAGCCAGCGGGTGGTCGCCATATTTGAGTTCCGAACCAACCTGCCCGCTTCGTTAAAGTACTTTACGCGGAAAGAATTTGATTTTGGCGACCAAACGCGCAGGTCGACGTTCAGCGCAACATGCTGGACTTCCGGCCTGTCGTTCAGCGCAAACACCAGGAGCCTGTCGCGCAACTGGTAGGCCCGGATGAATGCCGGCGCGGCCCGGCTAAGAACAGACTCGCCGAGCGCGTTACCCTCAACGAAGTAGGGCAGAAACTGCTTGCGCAACCGAGCCACAGTTTTCAGGGCCTTGGCCAGCAAAGGACGTTCCCTGATCAACGCTGTGCCGTTGGGCTCATCCGGTTCGCTTGGCATGACGTTAAGGTACAAACCTTCTAAAAAGCATCTCTTCGTGGCCAGGGCTGAGTCCTCAATGTTGCAATTCAACCTGGGGGAGCGCAGGACGCTCACGATCGGTCCGGCATCCACGTAGTCGACCCAGTTCCACGTATAGTCGAGGACGGCGTTCTCCAACTCCAGGTCCGCGGCGGATTCGCCGCAAAAGGTCGATTGCGGGTCCTTGGATCGCGCCACGGAACGCACCTGCTCGGTGATCTTGATCAATCGGGGCTTCTGCCCCGGGGTTTCCTTGAAGAGGAACTGGTCAAACGCGAGAGAACTCATCCCACGGTTAACCCATGCGATGAGCGCCGCCCGGGTTTCATGCGCCGCGTCTTTTCCGCGAGAGAGCGAGCCGATGGAGGCTTCAAGCAAATGAGGATGGGGTCAAGCCTTTGCGATCCGGCCGGTGATGTACTGCAAGCGGTCCCAATCGGCATCGGCGGTGACCATGTCACTTACGCCGAGAATGAAATGGCTTTCGCCCGTGTAACACTCGACGGTTTCGTCAATGGAGCGCCGAAACTCATCGACGGGGGTGCTGGAAGCGCAGAGCAGAGTGGCGGGAATGCCGCCCCAAATGGTGACCTTGTCCTTGAAGGCGTCGCGAATTTCTTCCAGGCGCAAACTCGTCATCGGATAGGGACACACGGAATCCGCGACGTCGAATCCGGCGCGCAGGTACAAGGGCAGCAGGCGCCGGTTCTCGCCGTCGGGATGGGTCATCAGGTACTTGCCTTTCTGATGCAGCGTTTCGGCGTAATCGTGCAGAGGCGGAAGGATGTACTTTTCGAAGAAAGGCGGGTAGGTGATGGAGTCGTCGTAGTTGGCGCCGAGAAAGATAACCTCGGCGGGAGTGCCTGCGCCAATCTGCTTGATCTGATGGAAAAAGGGTTCCATCTCAACGGCCAGCCGGTCCACTTTCTCCGGGTAATCGTAGCAGGCGAAGAAAAACTGCTCGATGGGCATCAGGTCTCTCATGATGTGGTGCATGGGGCAAGCAGCCCCCAGCAGAAACGCAACCGTAACGCCCCGCTCGCCCACCTCCCGGCGGCGTGCGAGGTAGCCTTCAAAGTTCGGCTCCACTTTCAGGTGCGAATAGATGTAACCAACCACGTCAAAATCGCGCGGCTCGCGGATGGCGTGCTCGGTGATCCATGAGATGGAAGCGCCCGCGTCGAGCATCTCTTCGGTTATCACCTCAACGGCGCGGACGGAGCCCACCGGCGTGTGATATTCAGTGATGGTCTCCTGGCCGCGCCGGGTGACCCGCCGGTCAACATCCTGGAGCGTGACGCGATAGGGAAAAACCGGGAAGTGAAAGATGCCGAGCGTACGGTCGATCATGGCCTCAGGGTTGCTGCGGTCAGTGAAATCGGGGATGGAGGCGTAGCAGCCGACGCCCAGCCGCTCGGAGATCTCGGTGAGCGTCAGGGACCGAAGCTCGGCGGGGAGGGTTCCCTGGCGCAGGCGGACGCGATGCCAGAACTCCAGGCGCGGTACCCAAGGCAGGCGGTCCGGCACTTCGCCCCGGATAGCGGCCAGACAGCGTTCGCGATGCGTCATGACAACCCTCCCTTTTAACAGCGGGGCCAGTATAAATCCTCTATCGCACGCCGACAACCGGGATTCGCAAGGGTGGCCGATTCCGGATCTTCCGGCCCAAAATCAAATTCCAGGGACCGTGCGCAGGACGTTGAGCGGTGGGCGGGATGAGACAACGGGAACGCCTGCGCGGGAATCCAAATAGACAGCGCATCTGGCGTGCGTTAGCATAAAAGAAAAGGGGAAAGACATGCGCAGCATTCTTGTTTCCGTTATCGCCGTGCTGGCCGGGCCCGTGCTTCTGGGGGCTGCCAACCCCAAGCCGGTGATTCCCGCCGGAACAAGGGTCGGCGTGCAATTGATTACGGCGCTCAGCTCCTCAGCCGACCGTTCGGGCGACACCTTCGCGGCCCAAGTGCAGGATCCCATTTTTATCGGCGGCGAGGAATTGATTCCCGCGGGCAGCACGCTGCGCGGGCACGTAACCTTTGTGAAGCTGCCCGGCCGCGTGAAAGGCAAAGCCGAGATGCGGCTGGTGGGCGACAGCATTACGACCAAGGACGGCCATGCCTACGCCTTCAAAGCAGAGCTCGCCAACGGCAATGGGTCAGACGTTAAAGTGAATGGCAACGAAGGAACGGTGGAAGGGCAGGGCAAGAGCAAGAAAAATGCCGCCAAAGAGAGCGGTATCGGCGCTGCGGCAGGCGCGGGCGCAGGAGCCTTGGCGGCGGGCGGCACGGGCGCGCTTTACGGGGCGGGCATCGGGGCGCTCGCAGGCTTGATCCACACGCTTGCCAAACACCACAAGGACATCGTGCTTCCAACCGGCACGCAAATGGTGTTTGTGCTGACTTCGCCGGGCACCCCGGCCAAAGCAAATACTAAAGCGCCTTCCGCGCCTTTCATCTGCATGACCTGCCAGTAATCTCCGGGTCTTCTCCAAGCGTCAACCACCAGGGACTTCGCGATTCTCTACGCTGAGTGCCACCACCCCTTATTCCGAACGAACACAAAAGGATAAGAGGCGCTTCATGTGCCAGTGGCGGGATTTCAACTGCGGGTTGCGCGAGAATACCTCTTGGCAGTAGGATGCCAGTCGGCGCAGCGTTCTCATGCCGCAAGCCACCCCAAACCGCAGCAGGAAAGGAACGTGCAGAAATGGGCACGCCAAATTCAAAGGAGAAGCGAGCTCTCGATCGGGGGTCGCTTGACCGGCGGGAATTCCTGGCCGCCACCGGGGGCGCCCTAGCCTCCTGGTCCGCCTGGAATCCGGCCGCACGGGTCCGGTCCCAGCAAGGGATGGAACCCGGTGAAGAAGAGGTTGTGGAAACTCCCGTCGCCGTGCTGCGCCTAAACCCCCGCAACGGGAATCTGGTGGGCCTGGCCTGGAGGAATCCCGCGCTGGAGGTCATTCAGGAACCCCGGCTCGGCGAGAACTTCTGGCTGCGGTTTCCACGTCCGGACTACGAAGCCAACTACTTTTCAAGCGGCGAGCAGACCGTCAGCCGGATCGAGAAAACCGCAAACGGCGTTACCTGCGTCTATGAGACTTTGCGCAATGCCCGGGAAACTCTCAGCGCGACGGTGCGCTACGACATTCGCGCGGTGGGGGAGCATCTGGAATTTTCCATAGAGGTGGAAAATTCCACCGGCCTGCCCCTGGCGGAGGTTTATTTCGGCGTCATTGGAGGCCAGCAGGGATTGGGTAAGCGGCAGGATACCGAGTCGCTGGTGCCGGGCGCCAACTCGAATCAGCTTCCTCATATTTTTACGAACTTCCACGCGGGCGGATACGGCGGGGGAAACTTAGGAATTCGCTACGACGCCTCGGCCTTCACCTATCCGGGAAACATGCAGATGGGGTGGATCGAATTCTTCAACCGCAAGCGGAATCTCGGACTCTATTACGCCAACCACGACATCGAAAGCCGGCTTTCCGGCATCTGCTTTGAACTGCGTCCTTTTACCAAGTCAGCGGTGCTGGGAGATAACTGGCCAACCCCTGCCGACGTGCCTGCGGGAGAGCCGATAGGCCTGACGATGGGGTGGCTGAAGTTTCCGTACCTGAAGCACGGCACCTTCCGCTCCGGCCCCGTGGCGCTACGCGTGCATCGGGGCGACTGGCACGAGGGCAGCCAATTTTACCGCGCCTGGTTCGACCAGCACTTCCCCGTGAAACGCCCGCCAAGCTGGCTGCGAAAAGAGATGGCCTGGCAGTCCGTGATTATCTCCAACTGCGAAGACGTGGTTGTCTGGAAGTTCAAGGACCTGCCCCGCCTGGCGGCGGACGCCAAGAAATATGGCGTCACCACATTCGAAATTCTGGGATGGGACATGGGAGGGATCGACCGCGGTTACCCGGAATACCGGCCCGATCCTCGTTTGGGAACGCACGAGGAGTTCTGCCAGGCTTTGGCGGAAATGAAGAAGCTGGGAGTCCATCCGCTGATCTTTGCCAATATCCAATTCTCGGACACCGCGATTCCGCAGTTTAATGAGAAGTTCCGCCGCTACGCGTCCCATGGCCTGTGGGCCGAGGACCTGCACCTGTCGGGATGGGGAGAAGGGACGATCAGCGGGCGCATGGGGCTGACGCGCCACAACATGACCGCCATCAGCCCTGCGCACCCGGAGTTCCGCAGTTTCTTGCTCCAGCAGTTCGTGCAATTGATCAAGGACGGCGCCGACGGTTTCCAATTGGATAAGACCAACTTTACGAGGGTATTGGATTTTAACCAGGAGATTCCCACTTCACCCGACAAGTCCTTTACCCAGGAACTGCTGTCAACCTTCGAGGAAATCCTGCGCGAGTGCCGCCAAGTGAATCCAGACTTCGCTTTGGCGTCGGAGATCTGGTGGGACCGGTCGTTCCAGTATGTGGATGTCTCCTACACGCGCATGAACGACATTGACATGCACTCCCCGGCGCTCCGCTACACCTTTCCCGAATGGGTTCCGACCATTTGCGCGGAGAGCCCGGGCGACTTCAACGTGATGAACAATGGCATGCGCTACGGCATGGTTTGGGCGGTGCAGCCCCGCCACTACAACGATTCGATGGACGAAAAGCTGACCCGCCCCCTCTCGCGGTACGTCCAGGAATTGATCCGCATCCGTGGCAAGCACAAGGACATCCTCTTTTTCGGGCGCTTCCGGGATACGCTGGGAGCAGAGGTAGAGGCCGGGCAGAACGTGCGTTATGCCGTCTTTGAAGGCATGGACAAGCCCGGCAAGGCCTGCGTGGTGGTGAATTACGGGAACGAAGAGGCCAGTGCCCGGGTCACCTGGCCGGGCGGAGAAGGGCGCAGGGTGGAAATCCTCAAACCCTTTCACCCGGACGGCTTGGGTAACCTGCCGGCCAAGATCCAACTGCCGCCGCGCACCTGCGCCGTTATCGTCGAGGTATAAAAAGCGCACGGGCCGCGCCGCTCCAGGTTGATCTTCCGGAACAAGCGCGGCCCGACGTTTGGAGTACAGCTACCTGGAACGCCCGCCCGGATGATGTCCGTTTCCGCCGCCGTGATCCCCGCCGTGGGCAGGATGAAACGACTGCTCAGGCGCGGCGCGGCGTTGGTTGTTGCGGCGCTCCTGCGGTGCGCGGGCCCAGTTCTGGTTGGGCCTCTCTGAACGGGAGGCATTACCCTGATACGCTCGCCTTGCATAGTTGTTCTGCCGGGGCGCGGAACGCTCCATCCGGGCATTCGGTTCCTGACGCCGGGGCGCGCTATACTCCCGGCCTTTATTGTTTCCAGCGGGAGCAGAACGCTGCCAGTTGCCGGAGTTTCTCATCCCGCGAGGGGGCTCTCGGTAGGCGCCTCCTGCGCGAGCGGCCCGCACAGCGTGCCCACCGTTGAACACTCCCGGCCTGTCTGTGGCGGCGACGTATGGCCTGCCGCGATTTACAGTTGCCCGCTGCCGGGGATCACGCCGGGCAAAGTCGCGCTGATGTTCCTGCTGGCGAAGAGGTCCGAAACGCCGCCGTCTTGCCGCAGACAATTGGCCGGCCGTAGGCCGAACGCGGATGCCTCCCGGGCCGCCGTTGTAACTGATGCGGGTAAATCGGTTATTCTCCACCCTCCGGTTGTAGTAGTACCTTGTGTTATCGATTCGGATGTTGTTTACCGCGCGGTTGTAATAGAACCTATCGTGGTCCCAATAGCCCCCGTAGTAGCCGTAGCCTGTGTAGCCGTATCCGTAGTCGATGCCCCCGTAGTAGCCGACCTGCGGACCCCAGTAACCTGCATACCAAAAATACCTGCCATCGTTATAGCCCCAATAGCCTGGAGTCCACATCGCACCCACAAAGGGCGCTTCCACCCAGGTTCCGGGGACCCAATAGTATCCATACGCCGGGTCCCATGCCCAGTAACCCGGCGTCCAGATATAGCCGGGGCCAGGACACATCGGTTGAGCGTAAATGGGCAGCGCCGGAGGGCCAAAACTGACCGACACGCCGACGCTAAATTGCGCTGAGGAGGTTGCCGGCACAAAAAGCACCGCCAGCAAAAGCAGGAGCATGCCAGCAAGATATCCGGCGATTCGCCGTCGCGACAGTCCTGCCTCCTCTGTTATCCGGGTCCCGGCGCCGTATTGCGGCAAAATGGATGGCGGCTCACCCTTCGAACTGACCTTGGAGGGTCTGTTTTCCGAAAGTTCGCATCCCAAACAGTCATTTCTGAATTCGTTTTCTGGTCTCATCGAAACACCTCCGCATGTGCCACGCCGTATCGCTGCATTTAGAGACTGCTCCCAGGCGATGTCATCTTCATTCAGAACTCCTTGCCGGGGGACGGGCAACCTCGAAGCCTCCTCCGGCGCAGGATGCTTTCTTATTGCCATCCCTTGCCGTGATTACGTTTCCCTTCATGCAACCTTCCATCCATTGCTTGCACTATTCAAATACGACGCTCATTATCTGAGGGTTACAAGTTTTGAACGATATCGGCAAAGCGCATAAGAGCGGACAGAAGTGAGTAAAAATTACAGGCCTGCCCACGCAAAGTGAAGAATGGAAAGGGTTGCTTAATGACGCGCGCACCAGCCAAGGCGTGGAGCAGTGTCGTAATTAAGTTGTACCAGAACGATGAAGTCGAGGCTCTAATTCAGTTAGCAGATTCCCCGGCTCTGCCGGAGGATCATTACTAGGTGTTGATCAGGCATAAAGAAGCGCCGAAGGCGTAAAAGGCCTGGGCGATGATGATGCGGCGGCAAATGACTGCGCTGCGGCGATACACCAAGCAGGCGCCACCGGAGTTTCTGGAATTTGACAGGGGTGGAAACCCATGTTGTATTAGGAGACGCAAGACGCCGCCGGACCCTCAATCAGAAGCTGAGCCGGGTCTCTGAAGCGGAACGGGGCGGCCCAATTCGGCACAATCGGAGTGGACATCGCCATGCCTTTCTTTAATGTTCAAGATATCGAGCCGTTCGAGCTATTGCCCGGAGCCCGCATTCGCGCTCCTTTTGGGAAGAATCTGATGCTTTCTTATCTTGAATTGGACGCGGGCGCCGTTGTCCCTTTCCATCGACATCCGCATGAGCAAGGGGGCATTGTCCTAAAGGGAAGGGTTGAACTGACTATTGAGAAGGAAGTAAGAATTACGGAAGAGGGTTCCATGTATATCATTCCAGCCAATTGCCTGCACCGGGCCGTGGCGGTGGGTGGACCGGCAATCGTGCTGGACGTGTTCAGCCCGGTTCGTGAGGATTATGCGGAACGATTTAACAAATATGTAAGGCAGCCGGAAGGTGAAGGCTGATGATCCACTTTTAACTCGGGCCCTATCGCGGAAGTAGGATGCAGCCGGGCAAAGGACGCAACTTTTGGGCTATTGCGGGGTTTAACCTAATGGTGGTATTTAATTAGGCAGCGATGATGATAAAGTCCAATGTTTACAAGGATTTTACAACTTTGCGTGAAACCCGGCCGGTCAGAACTGAATCAAAGATAATGGACGGAGTAATGAAGGCAAAAGAGCTGAGGAATCAGCCCGCGCAGTTTTTCTGAGCGCCACAAGGGAATGTGGGAAAGAAGTCGGATCAAAAACACGTTTCAGAAGACTTGGCTGCGAAGGGGGTTGCGATGTCGAGAAATGCAGGTAAATTTGCGGTTCTTTTGGTGAGCGGGTTGCTCTTGTTGGGCTCGGGCCGGGCGGCCTTCGCGCAGGAGAGCAGCGCGACGAGCGACAGTGCCATCACCTCAGCCATCCAAACCAAAATGTCTCAGGATTCTGCCCTGAATTCGGCGGATATCAGCGTTTCAACCGAACAAGGAGTTGTAACCTTGAGCGGGACGGTCCAGGCGGAGTCGCAGCAGGCTGCCATCGATCGCATTGCCAGCACCGAGCCTGGCGTGGTGAAGGTGGTTGACGGCTTGAGCGTCGCGGCGCCGGCCGCGGCCGAGAATTCGGCCAGCGCTCCAGTACAATACTCCGCGGCGAACGACGCCGAAGCACAAAATTCCTATCCGAACCCGAACGATGGAACTCCACAGTATGCGTCGGTTCCTTCCACGCTGGTGGTGCCGGCGGGCACGCTCGTGACTGTGCGCCTGACGCAGGAGGTTTCGAGCAACCACAATCGGCCGGGCGACAACTTTACGGCTACACTCGATCAGCCGATAGTTGCAAACGGATGGGTGGTGATGCGGCACGGCCAAACCGTGGTCGGCCGGGTTGCCGCAGTTCGCAAGGGAGGGCGCGTCAAGGGCGTTTCCGAATTAGGGCTGGAGTTGAACCAGATCACGCTGGTGGACGGGCAGCAGGTGCCGATCCACACACAGCTTGTGCAAGCAACCGCCGGTTCCTCAAAGGGACGTGACGCCGGTGCGGTCGGAACCACGACGGGCGTGGGCGCAATGATCGGCGCGATTGCTGAAGGCGGCGAGGGCGCAGGAATTGGCGCGGCAGCCGGGGCTGCCGCTGGAATTGCCGGCGTGCTGCTCACTCGCGGCCGGCCAACCGTGCTGATGCCGGAAACGCTGCTGACCTTCCGGCTGGAATCAACTTTCAACGTTTCAACCGTGCAAAGCCGGGCTGCTTTTCGGCCGGTAACGCAAGAAGACTACCCGCGGAACGCGCTTCAACATCGGCCGGACCGCTATGCCCAGAGGCCTCCTCCCTATGGCTATTACGCGTCTCCGTATGGGTCCTATTATGGCTGGGGACCTTACTACCCCTATTATGGCGTGGGATACTGGTGGGGGCGGGGATACTACCGGTCTCCGAGATACGTCCGGATATATCGCGGCCGTGACTATCGAGGTGGGGACCGCGGACGCGGGCGCGGTCGGCGGTAATCCTGGCGGTTAAAGTTTAAACGGCATCGCGCCAATAGGTGGCAAGAGAAGTTGGGACGCGAAGACCGCCAACTTCTCTTGCCACTTTATTTTTCTGCCGCATGCCTTCTTGCCCGGGCAAAGACAACTCTCCCTGTGATCTCAAAAATGCGAAAGCCGTCTCAACCGGCGAATTGGCGGCGAACCGCATCGAGAAAGCTGTAGCCGTAGATCTGGTCGGGCAGCAGGCAATGATCCTCCGTCCACTCGTTCCAGGCTGAAAGGAAAACAATGGGCGGCTTGGTCCCGCGGCCCGCTACAAAGTATTTGGCCGCCAGCAGTTGAAGCTCATACTGGTCCGGAGTGCGGTTGATCACCATGTGAGCGTTCGATCCATAACGCGGGCTGTTGTCCCATCCAACCGGGCAGTCCGGAAAATAAGGAAGATCAAGCTTGGGCGCCGTTTCCTTCCAGAGGTTTATGCCCTTGGCGATAGCGGCCGCATATTCTGTGGTCTTTCCGGCGGGGCCGCCGGCAAAAGTATGGTAGTGAGTGGCGCTATCGAATCCGGCGTCTTTCAGCGGGGTTTTCCCGGCTCGATAGACGTGGCTCGCTTGAATATGCACACCCTTAAGCCCGGCCTTCGCGGCGCGGTTGCGCATGCGGTCAAAAGCCGCCCGCAGTTTTTCAACTCCGAAATGCCGCAGAATGCCCGCGTCTCCATCGATGTTGAAGATGGCGAAGACGGGCTGGCCGCCAATCTGCCAGTAATTGGGCTGGGTGAAATAATGCTCGATCAGGTAGTCGGCCACACGGTTCATATCGGTATCGCTGTAAGTCTGGGGGTATAGGATCGCCTCGCGGCCCTTGAGAGGCGCGGGGTAACAGTTGGCCCAGTTGTGATTGGCCCACATGACGGCGAACTTCATCTTTTGGGTATTGGCCGCTTTCAGAAAGCCCTGCTCCAACTGTTCCTGGTAGAACTGCATTCCCATGTGCCAGTACCAGTCAATCATGAAAACGTTAATGCCCGATCCGGAAGCCAGGTCGATTTCACGCGCCGCCCATTCAGGGTCAGCCTCATTGAAGGAGCCGGGAACCGAAGGATCGTACATGCCCCAGAGCGGGCGCTTGGGCTGAATCTCACCTTCGAACCATGTTTGGGCGTGCCGGACCGCCTCAAATTCCGTCCAGCCTTTTCCGAAGTACTTTTCCATTACCGGGCTGGGGTGCCAGCTTGGGAAGTTGTAGGCCACCACCTCATACGATAGGCCGTTCAAGGAGACGGAAGTGTCCACAAGGCTTTGCATCTTTTCCCGAGTAAAATAATCGACGCCGGGTGGAAGCAGCGGCCAGTCCGGACCGCCGCCGGCCGGCTCGGGATTTTCGGCGCTTTTCGAGATGGCAGAAAGGTTTAGAGTTGCAGCGGATAACGGTATCGCTCCGAGAAAACTTCTTCGATCCATGGAGACCCTCCTGAAGTCCTTTAGTGTTGGATTGCGCGTACGCGCTGTAGTATGTCACTCGCGCGGCTGGATTTGAAGCCGGATGTCCGTTTTCAGGCGGTGCCTTTATGGCAGGACGAGCGTGGGGATGAGAGGAATCCCGTTACCTGGCGGCAACCCCATCATTGATGTGGAGCCTTTCGACGCAAAGCCAACGCGCAACGCGAGCCGCATCCCTGCATCCAACGGTTTGGGGAGAGACCGGTCAACTTATTACTGTATTCAGGTTGGACGCGGCGTTTGAAAACGTATTGTTCACCGCTGAACCAAAACTCCTCATGGCGACGATTGCAACCAGAGCAATCAAGACCATCAGCAACGCGTACTCCGTGAGGTCCTGTCCTTCTTCTTCGTTCCACAGCCTTTTCAAAAGTTCTAACATGATGGTGCCTCCTCGGAAAGCCGCAATGGCTGGCCTACGCATCGTTATCGACCAATGCCGGATCGAGGGTTAGCGACATCTGCCGTCCCCCGACACTATCGTCATAACAAGAGGTCCGCCATTCGGTGATTCCACGAATTGATGACCTCCTATCCCGATCAGGGGGGAGGCGATGCCCTGAGAATTGTGGAGATATGACTTCGAGGTCAAACTGCCGGCGATTCTGATGGAAGGCTTCTTGGAACCTAAGGGTTGGGGGACTTTGTGGAGGCGGAAGCTTCCTTGCGGTTTCCGGCGAGTTGCTGGTATACGGCTGCTACGAGTTTTGACTGGAGCTCCGGCGCGCGCCAGTGGAAGTTTGGGAATGGAACCATTGCCGCTTCGATCTGCTGCTCGGTCTTGTGTTGCCCGATCCCGGACTGGACCTGACCGAGAAGCCACTCGAGGAACTGCCGGAACTGTTCCACTTGCTGCCGGCTGCCGGGCTCGCCGTGCCCGGGGACGAAAACATCCACGTCCCAAGACTCAACCTTGCGAAGCTCGCCGATCCAACGGCGGATATTTCCTGAAGCCATTTGCGGAATGTATTGGTTTTCAAAGAGGTCGCCCAGGAAGAGAACTTTGGACTGGGGCAGGTAAACGGCCGCGTCGCCGGGAGAAATGTTGTCTCCGAGGTTGATCAATTTGATCTGCGGGCTCGCAATGGGAAGCGTCATTTCCCGGTCAAAGGTTCGGTCGGGCGGAGTTGGGTGAATGCCTCGCATGTTTTCCGCGAGCCGCCAATCACTCTCCATCCGCCCTGGAAGCTCGCTCTGGTAACGGCTTATTTGAATTGCCGCAGCGGGAGTGGAAAGGATGGCCGGCCTGAAATCCTCAAAGGCTTCGTTGCCCAGCATGGCGTCCGGCAATGAGCTGGTGTTGATGACGAAACTCACCGGGAGGCTGGTGCGCTGGCGAATTTCATAAAGCAGATCTCGGGCGTTGAAAGGCGTGTTGGTGGTGTTAATTACCACAACGCCTTCCGGAGTGACGACGAAGCCGGCGTTTGAGGCGCGGCGGAAGTTCGGGTCGCCTTCCTGTTCCAGAATATCTTCCGCCAGCCACACAAAAACGTGAGGCTTGACTTCGAGAATTTTGTAATGCCCTTCACCAGCCGGAAAGGCCGGCCGGGGAAATAGCAGCAGGAAAAAAGCCAGCAAGGCCAGAGACAGTCGAAGCGAACTTTTTGGATGATCGATGGATTGAGCGTCGAAGCGGGCAGCTTGGTCCAAGGGGATTCTCCCGGCCGGTTGACGGTTTCGGGCTTTGAAGGCGGTTGAGGGTGCGGACGGCATTTCAAATGTCCAAATAAACTTGCGCGCGCCACCCCTCCCTGCATTTTTCCAATTGGAGCTGATGGTAGGTCACGGCCTTAATCTGCAAGTTGGGTTGGTGTCGTGCTCGGTTTAATTTTTCGCCCCAGGCCCGGCCCGAGGCGGCATGATCGTCGAGATTTTTCAGGTCGAAATCGCGGAACAGCCACTGCTCAGCGTCATGAAGATATAAAAGCTCACTCAACCAGTTTACCAGAAGATTAGGCGGATCGGCGGCTGTGACTTCAATGAAAACTTCTTCCCTCGGTTCAATCGAGTCCAGATCCGTGATCAGATGAAACATGGCCCGCGCGGCGTTCTCAAATGCCTCTTTGCGGCTGGAACCGAAAGCTTCAAACCCCACATCCGCCGTATGCTCAAGAATGCGAAAAACGGCCCTGGCATTCGGCCTTGCCCGGCTGGAGATGCGCCCGCTCCCTGTGCGGGGATCGGCTGTTTCTTTTCCCACCATGCTCCCGCCTCTATCATAGCGGAGAGAAGCCGATGTGGGTAGCAGTGAGGGACAAAACTGAAAGGTATTCGAGAAACGGAAAAACTGTCCAGTGCGATGTGTTTTTATCGCAACACGGTGTGGGCGAGGCGCCCGGCGGGGTCGACCCTGATGATATGGATTGTTTGCGGGGGAAAAGAGCAAGGCCCGTCAAAGAACGGCGGGCCTTGGGAAGGGAAACCCTGATGAAACGCTCTCTTACCTTTTTTTTGCCTTTGCTTTCGCTTTCTTCTTGGCGGCCATAGACCTCCTTTGTTTCACGTCAACAACCCAGGCATCAGGTCAACATCTTGTACCCTGATATACCATAACCCCACTATATAGTGTTTGCGAAGAAGTTTGTCAAGAGAAATCGGCAGCCTTGCAGGGCAGACGCGTATCAGGCCTTTACCGAACAATGCCATGGGAATTTTGCGCTCGTGGGAACTTGCGGGGACGGTGAAGCTTTATCCGGAAACGGCCGATAGATGGAAAAAGCGAGAAAGGAGTTTCCTCTGAAAACGAGGAGCATTCCTGAACCTTCCACGCCGCCTCCGCAGCGGCAAGCCGGCGCGCCGGTGCGGGTCAATAGGCCTGCCTGGGCTTCCCGCCTCAAATACCCATTGATTGAGATTGTCCTAGTGGTAACCGCCGGCATGGTGGCTTTTGAGATTTTGCAGCACACCCTCTTGCCGCCTTCAAGCATCGAAGAAGGCCTTGTGCAGGCATTTATTGCCAGCTCTCTGTGCGGTGGGATAGCGGCTTTCCTGGGCCTGCGAAAGCAGGCGAACGTCGTCCGGCAGATAGACTCTGAACTTACTGATCGGATACAAGCGGAGCAGGCGGTGGAGGAGTCGAGGTCTTTTTTCGAGTCCACCCTGGAAGCCTTGCCGGAGCATCTTGCTATCCTGGATGAGACGAGCACCATTATCAGCGTGAACGGCGCCTGGCGGCGCTTTGGCGCACAAAACGGCTTGCTTTCCCCGGACCATGGGCTGGGTAGCAACTACCTGGAGATCTGCCGGTCGGCTACGGGCGAAGAAGCCAAGGATGCTCTGGAGGTCGCAAAGGGAATCCAGGAAGTTATGGCCCGCGAGCGGGACGAGTTCCACTGGGAATATTCCTGCCACAGCCCCGGTGAGAAGCGTTGGTTTATCGCGCGCGTCAGCCGTCTTGAGAGGCCGGGGCCCGTGCGCGTGGTGGTGGCGCATGAGAATGTCACGGCTCGGCGGCTGGCCGAGGAGGCGACTCGCGACCGCGAAGAGAACTTCCGCAGGCTGATTGCCAACCTCCCCGACGTGACCTGGAGTTCGGATGTGGATGGGCACATCTATTACATAAGCACCAACGTGCAAGATGTTTTTGGCTACACGGCTGAGGAACTTTGCGAGAAGGGTGATCAACTGTGGATGGGCCGCATTCACCCGGAGGACTCCGGGCGGGTGCGCGAAGCTTTTCAAGCCCTTTTCTCAGCGCGTCAGCCTTTCGATGTGGAATACCGGATCGAGCGCAAAGACGGCCGCTGGATCTGGATCCGCGACCGCGCCTTCCGAACCTACGAAAAGGACGGAGTGCGCCACGCTGATGGGACCTTTACCGATGTCACGGAGCGGCGGCGGTCGGATGAAACCCACGCCTTTTTGGCCTCCATCGTGGAATCCTCGGACAATGCTATCATCGGCAAGACTCTGAATGGAAAGATCGTCAGTTGGAACCGGGGCGCCGAGGTGTTGTACGGCTATAAGGCGGACGAAGTGGTTGGAAAGCCCGTTTCCATCCTGACGCCGCCGGAGAGTTCCGATGAAGTGCGGCAAATCCTGGAGAAGGTGAGTCAGGGGGAAAGCATCCCCCACATGGAGACGGTGCGGGTCCAAAAAGACGGCAGCCAGATGGATGTTTCCCTTGGCGTTTCTCCCATCAAGGATGCCGCCGGGGTGGTGGTGGGGGCCGCGACGATTGCTCACGACATCAGCGAGTGGAAGCGCGCGGAGAAATTTCTCCGGGAAAGCGAGGAGCGGTATCGAGTCCTGTTCAACAGCATCAGCGACGCGGTGTTTGTGGTTGGGTTCGGGGAGGATGGCCTGCCGGGCCGCTTTATCCAGGTCAATGATGTTGCCTGCCAGCGCTTGGGCTACACACGGGAGGAACTGTTGAAGTTGCGGCCGCAGGATATTGACGCGCCCGAGAAATTGGGTGATATGCGAGCGTTCATGAAGCGCTTGCAGACAGAGCATTATGATCTCTTTGAGACTGAGCACGTTGCCCGCGACGGCCACCGGATTCCCGTGGAGCTTGGTATTCGGGTCTCCGATCTGGGCGGCCGGCGCGTGGCGCTAGCCCTTGCCCGTGACATCACCGAGCGCAAGCGGGTGGAAGAGGCCTTGCAAGCCTCCGAGATGCGCTATCGCCGGTTTGTGGAGGGGAACGCAGCCGGTTATCTGCGCGCCACGGCGGATGGCCGGATCCTGGAGTGCAATGAGTCCATGTTGCGGATGCTGGGTTTTCGGACGCGCGAGGAACTCCAGTTGGTTCACGCTGAGGATCTTTATGTGAACAGAACCGAGCGGCAGGTAATGATCAGCTGGCTCCGGGAACAGAAGTCAATCAGCAATTATGAAATTACTTTCAAGCGCAACGACGGCTCTCCGCTATTCACTCTCGTCAATGTATGCCTGGTCACGGAGGACGGTTGCGAACTGGTTGAGGGAACGGCCGTTGACATTACGGAGCGCAAGCGGGCCGAAGAGGCTATCGTCGCGTCAGAGCGTCGTTACGCCGATCTGTTTGAAAATGCCCAGGACGCGATTCTGACGAACGACGCTTCGGGGCGATTCACGTCGGTGAACAGAGCCGCTGAGCGGCTTACCGGTTATACCCGGGAGGAGATGTCGGGCATGCCCGTTCCCCAACTGGTCAGTCCGGAGTTGAGAGATATTGCCCGGCGGGAGATAGCGCGGCTGGCTTGCGATGGGGGTGAAGCGGCAACGCGGGAGTGGGAGATCATCACCAAGGATGGGCGCACTGTACCGGTGGAGGTCAGTACGCGCGCCCTCTACCAGGATGGCAAACCCGCTGGCATCCAGGCCATTGCCCGCGACATCACGGAGCGCCGGCGGGGCGAGATGGAAAGGCTCCAGTTGATGAAGGCGATTGAACAGGCTACCGAAGCCATTGTGATCACCGATCCCGCCGGCCTGATCCAATACGTAAACCCGGCGTTCACTGTCATTACCGGATATAGCAGCGAGGAGGTGCTCAAGCGCAACCCGCGCATTCTCAAATCGGGGGTGCAGAGCGCCGAGTTCTATCAGGATCTCTGGAGAACCATTACATCAGGCAAATTCTGGCAAGGCGAGATTATCAATCGCCGGAAGGATGGAAGCCTTTACCCTGAATGGATGACTATTTCCCCGGTCGTCGATTCGGCCGGCGCGCTTGCCAGTTACATTGCCGTCAAACACGACGACACGCAGCGTAAAAAAGCGGAGGCTGATCTGCGTGAAGCCAAAGAATCCGCCGAGGTCGCCAGCCGCGCCAAGAGCGAGTTCCTGGCCACCATGAGCCACGAGATTCGTACGCCCATGAACGGCATCATCGGCATGACGGACCTGGCGCTCGATACCGAACTGACGCCCGAGCAACGCGAGTATCTCGAAATGGTCAAGCAATCCGGCGACGCGCTGCTGACCCTGATCAACGACATCCTGGACTTTTCGAGGATTGAAGCGGGCAAATTCGCCCTCGACATTACGGAATTCGATCTCGATGATTGTCTCACTGCGATCGCCAAGACTTTTGCCCCGCGGGCGCACCAGAAGGGACTGGAACTCTCCTATCAATTCCAGCCGGACGTGCCCAAAACGCTGGTGGGTGATCCGAGCCGATTGCGGCAAATCGTCATCAATCTTCTCGGCAACGCCATCAAGTTCACAGAACGCGGAGAGGTGGTGTTGCGCGTCGAGACGGAATCGCTTGAAGCCAGCAAGGCGCTCTTGCATTTCGCGGTCAGAGACACGGGCGCCGGCATTCCCCCAGACAAACAGGAGATGATCTTTGAGGCTTTCACTCAGGCGGACAGCTCCATGACACGGAAATACGGAGGCACGGGCCTGGGCCTGACGATTTCTTCGAAGCTCGCGCACATGATGGGTGGAAAGATCTGGGTCAAGAGTGAACTCGGCGTCGGCAGCACCTTCCATTTTACGGCGCGCTTTGGCGTGCAAAAAGCTCCCGCGCGGCTGGAGCCCCGGGAGACGTTTGAACTTGCGGGGATGCCGGTGCTGGTAGTGGATGACAACGCCACCAACCGGCGCATCCTGGACGCCATGCTGCGGCACTGGCGGATGGAGCCCACCTTGGCGGAGGGCGGGGAGATAGCCCTCGCCAGCATGGAACAACATGCGGCTTCCGGCAAGACCTTTCCGCTGGTCCTGATTGACGCCCAGATGCCGGAAATGGACGGATTTGCCCTGGCGGAGAAGATCAAACAAAACCCGAAACTGGCAAATGCCACGGTGATGATGCTGACCTCGGTCGGGCAGCGCGGCGATGCGGCGCGTTGCCGGGAACTGGGGATTGCCGCCTATCTGATCAAGCCCATCCGGCAAAGCGAACTACTGCGGGCCATCCTGGAAGCTCTCGGGAAGTCCTCCGGCGCGCCCGAGCGGGTTCCGCTGGTTACCCGGCACTACCTGCGCGAAACGCAAAGAGCGGCTCACATTCTGTTGGCCGAGGACAATGCCGTCAACCAGAAACTGGTCATGCGGTTGCTCGAGAAAAGAGGTCTTTCGGTGACGGCGACTGGCAATGGGAAAGAGGTGTTGGCCGCTCTCGAAAAACAATCTTTCGACCTGGCGCTGATGGACGTCCAAATGCCGGAGATGGACGGGTTTGAAGCCACGGCCATAATTCGCAAGAGGGAGCAAGGGACGGGCATCCATCTTCCGATCATTGCGCTGACCGCGTATGCGATGAAGGGGGACGAAGAACGGTGCATCGCGGCCGGCATGGATGCTTATGTTTCGAAGCCCATCCGGCCCCAGGAACTGTTCAAAGCCATCCATCGCCAGCTTCCTGATGTTTCCGAGGATTCGATCAACGTCATCCCGAGTGTTCCCGACCTGGCACGGAAATGATAGCGACGGGATTTCCGGCCCCTGCCGATTTCAATCCGTTTGGCTGTGCCATCAGCCCGGATGGCCGCCTCTGTTTCCGGTTCCCAGTTGACCTGCCCCAGGAGGCAATGCGAGAGGGCCAAACTGCGCTGCAAATAGGTTTGACCGCCTGCAATTTACTCTGTTATTGTTAACGCTTGTATTTCTCCAGGAACGAATCCTAAGCAATGGCGAACATTAAGGTTACTCTACCTGACGGCACGAGCAAAGAGTTCCCGCAGGGCGTGACGGCGCTCGAGATCGCTCAGTCGATTGGGCCCGGACTTGCCAAAGCGGCGCTGGCGGCTAAGATTGACGACCGTCTGGTGGATCTCGCTACTCCGATTGAGTCAAGTGGGCCCTTGCAGTTGATTACCCCGTCATCGCCCGAAGGCCTCGTGATCTATCGGCATTCGTCGGCTCACCTTCTGGCCGCCGCGGTGCTCGAACTTTTCCCGGACGCTCACCCCGGTATCGGACCTCCTACGGATACGGGCTTTTTTTACGACTTCTACCGCGAAAAGCCCTTTACGGAAGACGACCTGGCGAAGATTGAAGCCAAGATGCAGGAGCTTGCCCAGGCTGATTTGCCTTATGAGCGCGTCTATTTTCCAAAGGAAGAAGGGCGGAAGCTTTTTGAGCAGATGGGAGAGTTCCTGAAGTGCGAGCTGATCGAGGAAAAGGCAGAGCCGGTTTTCTCCGCTTACCGGACCGGGAAGTTTCTGGACTTCTGCCGCGGGCCGCACCTTCCTTCAACCGGCCGGATTAAAGCCTTCAAGCTTTTGAGTGTGGCGGGCGCGCATTGGAAAGGCGATGAGAAATCCCATCCCCTGCAGCGGATTTATGGGACAGCGTTCTTTTCCAAAAAAGAGCTGGACGAATATTTGAACCAGCTGGAGGAAGCCAGGAAGCGCGATCACCGGCGCCTGGGCAAAGAGCTGGATTTGTTCAGCATTCAGGATGAAGCCGGGCCGGGGCTGATTTTCTGGCATCCCAAGGGCGGCATCATCCGCAAGGAAGTGGAAGACTTTCTGCGCGACGAACTGCTGCGGCAGGGCTACCAGTTGGTTTACACTCCGCATGTGGCGCGGTTGGATCTTTGGAAAACCAGCGGACACCTGGGCTTCTATCGGGAGAATATGTTTGCCCCCATTCAACTGGATGATGCGGAGTACCAGTTGAAACCCATGAATTGTCCCTTTCACATCCTGATCTATAAGAATGCGCGGCGGAGTTACCGCGAGCTTCCCGTGCGCCTTGCGGAGTTCGGCACCGTTTACCGCTACGAGCGTTCCGGGGTGATGCACGGGCTGTTGCGGGTGCGGGGCTTTACGCAGGACGACGCGCATATTTTCGCCACGCCGGAAACGGTGGAAGCCGAGGTTGCGGCTTGTGTTGATTTCGCGCTGCTGGTGTTGCGCACGTTCGGCTTTGACAAGTTTGAGGTGGAGCTTTCCACCTGGGACCCCGAAGACCGCGCAAAGTATTCCGGAGAGCCGGAGCTTTGGGAATTGGCGGAGCACACGCTTGAATCGGCGCTGAAAACGCGCAACATGCCCTACAAGCGCATCAGCGGCGAGGCGGCTTTTTACGGGCCCAAGATTGATATCAAGCTGGTGGATGCGCTGGGGCGCCTGTGGCAGCTTTCCACCGTGCAATTCGACTTTTTCCTGCCGCAGCGTTTTGGGCTGGAATATGTGGGCGCGGACGGCCATCCTCACCAGCCGATCATGGTCCACCGGGCGCTCTTAGGCTCAGTGGAACGCTTCTTCGGGGTTCTGATCGAGCATTACGCCGGAGCTTTCCCGGTCTGGCTATCGCCGGTGCAGGCGATGGTGTTGCCGATCAGCGAAAAACATTTAGACTATGCTCGGAAGGTTACGGAAGAACTGCGACAGGCTAAGATTCGGGTTCAGCTTGACGACCGGAATGAGAAGCTCAACGCCCGGATTCGCGACGCTCAACTCCAGCGGATTCCTTTTATGCTGGTGGTCGGCGAACGGGAAGTGACGGCGGGAGGCGTAGCGCTCCGCAGACGCGACACGGGCGATGCGGGTTTTCGTTCGGTCGGCGAATTCAAGGCTTGGGTGCGAGAGCTTATCGACACGCGGGCCAATAAATGGTAAGCTCGACCTGATGGTGGGAAGAGACTTTCCTGATCGTAAGAAACGGTTAACTCAATCTCTATCGCATGGTTTAGAGGGCCAGGAGGGCTAGTTTATCAGCAATAAATTTATTCGTATCAATGAGAGAATTCGCGCCCGGGAAGTGCGGCTGATTGACGAAGAAGGCAACCAGTTGGGGGTGATGGTTCCTTTTGAAGCCCTGAAGATTGCGCGCGGGCACGGCCTTGATCTGGTGGAGGTTGCTCCTCAGGCAACCCCTCCCGTTTGCCGCATTATCAATTACGGAAAATATCTTTATCAGTTGAGCAAGCGCCAGCATGAGGCCCGCAAGCACCAGAAGGCCGCCGGTTTGAAAGAAGTTAAGATGCGGCCGCGAATCTCCGTGCATGATTTTGAAACCAAACGAAACCGGATCATCGAGTTTCTTGAGGACGGCTCGAAGGTCAAGGCTTCGATTACGTTCCGGGGACGCGAAAACGCCCATCGCGATCTCGGCTGGAATATGATGAAGCGATTGGCGGAAGACCTGACCGAAATAGGACAGTTGGAGATTGGGCCGCGGATGGAAGGGCCTAATCTGTCGGCGATTTTTTCACCGAAAAAGGTGATGACCAAACCGGCGCGGCCGGCCGCGCGTCCCGCCGCCCTAAAGGAATCGGCTTCGCCGGTTCGGCTTAAGGCTGCGGCGGTGCCGGAAACCTCGGGAGGATGAATTTGGCAAAGGTAAAGATGAAACTGAAAACTCACAAAGGCGCTGCGAAGCGGTTCAAACTGACCGCTGGAGGCAAGGTGATGAGCGGGCACGCAGGTGCGCGCCACATCCTGACCTCCAAGAGCCGCAAGCGCAAAAGGAAGCTCGGCTCGCAAAAGGTTGTTTCAGACGTTGATGCCGTCCACGTGAAGGCCATGCTGCCCTACGGGCGCTGACCGGGACGCGCCATCGGAGGCGGGTGGCTGCTGATGGCAGGACTACCTGCTGAGTGCAGTTCTGGACTATAATAGTTATTGGGCTTTGAAAGTTTCGTATCTGTCGGGTGCAGGAAGGCCAAAGGCTGGGTGCCTTCGCCGCCCCTAGATCCTCTGAAAGGAGTAAACCCATGCCAAGAGTCAAGCGCGGTACTGTGCGCCGCGCCCAACGCAAGAAGCTCTCCAAGTTAACCAAAGGCTACTTCCTCAAGAAGAGCAAGCTCTACAAGTTCATGAAGGAGGCCGCGGACCGAGCGGGCCAATTTGCCTACCGCGATCGCCGCCGGAAGAAACGGGATTTCCGCCGGATCTGGATTGTGCGGATCGGTGCGGCTGCGCGGCAGAATGAACTGACCTACAGCCAGTTTATCCATGGAATGAAGAAGCTCGGCGTGGAGCTTGACCGCAAAGCTCTGGCCGAAATGGCTGTTCGCGATGCCGCAGGCTTCACTGAGCTGGCGGTTAAGATAAAAGCGGCGCTTTCGGCTTAGCTCTCATAGGCTGTTCCAGGCGCGACTTCTGGATGGATATTCCTGAACGGGCGTGGCTCGCTTGCCGCGCCCGCTGCTACCTCCCATGACGATTGACGAAAAGGTCCGGAAAACGCTGAAGGAACTGGGCGCAAAGACTCCGGAGGAGATTAACGAGCTCTTTGCCGCAGTGGGCGCAACCGGCGAGTCAGAGCGGCAAGCACTGGTTGCCCGGGGCGCCACCGATGAAGGCGAGTGCGAGCGGTTGGCGAAGGAACTTCGGGACCGCTGGCTGGCCCGCAAGAGCGGCCTTATTCCATCCATCGACGAGTGCTGGCTGAAGACTGCTCCCAAGGAGGTCAAGCCGGCGGTTGGACGCGCGTTCAACGAACTCCGCAAGGCTTCAGCAGCGCTGGAGATGGACGCATTGCTGAAGGCCATCCCGATCAAACACAAAGACAAACGCCAGGGCAACCTCGCATTTTCCGGTGAAACTGAAACGAAGCAGACGGCAGGGCCTGACCGGACTCTGCCGGGCCACCGTCATCCTCTTGGTTCGGTTCATCCCGTCACCCAGGTGATGCGGGAAATCGAAGACATTTTTCTGGGGCTGGGGTTTTCGATCGAGTCGGGGCCGGAGATCGAGTCCGTCTATTACAACTTTGAGGCTTTGAACATTCCTGAAAGCCATCCGGCGCGAGATGACTGGGACACGCTTTACGTTGACTCCCGGACTCTGTTGCGCACGCACACCTCGCCCGTGCAGATTCGGGCGATGGAAAAGCACGGCGCGCCCCTGCACATCATCTGTCCGGGCAAGTGCTACCGGCACGACAACCCGGACTCCACGCACGCCACCATGTTCCATCAGGTTGAGGGGTTGGCGGTTGATACGGACATCAGCTTTGCGGACTTGAAGGGAACGCTGGATTTTTTTGCCAGGAAGTTTTTCGGCGAAAAGATCCAGACGAATTTCTTCCCAAGCTTCTTTCCTTTCACGGAGCCGAGCGGCGACCTGGCGATCAGCTGTGTTTTTTGTGACGGGAAAGGTTGTCGGGTGTGCAAGGAGAGCGGCTGGGTGGAGGTGATGGGGTGCGGCATGGTTCACCCGGAAGTGCTCCGCCACGGCGGCATCGACCCGGCGCAGTATTCAGGCTGGGCGTTTGGGCTTGGCGTCGAGCGGTTTGCCATGATGAAGTATGACATCAACGACATTCAGCTTTTCCACCAGGGTGATGTGCGTTTCCTGGAGCAGTTTTAGCGCGGCAGAATTCATCAATTCTTTCAAGAAAGCTGACTTCCGGGGGGCGACCAATCGCCGCCGGCTTTGCTGATGAAAATTTCCCTGAATTGGCTTAAAGAGTTTGTCGAGGTTCCTGTCGAGCCCCCTCAGTTGAAAGCGGACCTGATTGGCGTGGGGCTCAACGTGGAGTCCTTTGGGGCGGTGGGCGATGACTCGATTTTTGAAATCGAGGTGACCACCAACCGCCCGGACTGCTTGAGCCATTACGGAACCGCGCGGGAAGTTGCGACTCTCTATCGCCAACGGCTGAAGCCCTTGGAGTATCCGCTTCGGGAATCCAGCACGCCTGCCTCAAGCGAAGCCTCAATTGAAATCCTCGATCCGGAACTCTGCGCCCGGTATTGCGGCAGGGTGATTCAAGGCGTGGAAGTAAAGCCCTCGCCGGAATGGCTCAAGCAGCGACTGGAAGCTGTGGGCCAGCGGTCCATTAACAACGTTGCGGATGTTACGAATTACGTGCTGATGGAACTTGGCCATCCGCTCCATGCTTTTGACCATGCGCGGCTGACGAACCACAAAATTTTAGTTCGACGGGCCCAGGCGGGCGAACAGCTTCGCACCCTGGACGGCGTGGATCGGACGCTCGGCTCGGCTGACTTGGTGATCGCGGACGCCGTAAGGCCGGTGGCGCTTGCCGGCGTGATGGGCGGGGAAGATTCCCAAATCTCCGGAAGCACGCGAACCGTCTTGTTGGAGAGCGCCTGGTTTGAGCCTGTTTCCATTCGGCGCACCTCGAAGTCTCAGGGCCTGCACACGGAAGCTTCTCACCGGTTCGAACGTGGCGCTGACATTGACATGGCGCCCAGGGCACTTGACCGCGCGGCGGACCTGATCGTGCAGCTTGCCGGTGGAGAAATCCTGCGAGGCGTGCTGGATGTATATCCTGTTCCGCAGCCGCGCAACCCGATTGAGCTGCGGCGAAGGGAAGTACAAAGGGTCCTGGGCACGGAGGTTTCCTGGGAGGAGATCGAACGCTTTCTTCGGGCGTTGGGTTTTGAGGTGGTGAGGCGGGGAACCGACGGCTGGCGGGTAACGCCGCCCTCGTTCCGCTTGGATGTATCCGCCGAGGTTGATCTGATTGAAGAGGTCGCCCGGCACTACGGGTATAACCGCCTGCCTTCGTGCGTCAAGCCTGCGCCCCCGCGTGTGACGGGCAGTTCGGTAAGGAAAATTGAGCTAAAAATTTCCGAGACCCTGGTGGGAATTGGCTATCGGGAAATTATTCCTTCGCCGATGATCGATCCCGATGAGAACGCGCTTTTTACCGACCGTCCTCCCGTGGTTCTGGCGAATCCGCTGAGCCAGGAAGCTTCCGCCATGCGATCGTCGGCGATTCCGAGCATGGTGCACGCCCTTAAGTGGAATCTGGACCGCTACCGGAATGACCTGAAACTTTCTGAACTGGGCAGGATCTACGCCAGCCGCCCCGAGGGGCTACCCGAAGAGAAACAAGTTTTGACGCTGGGCTTATCGGGCCACCGCCAGAGTGCGAGCGTGCACGGAGTGGGAAAGGGCATCGATTTCTTTGATCTCAAGGGCGATGTGGAAGCGCTCCTGGAGGCCTTTGACCTGCCGGGTCTCGCGTTTGAGCCCGCCGGTTGCGGCTATCATGAGCCCGGAATGGGCGGACGCTTTGTCGCGGACCAAACGCCGGTCGCGCTTCTGGGCAGGCTGAAGGAGAGTCTTGCGCGGGATTATAAATTGCGGCAGGAAGTATGGCTCGCCGAAGTCGATTTTGATTTCCTCTTAAAGGCTTCGCTGAGGCATCCGAGTTTCAAGCCGATCTCAAAATTTCCGCCTGTCGAACGCGACTTCTCGCTGGTTGTGCCGGAAACGACGCCCTATAGCAGCCTTGAGGCGGCCGTTCGAGGACTCGGGCTTGAAGAAACGCAAAGCATCATGCCGGTCGATCGCCGGCGAAGCGAGGAACTTGCATCAGGAACAATTCCCGGAGGCCATGCGAGTCTATTGCTCCGGGTTACTTTTCAAAGTCCGACCCACACGCTCGCGAGCGAGGAAATTGAAGCCGCAAGCCAGCGCGTTCTTGAGGCACTTGAACCCCTTGGGGTTCGTTTGAGAGCGTAAGCGCAAGGGTCGGCAATGGGGTCAAGTCATATGGATCTGAATGAGAGTTTCCAGCAACTGGAAGAAAAAATTTCAAGGGCGGGCGATGTCTTCAAGCGCGCGGTGACTGAAAAACGCGATCTTGAGCACGCGCTCGAAAAGTTGAAGGAGGGCTCGAGCGAAAGCGAAAAGCGGTTTGAGGCCCTGCAACATGAAGTCCAAGTGCTGCGGCGCGAACGCGAAGAGGTTCGAGTCCGGATCGAAAAGCTTCTGAAGCAGATCGAGCAGTTGACAAGTTCCGGGGCTCCCGGATAATAGCTCGAAGTCCGTGAAGCGCCTCTGTGCACGCGCGGAACGGCGATGGAGGAAAGGAGAAACATGGCCAATCCCCAGGAAGCGGTTCGAGTCGAAATCTTCGACCAGGAATACCGCGTGAAGGGCAGCCTCGATCCGGAATATCTCGAGGTGCTTGCGAAGTACGTGGACGGCAAGATGCGGTCGATTGCAACCCGCAGCCACACTGTCGATTCCGTGCGCGTGGCTGTCCTGGCTGCGCTGAACATCGCGGACGAATACCATCAAATGAAGTCGAAGTACGAAACGGTGGCGGAGCAAGTGGAACAGAAAGTCGGCGAGTGCACCGAGGTGCTCGACCAGTTCCTCACGCGGGCTGTTTGAAGGCTTGCCGGGGGCCTGCGGCGCGCCGAAGGATGGAATTGGGCGCTTCGATCCAGCCTGGAAATTTTCCCCGCGGTGCGCAGGAATTAAAGGAGAGAGTTGCAGAGCACAGTTAAATTCCTCTACATCGGTGACATCTTTGGACGTCCGGGACGGCGAATTGTCAAAGAATCGCTGCCCGAGATTGTGCGCGAGCACGCGCCGGACCTGATTCTCGCCAATGGTGAAAACGCCGCCTCCGGGTTCGGCATTACGCCGCCGCTGGTGGAAGAATTGTTGGACCTGGGCATTTCCGTGCTGACCTCCGGGAACCACATTTGGGACAAAAAAGAAATTGTCGGTTATCTGGCGGAGCAGGAGGACGGCCGCCTGTTGCGTCCCGCCAACTACCCGGACCCGGCGCCCGGCCGGGGACTGTTTGTGGGCAGGACCCGCGCGGGATTGGAATACGCAGTTCTTAACCTCCAGGGCCGGGTCTTCATGCCCGCAATCGATTGCCCCTTCCGAACCGCGGACAAGCTGCTGGCTACGATCCCCGACTCAGTGAAAATCCGCGTTGTGGATATGCACGCGGAAGCGACTTCCGAGAAACTGTCGTTGGGGTGGTATCTGGACGGCCGGGTGACGGCGATGGTGGGGACTCATACCCATATTCCCACGGCGGACGAATTCGTGATGCCGCAAGGAACCGCCTACATCACGGATTTGGGGATGACCGGACCCTATGAGTCCGTGATTGGAATCGAGAAGGACACGGCGATCCGCAAGTTTCTTACCCAGATTCCTGAGCGGTTTGAAGTCGCCAAGCATGACGTCCGATTTTGCGCGGTGCTGGTTGAGGCCGATCCCGAAACGGGGCGCGCTGTATCCATCGAACGAATTGTCCGAAAATTTTAGAACCTGGCCGGCCGCGCCAGCGAGCGCCGGCAGCGCCGCTCACGAGTTGAAGCTGCCGAGGCCCTGTGTTAATTTGGCAACTCTTATTGAATGAGGATGCCTGTTCTCAGGCCCGTCGTGAAAACGAGAACCCCTGAAACCCGGTTGCCGCCTCAAATCGACCTTGCGCGGTTGCCTCGACACATTGCCATCATCATGGACGGCAACGGCCGGTGGGCCAAGAAGCGCCGGTTGCCGCGGATCGCCGGTCATCGTGCGGGCATTCGCGCCGTGCGCCAGGTGGTGGAGGCTTCGGCCCGGCTGGGCGTCGGATGCCTTACGCTCTACGCATTCTCCGTGGAGAATTGGAAGCGCCCGCACACGGAGGTCAATCTCCTGATGAGTTTGCTTCGCGAATATCTCAAGAGGGAAATTCCGGAGCTCAATAAGCACAATATCCGGTTCGGAGCGATTGGAAGGATTAGCAGCCTGCCGCCTTCCGTGCAAAAGGATCTTCGCACGACCATCGAGAAGACCCGGCAGAATTCCGGGCTGCGGCTGACGCTGGCCCTTAATTATGGCGGGCGGGCGGAGCTGATTGACGCCGTGCGAGACCTTGTATCCTGCCTTGAGAAATCCGGCGCGCTGAACGCGGACGCCATCACGGAAGACGAACTCAACCGGCATCTTTATACGCATGATTTACCCGATCCTGATTTGCTGATCCGAACCAGCGGTGAGATGCGCCTAAGCAATTTTCTCTTATGGCAAGTCGCCTATAGTGAGATCTGGGTTACGGATACCCTGTGGCCCGATTTCAAGGAGCAGGATTTGCTCCAGGCGGTTGCCGACTTTCAAAGGCGCGAGCGGCGCTACGGCGGGTTAGGCTGACCTTGCAGGGGTGGCGCTTAGTTCCGCCTGCGTGGAAGGCTGCTCCCGGCTTTCCTCAGAGGATTCCATGAAACTTCGGATTCTAACCGGATTACCTCTGGCCTTCGCGGTGGTGTACTTGATTGTCCAGGAGCGGCAATGGGTGTTTGCCTTGGCCGTCCTCCTCACCGTGGAGATATGCCTCCACGAGTTTTTCTTTGTCAGCGAGCGAGCTGGTTTGCGTGGCTGGGCTATCCTGGGTTATGCGGGAGGAGGGCTGCTCTGCCTTTCGCAGTTCGCGGCTTTGCACCGGATGACGGGCTTTAGCGAATCTGCCGCCCTTGTGCTGATTGTGGTGGGTGTCCCGGCCATGGGCCTGTTTCTGGTCTCAAATCTCAAAGAATACTTCGTGGGTTTGGCCTCAACCTTGCTGGGAATTTTCTTTGTGGCTTTCACTTTTTCATGGATTGTTCCCTTGCGTTTTGCCGAGTCGGGTGAGGGGAGAAATTTAGTTCTTCTCTTGTTTGCGGTCATTTGGTCCGAAGATATCTTTGCATATGTGGTTGGGAGGCTTGCAGGGAGAACTCCATTGGCCAAACGTATTTCGCCCCGGAAAACAGTGGAGGGGGCGGTAGCGGGATTGGCGGGAGCCGTTCTTGTTGCTTGGGGTTTTACGCACTGGTTTTGGCAGACAGCCGACCAAAAAACAGTTATTCTGATAGCAGTATTGATTGCAGTAGCGGGGCAGGCTGGAGATCTTGTGGAATCTGCCTTGAAGCGGGCCGCCGACCTGAAGGATTCAGGGGCGATCCTGCCTGGCCACGGAGGGATGCTGGATCGTATTGACAGCCTCCTGTTTGGCATCCCGACTCTATGGCTGGTTTGGAATCTAAAGGACTTTTTGCGACGATGAAAGGACTGTGCATTCTCGGGTCAACGGGTTCGATCGGTCAAAACAGTCTCCGTGTTTTGAGTGGCTTACAAGACCGTTTTCGAGTGGTTTCGCTTTCAGCCGGCAGGAATATCGATGTGCTGGCGGAGCAGATTGTGGCTTTCCGGCCCAGCATCGCTGTGGTGGCGGAATCTGATTCCATTGCGCCTTTGCGGGCAAGGCTTCAAGCCCTGAACTTTCATGAGAAGGTAGACATTTTTGCCGGAACGGACGGGCAGGTGGAAGCTGCCACCCATCCCGAAGTGGATTTTGTTGTCGCCGCAGCCCATGGAACGACCGGACTGGTGGCCACTTACCGGGCCATATGCGCCGGCAAGACGGTAGGCCTTGCCAACAAGGAAGTTATGGTGGTGGCAGGCGAAGTGATTACGGAGGCGGCCCGCTCGCATGGCGTGGAAGTTCTGCCCATCGATAGCGAGCATTGCGCCGTACACCAATGCCTGCGGTCCGGCCTGCATCAGGAGGTTCGCCGCCTGATCTTGACGGGTTCCGGCGGGCCGTTTCTCAAGGTTTCCCGCAAACAGCTTGACTTTGTGACTCCCGAGATGGCGCTGAAGCATCCGGTGTGGAAAATGGGAGGCCGGATTACCATCGATTCGGCGACCTTGATGAATAAAGGCTTTGAAATCATAGAGGCGCACTGGCTTTTTGGTTTTCCATCGTCACAAATCGATGTCTTGATTCACCCCGAATCGATCATCCATTCCATGATAGAATTTCAGGATGGCTCTGTAATGGCCCAGCTTTCCGTTGCGGACATGCGCCTGCCCATTCAATACGCGTTGACTTATCCGGAGCGCGTGTCTGCAAATGGGAATTTGCCGCTGCTCGATTTGATCGCCGCGCGGCGCCTGCGCTTCGAGAAGCCTGATGAGAGGCGGTTCCCGTGCTTGGCGTTGGGGCGCTCGGCGCTTGAGAAGGGCGGGGCAATGCCCTGCGCATTGAACGCCGCGGACGAAGTTGCAGTGGAGGCTTTTTTAGCTCACCGGCTGAGGTTTTCCGATATTCCGCGTCTAATTGAAGGGGTGTTGAGCGAGACATCTGAGTCGCACCTAAGCTCCCTCGATGAGGTTCTTGAATGCGACAAGCGCTCCCGCGAACGAGCGCGCGAGTTGGTGGAGGATCTTGGCAGGTTCGCGCACCCTGGTTTGAGCATGAGTAACTGAAAGGTCTGACCTATGATTTCAAGCTTCCTCACGGATGCCATCGTGGTTACGGTGGTTTTGGGGGGCATGGTTTTTCTGCACGAACTGGGGCATTTCCTGGCCGCCAAGAGCTTCGGAGTGCGGGTCGTTACTTTCTCTCTGGGTTTTGGCACGCGCCTGTTCGGGTTTAAGCGGGGTGATACGGACTACCGGGTCAGCATCTTGCCCCTGGGCGGATATGTGAAGATGGCCGGCGACGATCCGACCGCGGTGCTGACAGGCGATCCTGGTGAGTTTCTTTCATGTTCCCGTTGGAAGCGATTTGTGATCATTTTGATGGGCCCCACGATGAATTTTGTGCTGGCCATCGTGGTTCTTGCGGGGCTATACCGATATCATTATCAGAAGCCAGCCTACGAGGAGCAGCCTGTCAAGATCGGCGCCGTAGATCCGCAGTCGCCGGCGGCTGCGGCCGGGCTTCAGCCGGGCGACGTGGTTGCGCGGTTCGATGGCGTGCAAGATCCCAAGTGGCAGGATGTGAAGTTCAACGTCATCACGGGAGCCGGGCATCCGATTCCCCTGACCGTGTTGCGTGACGGCAAATTGATCCGTATGGATTTGACTCCGCATGCGGAGGGACCCAACCGCACCGGGGAAGCGGGTTGGTATCCTTATGTGCCAGGCATTATCGAAGAAGTGAATCCCGGCCAGCCGGCCAGCCAGGCGGGGCTAAAGCCCGGAGATATGATTGCCGGCATCGATGGAAAGCGGATTTACTTTTGGCCGTTGGTTGTCCAGAAATTGAGGGATAGCAATGGCGAGGAAACGCAGCTGACCATCGTGCGTGACGGAAAAGAGTTTCAGGTCCACGTGAAACCCCAGTACACGAACGTCATGGACTTGAAGGCCTGGCGGATTGGCGTGACGATTCAAAATAACGAATTCGTGGTCCGAAAGCTGCCGCTGGGACTCGCCACCGAATATGCGTTAAGAGACAATTACCAGAACTTTATCCGGACCTTTGATGTGCTGGGGAAACTCGTGACCCGGCGCTTGTCGACCCGGTCTCTTGCGGGGCCGATTGGCATCGCTCAGATTTCAGGAGAAGCGTACCGGCGGGGCGTTGCGGACCTGCTGATGATCGTCTCGTTTATCAGCTTACAATTGGGAATTCTCAACCTGCTGCCCATTCCGGTTTTAGACGGCGGGCAGATTTTCCTTCTGGTGGTTGAAAGCTTTCTGCGGCACGACCTCAGCTTGGAGATCAAGGAGCGCTTTGCTCAGGTTGGAATTGTGTTTTTATTGCTTATCTTTGTTTTTGTCATGTATAACGACATTGTGAAGACGATTCGTCCTTCTTGAACGTGGAGGGACGATTCCGCGTCTATTCTTTTGCAGGGGCAAACAACTGTGAACTTCAGCGACAAAGAACATTTTCCCGCAAGACGAAAAACCCGCTCGGTCAAGGTCGGACGCCTGATGGTGGGCGGAGACGCGCCGATCACGGTGCAGTCCATGACCAAGACCGACACGCGCGATGTGGAGAAGACCGTCGCGCAGATTCAGCAGATGGAGCAAGCGGGTTGTGAGATTGTGCGCCTAGCCGTGCCGGACATTGAAGCGGCGCAGGCCCTTCCGGAGATCCGCAAGCGCTGTCCGGATTCCATCCTGGTTTCGGATATCCATTTCCAGTATAAATTCGCGCTGATGGCGCTTGACGCGGGAATCGATAAGTTGCGCATCAACCCCGGCAATATCGGTGACGCGGAGAAAGTTCGGATCGTGGTCCGGCGCGCCCAGGAGCAGAAAGTTCCCATTCGAATCGGCGTGAACGCGGGTTCGCTGGAACGGCGGTTGCTTGAGAAATACGGTTTCCCCACGCCGGAGGCGATGGTGGAAAGCGCCGAATACCACCTCCGCATTCTTGAGGATCTGGGGTTTAAGGACACCATCGTTTCGCTGAAATCCTCGAACGTCAAGCTGACCGTTGCCGCGTACCGGTTGCTGGCCGCACGCTGCGATTACCCCTTTCATTTGGGAATAACGGAAGCGGGAACACAGTTTTCCGGGACGGTGAAATCCTGCGTGGGCATGGGCATGCTGCTGGCCGGGGGGATTGGTGACACGATTCGCGTGTCGCTTGCCACGGACCCGGTTGAAGAGGTTCGCGTGGCCTATGAATTGCTGAAGTCGCTCGAATTGCGCAGCCGCGGCCCGGTGGTGATTGCCTGTCCCACGTGCGGGCGTTTGGAAGTCGATCTGTTCAAGATTGCCGGTGAAATCGAGCAGGCGACCAAGCACATCAAAATGCCGCTGAGTTTGGCCGTGATGGGCTGCGCCGTGAACGGACCTGGCGAAGCGCGGGAAGCGGACCTTGGGGTGGCGGCTGGCAGAGGCAACGGGATGATTTATCGCCAGGGCAAAGCGATCCGCCGCGTGAAAGAAGAAGAAATTGTTCCGGCTCTGCTTGAAGAAATTGAACGCTTTGTGGCCGATAAAGCCGCCGGCCGCCTGGCTGCCCCTGAAGAACAGGCTGGTGAGACGCAGGAAAGTTCCTCACCATCAAGCCCGCTGGTTACGCTTCAATAAAGAAAAGGCTCCAGGGCGCAGCCAAAACGCAAGCGGAAGCCTTGCCTGCTTTGCAATCAAAGAGCGCTCGATTCCTCCCTCGGTTTTGCTCCAGAACGGCGCGTGCCGCCGGAAAATATTTCATTCCGACCCGAAAGCGCGATTTGCTTTTCAGATAGTTCGATAGAATGCTGGAAGAAATGTCTTTGATCTGAGGGGAACTCCGCCTATGGCAAAATTCAGAGAGTTTGCTTTGATGGATGCAACCGAGCAGGCTGCACGGGTGCGGCGCGGGGAAGTTAAGCCGGCTGAGCTTGTAGAAGCTGCAATCGAACGCGCCGAACTCCTAAATCCCAGGCTCAATGCCATCGTCACGCCGATGTACGAACGCGCGCGCGACGATGCCAATGGCGACTTGCCGGACGGCCCTTTCCGCGGAGTTCCTTTCCTATTGAAGGATTTGGTGTCGGCGTATGCCGGAGTGCGGATGGCTTCGGGAAGCCGCTTCTTGCGGGATTTTGTTCCCGACCACGATAGCGAACTCGTCGCTCGGCTCAGGCGTGCGGGGCTGATTATTCTGGGCAAAACAAATACGCCGGAGTTCGGAATTCTTCCCACCACGGAGCCGCACTTGTTTGGGGCAACCCACAACCCATGGAATCTGGACCGTTCACCGGGAGGATCGAGCGGCGGTTCCGCGGCGGCAGTGGCGGCCGGAATCGTGCCGTTTGCGCACGCGAACGACGGCGGAGGGTCGATTCGAATTCCGGCATCCTGCTGTGGGCTTTTTGGCCTTAAACCCACCCGGGCCCGCAATCCGCTGGGGCCGGACGTGGGCGACATTATGGGAGGCTTGGTGGCTGAACACGCCCTTACGCGTTCCGTGCGGGATAGCGCCGCGCTGCTCGATTCGACGGCAGGCCCTGGCATCGGCGACCCGTATTGGGCCCCGCCTCAGCGCCGCCCGTACTCGGAAGAGGTCAACCGAGAGCCGGGCAAGCTGCGGATTGCTTTTTCTACGAAGGCCCCGAGCGGCGCGCAAATTCATCCCGATTGCGTCAGCGCGGTTCTTGACGCTGCCAAGCTCTGCGCGGAATTAGGGCATGAGGTGACGGAGGCCGCTCCGGAAATCAACGGCCCGATGCTGGTTCAAGCCTTCACGACGGTGTGGGCGGCAGGGAGCGCTTCGGCCATTGACGCTTTTGCATTTCTGACCGGCCAGGTCCCCAAGGGGGAGCAATTTGAGCCGCTGACCTGGGGGCTATACGAGATGGGACAAAAAGTGACGGGACCGAATTATCTTCTGGCTGTGACGTTGCTGCAACGGATGGCGCGCGGCGTGGCGCAGTTCATGGAGAAATATGACGCGTGGCTCACGCCTACTCTTGCCGAGCCTCCCGTGCCTCTTGGAACCTTCGATCCAACGCCGGAGAACCCCCTTCGAGGTTTTTACCGCGCGGTCGATTACGTGCCTTTTACGCCGATCGCCAATGCTACCGGGCAGCCAGGGATGTCGGTGCCGCTCTATTGGAACTCCGAAGGGCTGCCTGTCGGTGTCCACTTTTTTGGCCGCTTCGGGGAGGAAGGCTTATTGTTTTGTCTGGCCGCTCAACTGGAGCGGGCGCGGCCTTGGGCCAGTCGGCGGCCGGCGGTTCATGCCTGAACCTTTCGCATGCGCAAGGCGCTTGGCAGGCAGACGTTCAGGATAAATTCAAGATCGTGTCTTTGCCGCGTCAGACTTGAGTTGAAGTGTGGACCCTGCGGCCTTCCAGCATTTTCAGCAGCCGGAAAAATTTGAGCGAGCGGCGAACGTCGGTTTGGATCTGCTTTTTGAGCGCCTCGGAGTTTGGGAATTTTATTTCATCGCGCAGCCGATAGAGAAATTCAATTTCCATGGCGCCTGCATCCGCTTTCCCGCTGAAATCCAGGAGATAAGATTCAACCGTGACGGGATACATCCCAAAAGTGGGTTTCTGTCCGACGTTGGTCACGGACGGATGGAGTTTGCCGCCCAAGCGCGTTCGCGTGATATAGACTCCATCTTTTGGAAGCTGCTGTTCGACCGGACCGAGATTGAGTGTCGGAACCGTCTGTTTGCGACCCAGGCCTTCGCCTGTGACGATGGGTCCGGCCAGCGCAAAAGGCCTGCCCAACATCCGGCCCGCAACCCGCACCTGCCCTTCTTTGACCAACTGCCGAATGCGGCTGCTTGAGACCTGCTGGCCGCGAATCTTAAGCGTGGGAAGAATTTCCACGCGAAAACCACTTTGCTTGCCGAGTTTCAGAAGAGTTTGGATGTCACCTGCGCGGCGGTGTCCAAAGCGGAAGTTCGACCCTACATGGACGACGGCGGTTCCCAGCTTTTCCACCAGAATCCTTTGCACAAATTCCTCCGGCGAGAGGCGGGCCAACTCCTCACTGAAACGCAAGACGAACAGGAAATCGGCGTGTTCCTTTTCAATGAGGGCTATTTTGGCCTCAAGCGTGGTGAGCGTCTTGGGTGCCCGCTCGGGCGCCAGGATTTTGGCAGGATGGGGATCGAAGGTGATGACGGCCGCCTTGCCGCCCGCTTGGCGCGCAGAGCGGACCACCCGCTCCAGCAAGGCGCGGTGGGCCAGATGAACGCCGTCAAAATTGCCGATGGTCACAGCGCTCGCGTGGAGCGGTTCGCGCAATTCCAGGAGATCTCGAACAACTTGCATATCCTAGTCCAACTCGATTTTCAGGCCGTCGTACGCCAGTTGCACGTTGGGAGGCAGCTTGGCGTTTGCCTCCTCGTGTTGCAATTCATGAGCGATGTGCGTGAAATACGCCCGGGAGGGTTTGAGTTGTTCCACCAGGCGGAGGGAATTCTCGATGGTGGAATGAGTTGGATGCGGCTTGTAGCGCAGCGCATCGAGAATCAAGACGTCCAATCCCTTGAGCAAAGGAATCGCTTCTTCGGGAATGGCGCTGAAGTCCGTTACGTAGGCCATCTTCTTGATGCGAAAACCGAGAACGGGCAGATTGCCGTGGAGCACGGGTATCGGAACCACGCGCTCGTCCCAGAGTTCGAAGGGCCCGTCGATCAGATGAGGATCGACTTTCAGGATCCCGCCGTAGGCGTAGGTTTGCTCAAAGATGTAGGTGAAGATGCGGCGCAGGCTCTCCATCGAGCGCGTGTCAGCGTAAAGCGGGATGGGAGCCTGCTGCCGGAAAAAAAAAGGGCGAACATCGTCAAGGCCCAGAACGTGGTCGGCGTGGGCGTGGGTGAACACAAGGGCATCCACGTGCTCGATCTTTTCCCGCAGAGCCTGGCTGCGAAAGTCAGGCGTGGTGTCAATCACCACGGTCCGTCCCGCGTATTCAAGCAGCACCGAGGGCCGGGTGCGCTTGTCATGAGGAGACGGAGACGTGCAGACAGGACAACGGCAGCCGACAATCGGAACTCCTGTGGAGGTGCCCGTGCCGAGGAAAGTCAGTTTCATTTTTGCTTGCTTACCTGTTGCTTCTGGACTTCAACGAAGCTCATTCGGAGTTCATAAAGAACCTCATCGAGCAGCCGGGCTTCTTCCTCGGAAAGGTTGCCGTGGGTTTTCTCCTGCAAGACTTCGAGGAGATCGATCGTCCGGCGGCCGTTCGTAAAGTCCGGTGGAATGTATTCCCCGCCAAGCCCGGGCAGCAAGCCCAGCTGAAACATTGCGGTGGTGCTCAGATAGGAAACCAGCGTGGCAAATCGCGCCGAATCTTCTGAGAGCCGGGGTTCCGACTCCAGGACGGTTGAAGGAGCTGTGTCCTGCGGAGCCCGCTCTGGCTGTTTAGATTCCTGCGCGCTCTGGGCCTCGCCTGATACGCGTTCCCCATCACTCGTGAAGGCGCGCTTGTCCACGACCTTGAATCCAGATGATTCGACCTTTTCTTCCGCCATCTCAAACCTCACTTTGCATGCCAAAATGCCTAAAAAAAACCAACACCCCAAAACGTGGTTGGAAAATACTAGTTTAGCAACAATCTCCGTACCCAACAAGGGAGGCGACTGGCGCCTATTGCCCTTAATTCCACAGGCTTGTTAGAGTAATGAATCTGACATTCAGAAAAGGATTCGATTGCGGAGGCGCAACTTGGCGGGAGATTCGTTACCAAAGCTAGTGGAGTTGATGGCTCATTTAAGAAGTTCCGAGGGATGCCCCTGGGACCGGGCTCAGGATTACGACAGCGTCAAGGGCTTGCTTCTCGAAGAAGCCTACGAGGTGATCGACGCGCTCAACCAGCGGGACTTTGAGGCTGTCGAGGAAGAACTCGGCGACCTGCTCTTCCAGGTGGTGTTCTATTCACGGCTGGCTGAGGAAGACGGCCGGTTCGATATCGACCGCGTCATCGAGGGCGTTCACAGGAAGCTGGTGCGACGGCATCCGCACGTCTTTGGGGAAGAGCGCGCCCGCACGCCTGAGGAAGCGCTGGCAAGCTGGACCGCCGTCAAAAAGAAAGAGAAGGGAATGAATTCCCCAAGCGCCTCCATCATGGACGGCATTGCTTCGGCCTTGCCCTCGACTCTCGAAGCGCACGAGCTCGGGTTGCGAGCTTCGGAGGTGGGGTTTGACTGGGTCAAGGTTGAGGACCTCCTCGACAAAGTTGAGGAAGAATTAAGGGAGTTCCGGAAAGAACTTGTTTCGAATCCGCAGAACGGAGATCGAAAGCTCGAAGAGGAGCTGGGCGACCTGCTCTTCGCGGTCTCGAACGTGGCCCGGCAGGTTCACTCGGACCCGGAAAGCTGCCTGCGTGGGGCGAATCAGAAGTTCCGGCGGCGTTTCAAGGCGCTTGAAGAGGAATTGGCAAAGCGCGGGAAAACGGTTCGGGGCAGCACGCCGGAAGAACTGGACGCTGTTTGGGAACTGATCAAGGCGCGGGAAGTTTCATGAATTCCGTCGTTTGTCCGGCTTCTTGGCCGGGACGCGTGAAAAGATTCCTAGGAGCTTGAAGTTGGTTACCAGTGCATCAAAGTCAAAAGCAAGTTGGGATGGGACGTCCCAATTCTCGAAAGGATCGCAACAATTGTCCTGATATTGGCCGCCTGGCGGGTGCCAATTCTGCGTACACTTTTGCGGACTTACCGCATCTAAAATCCTTGGATCAACTTCACCTGATGATGATCGAGCTGCTGCCCGACCGGGACGATTTGCCGGATCACCCCGCTTGCAGTATGAAATTGAAACGCCGACCTGGTGTGGAGACGTGCTTGAATCCTGCACCCGGCGCGCCCGCAACATCGCCATGTCTTTTCCGCCGGGAGATTTTGCAGCCAGCCGCCCCTGGGTATGCGCCGGAACTTTCGCGCATCGCGGAGGTTGCCGTGCGAAAGGAGCTTTTTGAAAGCCTCGCCTAACCTTGCCGCCGAGCGTCCAAAGACCTCACTTTCACGCCAACGCCATCGCCTGATGCACTTCGGCATGTTGGCCGCCGTTTCCTGCTGGGCGGCCAACATGGTGGCGATCAAGGAGGCCTTGTTCGGTTTCAGTCCTCTGGCGTTGGCGCAAGTCCGCGCCCTCTTTACCGCTTTGCTATTTGGAATTCTCTTCCTTGTTTTTGGCCGTGCGTCTTCGCTGCGGATCTCCCGGCGCCGATGGCCCTATTTCGTGCTCATGGCTTTGTGTGGAATCACCGTAGGTCAGATTCTTTTTATCCGCGCGATATCCCTGACCAGCGTTTCCCATGCAGCGCTGATTGTGGCGATGGGGCCGATTATGGTCCTGATCCTCTCAGTCCTGATGCGGTTTGAACCGTTGACTTTGCTCAAAGCGCTGGGTATGGCGATTTCATTTTTAGGCGTTCTGGTGTTGACTTTCGCAAGGTCCGCACAGGGAAACCACGCTCATTGGCTGGGAGACGTGCTCCTGCTGGTACAGATTCTCATCTTTTCCTATTACACGATTTTGATGAAAGGAGTGGCGGACCAGTACGATCCGCTTGCCTTGAACACGATCGTTTTCGGGTTGGGCGCGCTGATGATGCTTCCTTATGGAGCGAAAGCGGTTTGGCAGGTGAACTGGGGGCAGATTCCATTCCGGTCGGTTTTGGGGCTGGCTTTTATGGTGGTGTTCTCATCGGTGGTTGCCTATCTGCTTTTCGCTTATGCCTTGTCGGGGCTGACGGCCTCGCGCGTTGCGGCGTTCAACTATCTTGAGCCCATCTTCGCAACCGCCCTTGGGATCTGGCTGCTCGCTGACAAAGTCAGCTCTCGGGGAATCCTCGGCGGTGCGCTGATTCTGATTGGGGTGTATTTTACTGAACAGGAGAGGGGCGAAGACGGGGGATCTAAAGGGCTCGCAGACCTTGAAAGCAAGTCTGAGATAAAAGCCACGCGTTCCCGGCTGTAAAGCTGCTACGTCCAGGGCGAGATGCTCTGGGGACGTCGCCGCGTGGGCAGGATTACCGCAAGTATAATTCCCATCAGAAAGCCTCCGACATGGGCCCACCAGGCCACGCCGCCGTGCGTGGCGGATTCAATCGCCAGCATTTGAAAGCCGGCAATGAACTGAATCAGAAACCAGTACAATAGAACCAGCAACGCTGGCAGTTGAACCGTCCAAAAGAAAAAGAAAAGGGGAATCAAGGTGGTGATGCGGGCGGTTGGGAAACTGATCAAATAGGCGCCCAGGATGCCGGCGATGGCGCCGCTCGCGCCGATGGTGGGAACCCGCGAGCCCGCGTTGAAAGCGATGTGGGTTATTGCGGCCCCAAACCCGCTGAGGAAATAGATTCCGAGGAACATGGCATGGCCGTAGCGGTCCTCAACGCTCCGCCCGAAGACAAAAAGGAAAAGCATGTTGCCGATTAAATGCAGCCAGCCGCCATGGATGAACATGGAGGCGAAAACGGGAACCATAAAGCTTGCGAGGCTTGTGATGACAATCCCGTGCGGCGTGCTGTAGCGGGCCGGAACGAGCCCGAAAATGAAAATCAACTGGTTGAGCTGCGAGCCGAGCGACAACTCAAAGATAAAGATTGCGGTGTTGGCGGCAATCAGGGCCAGGGTCGCGAACCAGAAAGTCTGGCGCCGGATATGATCGTTCAGAGGAATCGGAATCATGCGGATGGCATTCTAACCTGACGGCCTCTTCCGCCCAAGAAAATTCAGAAAGCGGAAGGGTTCGGCGTTGGGTTCCGCTAATCTGCTAAAAGGCCGCGAGCGCTCTCGAAGCTAAGCATTTCGATCTCGGGAACGTTGACCTTGGTTCCGGGCGTTCGTTATACTGCTGGCAGTGAGAGCGAGGGCGCATATCCGGCCGGTATTTGGCCCCAGCATGTTGCGGCCTATCTCGATCGTCCTCGAATAGGATTTAATGAAGCGAACTCCCCTAATCAAAGAGTTAACAGCCATCATGGGGCGCGAAGGTGTTCTCTCAAGCCCGGAAGATTTAATGCTTTACGAGTACGACGCCCTTTCCGCTTTGCGCATGCCGGACGCTGTTGTCTTCCCAACCACCACGGGGCAGGTGGCCCGGCTGGTCAAACTGGCGATGGATCGAAAAGCTCCCATTGTTCCCCGGGGCGCCGGGACGGGGCTGAGCGGCGGCGCGGTTGTGACGCAGGGTGGAATCGTCATCAGCCTGGCTCGGATGAAGAAGATTCTGGAGATCGATCTTGAGAGCCAGCGCGCTCGCGTGCAGCCGGGCGTTGTGAACACCGATCTTACGCTCGCCGTCGCCGACGACGGCTATTACTATGCCCCTGATCCCTCCAGCCAGAAGGCCTGCACGATTGGCGGCAACGTCGCGGAGAATTCCGGCGGGCCGCACACGCTGGCTTATGGAGTGACCACGAATCACGTTCTGGGTTTGGAAGTGGTGCTGCCGGATGGCGAAGTGATCCGCGCGGGCGGGAAATGCTGGGAAATGCCGGGTTACGACTTGACCGGCCTCCTGGTCGGCTCCGAAGGAACCTTGGGGATTGTGACGGAGATTACCGTCCGGCTGATGCGCAAGCCGGAAGCAGTGGAAACCATGGTGGCGATTTACGACCGCGTGATGGACGCCACTCGGACCGTGGTGGCGATCACTTCCGAAGGCATCACTCCGGCGGCGCTTGAAATGATGGACGGCTTTACGCTGCGGGCGGTGGAGCAGGCGACGCACGCGGGATACCCCATGGATTCGGCCGCCGTCCTGCTGATTGAAGTCGAAGGGCTCGGTGAGGCTGTAAGCGAGCAGGCTCGGCAGATTGAAGCCGTATGCGGAAGGAACAACGTCCGGGCGGTCCGGCGGGCCAAGACGCCCGACGAGCGGGCATTGCTCTGGAAAGGCCGCAAAAACGCCTTTGGCGCTTTGGGACGGATCAGCCCAAATTACTATGTCCAGGATGGAGTGATTCCGCGCACCCGCCTTCCGGAGATGCTTGAGTACATCGAGGCGGTCGGGCGGAAATACGATCTGCGAATCGGGAACATCTTCCACGCCGGGGACGGCAACTTGCATCCGCTTCTGATGTTCGACGCTCGCGACGGTGATCAGTCTCAGCGGGTGGTCAAAGCGGCCCAAGAGATCATGGGCCGGTGCGCGGAGCTTGGCGGGTCGATCACCGGCGAGCACGGCGTGGGCGTGGAGAAGAACGAACTGATGCCGCTCATTTTCTCGGAGGATGACTTGGAAGTTCAGTATCAGGTCAAGGGCCTGTTCAATCCCTCCGGCCTGTTCAATCCGGGCAAGGTCCTGCCCACCGGAAAAATGTGCGGTGAAATTCGCGTTCAGGTCGGGTTGGGAGCCTAGAAATTGGCCATAGCGGCGGATGTTGTTCGGGCGGAACTTGCGAGCATCGTCGGGGAATCGCAGATCTTGTGCGGCGAGCCGGCGTGCGCGGGTCCTGGCGTTGACGGCAGGCTTCCGTGCTGCGTGGTCTATCCTACTTCGGCGGAGCAGGCTGCTCAGGTTCTGAAATTTGCCGCCGAGCACGGCGTGACCGTCATCGCCAGCGGCGGTGGCAGCAAGCTTGGCGTCGGCAATCCTCCCCCCAAATACGATGTTGCCTTGTGCCTGCGGGACATGAAAAAGATCCTGCACTACGAGCCGGCCGATTTGACAGCGGGCGTCGAGGCGGGGACGACATTCCAGGAGTTCCAGGATCTTCTCCGCCGGGACGGTCTCTGGCTTCCGCTGGACCCGCCGGGGCGCGAACGGGCCACGCTGGGTGGCATCGTGGCCGCGAACGCCTCGGGCACCCTGCGCCAACTCTATGGCACGCCGCGCGATATGGTGCTGGGAATGCGGATTGCGACGACGGAGGGCAAGGTTGTCAAGACGGGCGGCCGCGTGGTCAAGAACGTGGCGGGGTACGATCTTGGAAAGCTCATGATCGGATCGTTTGGCACCCTGGGCGTCATCGTGGAAGTCAATTTGAAGCTTTTCCCTATCCCGGCGGAGCGTGAAACGTTTATCCTTTCCGCGGGCACGCTGGGCATTGCCAGGGATTTGCGGCGCAGCATATTGAATTCGCCGCTGGAGCCCGCCAGGCTGGTTCTTCTCGATGCAGCGGCTTCCGACCTGATCCGGCCTGTGGCGAGCTTGGACTCTGCGGCGCGCGAGCCGGAAATCTGGGTTGAAGCAAGCGGATCGAAAGCCGTGATCGACCGCACCCGGAAAGACCTGGATCAACTGGCGCGCGGTGTCGGCGCCAAAGTTCAATTGAGCGCGCAGGAAAGCAGCCAGGCGAGCTGGCGTCTGATTTCCGACTTCAGCAACTGGTTCCATATAACTTCTCCCGAGTCGGTGGTGCTGAAGGGGACGATGCCGGCCGCCCATAGCGAAGAGTTCTTGAGCCTGGCGCAACAGGAAGCCGGGAATGAGAAGGTCAAAGTGACCAGCATCACCCAGGTGGGAGTGGGCATCATGATTCTTGGACTGGTTGGTTCCAATGGGGTCTGTCCGATGGTACCCTTGGTGACTCGGCTCAGAAAGTCTCTTGAGAAGCTGGGTGGAGCGTTGACGGTGGTTGCGGCTCCCGTGGAATTCAAGGAGCAGGTGGATGTGTGGGGAACGCCGGGAAGCGGCTTGAAAATGATGCGGAAGCTTAAGGCTGCCTGGGATCCGAAGGGCATTCTTGCCCCCGGCCGGTTCGTGGGCGGGATTTGAAGAAGACGGATTCATCTCGGCGGTTTTTCCGCTTGTGGAATCATGATTGAAGTTGAGAACAAAACGCCTTCCAAGCCCAGCGCATACGGGCCGGGTGAAGCCCCGGAATGGGAATTCTATTCCAAGTGTATCCATTGTGGCTTGTGCCTCAATGCCTGCCCCACCTATCGCGAGCTTGGCCTGGAGATGGATTCCCCGCGCGGGCGCATCTACCAGATGATCCAGGTTGAGCGCGGCCGCCTGCCTTTGGGAGATAGCTTTGTCCGGCACATTGACCTGTGCCTGGACTGCCGGGCGTGTGAAACGGCGTGCCCGTCCGGGGTCGAGTATGGACGGCTGGTAGAGACCGCTCGCTCTCAAATTAACCAATATTACCGTCGCTCGCGAATGGGAACCTGGGCGCGGCAGTTCTTCTTCCGCCGCCTGCTTCCCAACCGGCGCTTGCTCGATCGCCTGGGCCATCTGCTCTGGCTCTATCAGAAGTCCGGCTTGGAAAAGCTGATTTTGTATTCGGGCGTCCTCAAGCTTTTGCCCAAGCGCCTGGAGCGCGTGGCCCATCTTTCGCCCCGGATGGAGAAACCGTTCTTTACCGGGCAGTTGGGCCGGGTGGTCAAGCCGAGCGGCGAGACGCGATATCGCGTGGCGTTTTTTGCCGGTTGCATTGCCAACCTGGCGTTTGCCCGGCTGAATGAGGCGACGATTCGGGTGCTGGCCCGCAACGGATGTGAAGTCACGATTCCGGAGGCGCAGGGATGCTGCGGAGCCCTGCACGTGCATGCGGGAATTCGAGACCTGGCCCGGGACCTGGCCAAGCAAAACATCCAGACTTTTCTCGAGGGCGGCTACGACGCCATCATCACCAACGCTGCAGGCTGCGGATCGGTGCTGAAGGAGTATCCGCTGCTCTTTGAACACGAGGAGCGCGAATTCTACGACCGGGCCTGCGAATTCACTTCCCGCATGCGGGACGTGACGGAGTTTCTGGCCGGGATCGAATTCAATCGGGATTTCAAAACGCTCCGGGCGCGGGCCACTTATCAGGACCCCTGCCACCTGGGCCACGCGCAGGGCATTCGGAGCGCGCCCCGCGAACTGCTCGCGGCCATCCCCGGCTTGCAGCTTGTGGAGCTGAAAGAATCGGAAGTGTGTTGCGGCAGCGCCGGGATTTATAATGTGGTCCACAATGAAATGGCTGAGCGGCTTCTCGCGGCCAAGATGCGCCGGGTGGACGAGACCGGGGCGGAACTGATCCTGACGGCAAATCCCGGCTGCCTTTTGCAATTGCGAGCCGGAGTGGCGCGGTCCGGACGGAAGCGCCGGGTGATGCACGTGATTGAGTTGCTTGATGAAGCCTACGGAGCGAAACTTCCAAGATGGTGGGGCGCAAGCTGACGGACTGCGAAAGCCGCGGGGGCAACGGGGCGCATTCATCATAAATCGACCGTTTGCCGTTTGCCCGGCGGAATGAGCCTTTGGCCTCTTGCAATGCCTGGCAGCTTGGTTTTTAATTTCTGATTGACTATTGAACAGGAGCTGACGATGAGCGATAAAGCGGCGGCACCGCAGGAGAAACTGGAAGCTTTGCTGAAGGAGGCTCGGAGTTTTCCGCCTTCGGAAGAATTTCGGGCTCAAGCGAACGTCTCGGACCCGAAGATTTACGAGGCGGCGCGGCGGGACCTGGAAGGGTTCTGGGCGGAAGAAGCGAAGCGCCTCGACTGGTTCCAGCCCTGGAGCCAGGTGCTCGAATGGAATGCGCCGTGGGCCAAGTGGTTTGCGGGCGGCAAGCTCAATGTGACTTATAACTGCGTTGACCGGCACGCGAAATCCTCGCGCCGCGACAAGGCCGCGATCATCTGGGAAGGCGAACCCGGCGACACGCGCACCCTGACGTTTGCGGACCTGGAGCGCGAAGTGAATCGCTTTGCGAACGCCCTCAAGAGTCTGGGGACGAAAAAAGGCGACCGGGTGGCGATTTACATGGGCATGGTGCCGGAGCTGGCCGTGGCCATGCTGGCCTGCGCCAAGATCGGCGCGCCGCACAGCATCGTGTTCGGCGGATTCTCGGCGGAATCCCTCCGGGAACGGATCAATGACGCGCAAGCCAAAATTCTGATCACCTGCGACGGAGCGTGGCGCCGCGGTGGCGTGGTGCCCTTGAAGGCCAACGTCGATGACGCCCTGACCGGCACGCCCACCATTGAAAAAGTGGTGGTAGTGGAGCGCGTGGGCAAAGCCGCGCAAATTCAGATGAAGCCGGAGCGCGATTTCTGGTGGCACAAACTGATGGAGAACGCTTCCGACCAGTGCGAGCCGGAACCGATGGATGCCGAGGACATGCTCTACATCCTCTACACGAGCGGCACCACGGGAAAGCCCAAAGGCGTCGTCCACACCACGGCCGGCTATCTGCTGGGAACTTCCACTACGCATCGCATGATCTTTGACATCAAGGAAGACGACGTCTATTGGTGCACGGCGGATATCGGCTGGGTAACGGGACATTCGTACATTGTTTACGGGCCGCTCGCAAACGGCTGCACCACGCTGATGTATGAAGGCAGCCCGGACTTTCCCGACCGCGGCCGCTTCTGGTCGATCGTCGCAAAGTACGGCGTCAACATTTTCTATACCGCGCCCACCGCCATCCGCAGCTTTATGCGCTGGGGAACGGACTGGCCCGCGAAGCACGATCTCTCCACGCTGCGCGTGATCGGGACGGTCGGCGAGCCCATTAATCCGGAAGCGTGGATGTGGTATCACCAGAACATCGGGCGCGAGCGCTGCCCGATTGTCGATACCTGGTGGCAGACGGAGACCGGCATGATCCTGATTACCCCTTTGCCGGGGCTGACGGCCACCAAGCCTGGCTCCGCGACCCAGCCTTTCCCTGGCATCGAGGCGGAAGTGCTGGACGACAAGGGCCGGCCCGTGGGGCCCGGCGCCGGTGGCTATCTGGTGCTCAGTAAACCCTGGCCCGCCATGTTCCGAACCATCTACGGCGATTCCGACCGCTACGTGCGGCAATACTGGTCGCGCTACGAGGGCAAGTACTTTACGGGCGACGGCGCCAAGGTGGATGAGGACGGCTACTTCTGGCTGCTCGGCCGCGTGGATGACGTGATGAACGTTGCGGGGCATCGAATCTCCACTTACGAAGTCGAAAGCGCGCTGGTCGACCATCCGTCCGTGGCGGAGGCCGCCGTGATCGGCAAGACGCATGAGGTGAAAGGGCAGGGCATTGCCGCCTTCGTCACGGTTAAGGAGGGCGTGCGCATAACTCCCGAGCTGAAGGATGAGCTGAAGCAGCACGTGGCCAAAAAGATCGGGCCCATCGCCCGCCCGGACGACATCTTCTTTGCCTCCGAATTGCCCAAGACGCGCAGCGCCAAGATCATGCGCCGCCTGCTGCGCGATATCGCCGAGGGAAGAGTTCTGGGCGATACCACCACGCTTGCCGATCCCGCCGTCACCGCGCGGCTGAAGCGGCAGTACGAGGAGGAAGGGAAGGCGGAATAGGCTGGCGGTTCGCAAGCGGCTTGGTCACTCATAAGGACAGTGCGTCCACGCGCCCGGGATCTGGCCAAGGACTTCATCGGGTTTCAAGCGGGCGGAGCTGGCGCCGGGCAGGGATTTTGGCGCGCTCCTAATTTGGGGTTAGTTTTTGATGTCCTTTATTTTCAATAATTTGTCTAGGACGCTTTCCGGTTCGTTTTAGCTTCGTTTTTTAGGCGTTCATTTGTTTTCAACAACTTGGCTAGCTTCGTTTTAGCTTCGTTTTGCCCGTTTTTTCCACAGCCACCTTTTGTTTTCAATAACTTCCTAGCTTCGTTTTCCAAAAAAAGAATTCTTTTTTTCTCCCTTCCCGGTTCTAAGGCCAAATTTTCGATATTCCTTCCCCACAAAAAAACCTTTCGCGGCCACAAAATCGTAGATGCCATGTTTCACCACGGCCCGGATTTTTCGAGTGAGACGTTCCGGCGGAACACCTTTCAAAAGCGCGCGGTCATGACGCCGCGCCTGCAATCAAAACCTGCGGCACGGGACCCTGTGGCCGCGGCTGCCAAGGCCCTTGCCGGAGCCCTCCGAGTTACGGCTACAACGCTAGCATACCCGAGTAAATTTGTCAAGAGAATTTTGCGGGAATCCTGCGCGGCCATCCGATGCTGGAGGATGATCTGAACCATAAAGCAATAAGTATCCGCCGGCAGGCAGCGGTTGATCTGTGCATTATGGCAGGGCGAAGCGTTTTTTCTGGGCCAGTGCGTTGGCTCTTGACTGTCTCCGGAAAACAACCGATAGTATGTGCAAAAGGTTTCATCCCCAAGGGGTGGGACAGGCACTTTCGTATTAGCTCCTAAGTTCTTCCTTTTTTTGAAAATAAACCTTGACAAGGGAAACAGCAGAACATATATTCGGTGGACATAAGTGGTCTGAAGTAGGAAAAAAGGGTAAAGAAAGTTCACTTTTGGTCGACTTCTTAGGATTTTGAGCCTGTGACATGCTGCGAGGAAATTACCCAGCGACGATGGACCCCAAGGGCCGGCTTAAGATTCCGACGGCCTTCAAGACTTTCCTCGACGAAACCTACGGGCGGGATTTCTTTGTTACGAGTTACGAAGGCGCAAACGCTCTGGTTTATCCGTTTGCGGAATGGGAAAAGATCGAGGGCCGGCTGGCCGGCATGCCTTCCACGGATAAACGCAAAAGACGCTTTCTCGACCGGGTCAATTACTGGGGGCAAACCGTGCAGATGGACGGGCAGGGCAGGATTCTGATTCCGTCGCTCCTGCGGGAGTCGGCGGAGATGAAAGGCGAGGTTGCGGTGATCGGCCACCTGCAGCACCTGGAGATCTGGAACATGGATCGCTTCCGGGAGTACATGGAGCGCGAGCCCTTGACCGACGACGATTTTGAAGCGTTGAGCGAGCACGGCGTTTAGATGAGCGAGTCCGAACGCCACCGGCCGGTGATGGTCCGGGAGGCGCTGGAGTTCTTAAAGGTTGAGCCCGATGGAACTTATATCGACGCAACGGTGGGAGCAGGAGGGCACTCGGAACAGATTCTCAAAGTGCTCGCGCAGGGAAGTGGCCGGCTTCTGGGAATTGACCGCGACCCGAACGCGCTCCGCATCGCGCAAGAGCGTTTAGCAGGTTTTGGGGAGAGGGTGAAACTGGTGGAAGGAAATCTTGCCGAAATTGACGCGCTGCACGCCCAAAGTTGCTTTCCTCCCGCCGGGGGGGCGCTGGCCGATCTGGGGCTGAGTTCGATGCAACTGGAAGATGGTGAGCGCGGCTTCAGTTTCAGCCGCCCGGGGCCGCTCGATATGCGCATGGGCGGGGGCGACGTAACCGCCGAAGAGATTGTGAACGAGACGCCGGAGCAGGAACTGGCGGATTTGATTTTCAAGTTTGGGGAAGAGCGCCACTCGCGCCGAATAGCGCGAGCGATTGTGAAGGCCCGTCCGATTCGATTAACCACCCAACTGGCGCAGGTGGTGACGCGATCTATCCCCTCCCGGGCGGGCCTCCACCAAATTCATCCGGCGACGCGCACCTTTATGGCGCTGCGGCTGGCGGTCAATCGCGAACTCGAAAACCTGCAAAGTTTTCTGGACAAGGTTCTGACGGTTCTCGCGCCGGGCGCCCGAGTCGTCGTCATCAGTTTCCATTCGCTTGAAGACCGGATTGTGAAGGAATCCTTCCGCAGTTGGAAGCGCAACGGCCAGGCACTTATCCTGACCAAGCACGTGGTGCGTCCGGAGGCGGAAGAGGCGCGCGAAAACCCGCGCTCCCGCAGCGCCAAGCTGCGCGCCGCGGAAAAGTTGTAGATCCAGAGCAGCAAAGGCGATTTTGGAGCGCCACGCCTTCAACCGCGGCGCTCCAACGGATATCGCCTCCGACGGGAGAACAGACCTATGGCCACGGTAGCAGCAACCTTACCCGGTGCGAAGCGCCGTCCCCGGAACGAGCCCGCCACCGGGCGCGCTTCCTACCCTGACATCTATTTCGTAAAGCATATCGACAATTCCCGTCTGCATCGTGAAGTTGATTTAGGGAAGCGCCGCGAATGTTTTGGCCTGCTGGGTCTTGGCACGCTGGCGTTTATTTTTATCATGGTCTTTGCCTGGCAGCACTTTGAGGGTGTTCGCTACGGCTACGGAATTCAGCAGCTCCGGCAGAAGCAAGCCGCCATGGAAGAGTGGAACCATGCGCTCAAGGTGGAGTGCGCCTCGTTGACCGATCCCGAGCGGATTGACACGCTGGCGCGCACGGACCTGGGCCTGGTCCCGCCCCAACCGAACCAGATCATTCAAGTGGGCAACCAAGCGGGGATTTCTTCCGCTCCTTCGGGAGTGGAATTCGCGGGGAACCTTGATGCACCAATCAAACTCCCTAGCGAGAGGTAAATGGCACCGCGCGAGAGGCGAACTCAATTATCATTCGACGCCAAGCCGCTGATGGCCAAGCGGAGCCTGATTCTGGTCATCGTCCTGGTGGCCTGGATTCTGATCATTATTTCCCGTCTCTACGACCTTCAAGTCATTCAATACGTTCCTTTACTGAAGCGGGCGGACCGGCAGCAGCAGCGCACGGTTGAGATCGCGCCCAAGCGCGGCACGATCTATGACCGGAACATGCACCCGCTGGCGATGAGCCTGGCGGTCGATTCCGTTTACGCGGTTCCTTCCGAAATCACGGACCCGGGCATGGTGGCCCAGTTGCTCTCGCCGATTCTGGGCCTGGATGCGAAGGACCTGGAAGGGCGCTTCAAGACCTACCGGACCTTTTGCTGGATAAAGCGGAAAATCACTTCGCAGCAGACGGCGAGGGTGCGGGAGCTTGATCTGAAGGGGATTTACTTCCAAAAGGAGACCAAGCGCTTTTACCCTGACGGCGATCTGGCGGCGCAGGTTCTGGGCTACGTGGGGATGGATGACAACGGCCTGGGAGGCGTCGAGTACGAGCTGAACAAGGAGATCAAGGGTCAGCCGGGGAAGGTGCTGGTGAGCAGCGACGCGCGGCGTCAATCCTTCCGCTCGACGGAGTGGCAAGGCGAGCCGGGCGAGAACGTGGTGCTGACTCTCGACGAGGATATCCAGTACATCGCCGAGAAGGCGCTGGCCGCGACGGTTGAAAAATTCCATGCGGCGGGGGGCACGGTGATCGTGCAGAACCCGAACAACGGCGAAATCCTGGCGATGGCCAGCCAGCCGACGTTTGACCCGAACCATTACCAGAAGTTTCCGGCCGTGGACAGGATGGACCGCGCCATCGGGTGGATCTATGAACCGGGCTCGACGTTCAAGTCGGTGACTATTTCAGCGGCCCTTAATGACGGGCTGGCAAAACCGACCGATCTGATCGATTGCCAGATGGGCTCCATCCGGCTGGGCGGGCGGGTCATTCATGATGTTCGCGACTTACTTCCGTATGAGCGCGAGGGACCGTTGACCTTGGCCCAGGTTTTAATGCACTCGAGCGATGTCGGGGCGGTGAAGGTGGCGCTGCGGCTGGGGGAGGACCGCTTTTACCACCACATCAGGGAGTTTGGCTTTGGCTCAAAAACCGGCATCAGCTTGCCGGGAGAAGAAAATGGGCTCCTGATGCCCCCTCGGGCTTGGTCGGGGGTCTCGATTGGCGAATTTGCCATTGGACAAGGAGTGGGTGTTACGCCGCTGCAGATGGTCGATCTTTATTCTTCCATTGCCAACGGCGGAATGCTAATTGAGCCCCGCATTGTGAAGGAAGTTTATCGCGGGCAGGACCGCGAGGTGATTCCCACGAGCGTCGGCCGGCGGGTTGTTAGCGTCAAAACGGCCGCTGAAATGAGAGAGATGCTGGCCGGAGTGGTGGAGCAGGGAACCGGGATCCCCGCGCAATTGAACGGATACTCGGCGGGTGGCAAGACCGGCACCGCCCAGAAAGTTGATGCAACCGGGCATTATTCGCACACGAAATACGTAGCTTCTTTTATTGGTATTGCTCCTGTTGAAAAACCGGCGATAACCGTTCTGGTGGTTATCGATACTCCGGTGGGAGCGATCTATGGGACGCAAGTGGCAGCTCCGGCGTTCAAGTCTATCGCAGAGCAAACTCTGCGTTATCTTAACGTACCGCAAGACAATCCCTCTAAGTCACTTCAGCTCATTTCCCGCAGCCTCGCCAAGTCTCCTCAGAGCAAAGAGAGAGACGCGGAGGAGAACCTTCCAGTAGACGCTGAACGCATTGGAGTTGCCACCCGCCCCATAGAACCTGTTTCTTTTTCGGAATGGCCAGCCGCGACCTCCAAGGGAACCGTCCTGGTGGACGATGGTCCCATGTTGACGGTTCCGGATTTTACGGGACTGTCGGCGCGCAGGGTCAGCGAGCGGTGCCAGTCGCTTGGTTTGGGAATGGACATGTCAGGCTCGGGCCTGGCGATAGCGCAAGACCCGGCTGCCGGCACGCGAGTGCGGGCTGGTTCGAGCGTCGAGGTGCGGTTTGCACGCTAAAGGACTGGTTGTTAAGGTGTGGTAGAGGGGCGCAAGTTCCGTGAGGAATGCGCCAGTGTTATAATGCGAGTGAAAAATGAAATTAGGCGAGCTCCTCGAACGAGTCCCGCCTGTCGATATCGGGGCGGACCAGGAAACCGCGGTCTCCTCGCTTGCGTATGATTCCCGCCGGGTAAAGCCCGGGTGCGTTTTCTTTGCCATCCAAGGCGAAAAAACTGACGGGCATCGCTTCATCGCGGAAGCCTTGGAGCGGGGAGCGGTGGCTGTCGCGAGCGAGCGGGAAGCGCCGGAAGGCCTTCGGGCCCGATGGGTGCAGGTCCCAAAGGTTCGGCGGGCGCTTGCTGAGGCTGCAAGAAAACTTTATGATGACCCCGACCTTAAGCTACAACTGATTGGCATCACGGGGACGAACGGTAAAACCACCACAGCTTATCTTCTGAACAGCATCCTCCAGGCGGCGGGCCTTCAGACGGGGATGTTTGGGACCATTGAGCACCGGGTGGGCGGCCGCGTCATTCCTGCCCTGAACACCACGCCGGAATCGCTGGACCTTGTGGAATATTTCAATGAGTTGGTGGAGGGCGGCGCGAAAGCCGCGGTGATGGAGGTCTCTTCGCACGCGCTTGCCCAGGAACGGGTGTGGGGGCTGCATTTTTCAGCGGCGGTCTTTACCAACCTTACCCGCGACCACCTGGATTATCACGGGGATTTTGAGCGTTACTTTGCGGCCAAACGGCGGCTTTTTGAAGGGGAAGGCACCCGGGCTCCCGAGTTGGCGGTGATTAACACCGACGATCCTTGGGGACATCGGCTGTTGGACTTGGCTGAATCCCGGCAGATTACCTACGGCATCGAGTCGAGCGCGGAGGTCCGGGCCAAGCAATTTTCCCAGGGCGCGTCAGGCTTGTCGGCAAAGATTGCGACGCCGCAAGGGGAGATGCAGATTGAATCGGCGCTGCTCGGCCGGGTCAATTTGATGAACATCCTGGCCGCCACGGCTACGGCCGTGGGCCTGGGATTTTCGGCGGAAAGCATCCAGGAGGGCGTTCGGAACCTGGCGGCTGTTCCGGGCCGCTTCCAGAAGATTGACGAGGGCCAGCCGTTCCTGGTGGTGGTGGACTATGCGCACACCGACGACGCGCTCCAGAACGTGCTCCAGGCGGCCCGCGATCTCGCGAAGAACCGTCTTATTGTTGTTTTCGGCTGCGGGGGCGAGCGCGACCGGACGAAGCGCCCCGTGATGGGCGAGGTTGCCGGACGTTTGAGCGACCTTGCAGTGCTGACGTCCGATAATCCTCGCGGGGAAGACCCGATTTTGATCATGAACGACGCGCTGGTAGGCTTGCAGAAGACGGGAAAACCTTACTTGGCTGAGGTGGACCGGGAAGTTGCCATCCAAAAAGCCTTGGAACAGGCTCGGGAAGGCGACGCCGTGGTGCTGGCTGGCAAGGGACACGAAACCTATCAGATCCTGAACGGCCGAACCATTCCCTTTGACGACCGTGAAGTGGCCCGGGCCGTCTTGCGGAACATGGGTTTTGATGCGCAGGGTGAGAAGAACCCGAACTCCCACCGCTGATAGGCAGCCGGTGGCTGCCGCCGAACAGAGGGACAGTAATAAGCGATGCAATTGCCGCTCGACAAAATCGCTCAAATCGTGGGCTCGCCGCACCCAACCTCCGGCCGGGTGGCGAAGGGCTATTCCATTGACTCCCGCCGCGTGAAGCCGGACGAGTTGTTCTTCGCCGTCCGGGGCCGGCGCTTTGACGGGCACGAGTTTGTCCCGGATGCCCTTGAAATCGGAGCTGCCGGGGCGGTGGTGGAAAGGAAATTCTGGGAGAGTTCATCGCCGGAAATCCGCGAATCGCTCATTCCGGTTGCGGACACAACGGAAGCTCTCCAGCGCCTTGCGCGAGGCGTCCGGCGGCTGTGGGCCGGGCGGCTGGTGGCGATTACGGGAAGCATGGGGAAGACCACGACCAAAGAGATGATCGCGGCGCTTCTTTCGAGCCATCTCTCCGTCCATAAATCGCCGGGGAACCTGAACAACTTTTATGGTTTGCCGTTGGCGCTGCTGGACTTGGAATCGCGGCACCAGGCGGCCGTGGTGGAACTTGCCATGTCCGCCCCCGGCGAGATCGCCCGGCTGGCCGGGATCGCGGAACCGGACATCGGGGTGGTGACGAACGTTGCGCCCGCCCACCTGGAATTTTTTGATTCCGTCGACTCCATCGCCAGGGCAAAACGCGAATTGATTGACAATCTCCATACCCGCCGGGGAAGCGGAGTTGCCGTCCTGAATTTTGACGATGAGCGAGTGCGAAAGTTCGCCGAGGGCTTTGAAGGAACCGTCGTGACCTATGGTTTGGGAGACGGGGCCATGTTCAGGGCCACGAAGGTTCAAAAGTCCCAGGACGGCGGGAGCAGTTTCCGGGTGAAAGGACCCGGCCTGGACGCCGAATTCACCGTGCTGTTGCCGGGCGTTCACAATGTCGAAAACGCGCTGGCGGCTCTGGCGGCCGCGAGCGTCTTTGAGTTGCCGGTCGAGTCTCTCCAGCAAGCTTTCGGTGACTTTAAAAATTTGTCGCAGCGGGGTGAAATTCTTACACTTTCGGGAAACATCGTGGTCCTTGACGATTGCTATAATTCCAACCCGCGCGCCATGGAGCGGATGATCGAGATGCTGGCGGGATGGGAGGGAGCCGGGCGGCGGATCGCGGTGGCGGGCGAGATGCTGGAACTCGGATCATCTTCGCCGGAACTGCACCGCCAAGTGGGCAGAAAACTGGCGGAAATGGGAATCGAACGGCTGATCGCCGTTCAGGGGGACGCCCGATTCTTTCTGGAGGGTGCGGTTGAGGCGGGCATGGCCCCTGAAGATGCCATGTTTTTTGCGGACGCTTCTGCGGCCGGCGCGTATTGCCAAACGCTTCTCAAAGCGGGCGACGCGGTGCTGGTCAAGGGCTCGCGCGGCGTCAATCTTGAAAAGGTCATCGAATTGCTCAAAATCTCTCGTTCCAGCGCGTGCTCGGGAATTCCGGGGAAAAGGGTCTGACAGGCATTCATGTTCTATTATCTCTATCTTAGATTTCACGCCGAATTCCACGTCTTCAACCTTTTTCGCTACGTTACCTTTCGGACCGCGTACGCAAGCCTTACGGCGCTTTTCCTCTCGATGTTTCTGGGCCCCTACGTGATTCGCAAGCTCAAGGAATTCCAGATCGGCCAGTACATCCGCGAGGATGGCCCCCAAGCCCATCAGTCGAAAGCCGGAACCCCCACGATGGGCGGAGTTCTGATCAATCTTTGTATCATTATCCCAACCTTATTGTGGGCGGACCTGAAAAACCCTTTCATCTGGCTTGCGTTGGGAGTCACGACGGCGTTTGCCGGCATCGGCTTCTATGATGATTACCAAAAACTGCGGCGGCGGCAAAATCTGGGGCTGACGGCCCGGACAAAATTTCTTCTCCAGATCCTGGTCAGTTTTGTTTTCGCAGTGATCTTGGTGATGATGACGGCGTGGGGCCTTTACTCGACGGCCATCGTCTTTCCTTTTTTCAAGCGGATTCATCCCACCTTTGCCATCTCCGCCCTGCTTCAGAACTCCTGGACCTATCCTCTGGCCTTCCTGCCTTTCATCGCCTTTGTGGTGCTGATTCTGGTGGGGTCTTCGAATGCGGTGAACCTTACGGATGGCTTGGACGGCCTGGCTATCGGTTGCATCGTGGTGGCGGCTTCGGCGTTGACGGTGCTGACTTACGTTTCCGGGCACGCCGTTCTTTCCGCATACCTGGACATTGAGCACTTGCCCAATGCCGCCGAGTTGACGATTCTCTGCGGCGCCATGGTCGGCTCCAGCCTGGGATTTCTCTGGTATAACGCCTACCCGGCCGAGGTTTTTATGGGCGATGTCGGCTCGCTTTCGCTGGGCGGGGCCATTGCCGCGGTGGCGGTGATTATCAAGCAGGAACTGCTGCTGCCTTTTATCGGGGGAATTTTTGTGATTGAGGCGCTTTCCGTGATTCTTCAGGTGGGCTCCTACAAGCTGCGGCGGAAACGGATCTTCAGGATGTCGCCCATTCACCACCATTTCGAACTGCTGGGATGGAAGGAGTCGAAGATCATCGTGCGCTTCTGGATTGCCGCTTTGATCTGCGCCCTGTTTGCCCTGACGACGCTGAAGCTGCGCTAGCACCAAAGATGATTTGACGGGGGGGAATTTGTGCGCATAAAATGCGCATAAATAGCGATGGGACGGCCAAAATCATTTCGGGAGCCGACGCGGGTCAACCTGACCCTGGACCGCAAGACGCTTGAGACCGCGCGGCGGATGGCGCGGCGCGCCCGGCGCTCGCTTTCGGTGGTTATTTCGGAAATCTTGGACGACCATTTCCATCGCAACGGCCGCCGCGGCCGCCGGAGGTCGCCGTGATGGACCTCCGCGGGAAAAAAGTTTTGGTGGTGGGCCTGGCAAGGACGGGCCTGGCGACGGCGCGCTGCCTGGTTGGGCGCGGCGCGGTTGTGACGGTGACGGATTTGCGGCCGCCGCAGCTTTTTCCAAAAGAGATTCCCGGGCTGCTGAAGCTGAAAATCGGTATGGAGCTTGGCTTGCACCGCGAGGAAACTTTCCTGCGCCAGGACCTGATCGTGGTAAGCCCCGGTGTTCCGGCGGACCTGCCGCTGCTGAGCCGCGCGCGCCAGAAGGGGATTCCGGTGGTCCCGGAAATCGAGGTTGCCGCCTCGCTTCTTGAAGGGCAACTGGCAGGCATTACCGGGACCAACGGGAAGACCACCACGACAGCGCTGCTTGGGAAGATCCTGGAAGCCTCCGGCTTCTCCACGTTTGTGGGCGGGAATATCGGGGTGCCGCTGATTTCAGCCAGCGAACAAGACCCGCAGGCTTCGATGGTGGTCTCGGAACTCAGCAGCTTTCAGCTTGAAACCATCGATTCCTTTCAGCCCCACGTGGCCGTGCTGCTGAATCTCACCCCGAACCATCTGGACCGTCACGCGGACTTTGACGCCTACATTGCCGCCAAGGCGCGCATCTTTGAAAACCAGGCTGAAGACGATTACGCGATTCTGAACGCGGACGATAACAGAGTCATGAGCCTAGGTCCGGGGATTCGAAGCAAAAAAATCTATTTCAGCCGGCAGCGAGAGCTTGCGGAGGGCGTCTTCATCTCCGGCGGCAAGATTCGGTACCGTGTCCGCAATCTGGAAACGGATTTGATGGAGGCGGGGCAGGTTCGATTGCGGGGAGAGTTCAACCTGGAGAACGTGCTGGCCGCGGCCGCCGCGGCCTGTGTTCTGGGAGCGGAGTTTGCCTCCATACGCCGCGCCGTCCGGGACTTTTACGGCGTGGAGCATCGCCTCGAGTTTGTGGGGGAGATGCAGGGCGTGGCTTTTTACAATGATTCCAAGGCCACCAGCGTGGACGCCACCCTAAAAGCGCTTTCAACTTTTGAGCGGGGAGTTCATTTGGTTTTGGGCGGCAAGGACAAGGGCGCGCCCTATGCGCCGCTCGAAAGCCTGCTGAAAGAGCGGGTGAAAGAGGTTCTGGTCATCGGAGCCGCGCGCCAGCGAATCATGGACGAGCTGGCCGGGGCCGTTGACATCGTTGACGCGGGCGACCTTGAGACCGCCGTCCGGAAAGCGTTCAAACACGCAGAGAACGGGGATGTGATTCTGCTGGCTCCGGCCTGCGCAAGCTTTGACCAGTTTCAAAGTTTTGAACACAGGGGCCAGGCGTTCAAAGACTTGGTTGAGCGGCTGGCGGAGGAAAACTCCGGCAACATTGAGGTTCAGAGATTTCAAGAAGCCGGCAAATCCGAGGAAGAGAAGGCCGAGGCGGCAGCGCCTTCCTTGCCGGACCCCGGCAAGCCTCAGACCGCGTCCCGAGAGCCGAAGGAAACTCCACGCAAGCCTCCGAGTCGCGTTGATTCTGATGCCGGACAGGAGGCCTTCCGGATGTCAACGCCGCGCGAGCTGGAATACGTCTATGAAGTGAGCGCCGAGGAAACTTTCCCGGGGACGAGCGTCAATTTTGAGGACGGAACCGAAGATCCGGTTCTTGACCCCGGCCGTCTGACAAGCCTTGAGAAAGTGGAAGACGAGGTCCTGGCGTTTGAGGTTAGGACATCCGGGAAATCGGCGGCCGGGCCAAAAGGTCGAAAGGGCGCGGCGCGGGCCGCTTTACCCAAACCTACGCCGGCTGGCGAGAGGGAATAGACGCAGAATGGCGCGACGACTTGAAGCCGATCGAGTGCTATTTGGGACGGTGATCATCCTGGTTTTGTTCGGGATCATCATGGTTTTCAGCGCTTCGGCCGTGATTGCACAGGAGACCTACGGTAACAGCACCTATTACCTTGCCCGGCAGGGCGTTTACGCGGTTCTGGGATTGGTGCTTATGGTTGTTATGATGAACGTGGATTACCGCCGCCTGTCGAATCCGCTGGTCATCTTCCCGGCGCTTGGCCTGCAAGTTTTGATGCTTTTTTTGGCGCTTCTCTGGGACCCCTTTCACAATGCCCACCGATGGTTGCACGTGGGGCCGTTGAGCTTTCAGCCTTCCGAGTTCTCGAAGATCGTCGTCATTGTTTTTCTCGCGTACTTTCTTGAAATGCGCAAAAAGGAGATCAGTGACTGGAAGCGAACCCTGCTGCCGATCGGGCTGGTGGTGGGGATTGACGCTCTATTGATTTTGCGGGAACCGGATTTTGGGTCGACTTTGGCGCTTACCATGATTGTGGCGGCCATGCTTTTTGCGGCCGGTTTGCCCCTGTTTTATTTCGGTTATGGAGCGCTGGCGGCTGTCCCGGTGATCTTTCTGCTGGTTTTTCACGTGGGATACCGCTACAAACGCATCCTGGCGTTTCTGCATCCCTACTCCGACCCGCTGGGGGCGGGATTCCAGATCCTTCAGTCCTACATCGCGGTGGGGACGGGCGGAATCACAGGCGTGGGCCTGATGGAGGGGAAAGAGAAGCTCTTTTTCCTGCCGGAGCCGCAGACAGACTTCATTTTTGCCGTGATCAGTGAAGAATTGGGACTGATCGGCGCGATCGCCGTTCTGGTGCTGTTTGGAGTGATTCTGTGGCGGGGGCTGCGTGCCGCTGCGCGGTGCTCGAATGATTTCGGGCGGCTGCTGGCCATCGGGCTGACCATCATGGTGGTTGGGGAAGCCCTGGTCAACATCAGCGTGGTGATCGGTCTGCTGCCCACCAAGGGCATCCCGCTGCCGCTGGTCAGTTATGGGGGATCCTCGCTGGTGATGACCTTGCTGGCGATCGGAATTTTGTTGAACATATCCCAGAACACAAGTTAGTTGCCTACGGGAGGCGCGAGGCGGGCTTGGGAAGGCATCAGCAGGGCATCGTTATGGTGGCAGAAGCAGAAGCGACTACGGCGTCTCGCGCGCCAACCCAATCCGGCGGCTTGGTCCGCGTGCTGATGGCGGCGGGCGGGACGGGCGGGCACATCTTTCCGGCTCTCTCAGTGGCGGATGAATTACGCGCACGCTCCCAAGCTTCCGGCCCGGGCAAGTTGACCTACGAAACGGTGTTTCTTGGAACCGGTCGCGGGCTTGAAGCGCGCCTGATCCCTCAAGCAGGCTATCCCTTACAGACGATCAAAGGCGCCGGGCTGAAAGGCATCAAAGGCTGGAAGAGGATTTTGAATTTAGCAGCGCTTCCCCAGAGCGCTTTCGAGGCCGGGCAGGTTCTGCGCCGATTTCGCCCCAAAGTTGTCGTGGGCATGGGCGGATATATCTCCGGGCCCGTGATGTTGGAGGCCGCGCTCGCGGGGATTCCAACCTTGCTGTTTGAGCCCAACGCCGTTCCGGGGTTTACAAACCGCGTTCTGGCGCCTGTGGTGCGGCGGGCGGCGGTCGGCTTTGAGGAAGCGAGTTCAGTCTATGGGCGTAAGGCGCGCTTGACCGGGCATCCCGTCCGCCCGGAATTCTACCGGATCTCGCCCCCTCCGCATACGGTTCCGTTCACTGTTTTGATCGCGGGCGGAAGCCAGGGAGCGCGGGCGCTCAATCAATGCTTGACGGCAAGCCTGCCTTTTTTCCAGGCAGACTGCCAAACGGACGTGAGATTTATTCATCAGACGGGTGAGGCAGATTATAATGTTGTTCGGGCGGCTTACGATAAGCAGGGTATCCAAGCTGAAATATGCGCATTCATTGACCCTATTGCGGACGCCTTTTCCCGGGCGGATTTGATTGTTTGCCGCGCTGGAGCTACCACGGTGGCCGAATTGGCGGCCGCAGGAAGGGCTTCAATCCTGGTTCCTTATCCTTCCGCCACGGATGAACACCAGTTGCAGAACTCGAGAGCGCTTGAGCACGCGGGCGGCGCGCGGGTTATCGAACAGAAGGACCTGACGCCGCAACGGCTGGTGAAGGAGGTTTTGAGTTTGCTCCGCAAGCCCGGCGACCTGAGCTTGATGGAACAGAAGGCCAGGAGCTTGGCCCGGCCGGACGCTGCCAAGCGTATCGCGGACCTTATCGAGGAATTGGGAAGCGGAAGAGGGACCGCCTAGAAGGCCTGGAGACCGGGAAAGCCGGGCAAAGAAGTTTCTTATGTTAGGAAAAATTCGAAGAATTTATTTTGTGGGCATCGGTGGCATTGGGATGAGCGGCATTGCTGAAGTGCTGCTGAACCTGGGCTTCAGCGTTTCCGGCTCTGACCTGAAGCATACGCCGGTGACCGAGCGGCTGGCGCGGCTGGGCGCGCAGGTTTTTGAAGGCCATGCGGCGTCGAATATCGGCAAAGCGCAAGTGGTGGTCGTCTCCACGGCCGTCCCGTCGGAGAATCCTGAGGTTGAGGAGGCGCGACGGCGCAAAATTCCGGTGATTCCGCGGGCGGAGATGCTGGCGGAGCTGATGCGGCTGAAATATTGCGTGACGGTAGCCGGTTCGCACGGCAAGACCACCGTGACTTCCATGGTGGCGTTGATGCTGGCGGAAGCCGGCCTTGACCCTACGGCGGTGATTGGCGGGCGGCTCGATGCCTTTGGATCAAGCGCGCGGCTGGGCAAAGGGGAACTGATGGTGGTGGAAGCGGATGAGAGCGACCGCTCGTTCCTGTGCCTGCATCCGACGCTGGCGGTCGTAACCAACATTGACCGGGAACATCTTGACCACTACGAAAACCTGGAGGAGATTGCGAGCTCGTTTGCCTCTTTCATGAACAAAGTTCCTTTCTATGGCGCCGTCATTGCCTGCGTCGATCCGCCGTGGCGCGAACCCCTGGGGGCGTTGCTGCCGAGTCTGCGCCGGCGCGTGGTCACTTATGGCATTGAACCTGGAGCGGACGTCGTGGCGCGCAATCTCGATCTGCAATCCGGGCGTTCGAGCTTTGACGCGCATGTGAACGGGACTTGTTTGGGGCGCTTCAGGGTAAACGTAGCCGGCCGTCACAGCGTTCAGAATGCGCTTGCCGCAATCGCCGTGGGGCGCGAGCTGGATTTGACGCCGGAACGGATTCGCGAGGGCCTGGAGCATTTTCGGGGCGCCGACCGGCGTTTTCAAATCAAGGCGGAACTGGACGGCATCACCATCGTCGATGATTACGGGCATCATCCGACGGAGATCAGGGCAACGCTTGAAGCGGCAAAGCTGCACGGCGCTAAGAGAATTTGGGCTATCTTTCAGCCTCACCGCTATACCCGAACCCAATTCCTGATGGACGACTTTGCCCGATGCTTTGAGGCTTGTGACCGGGTTTACGTGCTGGATATCTATCCTGCCAGCGAGCCGCCCATCGCCGGCGTGACCTCGGAACGGCTGGTGCAAAGGATGTCGGAACTGGGCTTTACGCGCGCGAGATATGCGGCATCGGACGCCGCCGTGGCTGATGAGGTTTTGGCGGAGGCGAAGGCCGGCGATTTGGTTTTAACGATTGGCGCGGGCAGCGTGTGGAAAATTGCGGATAGGCTGGCGGCAAGCTTGCTCGGCCGCGCGGCCCGGGGGAGTGGAGTGAAGGCCTGATGCTCTCGAAAACGCAAAGGGAGGAGATGGCCAGCCGAGTTGGGGCTGCGGGAGCGGTATGGCTTCCTGGAGAGCCGATGTCCAGGCATACCTCGCTCGGCGTCGGGGGGCCGGCGGACGTTATTGAAATTCAGGATGCTTTCTCACTGCCCCGGTTGGTAGAAATCCTCAATGAATACGGTGTTCCCTGGAGAATCATGGGCGGCGGAAGCAATCTGCTGGTTGTCGATGAGGGCCTTGGGGGTGTGGTGTTGCACCTGGCGCGCGCCCGGAAAAAGCTCAAGTTCCAGGAAAACCACGTGGAAGTTCCTGCCTCTCAAAATCTGGGGACGACGGTGATGGAATGCGCCAAAAAGAATCTTGGCGGCATGGAGGGCCTGATCGGAGTGCCGGGAAGCGTGGGCGGGGCGCTGCGAATGAATGCCGGCGCTTACGGGACGCAGATCGGAGACGTTGTGCGATCGATGAGGGTCTTTCGCGGCGCGTCCGGGCGAGTGGAGACGCTTCAGACCGGCGAAATGCGGTTCGAGTACCGTCACACGGGCTTCTCGCCGGATGACGTCATGCTTTCCGTCCTGCTCGAACTGCCGGAACGTCCTTATACGGACATCCTTGAACGGGTGAAGCAGTGCAATCAAAAGCGCCGGGCCTCCCAGCCCGTCAACGAAAAGAGCGCAGGATGTATTTTTAAGAATCCTCCCGGTCATTCCGCGGGCAGATTGATTGATGAGCTGGGGATGAAGGGAACTCGCGTGGGCGGAGCGGTGGTGTCGGAACGGCACGCCAACTTTCTGGTGAATCGCTTTGGGGCGACGGCGTCAGACATTTTGAAGCTGATCGACATGATCCGCGAAAGGATTCTCCAGGCTTACGGGCTGGAGCTCGAAGTCGAAGTGATTATTTGGAGAGACATAGCAAAACTGCAGTAGGGGATCATCTCTCGACAGGAATCGGCCGGTCAAAAGAATGGGGTCCGATAGAGCGGTGGCTATGTTGGGAATTGAGGACGAAACGGGGGAGAACGAAAGGGAACAGCCGAACCAGACTCCTTACATGCGGCGTTCGCGAGCGGTGGCCGTGCGTCGCAGCCGGTTTCCGTGGAGCGGCCGGCGGGTGGTGCGCTGGGTTTTGGTGGCTTTGCTCATCCTGCTGCCCCTCGGTGTGGGCGGGTACCTGCTGACCGTTTACGCGCTGCACTCTCCGCGCTTTCTGCTGAGTTCTTCAGACGACGTCACCGTGGTGGGAAATCATTTTGTGCCGAAAGAAGAAATTTTGAACGTTTTAGGAATTCCGGCGCGAAAGTCCGGCTCTGGGATCAACATTTTTAGAATGTCGCTTGGAAGCAGGGCAAAGCAGATTGACGAGATCCCGTGGATTCTCTCGGCGAAGATTGTGCGGTCTCTTCCCCACCATCTCGACGTCTATGTGACCGAGCGCAAGCCCGTGGCGCTTGTGAACGTGAAGGGACAGATCAAAATGGTGGACCAGAACGGCGTCCTGCTCGACACGCCGGACAAGACCCATTTTGACTTTCCGATCATCCGGGGGCTCAATTTTCAGGCGAATGCGGCCAGCCTGGAATCCCAGATTGACCTTTATCGTGAATTTTTGCAGGCGACTTCGGATAAAATGTCGGGTTCAGGGTGGATGCTCTCCGAAGTCAACCTGGGCGATCCGGGCGACCTTCAGGCGCTTTTAGTCCAGGGACAGCAAACGCTCCTGGTTCACTTTGGGCAGAAGAATTTTCTGGCGAGGTTCGAGAATTTTTTGACGGTCCTTCCGGACTTGCGCAAAACCAATGCGCGGATTGATTCCGTAGACTTGCGTTACAACAATCAGGTTGTCGTTAATCCCGAGGGGCAGGGCTCCGGAGCCTCTCCAGCAACCAAACCAAGCGCCGCCGGCAAGGCAAAGAAAACTTAGGAACCCCTTGGCACACAAAGAACACGCACTGATCGGACTGGATGTTGGAAGCAACAAGACCTGCGCCTTGGTCTGCTATCCCACGGAAACAGGAAGGCTGGAGGTCTCGGGCCTCGGGATCGCTGAATCGCGGGGATGGCGCAAGGGCGTCATCGTCAACCTTGATGCCGCGGTGCTTGCCATCAAGAAGGCGGTGGAAGCTGCGGAGGCGGCCGCCGGCATTCCGATTGACACGGCCTACGTGGGCGTGGGCGGGGCGCACATCCGCGGGATCAATTCCCGAGGCGCCGTAACCGTGGCCAATCGGGGACACGGGGTCACCCGTGAAGAGATTCGCCAGGTCATTCGAACCGCCCAAAGCGTTAGCCTGCCTTCCGACCGCGAGTTACTGCACGTCCTGCCGCAAGAATTTCTGCTTGATTCGCAGGACGGGATTCGCGATCCTCTGGGCATGGTGGGTTCACGCCTGGAGGCGAATGTCCACTTGATTACGGCTTCAACTCTGGCGTGGCAGAACATTGTCACCGCCGTCAATCGCGCGGGGATTGAAATTCCCGACAGCGGCACTGTTTTTGAGCCCCTGGCATGCACGGAGGCCTGCCTGACGACGGACGAGCGCGAACTGGGCGTGGCGCTCATCGATATGGGAGCCGGATCATCGGATTTGATCGTTTACCAGCACGGAAGCGTCCAGCATTCGGCGGCGATTCCGGTGGGCGGGGACCATTTTACCAACGACATTGCCGTGGGCCTGCGCACTCCCATCCCGGAAGCCGAAAAGATCAAGCGGCTGTGGGGGAAGCAAACCTCCGGCATGCCGGAATCGGCGGCCCTGGAAGTTCCCAGTGTGGGCGAACGCCCGGCCCGCATTGTCAGTTATGGACGGCTGCGGGAGATCATTGAGCCCCGGGCGACGGAACTGCTGGAACTGATTAAAGCTGAGCTGGACTGCGTGGACCGGGAGAGCCAGCTGGGGGCGGGTGTGGTGCTGACCGGAGGCGGAGCCAAACTTGGCGGGCTGGTTCCGGCGGCTGAGCAGGTTTTGGGACTCCCGGTTCGGGTCGGGCTTCCCATGAGTATGGAAGGTTCTGCCGAGGTCCTTCCCGACCCGTCTTATGCGACGGTCGTGGGCCTTGTGGTGTATGGAAAGAAAATGCAGTTGCTGCGGGATCAACGAAACAAAGGTTTGATGGGAAAGCTTTGGGGAGCGTTGCGAGGGCCTGGGAACTGATGATTTGCCGGGAGCGTTTAATCGCCACCGTAGGGAGCGCGTATGACAGACAACGGAAATGGTGAAGGACTGCGGGTCGACTTTTCAGATAACATTCGGCGCGGAGCCAAAATCAAGGTGATCGGGGTCGGCGGAGGTGGCGGAAACGCCATCAACCGTATGATTGCCGCCAAAGTTGAAGGCGTCGAGTTTATGGTGGCCAACACGGACCTCCAGGCGCTCGAGACTTCGAAGGCTCCCATCAAGATCCAACTGGGCGCCAAGCTGACCAAGGGTCTTGGCGCGGGGGCCAATCCGGACGTCGGCCGGGCCGCCGCGCTCGAAGACACCGAAAAAATTATCGAGGCGCTCGATGGGGCGGACATGATTTTTGTGACCGCCGGTTTGGGCGGAGGCACCGGCACGGGAGGTGCTCCGATTGTGGCGAGCCTGGCCAGGGAGTTGGGCGCTCTGACTGTGGGCGTGGTGACCAAGCCATTTGCGTTTGAAGGGCGCCGAAGAATGACTCAGGCGGAATTCGGCCTTTCGGAGTTGGGCCAGGCGGTCGACACGGTTATTTGCATTCCCAATGAACGTCTCATGCAATATGTGGACAAAGGCACCAGTTTTTTTGAGGCGTTTCGGATTGCTGACGACGTTCTTCGCCAGGGCGTCCAGGGCATTTCAGACATTATTACCATTACGGGCATTATCAATCGTGACTTCGCGGATATCAAAACCATCATGGAAGGGATGGGTTATGCCGTGATGGGAACCGCGGTTAGCAGCGGTGAAAACCGCGCTGTCGATGCCACCAGCCGGGCGATTGCCAGCCCCTTGCTTGAAGACGCCTCGATTGACGGCGCGCAAGGCATCCTCTTGAACATTACCGGATCAAGCGCCCTCACTCTGCATGAAGTGCATGAGGCTTCCAGCATCGTTCAAAAAGCCGCTGCCGAGAATGCCAACATTATTTTTGGGGCGGTCCACGATGAATCGATGGAGGACTCGATCAAGGTGACGGTGATTGCTACGGGAATCAAATCGGAAAAGATGGGCCTGAAGCCTCTCGCGGGCCTGTCACCTGCGCTGCGAACCGCTCAGCAGAGCGTCAAGAACATCAAGCTGCGGCGGGAAAAGCTTCCGGTTGAGGCTTCGCCGGAAGAGGTGACCGCGGAAATTCCCAGTGACGACCTGGATGTTCCGGCCTTTATGCGCCGGCCGTTGCGGAAAGATACAGATTGAAGGAAGGCTGTCGCCCGGATGGGTTGCCGCCCGGAAATAGCAAGTAGCGCGGCTCTTTAGATCCGCGGTCCTTAATCGGTGAGTGTCAAAAGCCGCGGACCTAAAGGTTCGTGATACCCACTTCCTGCTCGCGGAAGTCCCGCGCCTCTGCGGCCCGCCTGAAGGGCGGAGAGGTTCAGGCCGAATGAAATCACTCAATCCAAACTTGCAAGCAGCCTACGCTGAATGCCGGCGGCTGGCTCGGCGCCACTATGAGAATTTTCCGGTTGCCTCTCTTTTGGTCCCTCGCGACAGAAGGAACGCTCTAGCCGCCATCTACGCCTTCGCCCGCGCTGCGGATGACTTCGCAGACGAACCAGGCGTGGAAGGACGGCTTGGGTTGCTTGCCGACTGGCGCCGCAGGCTCTATGAGTGTGCGGAGAGCGAAGCGGACGATCCGATATTTCGGGCTCTCGGCGACACAATTCGCGCCTACAAACTTAGCGTGGTCAACTTGGACAATCTGCTCAAGGCCTTTGAGTCGGACGCGCGGCAATACCGCCACGAGAATTTTGCTTCTCTTATTAACTACAGCAAATACTCTGCCAACCCGATCGGACGCCTGGTTCTGGAATTATTCGGGCACCGCGAGCCAGAGCTAATCGCCTATTCGGACAACATCTGCACTGCGCTCCAACTCACCAATTTTTGGCAGGATGTGCAGGTTGACCTGGAACTCGACCGAGTCTCGTTCCCGCTTGAGGATATGGCCCGGTTCAACGTTTCTCTACAGGATCTCAGGCGGTGGGGGCTTCAAGGGCAGGGAATGACGGGCCCGGAACCGGACAACCGGTGGCGTGAATTGATGGCGCTGGAGGTGGGCCGGACCTGGGAATTTTTTCTGAAGGGCCGGCCGTTGCCGGATAAAGTTGTTCCTGAACTGCGCCGCCAGCTTCGGCTGACTTGGCTGACGGGAACTGAGATTTTATCTAGAATCAAAGCTGCCAACTATGACGTGTTTCGCCGGCGTCCAAAACTGAATTGGTTCGATTATTTGCGCTTGTACATCAAAACTCGCCGGCCAATCTCTGACGGCGATGCGGAAGTTGCGGCCGGCCCGGAGCGCCGGGTATAAAAGGAATGTTTTTCAACCGCGCTGCTTGGCTGATGCTTGTCAAATCTCCTCGCTCGAAGATCAGATCCTTCCATGTCTAAGGACGTCCTTATCATCGGCGGTGGTTTTGCGGGGCTGGCTGCCGGCGTGGCGTTAGGCAAGACTGGCCGGCGAGTGCGGCTTCTTGAGCAAAAGTCCTATCTCGGCGGGCGGGCTCGTTCCTTCCGGGAAGCCTCGACCGGCTCGATTGTCGATAATGGGCAGCACCTGTTGATGGGGTGCTACCATGAAACATTCAAATTCCTTGAAACCATTGGAACGCGCGACACGATCCGTCTTGAGCCGCAGTTGCGCGTGCGGTTCCTTGACCCGGGAAGAAAAGTCAGCGAACTGCGATGCCCCAATTTGCCTTCGCCCTGGCACCTAATGGCCGGAGTTTTCCTTTCAAACAGTTTTTCCTTGAGCGAAAAAATCGACGTCCTGCGGATGGGGCGCGCGTTGCGTTCAGGAGCAAACGCTTCTGAGGCTGCAACCTCCGCGGAGGGCCTTGCGGTTGAGGAGTGGCTCGGGCGGCTGGGGCAATCGGAAAGTTTGCGGCGGAAGTTTTGGGACCTCATCTGCATTGCGGCGATGAATGAAGACCCTCGCATCGCCTCAGCGGTTTTGTTCGAGCGCGTTCTGCGCCGGGCGTTGTTTACGTCGCCCCTGGACTCGCGGTTGGGCGTTCCGCGCAAAGGTTTGAGCGATTGCTATACAGATGCCGCCGCCAGAACCATTCGCAGCCAGGGCGGTGAAGTGGAGCTTCGCCGGGACGTGCGCGGACTCATCATTTCAGAGGGAGCCTGCAAAGGTATCCGGCTTGCCGATGGCACCCTGATCGAAGCAGAAACGGTGGTGAGCGCGGTACCGTGGTACGTGTTTTCAGGATTTCTTTCTTCGGACCTGGTGAGTTCGGTCCCTTTCTTTTCTCGCTTGGCGCAACTCAAGCCTGCGCCCATCATTTCCATTTACCTGTGGTTTGATCGGCCGGTGACGGCGCTCGACTTTGCGGGTTTGCGCGGCACAACGATCCAGTGGCTTTTCAACAAAGGACGGATTATGGGAACTAGCGAGAACTACCTGTCGCTGGTGCTGAGCGGCGCGCATGAGCATACCGGGCGCTCCAAAGAAGATTTGCGGGACATGGCGATTCGCGAACTGGCTGCTTTGCTGCCCGATGTCCAGGGCGCCAAGCTTGTTCACTCCCTGGTGATCAAAGAGCGCCTTGCGACGTTTTCGCCCAGCGTGGACGCGGAGTCCGTGCGTCCTGCCGCCCAAACGCCTATTCGCGGACTCTATCTTGCCGGTGATTGGACGGACACGGGATTGCCCGCCACGATTGAAGGTGCTGTTGAAAGCGGACACACCGCAGCCCGGAAGATTTTGCAACAAGGCTGAGCAGGCTGCGAAGCGGTTGATGGATGATCTTGCTGTCTGCTATGCCGCCTCGCCACCTTGAATTTATGCAGTTGTTGCCTTTGCTGGCTGGCGGCTCTCGTAGAGCGGGAATCGCGCGGTCAGCGCCTCAACCTCTGTTCGCACCCGCCGCAGCACGGATTCGTCTTCCAAGTTGTGGAGCACCTCGGCAATCCAGCGCCCGATTTGTTTCATCTCAGGCTCCTTCAAGCCTCGGGTGGTGACGGCGGGAGTGCCGACGCGGATGCCGCTTGCCACCATGGGTGGGTTGGGATCAAACGGGATGGCGTTCTTGTTGACCGTAATGCTCGCGTGCTCCAGGCTCTTTTCAGCCTGCTTGCCCGTAACCTGCTTTGAGAAGACGTCGACCAGCATCAGATGGTTGTCGGTGCCGCCGGAGACAATCCGGAAGCCTTCGGAAGCGATGGTTTCGCAAAGGACTTTGGCGTTCGCGACGATCTGCGCCTGGTACTCGCGGAATTCAGGCTGAAGCGCCTCATGGAAGCAGACGGCTTTGGCGGCGATCACGTGCATGAGCGGCCCGCCCTGGACGCCGGGGAAAACAGTCTTGTCGAGATCTTTGGCAAATTGAGCCTTTGAGAACACCATGCCGCCGCGAGGCCCGCGCAGCGTCTTGTGGGTGGTGGTGGTGACAAAGTCAGCGTGCGGGAACGGGCTCGGATGCAGATCAGCCGCCACCAGGCCCGCGATGTGCGCCATGTCAACCATCAGCAGCGCGCCGGACTGCTTTGCAATCTTTCCGAAGCGTTCAAAGTCCAGGATTCGCGGATAGGCGCTGGCCCCGGCCACGATCAGCTTGGGCCGATGCCCCATGGCCAATCGCTCAAGCTCGTCATAGTCGATGGTTTCGCTTTCTTTGCTGACGCCGTAGGAGACAATCTTGTACAGCTTGCCAGAGAGGTTCAGCGGATGTCCGTGCGTCAGGTGGCCGCCGTGGGCAAGGCTCATGCCGAGAAGCGTGTCGCCGGGTTTGAGGACCGTCATATAGACGGACTGGTTGGCCTGGGCGCCGCTGTGCGGCTGGACGTTGCAGTGCTCGGCTTTGAAAAGCTTCTTGGCGCGCTCAATGGCAAGGGATTCCGCGACGTCTACGAATTCGCAGCCGCCGTAGTAGCGCTTGCCGGGCAGCCCTTCGGCGTACTTGTTGGTCAAAACGGAGCCAAGCGCTTCCAGCACCGCCTCACTGACGAAGTTTTCGGAGGCGATCAGTTCGAGCGTTTTGGCCTGGCGCTCGACTTCGTGGCCAATCGATTGGGCGATTTCCGGGTCCACCTCGCTGAGGGTTCGAATCTGGGTCATGATGTTTTCTCCGGCTTTTTATGGGTATGGATTGCAGGGCTTCCTTCAAAACCTTGTGTGAATGATAATCCTTGAACAAACATTCTATCGGAGGTGGCTTGACTTGGCAATCGTTAGACTCCCGTCGGGCGGCGAGCGTTGGCGGAGACGTTGTCTTTGTGTGGCGTGCCAGCCGTGCGGTTGGTTTTCGTTAACCCATCCCCAATCCTGGCCTTGCCAATGCGCTCCTTAACGACCCGTTCAAGTAGCGCTTCCCGAGCCTGCTTCCGGTGCGTAATCAGGGGAAGCCGCCGCCCACAGTGAAACGGTTGCCCTATGCATTTTGGGAAATGGGGGAAACGCTGCGATGGCTGGAGGCGCGGGGGAGAATCGAACTCCCGCATAAAGGTTTTGCAGACCTTACCAAATTTGCTATCTTGTTGACTCGTCTTGCCTTAGTCATTGCCTTGGTAGGTGATTTTGCCTGGTTTCTGGGGCTAATTGTTCCCAAATTGTTCCCAGGTTTGTGGGGTGAACCCCTAAGATGGCACAATTTTTTTGTTCACGAAGTGCGCCCTGGGATTTGCGGAGATGCGACGAAGTTAGGCTTTGGATTCTTCTGTCTCCCCCGACTTGCGATATTCCTTCAATGCTTTAGCCGCTTCGGGATGGAGTTTGGAAATCTGGAGGTCTTCTAGAATTTTTACCGCTCTATCCTTTTGCGGGTTGGCGGAGCCTCGGGCAATATTAATCAACTGTTGAACCAGGTCTTCTTCGTGGACTTTCGGTAGCTCGGGCATTAACTCAACCAACGAAAGTCCGTGATCCTTCAGGGCAGTATCGGCCTGTTCCATCAGTCGTTTGCTTAAGTCGCCGAGGTCACGCCATTCGTATTCTCCAAACATTTCGCATTCCTTTATCACAGCATCAATCGACGGCCAATAGACAGCTGCTTCCTGCGTGCTCTTTGCAAATAGGTCGCGGGCTAGGGTGTTTAGACCACGACGGAACTCGGATGCTTCAATTGCAGTTTTGGCCAACGGTATCTCCGCGACAGCGGCGACTCTAATGTTCGGGTCTGAATGCTTGCAGAACTCGAAGAATTTTTGCAGGAGTTGGGGTTTGGTGTCCTCTTGTACGGAGGGCAACAAGCCGGCAAAGAGGCGAAGAAGCCCAATTCTTTTACTCTGGGGAACGGACCCACCGGCTAACTCCAATGCTTTCGCCGCTGTTCTCCCATGGAATATGTTATTGAATTTACCCGCGAAGTCGAGGACTACCGACGACCAGACAGTGAATGCTGGGTCTTGCAATTCTAAAGTCTTTAGCAAGAAATCTTGTAGTGAGTTCGCATTGAGTTGTTCTCTATTTTCGTAACAGAACGTCAACCTTTCCTTTGTGCGATCTGTCGGAGTCAAAACCTCGTTCTGGGCTAATGTCAACTCCTGATTGACGAGGGCTTTCTGAAGCTCTGCGCCAGAAGCGCCTTCGAACGTTTCAATGAATTTTAGATTCTCTTTCAACGCCTGGACGCTGAAGCTTCGCCAAGTTTGAAGGGCAAAATTCATAGCGGCTTGTTTCGTGCTTGCTTCTGGGGACTTACCTGCGAAGGTCAGTACAGCTTTGTAAATATCACTTTTGGCCTCGGCATCGGTCGTGCGGGTGTATAGGCCCTGCACATGCGACCAGAGCTGAGGGGCAGATCCAGATTCAATACATTCTGCGTTTTCGATGATGGCATGAACAACAAAGGCGATTCTATTTGTGTATCCACTATCTTGCTGACCTTGCTGAAGGATGGCAAGAAGTTGTGGAGCAAGACGTGCAGCTAAAGTTGGCCGCCAATTCTTGAAAAGGAGTTGTTTCCTTGCATCGTTGAGTGTCACAGCGCTGTCGGTGTTATCCGGCGACACCTCAGATGCAATCTTCTCGAGGACAGGCATGGAAGGAACCGTTTGATCGTCTCCTAGTTGTTCAGGGAGATGGACCTGGAGAAGGCTCTGAAGAGCCTTCTCATTACTCGACCAGTCTTCGAGCTTCTTATTTACTATGGACGCCAGCGACTCCCAACCGTCTGTGAATCGTGATAAAGCATTGATAATGTCTGCAAGGGTTGCTGGCGGCTGTTCTAGTTGGGCTAATTCTTTTTGGTATTTTCGCAGTAGGCCGCTGATAAATCTGCCATCGGCGTCCTTGGCGCACTGCAAAACGAATTCTGCCCGTTGTTGCAAGACCTGTTGACCTTCGTCGTCCAGAAGGGCTTGGCTTGCTGCCTTTGCAATATTAAATTTAGCTGTTGTCGGAAGGAGTCCGCTCTCAAAGTAGAAATTGCAGGTCGCAGAGATGGTGTTTTTTCGGAATGTGTCGGTGGTCGTATTCAATAGGTCTGTAAGCAACTCGGCCAAACTGGTTTTTGCTTCATCGCTCGTTATCTGCTTTGCAATTTCTTGGATGGCAGTTTCATCTCCTTGAACAATTGCGTTTTTTAGTTCGAAGCCTTTGGGGATCCGGGCTTCCGGGTTCGTCGTTTTTAGGGAGAGAAATACTTCGATATTCTCGATCTTAATGTCGCGTGTCTTCTTGAGAATGTCCTCAAGTCCGGAGTAAGCCTTCTGCCAATTCTGCAGGCCGAACCTCTTCAGTTCGTCTGCGCTTTCTTGGCCAAGCGAGGCTCTCGATAGGTGATCGTAAATATCCGGATGCTCTACTAACTTGGCAAATAGGTCAGGATAGAGGTCTTCCAGTAGAACCGCCTTTGCAAATCCGGGAAGATTTTTGTCGATATCTACCGGCATAAAGCCGCTCTCTTTGCGCGCTTTTGCAATGCCATACTTAACCGTAAGACTATTTAGGAAGTGCTTCATTTTTCGAGCGTCGCGACAGTTGGCAAGGATTGCCAATTGCACTACGCCCTGAGGTATCCCGGTCTGTCGTGACACATTGTTTGCGAAGTCGACCAGATCGGTACCCATAAGAGGGGCCATCCTGACCCCCACATTGAAATATTTCCTGAGAAGTTCTTGATCGTAGCCCTGCTTTTGATTGGGGTCCTCGAATACTTGTACGATCGATTTGTCATCGCATGGGACAATGAAAAAACATTTCTCGTGCCCTAGAAACGTCTTTATGGACACGAGAATGTCTCGGACGGTCGCCGGTTCGCAGCGATCTATATCGTCGATGACGATGACCGCATTACCTGAACCGAGGGGGCCATCTGAACTTACAAGGCTCTGAAATTCTGCTTCGAACTGTTCAGGAAAGATAAGTCGTGGGTCATAGACTGGGTTTGTTTGGATGAGGAATAGATCTTCAAACTTGAAATTCATCAAGAACATCAAGATGGCCGGAAAGAAGGAAGCCAATAGGGGGTATATCGAGTGGTCGAAAAATGTCAGAATCCCACCAAAGATAAGGAACAACGCTGCTAGCCCAATTCTTGTGAGACCTTGTGGCCGAAATCGTATCTCAGTTTTGAGGAGGCCCCTTAGCTGGTCGACGATACCCTTGGTATCTTCATCCCGAAGTACATCCGTGTAGTTCAATTGCTCTAACCGCAGGACCTTTGCGTCCCTGTCCGGATGGTCCTCGTAAATCTGTTTCGCTGTCTCGATCAGGAACTGGCGCCGAAATGAATCGCCGGAATACTTCCAGGCATTGAAGTAGACAACGCGAAGGTCAGTGTTTTCCGAAGATCCGATTAGCTTGAAGAGAATCCTAATAACTGTCGACTTTCCTATCCCCCACGGTCCAAACAGGCCGATAGAAAGGGGAGGTTGATTTTCGTTTATAAGCTTTAAAATGGCCTTTGCGTAGGCCTCGTGATTGAAAGCATCCTTGTTCGGCTCAAATGCCTCCGCCCCACTGAATAGAGGGTCGTCCCTCAGGATCAGAAGTTTCTCAAACATGGTCATCTCTCCGCCCCGACTTTCGATACGGGCTTGGGATGCTTCACGCCCATTTTTACTCGGCATAGTTGATGGTTGAATAGTAACAACGATGTTGATCGTGTCAATAGCGTTTCCGCGATTTGCGCGTTGATGATGGGCCTTCTTTGCTCTCTCCGCTCTTTGACTTGATGCGGGCGAGTGCCTCTGAGGCGGGCGCGTAGTCTCGGCCTTCGCGGCGGGCGAGTTCGGCTTCGGTGGGGACGAGTTCGCCGCGGAAGGCTTTGGCCAGGATCGCCTGGGTCAGTTTATCGGCGCGCTTCGTTGCTGCTTCGACGCGCTTTTCGATGGTGTCAGCGAGTTTGAAAAGGGCCTCGACGCGGCGGACGATTTCGTGTTGTTCATGAATGTCAGCTTCTGGAAACTCCAGTTCGCCCACTATCCTTTGATTCAAATTGACCATCGTGGAACCAACTGCGTTCATCTCAAGATTCGATTTTGTTTGCGGACTCTGTAAGAAGAAGCAGAGGAAGTCTGAATCTATTTGCTCGTCAATGGAACGAACAAACAAGGAACCCGTTCCGCATAAGTATCCATCAGCTGCTTCACGCACGACTGCTGCGCGGCCCATTTCTCCTCTCCGCCCAAGGATGACATCTCCTTCTCTAAGCCTGTACTGTGTCAATTCTTTTGCCTTGGCCGAAGAGACGGTAAAATCTGCTGATGGGATTATCTTGCCGACCTTGATGTGCATCGGATTAATCAAAGGGATGCCATTCTCTACATAATCATGGCGATGAAGCAGACTGCCAAATGGGCCAATCTGTATCCTCATGCCTGCGTCTTCTAGGGGGGCGTATTCCCAGTCTGGAAGGTGACGTTCCACTCTAAACTCTTCAGTAAGCCGTCCGGAGCAGGCGGCGGCGAGGACAGCTTGGCGGAAGCGCTTGAGGATGTGCGCGACCTTGGCGAGGTGGGCGCGGGTCGCGTTGACCTGCGTGAAAAGTTCTTCGATCTTGGCGACGATACGTTCTTGTTCGGCTAAAGGAGCGACTGGGAATTCGACCTGCTTCAGGAAGTCAACAGGAACACGCCTTTGTCCCACGGACCCGGTCATTTCGGCTTCGGCTGCTCTCCGGAATGATTCGCGTCGTACGAAGTGGTAAATGAATTCGGGCAGGACAGCGCCCCTTGACCGAAGGACATGGAACTCAGTTGAGCCGAACCCGAAGCCATTTAGGAGATTCCGGGCAATCGCAGCCTTGCCGTTCTCCATGCACGGTGTGATTTTGGCGAATATAACGTCGCCTTCTCGGAACGCCGTGAAACCGTTCCGAACTTTTGAGAAGGGGCGCAGTTCTGATTTCGTTATCGCACCGGCCTCTGCGTCTACAGCCGGCATCGGAACAAATGTTACAGGCTTATCCGATGCCAAGGCACCGGAAGGTGGCTTGGGCGGATTGATCTCAAACGCCTCTGGCAGCGGGACAGAAGCCCATCCCTCGGGCAGGTCGTTGCCGGCGGCAATTTCTTCAGTCTCAGGTTCGACTTTTGGGACAGTTGCGCTCATTTCTTTTCTGCCGGTGCAGGACTTGGCGTGCCGTTGCCGTTTTCCAGCAACGCGATAACTGCGTTCAACTCCTCCACCGCACCTTCAAGCTCAGCAATGGCGTCTGTGGCAAGCTCTTCCGGCTCGGGGATCTCATCGGAGTCATCAAGCGATTCATCCTTCAGCCACTTCAGGCTGTCGATCTTGTAGTCGCGAGCTTTGACTTCATCAATCGAGAAGGAATGCCAGCGATCTTCTTTGGAGTCCTTCGGACTGCGTTTTGAGCGCCCGAAGGGATCGGGGCCGTAGCAGCGCTCGAACTCCGCGAAGTGTTCGGGAGTCAATGGCCGGTCTTTCTTCGTGATCCGCGGGACATTCGTCCTGGCGTCGTACACCCACACCTTCTCGGTCGGCATGCCTTTGGTGAAGAAAATTACATTGGTTTTGGTGCCAGGGCTGTAGGGAGAGAAGGTTCCGTTTGGGAGCCGCAAGACGGTGTGCAGGTCGCAGTCTTCGGTGAGGATTTTGAAAACTGACCCCGCCTGGTCGGCAAAGAGACAATTATCCGGTACGACGACAGCGGCTCGGCCGCCCGGCTTCAGAATGGTCATCACGTGCTGGATGAAATTGAGCTGCTTGTTGCTTGTCTCGATGTTGAAGTCATCGCGGTCCGGGGCTTGGTTTGCGCCCTTGGTTCCAAACGGGGGATTGGTGAGGATCACATCAAAACGGCGACTATCCGGAACCTCATAGATCGAATCGCCCAGCTTAATTTCCGGCTCCAGTTCGTGGAGATAAAGATTCATGAGCGCCAGACGCCGTGGCCGCGCTACCAGGTCTTCGCCGAAGTAGGTGTCGCGCTTAACGCGTTTGGCAAGCTCACGATCCATGGCCCCACCCTTGGTTTGGCCGATGAACCATTCATAGGAGGAGACGAGGAAGCCGCCACTGCCACAGCCGGGGTCGCAGATGGTGAACTGCTTATGCGCGCGCGGGTCGGGCTTCATGCAACGCACGATCGACTGAATGAGAATGCGGGGCGTGAAATACTGCCCGGCGCCTTTCTTGCCTTCACTTGCTGCTTTCTCCAGGAGCCCTTCGAAAGCGGCAGCCTTCACATCAACATTGAGGCCCGTCCATTCGGTTTCGTCGATCAGGCCAATGAGCTTTTTCAGACTCACAGGATTGGTGAAGCGCGACATCGCCTCGGTGAAAATATCACCAAGCAGGCCGTGCTGCTGTCCAAGTGCACGGAGGACGTCAACATAGTGTTGCGTAAGCTCCGTGCCGGACTGGGCCTCCAGCGCCGGCCAGGAGCAATCAATCTCTCTTACCTTCCCGTGCCCGTTCTTCACCTGCGCGTGGCTCAGGTCGATGCCGCGCTCGTCCGCCATCTTCAAAAAGAGCAGATACGTCAACTGCTCGATGTAGTCGCCATAGTCGATCCCGTCGTGGCGGAGTGTGTGGCAGAAACCCCAAAGTTTTTGAACGATGTCCGTCATGCTGCGATTGCCTCGTTAAGTTTCTCAAGCAAATCATCCAGGCTACCGGCGAAGACCCGCGTTGCCTGGCTCAGACCGCCCTGGCGCGTGAACAATGGCAACACGTTGAAGTCCTCCCGGTCGATGGTGAGGTTTTCGATCAGATGCGCCTTAATCACTTCGAGCCATTGCTCCTGTTCGGGCGAGAAAGTCTTTCCTGCTGTAACCTTCTCAAACGCCTTTTCCACGCGCTCCCTGGCGGTGAGGAGAGGTTCCTCTTCCTTGGCGGCGTGCTTAATCATGGAAATGATGTCCACAAGCGCTTTGTGGTAATGCACTTCATGGGCTTTCTGAAGGTTGGCTATGCTGAAATGCTCCGGGGCTGTGGCGAGCTTTTGCTTCAGTTCCGATAGGACCTCGGTGTTCCACTCGCGGGGATGGCCGAGAAGGATGCGGATGGCTTCAATATGCGCAGGATTCTCACGAACAAAGCGCGCGAAGGCGGTGAGATAGTCTTCCGGCTTATACTCGCGGCCGTCCGCGCCCCTCACTAACCATTCCGACGTGACCGTATCCTCGGTTTCGTAAGCAATAAGGAACGTTCGGGGCGCTCGCTCGTAGTTCATAAGCAGATCCTGAAAGGCAGGATCTCTTAAAAGCGTCATTGTCCCGGTGAAGTCTCTGCGGAGCGCGGCGGGCAACTCCCTCGCGTATTTCGCCACATCGCCTTCTGGTATGTAGGCAGCAAACATTTCGCGGGCTTTGGCGGACATCTGCTTATCGATCCGCTGGAGGCGCTTGACGAGTCGCCGGATGTTGTAATCCCGGTCCTGGTTCTGCCAGATGTCATCAATGACCTCGACGATGGTCCGCATCTCGGCTTCGGGCGGTTCGGCAGTGATGTCCGTGGCGTTCTTGAAGTATTCGAGGAGCGTTCCGCCAAAACAGTCGAAGACGACGAAGTGGGACTTGTTCGGGTAGTGCTCGCCCCTTCGGGTGCCACGACCGAGCATCTGTTCGAAAAGGATGCGGGATTTGACGGGACGGAGAAAGACAATGAATTCGAGATCGGGTATATCCACTCCGGTCGAGAGCATGTCCACGGTCACGACAAGGCCGGGGGATTGCCGGTTGCGGAATTCCCGTATCCGCTGGAGCGGGCGATCCACACGGCCCGTGATCTTCTGGACGAAGGAATCGCCGCGCCCGAACACATCGCGCGCCAAGTCCACCAGTTGGTCGCAATGGGACGTGTGCGGCAGATCGTTGACCGCAAAGATGAGGGTCTTAGGAAAGCGTCCGAACTCCGCTTCATGCGCCACCGCGTACTTTTTCACTTCTTCGAGAATCTTTTGGTTTGAGTCAGGAGAAGTGACTTTCGCTTCCACTTCAGTGAGATTGAACTGCCGCTCGTCCTCCAGCAGGTCGAGCTGCTTTGCTCCGGTTTCCGGGTTCACGACGCCGACTTGTTCTCCCTCTTTGAGAAACACCCCTTGCATGCGGACGTTCGAATTGACGGTCACCACATCGTAGTCGACCAGATATCCTTCGTTGACCGCTCTTTCAAACTCGTAGCGGAACACCACGTCCTTGAAGTAGGCGGTGGTATGGGCGGCAGGAGTCGCCGTGAGGCCGATCTTAACGGCGTCAAAGTGGTCGAGGGTCTCCCGCCAGACTGCTTCCTCCGAGGCCGTATACCCCCGATGGCATTCATCGGCGATCACAAGGTCGAAAGCATGGATGGGAATATCCAGCTTTTCCGCATCCTCGTCAATCGCCTCATCGCCGAGGTTGAAGATCGTGTTCCGGCCGAAGAGGTTCACGGTCATGCGCTGGATGGTGGAGACGTACACGAACGCGTGGCCCGGCTTGGGAGCCGTCAGGTAGGAATTGGGCAGGACGTTGGGATCAAATTTGTCGTCCTCGCCAAAGTCCTCACGGTGAAATCGCTGATGGTAGACCTCATAAATCTTGTTGAACTTCTTATTGGGTTCGGGTTCAAAGGAAGCGAAGGCCCGAACCGCCTGGGCCGCAAGCGCCCGGCGATCCACGAGAAAAAGGATGCGCTTCGCCGCACCTGACTTCATGAGGCGATACACTTCATTTACCATCGTGAAGGTCTTGCCTGTTCCGGTCGCCATCGCAACGAGCATCTGGCGTTTGCGGTTCGCGATCGCTCGTTCGATAGCGGCGTTCGCTTCGCGCTGGTAGGGGCGAAGACGTGTGTGATTGTTAGGAAGAGCAAGGAGCGCGTCGGCCACAGCCTCGATGTCGCGTTCCAGGAATTCGCGCAGCGCTTCCGGAGCATGAAACCCGGCAGTTTGATGCGAACGGTTCAGCGGATGGCGAACATCGTGATGCCAGATCACTTCGCCGTTCGTCGAATAGAGGAATGGGACACGGAACCCGTTGAAACTAAAAGGGTTTGATCCTAGTCCCCGCGAATACCTCTCAGCCTGAACAAGAACCTCTTGGGGCCCCAGGGTGAGCTTTTTGGCTTCAACAACGCCGAGAATCTGACCACCCACGCAAAGGGCATAATCGGCGGGACCGCTTTCGGTCGGAAATTCTTCAATGGCGCATCGGTCGTAGGCGCTCAAAGGGCGGTCCGGTTTGTACGGAGCAACACGCCAGCCAGCGGCTCGGAGTTTTGAATCAACAATCTGCTTTCGTGTCAGGTATCCAGATGTTGATGGTGAAGCGTGGGACATCTTTGTACGGCGTTTTTGTTTACGAGTTTGCATCACCGAGATCCGCTGCAGGGCTCCCTATAATACCAGAAGCAGGAGGATATCCACAGAGTTAAGGTGGGGCAGAGATTACGCTGTTAGTCTAAGCCTGCTGAGAAATTTTGGCAAAAATATAGCGGTGGCCAGCCATACAACAAGAAAAAGGCAGGCTTGTAAGGCCTGCCTTGGATGAAGTTTTCGGTTGCCTCCCTATCGCTTGGCCTTTGCCGTGGGTTGCGGTTTGGTGGCAGCCTTTCGCTTCGGAGATACTTTCGTCAGCTTCGCCGTTGCCTCAGAAAGAATCCTCTTGGCGTTGACCTTGTAGTGCCCCGCCTCTTTTGCAAGGCCCGAGTCCTTCCCGAGCGCCGCGCTCGAAAGATACGCCGGGAAATACAGATTCGAAGCCAGGGCACAGACCACGAGGAATCTTCCGATTTCGGCCGTGGTCATCTTGTCGAGTTTCCCGCTGGCGATTCTCGGATACTCCACATACCCGCCATTGGGTGATTTGGTTTTCGTCTCATCCCAGCCAAAGAATTTGGAGAGCCGGTGCTGGCTGTCGTGGCCCAACTGGTGGAAGTAGCTGAGGGCGACCAGATCAAGCTCGTGACGGGAGAGT